>WNFU01008859.1_pt1 | contig 11516 bp, 10 predicted proteins | sample 5400121 | NCBI WGS metagenome assembly WNFU01 (sample SAMN13153360, study PRJNA577476) | soil metagenome | isolation source: 100 cm soil or saprolite under grassland replicate 1 | place: USA:California | collected 2016-06-15 | reverse complement strand
CCATGCGGCGCCGCCTCGAGCAGAAGGGCGTCGCCGCAGAGCGCATTCGAGTGATCCCCAACTGGATCGACACGGAGCGTGTCACGCCCCGGCCACGCGACAACGAGTGGGCGCAGGCGAAGCAGCTGGTGGGCAAGTTCGTGGTCATGCACTCGGGAAACGTCGGGCATGCCCAGAACCTCGACTCGCTCGTGCGGGCGACGACGTTCCTCCGCGACCTCGACGACCTGGTCGTCGTCGTCATCGGCTTCGGCGCCCGCTACAACGAGATCGTCGGTCTTGCCCACCTCCTCGAAGCCGACAAGATCCGCTTCCTCCCGTACCAGCCGCGGAAAGCGCTCCCATTGTCCCTGTCAACCGCGGACATCCACTACGTCGGCCTCGTCGGCGGGCTCTCAGGGTACGTCGTCCCGAGTCGGCTGTACGGGATCATGGCCACTGCCCGCCCGGTGATCGCCGCGGCCGACCCCGAGAGCGAGACGGCGCAGATCGTGGCGAGCGCCGGCTGCGGGGTGGTGGTTCCGCCGGCCCGGCCGGAGCTGGTCGCAGCTGCTATCCGCGGGGCCCACGACGGCCGCTTCGACCTGGCCGAGATGGGCAGGCGCGGCCGCGAGTACGCGACCTCCGAGGCCGACCGGCAGGTGGCCCTCACCCGGTACGGGGACGTCCTGCGCGAGCTCCTCGACGGCCGGAGCAGGTGAGGGCCGCCCGCGTCGACGCGGTCGCACTCGCGGCCCTCGTGGTGCTGGCGTCCGGCGTGGCGGTGCACGAGTGGCGCTCGCCCGTGCAGTGGAAGCCAGACAGCCTCTTCTACCGCTCGCAAGTTCTCCGGCTGCAGGGGGTGGGAAAGGAGACGGCTCTGCGCCGCGTCTTCGAGGGGCCACTCGCGCAGCCCCGTCGCGAGCGAGAGGCCTCGCTCCCGCGGGCGGCGCGCAAGGTGTCCAACCCTGAATGGGTTCGCTACAGCTCACGCTTCTACGAGCGGCGCTGGGTCGTCCCGCTCGTGGCAGAGGCCTTCGACCCGGCCGTCGGGGCGAAGGGGCTGCTCGCCGCCTCGCTGCTCGGCTACGTCTTGCTGGCTCCCTTCCTCTACGTGCTCGTGCGGCTCTTCTTCGGAGTATGGACGTCGCTGTGCGCCACGGGCGCCTGTCTCCTGCTTCAGCCGCTCCGCTATTGGGCGGGTCTGCCGTTAACGGACAGCTTCGGCGTCGCCTTCGAAGCCCTCGCGCTGGCCGCGGGCGTGCTCGTGCTCGTGCGAGGCCCGCGTTGGCTCGCGCCCTGGGCCTTCGCCGTGCTGGGGCTCTCGTTCACGCGTGACGCGAGTGTGATCGCAGTCGCTGGCGGGCTCGTGGCCCTCGTCGTGAGACCGTCACGGACGAGTGGTCTACTTGCGATGACCGGTGTCGCCGCCTCCCTCCCGGCGCCTCTCGCCTTCGGGGCACCCGTCCGCGAGGCGATGGCCTACACGCTGAACGGCTTCACTCCGCCCCCGCAGGCGAGCTGGAGCTTCGTCGCGCACCACTACCTCTCTGGGGCGCACAGCCTCGTCAAGAACAACCTCGACTGGCTCGGCGACCATCCGGTCGACTCCGTCGTGCTCGTGGGGGGCTTCCTCGCGATCCTGCTGCTCCGGCACCGAACTCCCGGGGTGCTGCCGTTCGTCTACGGGGCCGCTGCCGCGGCGGTCGGGCTCGACCTCCTGCAGCCGAACTACACGGCCTTCCGGCTCGAGCTCGTCTTCGTCCCGTTCGCAGCGCTCGGACTCGGTGGTGCGGCCACCCTCGTCACTGCTCGCGCTCGAAGCCGTGCAGCTCTCCGACGACGTAGATCGGCCTGCGTTTCGCCTCGTCGTAGATCAGGCTGACGTACTCGCCGATCACGCCCAGCACGATCAGCTGGATGCCCCCGAGCAGCGAGACGACGAACACGATGGACGACCAGCCGCGGACGACGTCGGAGCCTGCCACCTTGGCCACGATCGCGTAGATCGCGTAGGCGATGGAGAGCGCGGAGACGACGAAGCCCAGCCCCAGCACGAGCCGCAGGGGCGCGTTCGAGAAGCTGAAGATCCCGTGCACGGCGAGCCGGGTCATTTGCGGCACGGTGTACTTCGTTCGCCCCGAGGCCCGGGCCGGGGCCGAATAGGGCACGCCGGTCTGGCGGAAGCCGATCCAGCTGAACATGCCGCGCACGTAGCGGTTGCGCTCACGCAGCGAGGTGAAGGCCTCCACCGCCCGCCGGTCGACCAGCCGGAAGTCACCGGCTGCCGCCGGAACGCCGACGTCGGTCAACCTGCCCAGCAGGCGGTAGAAGCTCCTCGCCGTCCAGCGCTTGAACCATGTCTCCCCGGCGCGCTCCGTCATCACGCCGTAGACGACGTCGTAGCCGTCCCGCCAGCGTGCGACGAGCTCAGGGATCACTTCCGGGGGGTGCTGGAGGTCGCCGTCCATGACGACGACGGCGTCGCCCGAGGCCAGGTCGATCCCGGCCGTGATCGCCACCTGGTGACCGAAGTTGCGCGAGAGGCGGACGACCTTCACGCGAGGATCCCGATCCCGGAGCTCGAGCATGGTCTCGAAGCTGCGGTCGCGGCTGCCGTCGTCCACGAGCACCAGCTCCCAGTCGCCGTCCAGGGCGTCGAGTACCGCGGCCAACCGGCGGTGCAGCTCCGCAAGCGATTCTTCCTCGTCGTGGATCGGGACGACGACCGAGAAGCGCGACACGGCGGTGAGCGTACACTCGCCTCCGGTGAACGTCGGCGAGACTCTCTTCCGCGACTCTGCCTGGGGGCGCTTCGGCGTCGAGAGGGGTGGCAGAGGCCAGAAGGCGTAGGTGCCGGAGCCAATTCGACCGGTGCCTACTTCGAGGGTCTACCCACTGGTCGCTCTTGCCCTGGGCGCGGTCGGCGTCCTTGCCCTCGAGGTAGGCCGTCTCGAGACCAGCGGCGCCGTGTATCCGTGGCTGCTGGCTCAGGGGGTCGTCGCCGGCTCGTCGCTCCTCGTCGCCTGGAGAGAGGCCAAAACCGCCTATCGCTGGTCGGGCTGCTCGTCATCGCTCTCGCTGTTCGTGCCGGCTTCCTCGGCATTCATTCCTGGAGGGACGTCGGGCATTTCGATCCCGACGCCCACGTCTATGCCACCCAGGGTCATGCCCTACTCCACGGCGACTACCCGAGCTCTGAATACCCGACCGGCGCAGTCCTGCTCTTCGCGCTCGACAGTTGGCTCGGCAGCATTTCCGCGCGGCCGATTGCCTTTTTGATGCTCCCGTTCCAGCTGCTGACGGTCGCAGGGATCTGGGCGTGTCGGACGCGCTGGAGCGGCTGCCTGGCCGCGCTCGTGGCGGTCTGGCCGCTCGACGAGTATTTCCGTGAGTGGCACTTCGACTTTGCGGCAACGGCCCTGCTCGTGACCGGACTCGCCGTCGCCCTGCGGGGGCGCTTCGGTTTCGCCGGTCTCCTCCTCGGGGTGGGCACAGCCGTCAAATGGACGCCCGGGCTCGCAGCGCTCACGCTTCTCGTCTGGCTCGTGGCCTCGGGCCGTCTCTCGGCGGCGGGGCGGCATGTGCAAGGCTTTGCGTTGGGCTTTGTGGGGCTGACGCTCCCCTTTCTCGCCTGGAGCCCTGGCGACGTTCTCTCGGCCTATTCGAAGCAGGGCGGCCGCGAGCTGATGGGCGAGTCACTTCCCTATCTGCCGCTGCGCTGGCTGGGGCTCGCCGACAGGGTCACGGACCCGTGGCAGACCGTGACCGCCCCCGGCTGGGTGAGCCCCGCGGCGATAACCATCCAGCTGGCATTGCTCGCCGTGACTCTCGCCGTTGCCGCGGCCGTACGCCGGAACCTCCGCGCCGGAGTCGCGGTCGCCGCGTTGGCGCCGGTCGTCTTCCTGCTGACGAACCGGATCTTTAGCCCCCAGTTCCTCGTTCTCGTGCTCGCCGCCTGGTGCGTCGCAATCGCATTGCTCGCGCGTAGTGCGCGCGAGCAACTCTTCCTCGGTGCTGCGGCCGCAGGGGCGAGCGCCGCCAACGTCTTCGTCTTTCCATATGCGCTCTCCATCGACCTCTGGCACGCGAGTTCGGCGGTGCTCTTCGCAATCGCCCTCGGCGTCACCGGCTGGCTGCTGATCCGCGCCTGGACCGAGGAACCCGCCTGGGGAGTCCGGCTACGCTCTCGGGTCGTGACGCCGGTCGTCCTCAAGGCCCTTTTCTGGGGCTCCACGGCCGCCCTCGCGTGGACGCACGCGGGCTATCCGCTGGCCGTGGCAGCGGCCGCACGGTTGCGTCCCCGGCCGCTCCGCACGCGGGACGAGCAGCCGACGGTGACGGTGATCGTCGCTGCCCACGACGAGGAGACCGTGATCGAGCGGCGGCTGGAGAATCTGCTCCAGCTCGATTACCCGCCGGACCGAGTCCAGATCGTGGTCGCCTCCGACGCCTCGGAGGACGCCACCGACGAGATCGTCGAGCGCCTGGCGGCCCTCGAGCCGCGAATCCATCTGCTGCGCTGTCCCCGCGGGGGTAAGGTCGCCGCACAGAACCTGGCCGCCCGAGAGTCGAGCGCCGAGATCGTGGCGTTCTCCGACGCCAACGCAACCTGGGCGCCCGACGCCCTCCGCAAGCTCGTCCGCAATCTGGCCGATCCGGAGGTTGGCTACGTCTGCGGCCGGCTGGTGCTCCAGGAGGCGGACGGGACCAATCGGGAGGGCGTGTACTGGCGCTATGAGACGTGGCTGCGGGAGCAGGAGTCCAGGTTGGGGTCGATCACCGGGGGCAACGGGTCCATCTACGCCCTGCTCCGTTCCGACTACGTGGAGGTGGATCCGCGCTTCGGCCACGACCTCTCCTTGCCCTACGTGCTCGTGCAACGCGGACGCAGAGCGGTGTACGACCCGGAGGCGCTCGCCTTCGAGAAGCCCACGCCCGACATCGAGGACGAGTACCGACGCAAGGTGCGCATGTTCGAGCACTGCTGGGCGATCGTGCGCGAGGGGAAGATGCTGCAGGGCCAGCCGCCCGGGTACCTGCTCGAGCTCCTTTCGCACCGCCATCTTCGCTACACCTCGGGCCTGCTCCACCTCGCGCTTCTCGGCACGAACGTCGCACTCGTTCGTGAGGGCCGCGTCTACCAGGTGGCGCTGGCCGGCCAGCTCGCGTTCTTCGGACTTGCGGCCGCCCGGCCCGGGCTCGCCCGCTACTACGCGCTCGTCACCTGGGCGACGGTCGTCTCCCTGGCGAACTACCTGCGCTCGGGAGTGCCAAGCGTATGGGACAAGGCCGAAGGGACGCGATGAACTCGGCCTCTGGCCGGTCCAGGCTTTCGGCCGGCGAGGCCGGCCTTCGCCGGCCGCTGAGGCCGCCTGCTAGAGGATGCTTCGCCCTCGGCCCTCGGCCGTACTGCCGATGTACTGTCCTTCGGGCCTCGGGCTCGCCTCCTTTGCCGGCGACGCCCCAGGAGGCCGAGTGAATCGCGGTGCGGACGTCGCGCTGGCCACCCTGGGGCTGGCGGTCGCGAGCCCGCTCCTGGGGCTCGCGGCGCTCGCGATCAAGCTGGAGGACGGCGGCCCCGTCCTCTACCGCCAGCGACGCGTGGGCCGGGATGGCGTCGACTTCGACCTGCTCAAGCTGCGCACGATGGTCGTCGGTGCCGAGACGATGGGCGCCGGCTTCGCCGTCAACGAGGGAGACCCGCGCATCACCCGAGTCGGCGGGCTGCTCCGCCGGCTCTCGATCGACGAGCTCCCCCAGCTCTGGAACGTGGTGCGCGGGGACATGAGCATCGTCGGCCCGCGGCCGACCCTGCGCTACCAGGTCGAGCAGTACACGGCTCGCCAGCGCCGGCGGCTGGAGGTGAAGCCGGGCATCACCGGCTGGGCCCAGATCCACGGCCGCGCCCGGCTGCCGTGGGCCGAGCGCATCGAGCTCGACGTCTGGTACGTCGAGCACCGCTCCGCCACGCTCGACCTGAAGATCCTGCTGCGCACGCCGCGTGCGCTCTTCCGCGGGACGTACAAGGGAGAGACCGGCGGATGGAGGGACACTCCCGAAGCGGGGGAAGGCTAGGCTCTCGGCTCGTGACGGCCGTCCTCTTCACCTGCGCCGGGCAGCGCGTCGACGTGGTGTCCGAGTTCGCGCGCGCGGGCGCGTTCACGGTCGCCGTGGACGTCGATCCGCTGGCGCCCGCCCTCTACCACGCCCACCGGCACGCGATCGTGCCGCGGGTCGAGGACGAGGCATACCTCCCGGCGCTCGCCGAGATCGCCCGTGACCACGATGTGCGGCTGATCGTGCCGCTGAACGACCTCGATCACCTGCCCCTGGCCTCCGCGGGCGAGATCCTCGCTCCGGCCCTCGTCCTCCTGCCCGCTGCCGAGGTCGTCGAGCGCGTCCGCGACAAGTACTTCGCCCACGGCTTCTTCGGGGAGCATGGGCTGGCAAGTCCTCCGAGCTGGCTTCCGGACGAGGTCCCCGCCGACGCCTCCTATCCGCTGCTCGTCAAGGCTCGCCGCGGCTTCGGCTCCCGCCACATCTATCGCGCGGACGACCCCGAGCAGCTGGCGTTCTTCCTCCGCTACACGCCGGTCGAGTCGTTCGTGCAGCAGATGTGCCTGGGCGAGGAGTTCTCGATCGACGTCTTCTGCGACGTCGAGCGACGTTGCCTGAACGCCATCCCGCGCACGATGATCGAGTCCAAGGGCGGTGAGTCGATCAAGGGCATGACCGTCAAGGACTGGGATCTGATCGATCACGGCCGTGGGGTGGCCGAGAAGCTCCGGCTCGTCGGGCCTGCCAACATCCAGTGCTTCCGTGAGCCGGATGGGACCTTGCCCGTGACGGACGTGAACCCGCGCTTCGGCGGCGCCTTCCCACTCCCCCGGGCGGCAGGCAGCCGCTACCCCGAGCTTGCGCTCGCGCTCGCCGAGGGGGAGCGGCCCGAGCCTCGTCTGGGTGAGTTCCGCGAGGGAATCATGATGACCCGCTTCTTTTCCCAGCTCGTGCTCGCCGAGAACGGCCTGGGCTCGTTGCAGCCCTTCGCGGAGGAGCTGCCCGAGCCCGTCGCGGAGCCCTAGAGCCCCGAGAACCGGGCCGAGGCGATCGTCCGGCCGGCGCCGAGTCCTCGCAGCGGCCGAAAGCGCGAGGCCCTGAGCGGCACGATGACCTTGGTCGCGGTCGCGCGGCGGACCACGCCGTCCGCGACGCCGTAGAGCCAGTATTCCCTGAGCCGCGCGTTCCACCAGCCGGTCGGCGTGGAGACGGGAGAGGGGGTCGTCAGACAGCCGGTGTCGCGGTACGTGCCGCGCAGGTTGCCGGCCGCCAGCGTGCGAAGGCACTCGCCGTCTGCGCCCAGACCGACCCAGCCGCTGCGGCCTCGCAGTACCGACACCGGCCCGACCGCGGTGTCGAGTATGGCGCGGTCTCCCGGGTCCGTGACGAAGACGGTGCCGTCGGAGCCGGCCTGCTCGGTGGCGGTCCTGACCGCGAGCCCACCGGTCTCGCTCGGCACCGCGTAGAGGAGGACGAGGCCACCTGACGGCTCGAGCAGAACGTCGATCCAATCCGGAGGCACCGACGAGTCGAGTGAGACGGTCGCGGGAGCGAGCTCGTTCAGCGAGCGGGCGCCGATGGTGAAGCGGCGCACCGCGAGGCCGTCGAAGACGTAGAGGCGGTTGCCGCGCCGCACCGCGACGGGGTGCTGCCCCGGGCGCTTGACGAAGCCCACCACCGACGCCCAGCGGATCCCGTCGCGCGACTGGGCGAGCTCCTGCCGGCAGGAGCTCGTCGCGTCGCACGACGCGTACGCGAGCAGATAGCGGCCCCAGAGCCCCGGCTTCGGCGCAGCCGCGGGAGCTGCCGCCCCAAGGGCGGCGGCGACGGTGAGCAGGAGAAGGACCGATCGTCGCACGGCTGCGGCTAACCTACCTGGGCTGTTTCGCCGGTGATGCGCGCTGCTCCTCTCGTCGGGGTCCTGCTCGTGGCGGCCGTGGTCGCGGGAGCGTCTCCCGCCCGCCGCCCGCCGTCCGACCGTGCGCTCGCGCTCCGTGGGCTCGAGCATGCGGTCGACGCAGGAGCCCTGACCGCCGAGGAGGCGGCCGGCTACCGCGCCCTCTTGAACCGCGTGCCGGGGTTGCTGCGGACCCTGCCTCCGCTCCGGGCCCGCGAGCTGCGCGGAGTCCTGCACGACGTCGCCGCCCAGCGCAGGGCGTACAGCCGGCCTCGCGCACTGACGCTGTTCTCGACGCTCGCCCTCAACGAGGACTGGCTGTCCTCGCACCGCCTCCCGGAGCCGGGGACGGACGTTCGAGACGCCGAGGGAATCGTCTACCGCTACTTCCCCGGTCACGGTTTCGCGTTCCACCCGCTGGCGGAATTCGCGGAGCTGAACGGCGCCGTCTCGCGTGCGGACGAGGAGAACGCCTCGGCTCTCGCCCAGGCGCTCCTGCTCCGCGCCGTGCCCTCGCGCGGGGGTCTCGTGTGGGAGTACGAGTTCCCCTTCTCGGGTGGCCGGCCTCCGTGGACCTCGGGGATGGCGCAGGCCGTCGCCGCCCAGGCGCTCGGCCGCGCCGCCGACCTACTCTCGGACGCCTCCCTGCTCGACGCCGCCGACGGTGCGTATGCGCCTGTGGCCGGCCTCGTCACGCAGATGCCCACGGGACCGTGGATCCGGCTCTACAGCTTCGCCCGCGCCCCGGTACTGAACGCGCAGCTGCAGACGATCCTGTCGCTCGGCGACTACGCCGAGATCTCGGGGAACGACGCCGCGGCCACGGTCGTCGAGCGGCTGAAGGCGGCGGCCAAGGCGCTCCTGCCTCGCTTCGATACCGGGTACTGGTCGCTCTACTCGCTCGCGGGAGACGAGTCGTCGCGCTCGTATCACGAGTACGTCGTCGCGCTGCTCCGCACGCTGACGAATCGGGACGGGGACCCCGCTTGGAAGGAGACGGCCGATCGCTTCGCGGCGTACGAGACGCAGCCGCCGATCCTGAAGCCGGGCCCCGCTGTGCCCACGCTCTACCCCAGGCCCGCCGACGGCTACCGTGACGAAGCCCGCTTCCGCATCTGGTTGTCGAAGCTCTCCGACGTGACGCTGAAGGTGGCCGGCGGCAGCCACACGGTCAGGCTGGGCCACGGCCCCCACACGCTGGTCTGGGCGCCGGGGCCGGGGCGGGCGCCCGGCCTCTACCACCCACTCGTTCGCGCCTGGGACCAGAACGGACACCAGGTCTCGGTCCCGCTCGCGCCCGTGCTCGTGCGCTACGACCTCGCGCCCCCTCCCCTCGAGGCGCACGTAACGGCTCCCAGCACCCTCTCGTGGAGCTCGACCGACGAGGGCACCCCGTGGCTCGCGCTGGCCGTCCACCTCGACGCCGGCGCCGTGCATCGTGTGCTCAAACTCGGCCGGCGCGGGAGGAGCGGATCGGTGGCGCTGCGGCTTCCTCCCGGCCGCTGGCGTGCCCACCTCGCGGCCGTCAATTCGGCCGGGAAGGTGGGGCGTGTCTCGCTCGGGATCCTGCCGCGCTGACGGCTAGGCTCCCCACCATGCACGCACTCACGTCTCTCACCCTTCGGCGCAGCCCGGCTTCGCCGGGCGGGAGGCGAAGGGGGCCAGGGGCGTGAGGTACGTCGTGACGGGGGCGGCGGGCTTCATCGGCTCGCACCTCGCCGAGGCGCTCGCGGCGGAGGGCCACGAGGTCGTCGCCGTCGACTCCTTCACCGACTACTACGACCCGGAGCTGAAGGAGCAGAATGCCGCCGGGCTCGACATCGTCCGAGCCGATCTGGCCGAGGATCCTCTGGGCGAGCTGGTGCGAGGAGCGGACGGCGTCTTCCACCTGGCGGGGCAGCCGGGCGTTCGTGCGAGCTGGGGCGACGACTTCGAGCACTACGTGCGCCGCAACGTCCTCGCCACCCAGCGCGTCCTCGAGGCCGCGGCCGACAAGGGCGTGCGCGTCGTCTTCGCCTCCTCTTCGTCGGTGTACGGCGACGCCCAGCGCTACCCGACGACCGAGGACGCGGTGCCACAACCACTGTCGCCCTACGGGATCACCAAGCTCACCTGCGAGCACCTCGTGCGCGCGTACGTCCGCAGCGCCCGCCTCGAGGCGATCGTCCTGCGCTACTTCACGGTCTACGGGCCCCGCCAGCGCCCCGACATGGCCTTCACGCGCATGCTGCACGCGCTCGCCGAGGGCGTCGCCTTCGAGGTCTACGGCGACGGCTCTCAGTCTCGAGGCTTCACGTACGTCGCCGACGCCGTCGCCGGGACCGTGCAGGCGATGGAACGAGCGCCGGGCGGAGCCGTCTACAACGTCGGCGGGGGCTCCGAGGCGTCGATGCTGGAGGCGATCGCAGCGGCGGAGCAGGTCTCCGGGCGCACGCTGGAGACACGCTTCCTCCCTGTCGCCGCAGGAGACGTGCGGCGGACGGCCGCCGACACGACGCGCATCCGGGAGGCTCTCGGCTGGATTCCACGCGTCTCGCTGGACGACGGCTTGCGGGCCCAGTGGGAGTGGGCTTCCTCTAGAGTCGGCGCCCGATGAGCCCCGATCCGGACGGCCGTACCGCGGCGCCCGAGCTGGACGTCGAGCAGGAGATCGACTTCGGTCGCTACTGGGACGCCGTGGTTGCCCGCTGGTGGCTTCCGGCCGTCGGAGTCGTGCTGGGAGCGATCATCGGCTTCCTCGTCTCGCTCGGCGGCAGCCAGACGTACAAGGCCACCGCCCAGGTCTACCTCGGAACGCCGCTCGCGCCCAACGGTGCCGCGCCTGTCTCCAGCGCCCCGACCAGCCTCGGGCTCGTCGCCAACCTCGTCACGGCCGAGTCCTCGATCAAGCGCGCGGCCGCACAGGCAGGACTCAAGCCGGGGCGGCTGCGTGGGCACGTCTCCACCAAGCCCATCCTCGGCGTCACCGGCGGCAAGGTCGGCACCCCCGCGCCCTTGATCGCGATTACCGTGACCGGCTCGCCCCCGCACAAGATCGCCCTAGCGGCGAACGAGCTCGCGTCCATCGTCATCCGCAGGGTCTCCGGGTACTCGACGACGAAGATCGCGGCGCTGAAGGATCAGCTCGCCTACGACGACGCACAGCTGGCCGGCATCAACGACCGGCTCACGACGGCGCGCAAGGCCCAGGAGGAAGTCCTCGGGAGCAAGTCGGTCAGCCTTACCGACAAGCTCGTCTCCCTCGGCAACCTGAACTCGGTGATCACGCTCGCGCTCCAGCAGCAGAACACCCTCTCCCAGGACCGCTTCGAGGTTCGCCAACAGCTCGCGCTCGCCCAGGAGATCGAGTCGAGCAGCGTCGTGTCCCCGGCTGCTGCTTCGCCCACCTCCGGGCCCAGCAAGCGCACCGCTGCGGTGATCGGCGCCCTCATCGGGCTCCTACTCGGACTGCTCGCCGCCCTCCTGTGGGAGCCGGTGGGCGCCCGGATGCGGCCGGGACCCTCCGTCTAGCGCCGATGCTGGAGGGCAAGCGCGTGGCGGTCGTGGTGCCCGCCTACGACGAGGCCGAGCTGCTCCCGGA
>WNFU01010080.1_pt1 | contig 11518 bp, 7 predicted proteins | sample 5400121 | NCBI WGS metagenome assembly WNFU01 (sample SAMN13153360, study PRJNA577476) | soil metagenome | isolation source: 100 cm soil or saprolite under grassland replicate 1 | place: USA:California | collected 2016-06-15 | reverse complement strand
CGTGGCGGCGGCGGTCGCGAGAACAAGCGCCAGGCCGGTCGCCGCCAGCAGAAGGCGGCGCTTCATTGGCTCCCTCCCCGGGGTCGCTTTCCCTGTTCTGTCAAGGCGAGGCATCAGGGTGGGCGACGGTTCGCCCACCCCACGTGCGGTCGCCCGGCTCAGCCGATGGTGAACTCCTGGGTCTGCGGGTTCAGGTGGCCCAGGACGAGCGCCCCTGCCAGGCGCGGGTCACTGACCCGAAAAACGTTGAGGCCCTTGGTGATCTCGGACTCGAAGGCGAAGTTGTTGTACCAGTACGACGACCACGCGCCGCCGAGCTGGGTGGGCACAAGCGGCGGCGGGTCCGACCAGGCCACTGTCACCGGGCTGGCCGGGTCGGTGAAGTCGGTGACCCAGGTGCCGGCCTGGTAGTTGCCGCTGACCGCCACATAGTGGCCGCTGCGCAGCGGCACGATGTTGTAGTTGTGGATGGTGCAGTTCTCCGCCGAGGATTGCGGGCGCGGCAGGGTCCACTGGCCGAGCTTGGCGCCGGTGGCGGCGTCGTAGAAGAACATGCTCTTGGTGACCGGCGGGTCGGTCGCCTCGCACTCGGGCGCCGCGCCGCCACCGGGCTCCCAGCCAAGCACGAGCACCTTGCCGTCCCAGGTGAACCCGGCCGAATGCCAGCGGCCCGCGTGGCCGTCCACGCCCGGCTCCTGGACGGTATAGAGGAACTGCGGATCCTCAATCGATCCACCCCGCGGCGCGCCGATGCTGAACACGTTGGTGGTGTCGGCGCTGGCGCAGGCGGCCAGGTTCATGTCACCCAGGATCACGGCCGCGTCGTGGCAGCCGGTGCGGACAGTCGGGTCGGTCGGTCCGGCGAGCGGCTCGCGGTGGATGAGGCTGGCGCCCGCCGGGTCGTCCAGCGGCACCGCGATCACGTCCATGAAGTCGCCCAGGGCGTTCTGGCCGGCAAGGTCCAGGCCCATGCCGCAGCCGGAGCTGCTGGAGTTGTTGCTGTAGACGAGCAGCCGGCCGGCTGCGCTGCCGGCCACCGTCAGCGTGTGCGAACCGCACGGCAGCTCGACCGCGGCCACCAGCTGCGGGTCGGTTGGGTTGCTGATGTCGAAGACGTGGACGCCCTCCCAGCCCGCGGGCACCGTGTGCCCGTCGCAGTCCCTGGGCGTGGCCCGCTTGGTGTTCCACGAGCGGACCAGGATGTTCTGCCAGACCACGATGTCGCCCTGGTCGCCGTTGCAGTGGGTCCAGGAGACCAGCTGCGGGTCGCCCGGCTCGGAGATGTCGATGATCCGGAACCCGTCGTAGTTGCCGTTGAAGGCCAGGGTCCCCCAGAAGGCGATGTCGGAGTTGACCGTGCGCTGGCCATCCGGCACCTCGAACGTGCCGGGCTGGGGGCTGTGGCCCAGCGCATGGATGTTCTGGGTGTGCGGCCGCGTCGCATGGTCTGCCGATGCCGGCAGCGCCATACCCAACACCAGGGCCAAGGCCGCCATGAGGCTGAACACCGTCCAGCGGATAGGAGATCGTAGGGTTCGAGGTCCCACGCCACCCACCTCCTTGTGGGTCAACGACAAGGCCGTCGACGCTGGCGTGCGGGCGGGCCACGCGCAAGCCCAGGCCCGGACCACATGGCGAGCGGGCAGACCACGTGGGCAGCGGTCGGGCGCCAGATGGTGTCGGGTGGCTCAAGCATCGGCGTTTCCATCCGAAGCCAGCCCCTCCTTTGCGTCCTCCCCATACGTGCCGGCGCTACTTCGTCCGCTTCAGGATCCACAGGCCGGAGTTCATGTCGCTTGCGTACACGAGCCTGGTCGAGGGCTCGTAGGCGACACCCCAGACCTGCGTGGTGTTGGTGAGCGTGTTGCGCTGCGCCGGCTTGACCGGGTTCTGCGCGGCCGGCGGCACGAAGTAGGCGACCTCGGTCGGGTTGCGTGGGTCGTTGGTGCTGACCACGCGGACGCCGTCGGTGTACCAGGACAGGTAGACGTCGGTGCCGACCACCAGCGGGTTGTGGATCACGTAGTCGCCCGCGCCGGGGTCGGCCAGGCCGAACGAGTTCGGTGTGTGGAACTCGCCGATCTGCACCGGGTGGGCCGGATCCGACTCGTCCAGGACCCGCATGTACCCCCAGCCCGGCACCGTTCCGGTGCCAAAGCTGGTCTTGCAGAAGTCTTCGTCGGCCGTAAACAGCAGCTTGCGCTGGTCGTCATAGCTGGTTGAATGCGCGTCGCCGTCCTGGTTCGGCTGGTAGCTGAAGCGGCCCAGGAAGCGCGGCTGCCCTGGGTTGGAGATGTCGAGGCTGATGAAGCCCGCGTCCCAGTAGGAGACAAACAGCGTCCTGCCATCCTCGGACGGGTCCATCCCGTGGCCGAACGCGGTCGCGGAGCAGCCTTGCCCCAGCGCCGGGTTCAGCCCGAGATCCTTATGGATGCCGAAGCTGGAGACAAACGCCGGATCTGTCGGATCGGTCACGTCGACGATCCACGCGTCGCCTCGGTGCGCGCGGTCGCGCGGCGTCACCCCGTCGGACTCGAGCTGCTCGGCGCGGGGAACGCTGGCGTAGACGAACGTCCTGCCCAGGTCGTCACGGTCGCCCACCTCCAGCTCATGGAAGCCGCGCGTGCAGCAGCCGGTGTCAAACACCGACAGCAGCCGCGGCGCGGCCGGGCGGGTGACGTCCCACAGGCCCAGCCCGCGCTTGCCGGCGGCCGCCGGATCGGTGCGGAACACGTCGCAGACCTGCAGCCCGACCGCGGCGATGTCGTGGCCGGCGAGCGGGCCGTACCTGGCGGTGTAGACCACGACGTCCTCGTGTGAGGCGCCCGGCACCTCCAGGTTGGCGACCACCGTCGGCCGCGCCGGGTCACGCGCGTCGACCACGGCGACGCCGCCGCTTGGGCAGAACTGCGGGTGCGAGGAGTCGAAGAAGCCCCAGCGCCCGATGTAGGCGAACCGCTTGTACGCGAAGACATCACCGTTGAAGCCGCGTGTGCCGAGGTCGTGTTGGCCGACGGCGGTCATGTTCAGCGCCGACCCACTCTTCGTGCCGCCGCCGTAGGTCTTTCCAGCCGAATCCAGGAAGTGCTGCTCGTTGGGGAGTAGCTCGTCGTTTGACGCTGCGACCGAGAATGGGGCCACAGCCAGCACCACGGCCGCAAGGACGAGCGCGATCAACACCCTCCGCATGTCTTCCCCCTCACTGGTGGACGGCGGTGCTGGTTGGCCCGCTGGCGCTGCTGGCCGTGGTGCGCAGCGGCCCACCGCTGGCACCCGAGACCGTCGCCTGGCTGGCCTCGCACGCTGCCAGGCGGCTTGTGCCCGCCAGTTCCTGACCGGCCAGGGTCAGATCGTAGGGACCGGCCCCCGTGCCGGGGGCCGGTATGGCGAGCCGCGTGGTCGGCGATCTACAGCTACCCGTCAATCGTCTGTGGGTTGAGGTGGTCAATTGTGGCGCTCGGCCTTCCGACTCTGGCGCGGAACACCACGAACCCCCTGGCAGAGTTAGGGTTATGGACCCCATCCGACGCGTAGACGGGCACCCCGGGCCCGGTCTTGAACGTGGGGCCCTGGTAGGGGTATGCGGACCAGTTGTCCGAGCCCGTTGGCCCGAACGGCGCCATGTCGTAGAACGCGATCTCCTTCGGGGCACTCGGGTTGGTGAAGTCGATCACGTCGACGCCGCCCATGTACCAGGCGTTGACCAGCAGGTCCTTGTGCACGCCCATGATGGGCATCCCCATGTGCGCCGAACAGTAGGCGCCCGGCTCGGGCCGTAGGTCCCCGACCTGGAACTCGCTGAGGAAGGCCCCAGTGGCCACGTCAGAGAAGAACATCCGGCCGGTCTTGTGGGTTCCGGCCGGGTGCCAGGCCCTCGCCGCCCAGTCCGTCGTAGGCGGGCACTCGTTCCCCGTGGTGGGCGCGAAGGACTCGTCGACCCAGTTCACCACGGTGCCGTCGTTGTTGAACACGGCGGAGTGGAAGAAGTCGACCGCTCCAGGGATGTTGCCGGTGCCGCCGGAGCTGACCTCGTCGTCGGCGATCAGGACGGGGTGGGCCGTGTCGGGAATCCCGTTCTCGTCGATCCGCCACACCTGGCCCTGCTCAGCGCATGCCCCTGCGGCTAGCCTCAGCCGGACGTGGACGGCGATGTCGTGGCAGGCCCGGGCGGCTGGCTCGAGGACGCCCGGCGCGCAAGCCCCAGGCCCGCGCTCGCACCAATCGATCTGGTTGTCCGGGTCCCCCGGATAGTTGATGGGCGGCTCGGCGATCTCGTGCGCCGCTGCGGGGTTGCCGAGGGGTACCTCAAGGACCTGGATCACCCCGTGGAGCGGGTCCCTGCCAACCCTCGGACCGTTGACCTGACCGCAGGTCGGGCCTGGCCGCAACGGATACGACGACACGTACACCAGCACCCGGTTGTCATCCAGGTCCGGCCATGCGGTGATGGTGTGGGCGCCGCAGTCGGTGTACACGGCCTGGACCTGTTGGATGGTGGCGAAGGGGTTCGCCGGGTTATCGCTCAGGGTGAAGACCCGCACTCCTTCCCAGCCGGTGGGGTCGTCGTGGGCCGCCCGAGCGGCTCCACACTGCGGGCCCGCCATGGTCCGGTCCACGGCCAGCAGGAGCAGGTCGGGGATCCCATTGCTGTTTCGGTCCCACAGGATGGGGTCAGCCTGGAGGCCGTCACACGGGAAGTCCACCAGCAGTTGGGGACCAGCCGGGTTGGAGATGTCGAAGATCCGGAATCCTCCCACCGGCCGGTCGTTGCGGTAGTAGCCGTGGACGGCGTACTTCCCCCAGAAGGCGAGATCCGAGTTGATGCTGGAGTTGGGTGAGGTGAAGAGGAGATCCATCTTGTCGTGCCGGTCGGCGTTATGGGTGGCCCCCGCCGGGAAGGCCCAGCCCGCCAGCACGAGCGCCAGTACGCTCGGGACGATGAACCTGACGAACCTTCGCATGCACTCACCTCCGTTGGCGATGAATCATGCGGGCAAAGAGACCTCCGGACGCCCTGTCGGGTCCGGGGGGTCCGAGCTCGGCGCATCACCTCCCCTGGTGCTGCTGCCGCAAACCGGGATGGAGCCCCTGGGCAGCCTTCTATCCAAGCCCGCGCCCGCAGCCAAGTCAATGATCGACATTGAGACCGAGCCGGTCTGCCCGGTGCCAGATGTGGGCAGACGCCCCAACCGGTGAAGCCGCTCGTCTGCGGCGGATGAGCTGCAGGAACTGGGTCAGCAGGAGATGGAGCCGAGCGTCCCGAAGAACAGCAGGGGCGCGGTGGGTGTTGGCGGCGGAGAACGCCCGGGAGCGGAAAACAGCATTGCGGTAGGCTGGTGCGGTGCACAGGGGCCGCCCGTTCGAAGCGATCGTTGTCGCCGGTGCTGTGGGGGCGGGACTTGTTCTGTCCCACTGGCTGGCCTACCTGATCGCGGTTCCCCACGCCCACGAGCGGGCACGGCTGCTGGAGACCACCGGCCACGGGTACTGGCCTCTCGCTGCCGCGGCTGCCGCTGCCTTCGGTCTGCTGGCCCTCGTGGTGACGGGGTCACGGGCCGTGGCCCAGGCGCGTGATGCCGACTTGGGTCAGCGGCGGCTTCCCCATATGGTGGCCCGCCTGGCCCGGATGCAGCTCCCCGCGTTCGTCCTGCTCGAGGCGATCGAGCGCCTCGCCTCCGGGACAGCGGACCTCGACTTTGCCCTGCAGGCTCCCTTCCTGGTGGGCTTGGGGATTCAGCTCATCGTTGCGATCGTCCTTGGGGTCTTGCTGTCACGGTTCGCGCGTGCGGTCGCACGAATCGCCCGCATCCTCCTGCGGCGCAAGCCCCCCGTCCGGTCGCCCGCGTTCCTCCCTCCCGCCGGACCCGCCACGATGCCCGCGCGCCTGCTCGGCCTGGCTCCGGCGGGCATCCGGGGCCCTCCCGCCTCCTGATCCGCGCTCCCTCCAGCTGAACTCCGACGGAACCGCGTCCGGGGGCGCGGAGCGTTCGCGCAGGGTTATCGAGCGGGCTGCATTCCAGGAGGGGTGCGGAGTGAAACGCGGTGTGAAACAACGGGTGCAGATGGACTGTCCCGGTGGGGGTTCTGACCTGTCCTGGCAGGACCGTCGCGATGTCAGCTGAGGTCGGTGTCGGGTTCGTCGACCAAGTCAGGCTGCGGGAGTGCATCGAAGCTCAATGCTGTCCGTGGTGCGGTCGGGCGGGGTTGCGCTCGCTGGCGAACCACACGGTCACAGCGCATCAAATCTACGCCCATGAGCTTCGTGAACTGGCAGGGCTGCCTGCTGACGCGCCGCTGTGCTCTCCGGCCCTAAGCGACTGCCACCGCGACTTGGCTCGCGAGCAAGACACGAGTCGATGGCTGCATCGACCGGAGGTCTTGGCCGCCGCGGCCGCCACCCGCGAAGCCAACTATGACGACCAGCAACGCAGACGTCGTGTTACGCAGCTGAACGCCGTGCGCCCGAAGGCCATCGAAGCATGGCGGCGCTCGCTCCAAGCAGAGAAGGACAACCCTGAGTTGGCGGCAGCTCAGAGAATCTCTCGTTCGAAAGCTCAAAGAAAATTCCGCGTGGGTCAGGAATGCCCGATCTGTGGCGCCTGGTTCTGCTCTGTCGTTCCTCCTGGTCGGGACTACCGGCAGCGCACGTTCTGCAGCGATCGCTGTCGCCGCGAGGCGATCCGCCGCGTTCGCAGACGAACGTGGGTGCGCCGCACCCTCGAACCGTTGGTGAACCAGCCGTCGCACCCCCCTCCCCGCACGGGGCGTCACGGGCCGCCCCAACAATGAAACGGGTGATGCCCAAGGGCGGCCAGTGGATCGCCCCGGCCGGACGTTCAGGCCGATCTCAGCAGCGCCGCGGTTGGCTCTGCATGCGGCCGTAGCGGACCAGCGCGCCCCCAGGTTCGCGGGCGCCGACGGCGCCGTCGGGTGGCGAGGCGGCCAGGTGTCGACCCAGCCGCGGGGCCCTCAATTCCTTCTGCAATGGACTGACTTGCCTACTTCTTGAGTTTCACGGGTTCGTACCCTTTCGCCGTTGACGCGGCATCCTCCCGAAACGTAGATTGCTCCCAGCTTCAAGGTGCCCGTGGAGAGGGCCCTGGAGAAGGGGGGAACAACGATGTCCTTCCGGAGAAGCTTCCTCGTGCCGGCGGCTGCGCTCATCCTGGTGCTGTGGGCCGGCGCGGCGGGAGCGTCGATCCCGCCCGATGCGCTCGCCTCTGACCCCGCCGACGGGCCGGCGGTCGCCGACGACCAGCATGGCGGCACGGGCGGCCATCTCCCGCCCTCCAGCGCCAACGTCGACCTGGTCGGCAAGCTTCGGCTGACGAACGTCACCGGCGGCATCAGCGACGTCGGCGCGTTCGGCCACTACGCCTACCTCGGCGCGTTCAACCCCGAATGCGCGGGACGGCCGGGCGCGCAGGGAACCGGCGTGCACATCGTCGACATCACCGACCCAGCTAGCCCGACCAAGGTGGGCTTCCTTCCGGCCCACCCGAACTCCTATGTCGGGGAAGGCGTCCACATCATCCACATGGCCACACCGGCCTTCACCGGCGACCTGCTGGTGCACAACAATGAGCCCTGTGATTCCGGCCAGCCGTTCGAGGGCGGGGTGTCGCTGTGGAACGTCAGCAACCCGCTCGCGTCGGCGAAGCTCGCCGGCGGCGTGGGCGACTCCACGCCAGCGATCTCGCCCAACATCAACGGGGTGCACTCGGTGCACAGCGCGTTCGCCTGGTACGTGCCGGGCACGAACCCGCCGACAACCGGCAGGGCGTACGTGATGATGGCCGACAACCAGGAGGTCGCCGACGTCGACATCCTCGACATCACCAACCCGGCGGCGCCGGTCATGGCCTCCGAGACCGGCTTCAACGACTGGCCGGCGGCCCAGTCGCCGCTGGCCAACGGCGACACGGTCTTCAACCACGACTTCCAGGTCAAAAAGATCGGGACGCGGTGGATCGCGCTCAACTCCTACTGGGACGCCGGCTGGGTGAAGCTGGACGTGACCAACCCGGCGGCACCGGTCTTCATCAACGACTCGGACTACCCCACGCCTGACCCGCTGACCGGCTTTGCGATCCCGGAGGGCAACGGGCACCAGGCGTGGTTCAGCTCCAACAACCAGTTCATCCTGGGCACCGACGAGGACTTCTCGCCGACCCGCACCAACTGCCGCATCGAGACGGGTTCGGACGCCGGTGCCACGCCGTGCGGCGAGTTCGGCTGGACGGTCCCGCTCTCCCAGCAGTTCCCTAGCGGCTTCTCGGGTACGACGGTGTGGGGCGGCTCGGGCTGCGAGGAGGACGTCGACGGCAACGGCACCGGCGACCGCGCCGAGGTGCTGGCCAACCACACCAAGGCGCAGACCGGCGCCGACGCGATCGTGTTCAGCCGCGGCACCTGCTTCTTCTCCAAGAAGGTCGAGACCGGCGAGCTCGCCGGCTACAAGCTCGTCCTGGTCGGCCAAAGCCACACCGGCAGCCGCAACGGACTGCTGCCCGACAGCTTCATCTGCGGCGGGCAGGGCAGCCCCGTGCTCGGGCAGGCCTCGGGCTCCTGCATCGGCCACCGGGCCATGCACCAGCTGTTCAACGATGCGCCCGCCTACACCGGCGGGGACACGCTGGACATGCCGGCCAAGGGCACCCTCGGCGCGCGCCTGTTCGCCCAAGGCGGCGTGTTCGACGGCTGGGGCTACGTCCACCTGTTGAACGCCACCACGCTCAAGGAGATCGACGCCTATGCGGTGCCGGAGGGGTTGGACCCGGCCTTCCAGTCCGGCTTTGGGAACCTCACCGTTCACGAGGTCCAGACCGATCCCCGGGCCAACGTGAATCTGGCCTATATCTCCTACTACGACGCGGGCTTCCGGGTGGTCAAGTTCGGCAAGAACGGCATCCGCGAGGTCGGCCACTTCATCGACCAGGGCGGCAACGACTTCTGGGGGATCGAACCGATCCAGTCCGACCGCGGGCAGCCGCTGGTGCCGGCCAGCGACCGCGACTTCGGCCTGTACCTGTTCCGCTACACCGGCGAATAGCCCCACGCGCAGAGGAGCAACCGACGCCGGCCCCTGACGGGGCCGGCGTCGCCGATTCGACGGTCTTCCGCAGGGCCTGGCCCAATGGGTGGGAGGTCGGCGGCCCGCGCCGACCTCCCACCCATTCGGCTACCTACTCCGCGCTTTTTGCGATGCGGAGCGCGTCGCCGAGGTTCGAGTTCCCCTCCAGGAAGCGGATCGGGTCGACCTCGTCGGCGCGGGGCCCGGTATAGTGTCAAGGATCGCGGAATTTCCTCACTGTCGATCGTCGAAATTCCCCACCTGTCAGCACCGGATAGCCGGGTGACTACCGGGTGGTCGTGGGCGGCACCTCCTCGCTGAGTAGATCGGCGACCGCGACGGGCTCGTCGCAGGATGGGCAGGCGCCACGCGGCGCTGCCCGGGGGTGCGCTCGCCCCGCACGTAGGCGCGGATGGTCTTGCGGTCACGCTCCAGATGGCGGGCGATGGCCGAGATCGACCAGCCCCGCGCGTCCAGTGCATGCACTTCCACATCGTCTCCCCATGTGAGCATGGACCGGGACTCCTCCGGGCTGCGGCTTGGACACCGTCAGCATCGGGAGAGTCCCACTCCTCTTGCTGGACTCCAACAGCCCACCCGAGTGCTCAGGGTGGGGAGATTCAGCGATCGCGTCTGGGGAGTTTCCCGTGATCCTCATCAATAGCGGAGCACCAGGAGCCCATTGCGGATGTCGACGACGTAGATCAGGCCATCCTTGATGATCGGGAAGCTCCACATCACGACCTTGTTCGGCCCGCGGGACAGGGCGGCGCTGTTGCATTGAGCGATGACCCGGTCCGATGCCCTCCACTCGGGCACTCAGACGCGGCCGATCATGGCCACGATCGAGTGGTTCAAGTGCTTCTTTGGCGCCGTTTACGAGGGAGAGCCTCCATTTTGCTCGGCTCCGCCCATGCCTTCGCCGGGTAGCGGGGACGCATTACTGCGCCCCCGCCCCCTCAGAGCCGTACGTGAGGTAGGGTAGGCCGCCGACGAGGTGCCAGGTGACCTGGTCCTTTTTCGACGGCCCCCTCCGAACCGGACGTGCCCGGTTTCCGTGGCATCCGGCTCTCCAGTGCTCATCGTGGATGCCGTGGGACGTCCGGCGTGGATGTCCTCATGCAGGTTCCACGAGTGATCCTCAGTACGGTTGCGGCGTCTCGCATCTCGCGTACCTCACCGTCTCCCTTGAACGGGCTCGCTGCCCGTCGCCCACCGGCCGGGAGGTTGGGATGGCGAAAGTCGGAACCATCTGATGCCGGTGGCCCCGACCGCAAACGCCGTGTCGGGAGGTGTGACGTTTCCACCACTGGAGACTGGGATTCAGGCAGTCTGGCCTTTGCCGTATCACGCGGGCCTTGCACGGCAACGCCTTCGGCGTCTCCACTGCGTTCCGCGCTTTCCCGCCATGCTGTGGTCCCCTTCGCGGTTTCCCGTCTGGGTCAGGCGGGTGGCCCAGAGGTCACCTCCTCCCGAACCTCTGCCCCCTGCGGGGGCGATCCAGCGCCGAGTTAGACGGCGCACGGTCGCCCCTCATACGGCTCAAGCAAGCCCCGAAGGCTCGCGGGCAGACAGAAGTGCTGGACGGCCGTCGGCGCCGAGGGTGCGGAGTCGGCGGCAGTGGGTGTGCACCAGGCGTGGAAGGGTGGGTTCGTCCGGAGTGCCGCCGGCCGCTTCGGCGATGACCGCGTGGTTGCGGATCGCCTGGCGGACGGCCCTGAACCACTGCTCCCACGCATCGGGATGTTGTGGCTCATGGTCGGCGTGCAGCAGCAGGGTCCCACACAGCGGGCAGCGGCCGTCTTGCGCCTGGAGCAGACGCAGGATGGTGCCACCCAGCGGGGGCCTTGTGCGGCAGCGCTGTTTGGCCCAGAAGTCGGCCAGGGCCGGATCGTCGACCGATGCCGTTCCTGGCACCATCCGGTGCCGGACGATGGGCGTCCAGGCGAACTTGGTGAGGTAGCGGCCGCTGCCACGGTCGCCGAAGACCCACCGGTCCTGCCTGGAGGGGTTGAACTCGCCGAAGTACCGGGTCGCGACCCAGCGTTTCGGCTTGTTCGGGTGGGAGTGTCTGGCCCACTTGTAGGTCAGTCTCCACAGGTGGTGGTCCAGCGAGGCGAACGCTCGTTTGGAGACACCGATCCGGTAGTAGGCGGCCCAGCCCTTGATGATCGGGTTGAGCCTGGCGATCACTGCTTCGGCGTTGGCCCCTCGCAGGGCCAGCATCTGGGCGGTGAGCCGTTTCCGGATGCGCCGCAGGGCTGCCTGGGTCGGCTTGGTCAGCAGCTTGCCGCGGTAGCGGCGGATGTTGAATCCCAGGAAGTCGCAGCCTTCGTCGAGGTGGACGACGCGCGTCTTCTCGTCGTTGAAGGCCAGGCCCCTGGGCGCCAGCCATGCGGCCAGCCGTGCCTTGACCTGCTCGGCCTGCTGCCTGGTGTGGCACAG
>WNFU01017587.1_pt1 | contig 11519 bp, 9 predicted proteins | sample 5400121 | NCBI WGS metagenome assembly WNFU01 (sample SAMN13153360, study PRJNA577476) | soil metagenome | isolation source: 100 cm soil or saprolite under grassland replicate 1 | place: USA:California | collected 2016-06-15 | reverse complement strand
GGTGGCGCGACCATCGGCCATCCGAACTCGCCGGGATATAACATCACGGTTGCCAAGCGCCGGCCCCACTCGGGAGTTTTGAAATCATCCATAAGCTCATAAATCGTTGGGACATCGGGTAATTTGGCATCTCTCTTACGACCGGTTTGAAGCAACACCCGCGCCGAGCCCGATTGGCGCCAATCCCGAAACGCCCCGAAACCGGTAAAGCCCGAGACGCTGGTCGCGCGGCATTGGGTCTCACCGCGCTGGATGGCAAGATCGAGCTCCGCGCCGCCGCCGTATCCAGTGACGATGTGAAATTTTGTGCCGAAGATTTCGTTGGCGAGCTTAGGAATATAATAGCCCGTCGAAGTGGTCCCGGAAGCGCCGCACTTTGGCGATTGGCCCGCGTTCAGCACTTCACGGATGCTCTTATACGGGGTGCTACCGGCGATAATAAGCACTTCATGACCTTCGACTGGGCTGCCGATCCAGGTGAATTTTGACCAGTCAAACTGAACCTCTTTGCGGCCGACGAGCTGATCGAAATAGAGCGCCCGGGAAACAGTGCCGATAGTCAAACCGTCGGGTCTGGCCAGCTTGAAAAGATAATTCGCGGCGATCATCGAACTGGCGCCGCTCATGTTATCGACGATGACATTGGGATGGCCTGGAATATACTTTGGCAGGTAGCGCGCGACCAAACGAGTCATCTGATCTTGAGTGTTGCCTGCGCTGCTGCCGACGATGACTCGTAAAGTCTTGCCGTTATAGAAGTTTGCTTGGGCGCGGGCGTTCGATGGCAACCACGCCAACAATACCAGGAGAGGGGTCAGCTTCGTCATCATTGTGATGCGGTAAAACTCCGTCGCGGATAAGATCAACTAGACTTTGAAAGAGAGTTTGTCAAACAATCGGGTTCAAACACTATGTTGAGGCTGGATTGGGCCGTCATTCAGCAGAAGTGTTGATTGACAGCAGCAGACCGCTTTGTTATCCCGACAACAGGCTTGCAACATGGTCTCAATGCTTCAAAAGCACTTTTGTATTTTCACGGCACTGCTCGTTCTTTGCTTCATTCCGGCTAAAGGGAACGCTCAATCCCGAACGAAAATCGTCGTCGGTTATGCGTCGATGAGTTCCGTCGTTACGACCTTGTGGGTGGCGCAGGAGAAGGGATTTTTCGCCAAGAACGGCCTCGACGTGCAATCGGTATTCATTCCCGGTTCACCGACCTTGATTGCTTCCATCAATACCGGCGATGTGCACATGGCCTACACGGGTGGAACGGCGACACTCGGCGCCGCGGTCGGCGGACTCGATATGAAGATCATCGCGGCGTTCGCCAACTTTATCCAAACCGATCTGGTCGCACGCCCTGAGATCAAGACGGCGGCCGACATGAAAGGCAAGCGCATCGGCGTGACCAGCATCGGCGGCACGGGCTGGATGTCGGCGATGTTGGCACTGGAACAGATTGGCTTGGTCCCGGAGCGCGACAAAATTTCTCTGGCAGCCTTCGGCGATCAGCGGGTCATCAGTCAAGCGCTGGAAACCGGAACGATTCAAGGGGGAGCCCTTGCCGGAGTTTTTAGCCGGCGGCTAAAACGGTCCGGGTATAACTTTCTTGGGGAGGTGGAGAAAATTCCTCTGGTCGGCACGAGCATCGTGGTCAAGGCCGATTTCTTGGCAAGCCATCAAGCGACGATGCGCAACGCGTTACGGGCGCTGATCGAGGGCCACGGCTTTGTTCTCAACCCCGCGAATAAGCTTGCCGTTATGGAAATCATGACCAAGAAGCTTGGTATCACAGACCCTATGGCGGCCAATGACGGCTATGACGATTATGTGCGGCGCACGGACAAGAAGGCTTTCGTGGTGGTCGATGGGCTCAAAAATATTCAACGTTTCATGAAACTGCGAAACCCCAAGATTGCCGACATCAATTTAGATCGATTAATTGACGAGAGCATTCTCCGAGAACTGGAAAAAAGTGGATTTCTTGAGCAGGCTTTGGGCAACAAGGCCGCATCACGCTAAATAGAAAGGATGAAGATATGGCGATAGATGGAATGAAAGTGATCGATCTCGACAGCCACCTGGTTGGCGACCTGGAAAGTTGGGACCAAACCGTCGAAGCGAAGTACAAGGAGCTCTTGCCGCGCAAGCTTCCGACCAAGGACAACGAGCGGCGCAAAACGCTGATCGGCAATCGAATCATGATTGGTTCCGAGCTTGGCCGGCAAAAGGCCGATAAGAAGGAATGGGTTACGGAAGCCGATCTGACACCGCACGGCCGCGTGCGCAACATGGACCTGGACGGCATCGACGTCGCGGTGCTCTCGCCCAATTCTCCCGCGCTGGACATCCTGTGGTTCGTCGACGATCCAGAACTTGCCGCCGCCTACGCGCGCGCGCAGAACAATTACATGAACTGGTACGCCTCGCAGCAGCAGGGACGCCTCATGTGGGCGGGAGTGATTCCGCTGCAAGATACTAAGGAAGCGATTAAGGAGCTGCATCGCTCGCGCGGGCTGGGCAGCAAGGCGCTCAACGTCAAAGCGACGCCGATCCCCGGCAAAGAATGGTGGGACCCATATTTCGATCCGATATTTGACGAGCTGGAGAAAACCAACACGCCGATCATCTTCCACGACACCAAGACCGGCTCCATGGGCCAGGAACGGTTCGCCGACAACTTTTTCTTCTCGCACATGGTCGGGCGCACCATCGAGAGCATGGTTTGTCTGATGGTTTATCTTTGCGGCGGTGTGATGGAAAAACATCCGAATCTGAAAATTATTTGCCTTGAGACCGGTGCGTCGCAGATGCCATGGTGGCTGTCGCGCATGGACGAGCACTGGGAAAAGCTGCCGCACCTGGTTCCTTGGCAGAAGCGTAAGCCGTCGGATATTTTCAATGAGAGCGTTTATGTCGGGTGCGAACCTTTTGAAGACGGCTTGTTCGAGTGGGCGGTGGAGTATCTCGGCGGGGACCGGCTCGTGCTCGCGACGGATTCACCGCACTGGGATTCATCACAGCCGGGCCAGGTGACCGGACCGATTTCGCGCAGCACGAAGATTTCTCCGGAGAACAAGAGAAAAGTCCTGGGCGAGAATGCGATCAACCTGCTCGGCTTAGGGTTATAGTTCGCCGTGACGAAGTTGTATCTCCGATTACTCTGATCGCGTGTCGAGAAAAGGAGTAGGTCATGGGGAAATATGTTTTTCTGTCTCTAGTAATCTTCGGACTATCGATCCCGCTAAAATCTCTCGACGCCGCGTCCGGGCCGCCCAAAAGCATCGTCGCCCACGCTGCGGTAAACGCGCGAGTCCTGCCGCTCTGGGTTGCCAAGGATCAAGGCTTTTTCTCGAAGTACGGCGTGCCGGCTGAAACTATTTTCATCCGACAGGCACCGACCTTGGTCGCCGCGTTGACTTCTGGAGATATCCAAATCGGCTATACGGGCGGAACCGCGGTGTTGGGAGCTGCTGCGAGCGGGTCTGATCTCAAGATACTGGCCGCGTTCACGAATCGTGTGACCTATGATGTGGTGGCGCGCAAGGGCATCAAGAGCCCTGAAGATTTGCGCGGAAAAATATTCGGCGTGCAAAGCATCGGCGGCACGGTTTGGATGGGCGCAATTTTGGCGCTGGAACATTTCGGCCTTGACCCCAACAAGGATAAGATCAGTTTAATAGCCGCCGGCGATCAATCCGTGCTTGCCCAGGCGCTGGTGACGGGAACCATCGATGCAACGGTACTCGACGGAGTCATGAGCCGAACCTTGCGGGAAAACGGCTATCCGATCCTGGCGGAGCTGAGCAAGGCGAATCTTCCCATCTCGAGCGTCGGCATCGTCGCCAAGGGCAGCTACATCCAGAGCAATTCCCAGACGATTGAAAATTTACTGAAGGCGCTTTTGGAAAGTGAGGCGTTTATCTTCGGCCCGTCCAACAAAGGCACTGCCATGGCGATCCTCAAGCGCCACCTGCGAATCAACGACCAGGAAGCTGAGGAAGGCTATAAAGACGTGATCACCGGTCTGGACCGCAAGCCGTTCGCGAATTTGGCTGGATTGAGAAACGTTCAGCGGCTGATGAAACTGCGCAACCCGAGCGTTGAAAAAGTTAAAGTTGAAGACCTGGTGGACGACCGGTTTATGAAAAAGCTCGATCAAAGCGGCTTCATCGATGAGATGTATGCGAAGTATGGAGTGAAATGACAGCCGTGACGGCCAAGGATCGTGTCGCGATGATTGAATCGCAATTGTAAGCACGGGGCAGGGCAGACTGACTACACTAGGCTGTCATCCCGAACAAAGTGAGGGATCTAGGCTTCATTCCGGGCAATGACGGATGTTTCGAGCGCAGTGGAAATCTGTAGAGTAAAGAACGAGAAAGAAGGATTTCTCCCTTTGGTCGAAATGACAGGTGAGACATCTATCCAGAAGCTAATTGAGCATAGAAGGATTCAACTCTATGTATATCGATGGTGATACCCACTACTGGCCGCTTCGTTTCATCGACAAGGTGAAGCATCCCGGGCGCGGGCATCTCGAAATCGTGGAAGACAAAGGGGACATGATTCGTTACGGCGAGGTCGTCCCTGGTAAAGTCGCGACCTATTACCGGGACGGTAAAAAGATTCATTCTTTCAAGGAAGGCCGCTGGAGCATTCCGCTGCGCGCGGAGTTCATGAAGAAGGATGGATTCGACGTTCAGGTCCTGATTCCCGACAACCGGCCGTTGATTTACGAAGTCGATGCGGAACTGGGGCGTCAATTGGCGCGAGCGTATAACGATACGGCCGCCGAAGACATTCAGGGCGACGATCGCTTCATCGGCGTGGCATGGATCTATTTACCGGACATCAAAGAGTCCGTGAAGGAATTACGCCGCTCCGTGAAAGAACTCGGGCTCAAAGCGGTCAAGTTCAACGGCGGTTGGGGCGACGGCGATCTCGACAACGAAGTGCTGTTCCCGCTCTACGAAGAAATCGCCGACCTCGATATTCCGATTCTGCTTCATCCCGCCGCGCGGGTGTTTGAACTGCAACATAGCCATCCTTGGTTGGTCGGCAGCGAGCGTTATCAAGGCTACCAACATTTTCCAACGGCGCTCGGTTTTCCATTGACGTATATGGTCAGCGCCGCTCGCTTGATCTTTGGCGGCGTGCTCGATCGCTTTCCGACGCTGAAGTTCGGCTTCTTCGAAGGCGGCATCGGCTGGGTGCCGTGGCTAATGCACACGCTCGACGCACATATGCCGAACGACGAGAGGGTGTCTGTTTCGGTTCAACAATTCTTCGAAGGCAAGAAACGCATAAAGAAACTGCCGAGCCAGTATTTCGATCAGTTTTATATTGCTTGCGTCTCCTGGGAATCTTACTTGCCTGATACCATCAACGGCTGGCCCAACCACAACATCATCATCGGCAGCGACTTCGATCACGGCGACGCCGTGGCCACCTGGCCGAGAACCGTCGACGTAATTAAGCACATGAAGAATCTATCGGAAGTAGATAAAGATAAAGTCCTTGGCGGCAATGCGATGAGAATGTTTGGGTTGCATGGGAACGGTGGGCTGAAATCGTGACGAGCAGTCCGGTACACAAAAACTTATCACTGAGATTCGGTCCGATTTTCCAAAGTGCTTACGAATTGCATGGACGCTCGCTAGGCTCAGCTCAATCGAAACGTTTGGCCCGCAAGGGAAATGCCGGTGATGCTGGAGGTCTTGCAGTTTCTTGCCACCTTCTGTAGCGCGATCTTTACTGGTGCGGCCCTCTATATCAATTTCGTGGAGCATCCTGCACGCATGGGCCTCGACACCAGGGCCGCTTTCGCCCAGTGGGCTCCGAGCTACAAACGCGCCACGTTAATGCAAGCTCCCCTCGCGGTGATTGGCTTTATCGCCGGCGTGTCCGTGTGGCTGGTCGGCGCCGGCGTCACTTGGCTGATCGCGGCCGTTCTCATCGGGGCAGTCGTCCCGTTCACATTCATCGGCATCATGCCGACCAATCACGAGCTCTTGGCGCCGGGGCGCGATGTCGATTCAGTTGAAACGCTCGCCCTACTCAAGAAGTGGGGTCGGCTCCATGCAGTGCGCAGCGTCTTGGGTCTCTGCGCCATGCTACTCATGCTATGGCAGGTGGTTAGTGTGTAATTCAGTGCGGTCGCTATGCAACAACCATCAACACAATTCATGCAACCAACTCTCCTTGATCGAATCATTAACCGCATATTCGGGTTAATGGTTAAGCTCGGCTTTGGACTGTCGCATAATTTTCTCTTGGAAGTTCGCGGCCGAAAGAGTGGACGCATCTACTCGACGCCTGTGAATGTGCTTGAATACAGGGGAAAGAAGTATCTTGTGGCTCCGCGTGGAGATACGCAGTGGGTGAGAAACGTAGTCGTGAGCCTAAAGGCGACTCTGGTTAAGGGAGCCAAGCGAGAAAACGTCCGTTTGCGTCCGATAGCCGACGAGGCGAAGGCGGAAATCTTGAAAGCCTATCTGGATCGTTACAAGCTCACAGTTCAACGGTATTTCCCGATCCCTGCGGGCTCGCCTTTGAAAGAGTTTGAACCTCTGGTTGGCCGATACCCGGTGTTTGAGATTACGCCGGACACGTAAATATAGGTGATGGCGCGGTCGGAATGTATTTTGGAAACCCGCGAATTATTGAAACCCGCGTCTCAAGCAAATACTTTCATTTTAGGCGCTCGCGTTCTGGTTTATCTCTACTGCGGAGCGTGCCATACTCGGTGGGATTTATGATTGAAATAGAGAGCGAGTAGTGGCACCTCACATCTTGCGCATCGACTGTCCCGATGAGCCCGGCTTAGTTCACAAGATCACGGGCGTGCTCTATAACGCCGGTTATAATATCTTAAGCAATCAACAGTTTGTCGATTTAGAAGCGAAGCATTTCTTTTGCGTGATCCGGCATTACTCCGGCGAATTGCCGGCGCAGATTCGCGCGGTGGTCAGCAATCACGAAAAACTTAAAGCTTTAGTTGAACAGTTCGGCATCCCGTTTCACTATGTCAGCCATCAGAACCTCGAACGGACCGCGCATGAGGATCTAGTCGCCAAGGTTCTCGCCGATTACGCTCCCGAATACATCGTGCTTGCGAAATACATGCGTATTCTGTCGCCTAAATTCGTCGCACGGTATCCTAACTGTATGATCAACATCCATCACTCATTCTTACCGGCTTTCATCGGCGCCAAGCCGTATCACCAGGCCTACGAACGCGGCGTAAAGATAATCGGCGCGACGGCGCACATCGTTACTGACGATCTCGATACCGGGCCGATCATCGCGCAGAACGTGATCCCGGTGAACCATACGTATAGCGCTGCGGCCATGGTGCAGGCGGGCCGGGACGTGGAGAAGATCGTGCTCGCGGGAGCAGTTAAATTGGTACTCGAAGAGCGAGTGTTTCTCCACGGCAATCGAACAATCATTTTTGAGTCGTCCCGGGCCAGATTGGCTGATCCACCGGATTCGGCGCTGTTGGCAACCACATTGAATTGACAACTTACAGTACATCCGATAAATCTTTTTGCATAAAATTTTTCATAATATTGTCTAGGAGGCCTGCATGGCTAAGGATCTCAGGACTTTTATTGCAGAGTGCGAGCGTCGACTGCCTGGCGAAGTCATTCATATTACCAAAGAAGTCAATCCGGCAAATTACGATGTAACCGCGATCATTAAACACCTTGGCGCGCAGAAGAAATTTCCCATCATTATCTTCGACAAAGCATTGAACCTGAACGGCAAAGTCGGGCCGATCAAGCTCACGATGAACTGTGAGATCTCTCAGGGAAAAACACAGATCGCCTTGGGATTGCCTAAACATGCGTCCCGGCCGGAGATGGCAGAGCGATGTTTGGAGATGGAGGAGCATCGTGTGCCGCCGACAATCGTCGGCAAGAAGGATGCTCCGGTAAAGGAAAACGTCATGGTGGGGAAAGACGTGGACCTTTACCAGATTCCCATCATGCGCCACCACGAAATGGATGGCGGGCCATACATCGTTTTGTCGACGGTGACGAAAGATAAAAAATCCGGTATCTACAACTGTTCGTATCACCGGATGGAGGTAAAGTCGAAAAATACTACCGCGCTCTACGCCTCGCCGCGCCATCTGTGGAAGATCTATCGCGACTATGAGGAAAGAAACGAAGAGATGCCCGTCGCCACGGTGCTCGGCCATCATCCGGCGTACCACATGGGCGCCTGCTACAGCGGACCGTTTGAAGTGAGCGAGTACGATGTCATCGGCGGTTACCTCGGAGAACCGCTCCGCCTGGTTCCGTCGGAATCCTTTGGCGACGATCTGCTGATCCCCGCCGACGCGGAAATCGTTATCGAAGGCGTGCTGATTCCGAACAAGCGCGTCGTTGAAGGCCCATTCGGCGAAGCGCCGGGATATCTTGGCCCGCAACGCTACACCACCTGCGCCGAGTATCAAATCCGCGCAATCAACTACCGCAACGGCGCGATGTATCAATCGGTGATCACACCCGAAGGCGACAAGCCGTGGATGGATTTGCCGCGCGAAGGCGCGTATCTCCGCCGCTGCCGAGAAGCGGTTCCCAGCGTCACCGCTGTGTGTAAGCAAGGCCGGCATGCGCACTACAACGTTTTTATCTCGATGAAAAAGATGTCCGAAGGCGATCCGGGACGCGCTGCCGCTGCCGCGTTGACCTTCGACCATACCAAGAACGTCTTCGTGTTCGACGACGACATCGATGTCTTCAATCCGACGGATATTCTCTGGGCATTTGCCACGCGCGTGCAGCCTCACCTCCAGGTGTCGATCCTGCAGCCGCTTTTCCGCGGCAACTTTTTGGATCCGTCGCTGGTCGACGAGATCAAAACATCCGGCATGATCGTCGACGCCACGAAACCGTTGGATCGGCCGTTCTCGCCGGTGTCCAAGTGCCCGGATGAGGCGATGGCGCGAATTAAACTAGAAGACTATGTGCCCGGAGAAGTGTTACAGCATATTCCGATGGACCGGACGACCTATTGGGCGTGAGCGGTTGCGGTGCTAACTAACATTACGAAAGAATCGAGGTAGGAACGATGGGTCAGGCGGTCGAAGTGACATGTCCCACTTGCAAGAAGATCTTTGTCGTGAATCCCCACATGCTGAGTTCGGGGATAAACTTTCATTGCCCGTTTTGCGATCTCTATTTTCCGGAAAAAGACAGCCCGAAAATCCGCAAGTAAGGTTAAATCGTCGGCCACGGTGATTAACTCATCGTGGCCTGTATTCTCTGCTCCTACGTCATGAAAACCAAGCGAGCTTATACGGTCGCGGGCACCGATGCGCACCGCGTCGACGGAATCGAAAAGGTCACTGGGAGGGCAATTTATACCAGTGACATTCAGCTTCCCGGGATGGCTCATGCCAAAATTTTGCGCAGCCCCATCGCCCATGCCAAGCTCACGAAGGTCGATGCCTCGAAAGCCAGGGAAATGCCGGGAGTCATTACGACGCTGACGCGGGACGATATTAAAAATTTCAACTACAAGTACGGCGCGACCTATAAGGATCAGTCGATTGTCGCCGTCGACAAAGTGCGCTACGTCGGCGATCCGGTGGCCGCGGTCTTGGCCGATGACCCTGCAACCGCGGAGGCGGCTCTGGAATTAATCGATGTCGAATACGAAGAGTTGCCGAAGGTGACGAACATTGAAGAAGCCACTGCGCCCGGAGCGATCCAAGTGCACGAAGGTGATGTCGCCCGCGCCGAGCTGCGGGGCTCGACCTACGGCGCGCCGGAGAGATTCAGCGGCACGAACATCTGCTACTACCTGACTTTCGGCCGTGACGACGTCGACAAAGGTTTTGCGAAAGCCGATCACATTTTCGAGGACACTTTTCGTTTCCAAAAGGTGCAGCATTACGCTTTGGAAGCGCATAACAACGTCGCCTACTATGACGGAGAGAAACTGACGATCTGGGCGTCATGCCAGGACCCATTCACCTTGCGCGATCATCTTTCGGGGATCTTTCGGCTGCCGCTCAGTCGCATACGAATTATCGTCCCGTACGTTGGCGGCGGCTACGGCGGCAAACTCTACGTAAAGGCGGAGCCCATTTCAGCGGCGCTGACCTGGATGACTCGACGACCCGTGAGGCTTCAGTTGTCAGTCAACGAAAGCTTCAAGACCGTGACTCGCCATCCGGCGCGGGTAACCATTAAAACAGGCGTCAGCAAAGAAGGAAGACTGATCGCTCGAGACTGCCAGGTCTATATGGACACAGGCGCCTACGCCGACGCGGGGCCGCGTGTGACGCAAAAAGCCGGATATCGCGCGCTGGGTCCATACCGGATTCCGCACGCAAAAGTTGAAGCCTACGGTGTCTACACGAACACGGTGCCTGCCGGCGCGTTCCGCGGCTTCGGCGCGCTCCAAGTGACGTGGGCTTACGAATCGCAGATGGATATGATTGCGGAGCGTCTCGGTATCGATGCGCTGGAATTTCGCGTCAAGAATTTACTGAAGAAGGGCGACCTCTACACCGTCGGCGATACCCCGGTGGATTGCGATCTAAAAGAAGGGCTGTTGAAAGTCGCCGACGCGATCAACTGGAAGGAAAAAAGCAAAAAAACGAACCGCGCTAAAGGCATCAGTTGCTGCATCAAAGACGCCGGCGGCACTTATAAAGTCGCCGGCGCGACGGTCAAGATGTCATCGGACGGCAGCGTCGTATTGCTTACGGGTACCGTCGAAGTGGGACAGGGACCGCGCACCGCGCTCAGCCAGGTCGTGGCGGAAGAATTGGCGCTGCCGTTGGAACAAATCACCGTCGCTCAGCTTGATACGGACGTGACGCCTTATGATATTTCGACGAGCGCGAGCAGCTCGATGGTCGTCATGGGCACCGCGGTGCAGCGCGCCGCCCAGGACGTCAAGAAGCAGCTCCTCCAATGCGCGGCAAAGGTGCTCAAGCAAGATGCCAATTCCTTGATTCTCAGCTACGGCCGGATCGTTACGAAAAAGGAGCAAGTGGTTCCCTATAGCCAAGTCATTGTTGATTTCTTCGGCAGCAAGGCGGGAGAAATTATCGGCAAGGGACTCTACAAAGATAAGCGCAGCGCCAAAGCCGTCCTCGGGTCAACTACGACATTTTGGGAAGTCGGTTGGGGCGGCGTTGAGGTGGAAGTCGATCCGGAAACCGGCGTTGTCCACTTACTCAACTATGTGTCCGCCGCTGATGCCGGAAAGGCGATCAATCCCGACCAATGCATCGGCCAGGATGAAGGCGCGGTCATGTTCGGCATTGGCCATACGTTCATGGAGGAGATGGTCTACGAAGACGGGCAGTTGCTCAATGGTAATCTGGTTGATTACCGAGTACCGACTTTCCAGGATCTACCCGACAAGCTCGACACCATTCTCATTGAGAATGGCAACGGGCCAGGGCCGTTCGGTTCGAAAGGCCTCGGTGAGGGCGGTCTATTGCCAGTCGCATCAGCGGTGGCCAACGCGGTAGCGCGCGCCGTTGG
>WNFU01030906.1_pt1 | contig 11521 bp, 10 predicted proteins | sample 5400121 | NCBI WGS metagenome assembly WNFU01 (sample SAMN13153360, study PRJNA577476) | soil metagenome | isolation source: 100 cm soil or saprolite under grassland replicate 1 | place: USA:California | collected 2016-06-15 | reverse complement strand
GGTTGATCGCGGCTCGGTCGCGCTCGTCAACGTCAAGACCGACGACCGAGCCCGCGCTGCCACGCTGGCGTTCTCCCAATATACCACTTGAAATCCTGACTTTGCCGTATCAGCTCTGTGCGCCGTGCGCTCCGCCGCGCCGACGAGGTGGTCGAATAGCCGTGCTTTTTTGCTGCGACGCATTAGGTCGCTAATGGCACAACGCGTCATTTCGTTGCGGTGCTAAAGTTCATACGCTATTGGAGGTGAAGCGGACATCCCGCGAACTCGTTGGGCGTGTTGGTCCGACGCGATTGACCTCCCGGTCATCGACCGCGTTCAATATTCATATCGGATTTTCGGACATCGGCTGGGTTTTGCCAATCACTCCGGCTTGATGTTGGCCGCGCGGATCACCTTCGCCCACTTGGCGGTATCCGACTTGATGAGCGGCCGGCGTGCCGGCTGGCGCTAACAGCCCGAACCAGGAGATGGCCTCGAAGTCCGGAAAGCCTGACTCCGCGAGCGTTGGCAGTTCGGAAATGATCGGCGAGCGCTTGAGCGACGTGACGGCAAGGCCGCGCAGCTTGCCATCGCGAACCAGCGGCAGGATCGCGCCCATGTTCATCAGCGTCATGGTCACACGCCCGCTGATCACGTCGGTGAGGACCGCGCCGCGATAGGGAACGTGGACGATGTCGACGCCGGCGAGGCTCTTGAGTAGCTCACCGGCGATGTGCTGGGGAGTGCCGACGCCGGGAGAGGCAAATGACAGCTTTCCGGGCTGGGCCTTCGCGAGCACAAACAGCTCCGCGACGCTTTTCGCTGGCACCTCGTTGTTGACAGCAAGGATGCTCGGCATCACCAGAACGCGCGCAATCGGCGCGAGATCGCGCGCTGGATCGAAGGCGGGACTCGGTTGAAGCGACGGGTTGATAGTCATTGCGCCGTTGGCCCCCCAATAGAGCGTGCTGCCGTCGGGGGCCGATTTTGCCACTCGCTCGGCCCCCATACTCCCGCCCGCACCCGGAATATTCTCGACCATCACCGGCGTTTTCCACGCTTCATTGAGTTTTTGCGCAAACAGGCGGGCCGTGATGTCGGTAGCGCTGCCCGCCGTGAAGCCGACGATGATGCGGACCGGCCTTGATGGACGGTCTTGCGCCCGTGTAATCCCTGACACGGACGGCAGCGCGGCAGCGCCCGCTGCGAGATGCAGAAATTGCCTTCGGTGAGGAAATGTCGCCTATTGGCACTAAGCGGACATCCCGAAATGTCTACGGAAGATTCCGTGCGCGATGTTTACCTCCTTGGAGGCGGTTCATGCCGAATAATGCGACTTCGAAGACAATAAACGCGGCGCTGCTCAAGCGCTTTGGCGCGGAATTTGAGATTGATCCCGAGCTGACCGGGCTGAACGAACTGGAAAAAATAGCCGGCCATCGTTCGCATCGACGATACTTGCCTCGCCCTATAGAACCCGATTTGCTTCGCCTCCTTTGCGCATGCGCCCTCTCTGCCCCGTCGAAAAGCGATCTCCAACAGTGCGATATCATCATCGTCAGCGACGCCACGATACGAGAGTCCATTGTGTCCTTTATCCGGGAGATGCCGTGGATCAATGATGCGCCAGCATTCCTCGTGTTCGCTGCGAACGGCCAGCGTTTGCCGACGATTTCCAAGCTCCGTGGCAAACCGTTCGCGAACGATCACCTCGATCTATTCTTCAATGCGGTCGTCGATGCGGCAATCGCGCTCGCGACGTTCATCCGCGCCGCGGAGGCAGTCGGGCTCGGCTGCTGTCCAATCAGCGCCATCCGCGATCATCCGAGAACCGTAAGTGATTTGCTGCACCTGCCAAATCGCGTCATTCCGGTCGCGGGAATTTGTGTCGGCTGGCCGGCACAGGCCGGAGAGATCACGCCACGCCTATCACTCAGTACCACGGTGATCGAAAACAAATATGACGCGGACGATTTTGCAGCCGAGATTGACGCATATGATCGGCGCCGAGCAAAGTTGCGACCATATCACCATCAACGGAATCCCGATCGTTGGGGCGACGCATCTTTTTACGGCTGGTCTGAAGATAAGGCGCGCCAATACGCTGAACCGATGCGCACTGACTTTGGTAGCTTTGTGCGTGGAAAGGGTTTTTGCCTCGATTAGGAAGTCGTTCTTCTCGATGCGCTCGAGTTTGCTTAGTTTAGAACCCTACCCCCTCGACGACGGTGGCGGTGGCACCTGAGGATCGAGAGGAGGATTCTTGTGCAGGAAATCGCTGGTCTACCGGTTTATTCGAATGTTCAGGGTCGAAGCCAGATCTCTAACGCCCAACTGATAGAAGCGGTCTAACAGACGATTTTAGCGCGCAGTCGTGTGTAGGATCGTCAGAGGGACCGATGATGAAACAGATCGTACTCCTGCTTGTCACGGCCGGAAGCCTTTCATTCGCGCCAAATCCTTCTCACGCGCAAAGTCTCATGTCGCCATGTATGCTTGTTTGTGAGCCGCCAGCTAAGCTTAATACGCAGAATTGCTCTTGCGAAGAATCAACGCGCACTCAAACCAAGCACTGCGCTGTCGTTTGCCCAAACCCAGACCAAAAGTTAGATCTCAAGCGATGTCGCTGCATTAGGAAGTAATAGCGTCAATTCCGGCAACTGGGTGATTGCCGACCAACTTCTTCCTGTTCATCTACCTCCGCCAAAGCGCTCGGCCTCGAAGTGCCGCCGACGCTGCTCGCCCGCGCGCACGAGGTCATTGAGTGAGGGACTTTTGCTGCGGCGCGTTAGGACGAGAATGGCACAAAGCGACGTTTCGCTGCGACTCATCGCCTTGGTCGCTATTGGAGGCATAGCGGACATGCCGCGAGCGTCGGGAGCTTGTCGATCCGACGCTTCTGACCCAACTGAGACATTGGCCGCCAGATTTGCTGTGATGCACAAGCGGCGTCGCCCCGATTGTGATAGCCTCAGCTTGCCTGGAGTCTGGGTAAGAGGGGAAGGGCCATGAGGCGTCGGGACTTAATCACGCTGCTTGGCGGCGCGGCCGCATGGCCGCTCGCGGCGCACGCGCAGCAACCAGCGATGCCGGTGATTGGCTTCATGTCCACCCTGTCACCGGAGAACATTTCGAGGCCCGTGGGCGGGTTTCATGGCGGTCTCAAGGAAGCGGGCTACATCGAGGGGCAGAATGTGGCCATCGAGTACCGTTGGGCTCAGGGCCACTATGATCGATTGCCTGAGCTAGCGGCTGATCTAGTGCGCAGAAAAGTCGCTGTAATTGTCGCGTCTGGAGGCGATCCGTCGCCACAGATTGCCAAGGCAGCCACTCAAACGATTCCTATCGTGTTCGGCATGTTTGGCGATCCGGTCAGGGAAGGCCTAGTGGACAGCCTCAGCCGGCCGGGCGGTAATGCTACCGGTGTCACCATATTTGGTCCGGCAGCGGTCACCAAGCGATTGCAGCTGCTGCATGACCTTGTGCCGAAGGCCGATGTCATCGCTTTTCTCATGAATCCAAACAATCCGAACGGTAATATCGAAATGGGAGCCGCACAGACGGCAGCGACCTCTCTCGGAAGACAAATCGTTGCTTTTAATGCCAGTACTGAAAGTGAGCTTGACGCGGCATTTGCACGTATAGTGCAGCAGCGAATCGGCACGCTTCTCGGTGCCTCCGATCCTTTTCTCTTTAATCGGCGCGATCAGATTGTCTCACTGGCAGCACGCCATGGGATACCGGCGATCTACTACCTACGCGACTTCGCTCTTGCGGGCGGTCTGATGGCATACGGCAACAGCCTTACGGATATGTACCGCCTAGTGGGCGTCTATGTGGGGCGGATTCTCAAGGGGGAGAAACCAACCGATTTACCCGTGGTGCAGTCGACCAAATTTGAGTTTGTGATCAACCTGCAAACGGCCAAGGCGCTGGGCATCGAAGTGCCCAACTCGATCCAGTTGCTCGCCGACGAGGTGATCGAATAGGCTGCCGTTTTGCTGCAGCGCATGAGTCCGGAAGTGGCACCTTGCGTCATTTCGCTGCGGCGCCAAAGTTCAGACGCTATTGGAAGTGAAGCGGACATGCCGCGATCGCCGGCGCCGCATCAATCCGACGTGACTGACCCATCTGCGACATCGGCGCCCCATTTTTGTTGTGATGCACGATGCGGTATCCTCCGCAGCACGACGACTGCTGGAGGACAATAATGAAAACCCGATCTACCGTAGCGGTATCAATGCTGGCGGGGGCAGCCATTGGTGGCGCTGCTATCCAGGCTCTGCATGCGCAAGCCAAACCGCCCGTTTATATGATCGCCATCAACGAGGTCAGCGACCCGAATGGCTACGCAAAAGAATACGTTCCGCCTGCTCAGAAATCGGTCAAAGATCATGGTGGCGAGTATGTCGCGGCAGGACCAGCAACACAGTTTGCGGGAAAACTACCTAATGGGCCAGTCGTGATCATTCGGTGGGAAAGCATGGAAGCGCTACAAGGTTGGCGCAATTCTCCCGAATTTCAGGCTGCGCTCAAGGTTGGCGAGAAATACGCGAAATTCAACATCGTGGCTGTCAACGGCGTAAGACAGTAGTCGCGCATGTTGAGCAGAGGTGGTCGAATAGCGGTGCTTTTTTGCTGCGGCGCGTTAAGACGCAATTGGCACTTCGCGGCGATTCGATTTGATTCACGGAGTCCGTCGCTATTGCGGGCATAGCGGACATAAAAGGACTCGTCGCCTCGCTCAGCCCCGGCTTCGCCGCTGGGGCTTTTTTCCTGCTTGCACAACTATGCTGAGACGCGAGGCCGCCATGGCGGCATTCGAAGAGGTCTGGTGATGGGCATAATGCTGGCGGTGTGGTAATCGGTCCGCACAGTCGTGCGGTCTGCGCAGCAACCTCTGCGATATGTCTCTTCCTGTAGATAACGCTTGGTCGGGGGAGCGGGTGGCAGCTGAAGCCGTCGAAGTCACATTTTTGGTTCCCTGCTTAAACGAGGAAGAAAACGTCCTTGGCGCCATCGAGACGATCTCGAAAGCAGCGGCGTGCGTGGGATGCAGCTACGAAATTCTGGTGTTTGATGACGGCTCGAAAGATAACACTTCGGGCGTAGTTGCTGCATATCAATCGGCAAATCCGCAGGCGCCGGTCCGGCTGTTCCGCAACAAGGTCAATCAGGGCCTGGCCTACAATTTCGTGGAGGGGGCGTTCCAAGGTCGCGGTCGCTACTACCATTTGGTCCCCGGCGACAATGTCGAGCTTGCGGAATCGCTGGAGAAGATGCTTCGTGCCCGCGGTAGCGCCGACATCATTGTGCCCGAGTTCGTGGAAGTTCGAAATAAATCGTTGCAACGTAAGGTCATATCCAAGGCCTACACCCAGCTTGTAAACCTGGCGAGCGGGTATCGTCTTGCGTATTACAACGGCAATCCGTTGTATTTGCGGGCGCATGTGGTGCGTTTTCACGTGGAGTGCACAGGCTTCGGCTATCAGGCGGAATTCCTGACGCGCCTCATCTCACAGGGCGCAAGTTTCAAGGAGATTCCGCTCATTGCGTATCACCGCGAAGGGTCGAGTGCGATCAATATCAAGAATCTGTTGTCAGTGACGCATTCGCTCCTCACGATTGCGCTTCGTCGGCTGCGAATTGTCCTTTTCAATTAACGACGCTGGACCGGATCGAACGGGCCACGGGCATGAGGTGTCCTGCGTGCGGCGCCGAAATGCATCTGATGAAAGTGGCGCCGGACAAAACCATGATGGTTCCCGGTTACGAAGAACACACATTCGAGTGTTCGGGGTGCCATGATCATGTACGACGGCTTGTGTTCATCCCTCGCGCGATTGAGCCTCTCACTAATGAGCAAATGCGGCTCCCTCCAGCGCGGTTCAGAAGTCCGGTCGACGGCTCGACGCCTAAAGGTACTTGGTCACAAGCTCTCCGAGCCGTCCCACGAGTCAACCCTATGTACGTGGCCGGAGCGCTAATTGTGATTGGGCTAGCCGGCGCAATGATTATTTGGGGCCAAGGTCTAAAAGGGCCAATGGGTGATCAAGGACCACCTGGTCCCAAAGGCCCAGCAGGCGATGCCGGCCCACCAAGCGCGGCATCGAGCATTCGGATAGTTCGCTCCAATTGCGACGATACGAGCTGCCGTGTGCAATGCGCCGAGAGCGAGATGCTTTTAACCGCCTATTGCGGCCCCAAACGTAACACCGCAATGATCCCAACCGAGCGAGCCGCAACGTGCGGCGCCACCGTGCCGGCGAACAGTCCTGTTGTAGCGGTGTGCGCGCGGATTGAGCCATAGCATCGGCATCGCTATGCGTGTCTTCTGGGCCGTCACTGCGATTGTTCTGGCTGGGGCACTGATGAGTTGCGGTCAGGGGCCGAAGGGTGATGCAGGGCCGCCCGGACCTCCAGGCGCTAAAGGCGATCCGGGTCCGCTCGGCCCCGTCATGGGCGTTAGGGTCGTTCGATCACCTTGCGATGTGACGACGTGCACCATGCAGTGCGAGGACGGCGAGATTCTCTTAACTGCGTATTGTGGACCAAGCCGTAATGCAGCCGTCATCCTCACCGAACGATCCGCAACGTGTCGCAGCAGGGTGTCAGCCAATAGCCCACTGGTTGCTGCATGTGTGAAGGTACCATCTCAATAGCATTCCATGTTTAAGCCTGCATGAGGCCGCATCCCGCACGTAGCGACGGATCACATTTTGGCCGGCGATGGTGGCTTTCGGGGTGAAGCGGACATGGGCCACCGCATCGCCCCGATCATCTCTGACGCGATTGACCCTAACCCGACATAACGTGGGTACTATTCGCGAAACGCGTTTATGGAATGTGCCGTGCGGGGGCCAGAAATCAGTCCGCTTTCGCGCCCGAGAGTTTAACTACTCTGGCCCACTTCTCCGTTTCGCTCGCGAAGAGCTTGGCGAAGTCGGCGGGCGTGCCGGGCAGCGGCGTGCCGCCCAGCTCGGCAATCCGCGCCTTCATCTTGGGATCGACAAAGGCGGCATTGAGTTCCTGGTTGAGCCTCTCGACAACGACGGCGGGCGTGCCGGCGGGCGCGGCGATCCCATACCACGCGCTCGCCTCATAGCCTGGCAGGAAATCCGCAACGGTTGGAAGCTCCGGCATGACCTGCGAACGCGTCGTGGACGTTACTGCAAGCGCGCGCAGCTTGCCGGCGCGTATCAGTTCGATCGAGGGCGGCAGGTTGTCGAACGTCACATGCACCGCGCCGGTCATGAGGTCGGCGTAGCCGCCTGCCGCTAGCCCGCGATAGGGCACGTGCAGCATGTCGATTCCAGCCATCGCCTTGAACAATTCGCCGGACATGTGAATGGTCGTGCCGACGCCCGAGGATGCGAACATGACCTTTCCTGGGTTGGCCTTCGCGTAGGCGATGAACTCGGGAACCGTCTTGACCGGAAGCGTCGGGCTGACCTCCATCACGTTGGGGACGCGCATGAACGACGCCACCGGGGCGAGGTCGCGCAACACATTGAAGCTCAGCTTGTCGTAGAGCGACGCGTTGATGGCGTTCGCTACGTTGAGCTGGATTAGCGTGTATCCGTCAGCGGGCGAGCGTACCACCTGCTCGGTGGCGAGATTACTGGAGGCGCCGACCCTGTTCTCGACGACGAACTGTTGCCCGAGCCGATCGGATAGCCATTGAGCCATCAGGCGCGTGGCGAGATCGCCCCCGCCGCCGGGCGCAAAGCCGACGACAAAACGCACCGGCCGCGACGGATAGGCTTGCGCCCTCGCGATGTGCGACACGGCCGGCAGCGCGGCAACGCCCGCGGCCAGATGCAAGAATTTGCGGCGGGAAAGTTTCATGGCGTCCCCAGGCTGTCTCGCGGGGGCAGAGTATCATGCCGTTGCACTTACCGCAGTGCCTTCTGAGCCCAGCCGATCGCTGCGGCGGCGCCGAAGCTTAAAACTATGACCCTAGACGGACAACGGACCGCTTCCCGCGTGCTCTATGGATAATTGCGAGCGCGGGACACAGGTATTGCTTGCACAGGGAAGTGAGACGGAGCGCGACGGGACAACGAGGCAGGAAATGTTATAGGCTACAGACAAGCGGCGCAGAGGATCGATGGCGTACGATGAATCCGCTTCGTACTACTGTACTTATGAAGACCGACATCAGCGGCTCGACATCGCGCTTCCATGAACTGCTGGCGGCGGATCTGCAGGCGCTTCTCGGTGAGCATCGAGACTTCCTGGCGCGCCATGCCGCCAAACACGAAGGCCACATTATTAAAGCCGCGGGCGACGGCCATTGGTTGGAATTTCCCGGCGTCACCGGCGCGGCCAAAGCGGCGATCGAGATGCAGGAGGAGTTGCGCCTAGCACAGCCAAACCGTGGTGACGACCGCATTGCGATACGCATCGTCATCGCACTAGGTGATATTGCCGTTCAGGATGGTGATTTCATCGGCGACGCCTTTGCCCTCGCCACCCGTGTGGAGGCCGTAACGCCACCCGACGAGATCTATCTCACGGCTGCTGCTCGTCTCGCCCTCACGTCGGCGGAAATCCAGACCGCGCTCGTCGAGAGTTTTGCATTCAAGGGATTTTCCGAACCGATGCCGGTCTATCGTATCGAGCAGCGCCATCGTACGCGCACCATTACCGATGCCTTCATTCTCTTCTCGGACCTCAGCGGCTTCGGTAGGATGATGGATACTGGGCCCGCGAGCGCCACGGTCGAGCGCATCCTCGATGCGCTCGATGCGCTAACTCGTGGCGGCGCGCAGGAACTTGGCGCTACCGTGCGCTTCAATCTCGGAGATTCCTATTGCGTGACGTTCGCCGAGGCCACGCAGGCGATTGCATGGGCGGAGCGTTTGACCCGGAGCTGGGAAGCAATTCGGCATCAGGAACAATTCGGCTGCACGATCAGCATCGGGCTGCACCGTGGAACGCTCTACACGTTCCGTTCTTTTCTTTACGGCCGGGACGTCTGGATCGCGTCGCAACTGCAGAGTGCATCGGCTAAGCTCCTGGGGAGCGAGGAGAACGGCATATTCGTTACCGCCGCGGTCCGCAATGCGCTGTTCGGCACTCCATCGCATAACCGGCTGCAGCCCGTCGCGCTGTTCCCGTTGCCCGCGGCTCTTGCCGGAATAGAGGTCTATCGCTTGTGCAATGCAAATTTCGAACAATAGCAGCGAGACGAGAGAGTCCCTTGTTGGCCCGAAACCGACCGTTCCCTACACTTTAATCTGCACGTCGGGTGTCAGGGGTAATCCAGCCTCATCACTCTCTTTCCAAGCTCCGGGGGGCTGATGGCCTACGGGCCCAGTCTGCCCGACATGTACAAGCGTGCAGCCATCTACGTCGATCGCATTCTCAAGGGAGCCAAAGCGGCTGATTTACCAATTGAACGGCCAACCAGATTCACGCTGGTGATCAACGTCAAGACCGCGAAGGCAATCGGCCTTGAGATTCCTCCCATCATGCTCGCCCGCGCCGACGAGGTGATCGAGTAGCGGTGCTGTTTGCTGCAGCGCGTTAAGACGCGATTGGCACTAAGCAGACGTGCCGAGGCGCCTGCTGATTTGTCCGCTTTTGGGGCGAAGCGGACATGCGCGATCATGTGGCTTGGACCGCAGTGGTCGCGATTGCGGTGAACGGCGAGTTGTCCCCATTTTGCACTGACGTAACAATCGCCGCCGCCTTCCGGCCGAGATATTCGTGCGCGCCCTCGGCGCTGCAAAGAGGAGTTCCTATGGCCGTCATCCTGCATGATCTGCTGCTGTTCTCCTGCCTCGCCGCCTTCGTCACAGGGATCGTGATCGCGGCCGCGAGTCTGCTCTAGCTTGAGCCTTCGCGGAGCCCTTGTTTGCTGTTCAAATGCTCAACACGATCAACCCAACAACTACAATACCGATCAACAGCACTACGAGGGCCACCGGAACAGGACCCCGGATCAAAAGACTGATCACAGCTGGAACGGTTCGTGGACCACAGGCCCAATTCGCGATCAAGGCCGCGACAACCGTAAGAACGCAGAGCACGATAATTAGGGTCTGGTAGTTCATAGCATCAGCATGGAATGCTGGTGAATTGTAATGCGTGGGATGCTCTCAGTTGCAAATAACTCCGCTGCGAAGATTAGCCGTTTCCCTCAGAGAGAAAAAGGCGCTCGGCCGCACAATCCCGTCTGGCGCTGCTCGCCCGCGCCGACGAGGTGATCGAATGAAATTGGCTGGGGGGCGATGTCGCTTATTGGCACAAATCGGACCTGGCGAGATGCCGGCCGACCTTGATCGGAGGCGTTAATTCAACGTCGTCATTGCCGGGCTTGACCCGGCAATCCATCTTCTTAGAAAAAAATTTAGCGAAAAAACTCTTCCGAAGAAGGATGGACCCGCGGGTCAAGCCCGCGGGTGACGGGAGAGGCCGCAGCGGACTCGTGGGAGGACATCGCCGCGATCCGGCAGATGTATCAACGCGCGGCAAGGGAGCAGCTTGAACGCCACGAGGACGTAACGGCGGCTATGCCGTCAGCACTTCCAGCACGTGGCCGTTCGGATCGCGGAAATAGAAACCGCGTCCGCCACGCCGGTGATTGATCTTCATGTCGTCGAGCGCGCCGGGTCCGCTGCCATAAGCAATGCCCTCCGCGCGCACGCGGTCGAAGATGGCGTCGAATTCCGTCTCGTCGACCTTGAAGGCGTAATGGTGGCTCTCGAAATTCGTATCGTTGTCGAAATCGAAGGTCAGCGTGTCATTGATTTGCAGGGGAGCGAAGTGCGAGAGGGGACCCTCGTAGCGCAAACCGAGGACCCGGGCGAGGAACCGCGCGGATGCCTCCTTGTCGTGCGCCGGTACGATCGTGTGGTCGAGCACAATGGCCATCGGCGCCTCCTGCAAGCAGGTCCCCTCACCTCACATAGGACGCTGCGTTGCCGATTTTAAGGCCTGCGGCGCCCAGCGCATTTTTTTGCCTGTCTTGGACCGAGAATTGCACTGTCATTGCCGGGCTTGACCCGGCAATCCATCTTCTTAACGAAAAAATCTTGCGAAGAAGATGGACCCCCGGGTCAAGCCCGGGGGTGACGCGGATTGCAGAATCTGGACGCTCTCACAATCGACGACGAGCGGACAATATTGCATGAACTCAACGGTAATGAATGGTGATCGTCGTGACCTGATCGCCGGCGTGGCGATCGACAAATCCCAGAAAGGATGAGAGCAGTTTGCGCTCATCCTCAGGGGTCGCGGCGCGAACCTTGGCGGTGACGGCGTCGGAGTCGCCGCGGGCAAGATCAAGCGTGCCCTTGAATTTCTTGTGCTTCCATCGCGCGGCCTGCTTGGTCTTGCGCCCGACCCGCACGTAGGTTCCGCGACCGCTTTTGCGGATTGCGGCCTCTTTGGCGACGAGCGTGCCGTAGAGCTTGGTCCGGGCGCGCGGAACGATCTCGACGATTTTCATGAGTTCCCCCCTGCCTGCGCTTATTTGCGCGCAAATATACAACGATGGCGGCCAGTAAGACCACCCGCGGCCCACCGAGAT
>WNFU01008856.1_pt1 | contig 11522 bp, 8 predicted proteins | sample 5400121 | NCBI WGS metagenome assembly WNFU01 (sample SAMN13153360, study PRJNA577476) | soil metagenome | isolation source: 100 cm soil or saprolite under grassland replicate 1 | place: USA:California | collected 2016-06-15 | reverse complement strand
TACATATTTATGAGCAGCTATCTTGGTCTTCTTCGCCTGAAGTAGCTAGTCAAGAAACTATCATTCCCGGAATTGGCTTGCGTTACTGCCAGCCAGACTTGAAAAAGGTTTGCCGCGCTAGGATAAATCAAATAGCGCGGCGACCATTCTGGATGGAACTTTTCCTTGAAGTCATGCAAGCCCTTGAAATTATAAAACTGGTTGATGTGTTCGTAGATAAAATGCATTACATGTTCAATGGCAGGGTCTGTGGGTTTTTCACCCACGCCAGAAAGAGCACTTAATCCCAGATTGAAAGTGTCGTAGCCCTGATCCCTTGCCCACTGAAACATAGAGACGAACAGAAATTCCATTGTGCCAGGCTCAATTTCATGACGACGGCGCATCAGGTCAATGGTGATTTCATTCCGATGATATTCTGGAACAAAGTTTGCAAAGGCGCTGATCCATCCTTGGGAGGTATGCACCGCGGCAATCGGTGAATTGCCGATGTATTCATCTTCAAACCAACCAAGCGAAAAGCGTTTCTCTGAACCGTGCATCATCCTGAGCCATTCATTGCTGATCGCCCGTAGTTCCCTCAGCAACTCGTTTGAGATGGGCGGCTCATGCACAGCAAGGCTATGATCGGTATTTCTCAATTTGTTAACCGCTGAGCGCAATCCCTTTGCCTCTTTGCCTTCCATTGTGAAGGTGTGCAAGTTGACAATCCCTTCATGCCCAATGCACAACGCCTCGAATCTGGCGGACTTATAGGACTCAAGCGTCCCTGGCAGGGTCTGGTAAAAGACGGGGAGCCAGTCGTTACGCTGGCAAAGGGATTCAAACGCCTCGATCGAGGGGAGCAGATCTTCGGTTGGCCCGATCGGATCGCCCAGAGTCACAGCAGTCCGTCCAACTAAGGCAAATCCAATCACAGATCCGCCAGGCGTGAAAACATACCGCTTATCATTAAAGAGGAGGAAACGTGCCAAAGAGGAATGCCCAAATTTCTCAACGATTGCACGGGCGCGTTCACGCTCCTTCTTCGTAGCAGGCTCACGGACAAAAACAGGGCGTAATAACATAAATCCAGCGTAGCTAAATGTGGCGATACCGACAACATAAATTGAGTCGGCAAAGAAACGTCCAAACCGAGTGACAGGAATTAACCCGGGATCATAGAACTGTGTGAACATCACGACCGTTTGCCGCACAGCAGACCAAAATCCAAAGTTAACGCTGTAATGACGGTCGAGTAGAAAGAATCCAAGAGTGCCATAAGCCAATGTAAATAAGAAGGCCGCGGTCAACACACGCAGCCCCTGCTGAATGGAAGGCACATCGGAACGGGCGTGGAAGCGGAGCCTCATTCGCCATAACATCGCTGCCAAAACGCCTGCTAGCAATGCCTCTTCGTAGTCCAGTCCTTTTATTAAATGGCTGATCGCTGAGATGCCAAGCACGATCAGCGTCAGAGTCCATGCCACCCGTTTGCGACGGCTCAGACCGTGCGCCAAGATCAGCAGAGCAAACCCGGCCAACGCGGCGGTTAGGTGACCGCCGCGACGCACCTCCAACGGCAAGTAGTGCTCCAAGATCACAAGACGCTCTGCAAGTGAAGGTGTCACCGCCGAAATTACATTTACGATCCCCATCAAAGCCACCAGGATGGCGGCAAACTGTACGCCCCAGATTTCGGTCAACGTACGCTGGTTGGAACCAAACAATTGCATTCGTTGGACCGCAAAAAAGCCAACAGCCATCGGGATCCAGAAGGTGAGCCCTCGAAACGCCAGTGCAACGGTGGTAGCCACGGCGCCACTGATGCCCAAGGAAGTAAAGACCAACGCCATGGCACCCTCAACCACACCAATTCCCTGGGGCGTAATCGATACAATCCAAAACAGCACCCCAACCGCGTAGCCTGCCACCAACACACCCAAACTGACTGGCTGATTAAAGGCGCGAAACAGAAGATACAACGTTACGATATCCAGCAAGTGGGCGAGAAGCGCCACTCCAAACGTTCGCATCAGACGCGACGGGTGGCCGGTTACTGCATTCGAAGCATGAGAAAACTCTGCAGCATTTTTCTGAGCCCAGTCTTCTGCCAGGAATGGCGGGCGCCGAATTTTCTGTGCGACTCGATTGGCGGTGTGTTGCGCAACATCAAAAACTGGATACAGCCAGGCAGGCCTCCAAATCCCCAATAACAGGATACCACTCAACCCAATGGTCATTCCTAACAGTAGAAGCGACGCGACAACTTCGTAGGCTTTCAAATCATGTTCATAAAACAGAAAAATCAATCCAGGCACAAGCATAAACGTGAAGGCGGCAAAATCTGCAATGAGTTGCAGAAACACCCCCGTCGCCACTCGTGCCGCGGGCTTGCCTTGACGCGCAAAGGTCTGAGTAAAGAGGGCTGTGCTACCTGCAATACTCACCGGGACGACCATGTTCACGAAAAGCGATCCCAGCGTGATGGGGAGCAAATCCCTCGTCCGGGTCCGAATATCTAGAGCTTCAAAAGCAGCTTGAAACGAAGCGGTGTAGGCAATGAAATAAAACGCTTGGAAAAAGAAGGCAGCCAGGATCCAACTCCACTGTCCCTGCTGAAGAGTGTTCTTGAGCTCTTCCAATTCTGTGAAGCGCGACACGAGAGCCCACAGGAAAAAGATGGTCAAGAGAATAAAAATCCAGCGCGTTTTCAAGTTGGCCTCAATTATATAGGAACACCTGTCTATTGTAAGGAAGCTCTACCATAATGGGTAGAACGAATTACGGGGATTTGTACTGGCCAAGCCAAATACATGTTGTATAAAATCATCAATCACAGGGCTTTTTTATTAATTTCTCCCTTGGCACCGCCAGGGCAGGTGAGTGACTCTGTGTCTCACATGTCCCGGTGTATTTACGGGAGTGGTTCAACTAATGGTTTTCCATGTTTGTATAAAACCAGCGTTTGGTGAATTCTGCTGAAACAAAATAGAGCACCACAATTCCAAAAATGAGGAGCAAATAGGTGAAAGGCAGGGGCGTGAAGCCCAATATACCTGCCAGTGGTGTGTATGGTAGAGTCAATGCGATAACAATCACCAAAAGAGTCATACCCAACATCGCGCGGCTGGGTTTGCTATGGAGGAACGGCAGGCGCGTGCGGATTGCAAACACAACCAGTCCCGCCGAAAGAACCGACTCGATAAACCAGCCGGTATGAAAGCTTCTTGCATTCGCCTTCATCAGCCATAATAGCACGCCGAAGGTAGCAAAGTCAAAGAGCGAGCTGAGCGAACCAAACACCAGCATAAAGCGGCGGATAAAGTTGATGTCCCAGCGGCGCGGCCTTTCCACAAGTCCATCATCTACATGATCGCTGGCAATCGTCATTTCGGGCAGGTCGGTCAGAAAGTTGATGAGCAAGATTTGCTTCGGTAACATCGGAAGGAATGGCAAAAAAATCGAAGCCCCAGCAACGCTGAACATATTGCCAAAATTCGCGCTGGTCGCCATGAACACGTACTTGAGCGTGTTGGCAAAGGTCTTGCGCCCCTGTACAATTCCTTCGAGCAGTACATCTAAACTCGGCTTGAGCAACACTAGGTCCGCTGCTTGTTTTGCCACATCGACGGCATTCTCAACAGAGATACCCACGTCCGCGCTGTGCAGAGACGGTGCATCGTTGATGCCGTCGCCCATATACCCAACGACATGTCCGCGCTTCTTGAGGGCGAGGATGATGCGCTCTTTCTGGTTCGGATCCACTTCGGAGAAAATGGCCGTTTCTTCCACGGCATGCCAGAGCGCTTCATCCCCCAGGGCATCCAGTTGACTGCCGCTCATCACGTTGAAGTCTCCCAGCCCAATCAGTTGCCCAATGTGCCGCGCCACGAGATGATTATCGCCAGTGATAATCTTCAGCCTTACGCCCAGTTTTTCAAGCGCGGCAATGGTCTTTTGAACTCCTGCTTTGGGTGGATCGAAAAACAAGAGAAATCCGACGAATGCCATTCCGGTTTCATCTTTTGTGCAATAAGGATGCTCCTGCGCATCGATGTTTTTCACTGCGACGCCCAACACGCGATAGCCCTGCGCGCTCCACGCCTCGAAGCGTTCCTGGATGCTTGCCCCCTGATTCTCATCCAGGGCAGCCTCCCCACCGGAGGTTTGAATTCGCGAACAAACCTCTAACACATTTTCTAGGGCACCTTTGGTAATCATGTAGGGCGGAGTGTCGCTCCGCCCTACGACCACCGACAAACGTTTGCGAGTAAAGTCATAGGGGATTTCATCTACTTTAGTGTATTCATCTATGCCTTGCGCCCCTTTGTGGAGGATGGCTTCATCCAGCGGGTTCGGCAGTCCACTCTGCATGGAGGCATTCAGACAGGCATATAACAGTACCTGAGCAGAGGGATTACCTTCCACATCCAGGGCGGCATTCAACTGGACTACGCCTTCGGTGAGTGTGCCAGTTTTATCTGTGCAGAGGATATCCATGCTGCCGAAGTTCTCAATGGATTCCAGCCTGCGCACGATCACACCGCGCTCTGCCATGGCTTGTGAGCCTTTCGACAGATTGATATTGATGATGGCGGGTAATAATTGTGGCGTCAATCCCACAGCGAGTGCCATAGAAAACAACAGCGACTCCAAAACGGGTTTATGAAAGAAGACATTGAACGCGAAAATGCCTAATACCAGGAACAGCATCACTTCCGTGAGCAGATAGCCCAAATGTTTGATACCATGCTCGAACTCCGTCACGGGGGGACGTAGCGCCAAGCGGTTCGCGATCTGACCGAAAGCCGTGTGCACACCTGTTTCGACGATCAAAACCTTGGCGGTCCCACTGCGTACACTCGTGCCCATAAACACCGTATTCGTTCGTTCGGGAAGACTTGCTGTCTCAGGGACCATGCCCGGACTCTTTTCCACCGGGAACGTTTCACCAGTCAATATGGCTTGGTTGACAAAAAAGTCCTTGGCTTCCAACACCCGTCCATCGGCAGGGATCAAGCTCCCCGCGGATAGCAAGACCACATCACCGGGCACAATCTCCTCTGTTGGAACAGAAACAGATTTTCCATGCCGGAGTGCCTGTGTTTTGAGAGAGATCTGGGCCCGAAGTTTTTCGGCAGCGTTACTGGCATTAAATTCCTGATAAAAACTCAGCAACGCGCTGCCTAGCACAATCAACAGGATGATGACAGCGTCTACCCAATCCTTGAGGAAGGCTGAAACGACGGTAGCAAAGATCAAGATAAGGACGATGGGGCTTTTGAATTGATTGAGCAACAAGCCGAGAGGTGTTATTTGTTCCTTGGAATGAATACGATTGAGACCTTCACGCTTGAGTATTTCTTCTACACGATTTTGGCTCAAACCGTTTGGAGACGAATGGAGTTTCCCCATCATTTCGTCTGCTTGAGTGGACCAGTAGGGAAGAGTATTCATACGATTCACCGGGAGGTTCTGCCAATCGTCTTACTTATGCGCGGCGTTGTGGCGATAGACACTTCGTGTCCGCAATTGCACTGTCCCCGTTGGGGACTAGCGGCAGCTCCACGGCCGCTATATCTTGTGGACGAGGACCGATCATCCTTTCCATTTCCTCCTGTGTGATTGTCTCATGTTCCATCAATGCATAAACCAGTGTATCCAATGCGGGCTTTCTCTCCATCAAGCGTCTGCGGGTGTATTCGTATCTTTCTTTCAGAAGTTGCTGTACTTCTTGATCGACTCTGGCAGCAGATGCTTCACTATATTCGCGTCCCTGAGAAATTTCGTAACCCAGGAACGGTAGTTCCTCATTCCCATCCAGAGTCATCAAGCCAAAATCGGTCATCGCCCAGCGAGCAACCATTTTGCGAGCTAGGCGGGTGGCTTCCTTCAGATCATTTTCAGCGCCGGTTGTTATCTCTCCGATGGCCAATTCTTCGGCCACGCGCCCACCCACCATGACGGCCAGCCGGGCAAGCAAATCCTTGCGACTAAAGTTATATTTGTCTTCTCCGGGTACTTGCTCCGTAACACCGAGCGCCAAGCCATGAGGAATGATGGTCACCTTATGGACCGCGTCGGCCTCAGGCGTAAACCATGCCACGATGGCATGACCTGCCTCGTGATAGGCGATCACGCGTCGATCTTTTTCATTCATCACCAAGGCACGCGCATCCCCCAAAACGATTTTATCCAGTGCCATCTCAAAATCTCTCATCTGGATCTTGCTATGCCCTAATCGAGCGGCGAGGAGCGCAGCTTCGTTGCATAAATTCGCCAAGTCAGCCCCGCTCATGCCGGCAGTGACTCCAGCCAGGACATCGAGGTTGACATCTTCCGCCAGACGCAACCCACGGGTATGAATCTTCAAAATGCCCACCCTTCCTTTTCGGTCAGGTGCAGCGACAACCACCTGCCGGTCAAACCGTCCGGGACGCAATAAGGCTGGGTCAAGCACATCGGGACGGTTGGTGGCAGCCAGCACAATGACTTCATGGTGTTCATCGAAGCCATCCATCTCCACCAGCAATTGATTAAGGGTCTGTTCACGCTCGTCGTTGATTGCGCCAACCCCAGCGCCTCGTCGGCGGCCGACAGCGTCCAACTCGTCAATGAAAACGATAGCAGGAGAGGCTTGTTTGGCCTGTTGGAAGAGATCACGCACCCGGCTCGCGCCTACACCAACGAACATTTCGACAAACTCAGAAGCGCTCAAGTTGAAGAAGGGGACATCCGCTTCCCCAGCCACCGCGCGTGCTAAGAGAGTTTTCCCTGTGCCTGGAGGGCCGACCAGCAACACGCCGCGTGGGATGCGCGCCCCAAGATCATGATATTTCTGGGGATGACGCAGAAAGTCCACGACCTCTTGTAAATCCTGCTTGGCTTCATCTGTTCCGGCTACATCCTGAAATGTGACCTTGGGTTGATCGGGAAGAACTCGGCGGGCGCGCGTCTGGCGGAAAGACGAGATGCCTTGCTGTGATTTTATCGCCTGCCTGCCCATCCAAATCGATACTAACACCAAGAGCAGAAGAGGCATACCATCCGTGAGCAAGGTAATATACCAAGGCGTGGAAACATTTTCCACTTGGATTTGAACGTTTTTCTGTTCCAATAATGCAAGCAGGGTTGGATCTCCAACCGAATCTGGGAAGATCGTCGCAAACTCAGAATAGCTTTGCTGCCCTGCAGCTGCCTGTGCGCCGTCAGCAGAAGCGGAACCTGACGTAGCTGGAGGCCAGACGAGGGATTTTATGAACTTACCGGTGATTTCATTTCCGGTAATCGTGACGGAGGAAATATTGTCAGCCTTCACCTGGTCAAGGAACGTACTATACGGAATTTCCACTTGTGGTGTTGCAACGTTAAGGTAGGTCATGACATTCCAAATCGTCAAACCGATCAAGAGGATCCACCAAAACCAGGAAATACGCGGTTGGGTCGTTTTTGGTTGTCGGTTAAGTTGTTGGTTGGGTGATTGCATATTCATAGTTCACTCCATTCTCTTTTTGCTTAAGTCAATCATTTGTTACAACCTACATCATACGTCCCAAGGCTGTTTTCGACTTTATCGGAAGAATAGCCAAGCCTTATGATTATATTAAGAGGTTTAGGGATTAACGTCCTCTGGCATCTTTTATTACCTATCTATATTTCATGATGTAGTCAGAGGGAAATGCCGCTTGACAGGGATAGTCGGCAACTTTTCGATGTCCCGTTTACTTAATTTCAGGTAGACAAGGTCCGGTTCTATTCGGTCAATCGCGGATACCGGGATCGTGACAAGCTTTTGCGCCCAGAGATGCCCTTCTCTCAAAATGAGGTGAGATATTCTGTCGTCTTTGGGTGATATTAAGAACTCGTCAACCTGCCCAACTTTGCCTTCTGTGGCATAGATATCCGCCCCAATGTGAATTCCCAATTCGCCCTGCGGAATACACTCGGTCTCTACGAACCAGGGTCCAGACTCGAACGTGTCACCAAATTCAGAAGTGCTAAATGGAAAATAGTGATAGTGTTCAACCTCATAATCGGGGAATTGCGCATCACTACTGATGTAATGAGATTCTGTGAAATACTCGAATTTGGAGAGCGCATCTGGAGAACAGCGCAAGGTAATCTGATCCCTCTGGCTCTCGAGGATTTCTTCCACAGGGATCAACCGTTCGATGCCGATAAACCCTTTTTCTTGAACGACAATATGCGTAACCAATTTGCTTATGGGATCGATAATGACACAACTTATCTTTCCACATATTTTATTCTGACATTTCACTTTTGCATTTACTGGAATATCCATTTTGTTTTTCCTTTCACTCGGTCCGTTGGAAAACGGAAGCATTGCGGTTTGTTCATCAAGCTGATGATGCAACTGTGCATCAATCCTGACTCGACAGCCAAGTTAGGTAGTTGGTCACGGTACCCGTCTCCGGGTGGATACGGCTCTTTATCTCCGCCGTCCGCCTAGTCGCAGGATGAACAGGAACAGGTTGATAAAGTCCAAATAGAGGCTCAACGCTCCCAGGATGCCCATGCGTGCCTGGACATTTTCATCACCCTGCTGGAGGGCCGCCGCGGTCATACGCTTGATGCGCTGGGTATCAAAGAAGGTTAATCCTAGGAAGATGAGAATGCCCGCAAAAGTGACGATCCAGCCCAAGACCGTGTTTGTCCAGAACATATTGACCAGCATGGCAATGAGCAAGCCAATCAGTCCCATTAAGAGGAATGAGCCCATCCTACTCAAATCCATTTTGGTGGTGTACCCAAGGATGCTCATCACCCCGAATAAGGCGGATGTTGCCAGGAAGGTGGATGCCACACTGCCCAGTGTATAAACAACGAACAGCACTGAGAACGTCAGTCCATTGAGGATGGCATAGAGAAAGAACAACAGCATGGCTGTCGTTGGCGAGAGGCGGTTAATACCCCAGGAGAGACCAACCACCAGGCCGAGTTCGGCGATCATGAGCACAACGAAAATCAGCGGTTGACTCGTCAAGATCTGAAATAGCGGCGAAATGCTGACGAATGCAGCTGTTCCCGCAGTGACCAGCAAACCGAGCGTCATCCAAACATAAACTCGGCGCAAAACGGCAGAGAAGGTTTCGCTGAAGCCAGCTTCAATAAAATTTTGGGCGGGAGTGCCTGGATAATAATTGTTGATCATTTTGATCTCCTTTTCTGAATTTTCTAAAAACCATCTTACCTCAACGATTACCGGCTGTCTTTATGTCCTGCTTATGTAAACATTATGTTTAGTTAAAGGCGAATTTGATTTTCGCTGCAAACTGCTAACATATCTGGCAGCCACAGACCCATGACTTTCTCAAGAACCAAAATTGCAGCTTCTTGTACACACCGCACGTTACATAGGAGTGCTTGATGAGGCATGCGGGGTACACGGGCTTCACGGATTCAACGGACTTTTTCCGTCTTTTTACGGAACGCTTCGCCGTCCGTGCTCTCCGCGTGTTCGGTGTCCCAAAAAGGAGTTTGTCAAGCTTTCTTGAGAAAACCATAACCACAGACCTCATTATGGATGGTAACCAAAGATGATTCGTGTATACTAATAAAAACCACCCGCTTTAGATAGAAATTTAAAGGTATCAAATGCTCAAGACGCTTCGTAAACGACTTGTTCTCAGCCATATCCTCCCTATTCTGATCGTTATTCCTTTCATGGGGATGGCAATCGTCTATGTAATAGAGACGCAATATCTTCTGCCAAGCCTATCCAGGGAGTTAGAGTGGGATACCAGGCTACTGGCCGAATTCGCTCGTGATCAAACAGGGATTTTCGATAATTCCAGAAATGCCCAGGCATTTCTTAACAGGATCGCGTTGAATCCTGGCAAGCGGATTATGCTACTTTCCCCTGACGCCCACCTATTGGCTTCGAGTGACCCCGCGGATGCAGATCGAGTAGATCAACAAATAGAGGTTGGGGGCATAGAGCAGATCCAGAAAGGCGAATTGGTTGATCAAATTGTTTACAGCCAACGGCTATCCGGCCAAATCATCGACGTTTTCGTCCCCGTAATGAACGAAGCCCAAAGTATGGAAGGGATCATCCGGACAAGCTACCGTTTTTCTACGATAGAAGATGAGCTTTTGCGACTAAGGTATCTGATCACTGGTATCCTGGCTATCGGGTTATTATCAGGAACCAGTCTGGGACTTCTTCTGGCGGTGAACATCAGCAGCCCCATCCATCAGGTCGCGCAAGCGATCTTTGACCTGGCCAGCGGCAACCGCAGGGAGAAGCTCGAAGAGCGAGGGCCGGATGAATTGAGACTCTTACTGAATGCTGTGAATCATCTGGTTGAGCGTTTGCGGCATTTGGAACAGTCCCGCCGCCAGTTTCTGGCAAACCTGGTCCACGAGTTGGGACGACCTTTGGGAGCCCTCCGAATGGCGATTCATGCTGCCAAACATGGCGCGCAGGCAGATCCGCAGTTCTTGAATGAGCTGCTTATAGGGATGGATGAAGAGTCCGTCAGATTGCAGAGATTGTTGGAAGATCTCGCCCATCTCCACGATCAAGTGTTAGGGCCTCTGGAACTTGACCGGCAACCAGTTGCCCTTAGCGAATGGCTGCACACCGTGTTGCTTTCATGGAAAGAAGCCGCCCTTGAAAAGAGGCTAAAATGGGAGCAAAGGATTCCCTCTGACCTGCCCACCATCTCAGCTGATCCGGTCCGGTTGGGACAAATCGTTGGCAACCTGACTAGTAATGCTATCAAATATACTCCGGCAGGTGGAACAGTATCTATTACAGCAGGCACTCAAGATGATGAAATCTTTATCAGTGTGAGGGATACAGGACCAGGGATCACTCCTGAAGAGCAAGAAAAAATATTTACACCCTTCTACCGCGGAACTCAAAGCGATCGTATTAAACAGGGAATGGGATTGGGATTGACAATCGCCCGCGATTTAGTGGCTGCTCACGAAGGCCGCCTCGAATTAGAAAGTGCGCCGGGCTTGGGAACCCAATTCACAATCTGGCTGCCGACCCGCCAAAGACCCATGATTCCGTCGGGTTAGTCGGGGCCTTATCTTTTAGCAGCCCACCGTATGAAAAAAAATGTAAAAAATAAATAACCCTATGCTGGCGATTGCAGCAATGAATAGACCAATAAGGAGCCAGGTGTCACGGTCAAAATCACCTGACTCCTTGTGGTGAACTCGTGTAGATCTCCAGTAAGAGAGCCCCAATGGTAGCATAACAATCACTGCGAGCGCAAAGAAGAAAAAGAGTGGCGAGCAAGACCTTAGCATATGTTGACCATCCGTCACAATCGAATCTCTTCCTTCGAACGAGTCATGAGGGATGGGATTTCTTCAGCCGTCACTCCATCGAGGAAGGATTGTTGTTGTTCCACCTGCAAGCGCTTTGCTTCCCTCCAACGCCGCCAAAGGATCAAGAGTCCAAGACCGCCGATTAGAAACTGGCTGACCAGTACATCCAAGCCTGAGGAGAAAAGGACCGCGACCAGCCCAGGCACTCCATCCCATAATCCGTGGAGGATGGC
>WNFU01031475.1_pt1 | contig 11524 bp, 11 predicted proteins | sample 5400121 | NCBI WGS metagenome assembly WNFU01 (sample SAMN13153360, study PRJNA577476) | soil metagenome | isolation source: 100 cm soil or saprolite under grassland replicate 1 | place: USA:California | collected 2016-06-15 | reverse complement strand
TTCGCGGCCGCGTGCTGCTCGCCGACGAGGTCGGACTCGGCAAGACCATCGAGGCCGGCATGGTGCTCAAGGAGTATCTGCTGCGTGGGATGGTCGAGAGCGCGCTCGTGCTCGCTCCGGCCTCGCTCGTCGGGCAGTGGCGGGAGGAGCTCGAGACCAAGTTCGACATTCCTTGCGCGACCACCCATGACTCGCTGCTGCGGGACGACCCGAATCGGTTCTGGAACCAGACGCGCCTGATCGCTTCGCTCGCTTTGGCGCGCCGGAGCGAACATGCCGCGCGCCTCATCGACCGCAGCTTCGACCTCGTCATCGTTGACGAGGCCCATCATCTGCGCGACCGCACGAGCCAGAGCTACAAATTGGTGGACGCGCTCAACAAGCGCTTCCTGCTTCTGTTGTCGGCGACGCCGGTGCAGAACGATCTCAGCGAGCTTTACAACGTGCTCACGCTGCTCAAGCCGGGCATCTTCAAGACGCTGAAGGAATTTCGTGCCGCCTATATGACCCCCGGCAAGCCGCGCCAGCCCGCCAATCCCGAGCGCCTGCGGGCCTTGATGCGCGACGCCATGGTGCGCAACACGCGCGCCGTCGTCGCCCTGAAGCTGCCGCACCGTCACGCCGTGACGATCCGCGTGGACGGCGCGGAGGGCGAGCGGGCGGCCTACCAGGAGCTGGTTGCAGCGGCGCGCCGGCTAGCGGCCGAGGCAAGCGGCAGAAACCAGCTTGCGCTGCACCATCTGCTCGGCGCCGCGGGATCGTCTCCGGCCGCGGCAGCCGCCGCGGTCAGGCGCTTCGCCACTCGCCATGCCGACGAGCCCAACTGGCACGCGCTGGCGCAGCGCTGGGCGTCCGCCGGAAGCGGTGGCAAGGAGGCGGCCCTGCTCGACTTGCTGCGGCGCAATCGGGACGAAAAGAAGCTGGTCTTCGTCCACTACCGCGAGACGCTCGATCACCTCGCGGAGCTGTTGGCACGGGAGGGCTTCGGCTTCGCGCGCTTCGATGGCGGCCTGAGCGGCCCCGACAAGGACGCCGCCATCGCCGCCTTCCGCGAGAGCGTGCCGGTGCTGCTTTGCACCGAATCGGGCGGCGAAGGCCGCAATATCCAATTCTGCAACACGCTGATCAATTTCGACGTGCCCTGGAATCCGATGGCCATCGAGCAGCGCATCGGACGAATCGACCGCATCGGCCAGCAGCGCGAGGTCTTCGTTTTCAATCTCGTGACCCGCGGCACGCTGGAGGAGCAGATTCTGCAGCTCCTGGACGAGAAGATCTCCATGTTCGAGCTCGTGGTCGGCGAAGTGGGGGCGATCCTGGGGGGCCTCGAGGAGGATCACGATTTCGCCGCCCTCATGCTCGATGCCTGGCTTCGCACGACCGAAGCGAGCCGCAACGAGGCGTTCGATGCCCTGGGCCATCGGCTGCACGAGGCGAGGCAGCACCACGAGAGCGCCAAGGCCCTGGACGAATCGCTGTTCGGCGAAGACTTCGAAGCGGCGTGAGACGGCCTGATGAGCGAGCTGCGGGATTTCGTCGCCGATCTGCTGGAGCGCAAAGGTGCGGCGGTCGACGAAGCTGTGGATCCGAATGGACTTGAGGTGCTCGCGCCCGCACCTGTGCAGAAGGCGACCGGCTGGCCCGAGCTGACGCGCCTCAGTTTCGGGCGGGAGCGCAGCCACGGCGCGATCCCAATCGGGCTCGAGGGCGACTGGCTCGACCGCTTCGGCGCGCTGCTCGGAGACGAGGGACGCTGGAGCGAGCGGGAGGTGACGCCGGCCGTTGCCGTTCCGGCGCCGAGCGACCCCGAACGGCTGCTCGACCGCGCACTCGACCTGCGGAATGCGGTTTGGCGTTTCCAGGGCATGACCGCGACCTGGACACGCTGCCTGATGATGGCCTTCCGCTACACCGCGGTGTCCGACGAGAAGCGCGAAGGGCTGATCTGGCTGGGCTTGAACCTCGGCACCGGCGCAGTCGTCAGCGACATCCTGGCGCGTCTGCGGACGGCGCTGGCGCAAATGCCCGATTGGCGGGCGCCCGATCAGGGGACCAGGCTCGCGGCCGGGCCGGGATGGGGCGCGCCGATGATCGAAGCGCGGCTGCGTCCGCTACTCGATCGGCAGGTGCGCGACGGCCTCGAGCCGTTTCTGCACGCCATGCGCCGCCGGCTCGAGCGCGACCGCAACCGGGTCCATGCCTATCACGACGACCTGCGCAGTTCGTCGCTCAAGCGGCTTGCGGCGCTGGCCTGTACAGAAGGAGACCGGGCGGAGGTCGATCGGCGGCGCGAAACCCTGCGGGTCGAGGCGATCGAGCGCGAATACCGCGCCAAGCTCGACGATTTGCGTCACAACTATGCCCTGCGCGTCACCGTCGAATGGGTTCAGGCGCTGGACCTTTACGTGCCGGTGCAACGCTTCGACGTGCTGATCCGCCGCCGCAAGGGCGAGCGCGTGGTCCGGCTTGACTGGCATCCGCTGGTCAAGACGGCCGAGCTGCCGCTATGCGAGGCGGGCCTCGGCCTCGATCGGATCCGCCTCGTCTGCGACGACAAGCTGCACCTGACCGAACCCGCTGGCCAGGCGCCCTGCCCGTCCTGCGGCAAGCCGTTCTGCCGCGCGTGCTTCGCAGCGACCTGCCCGCGCTGCGGGTGGGCGAGCGAGACGCCCACTCAACGGATGTTCCCCGATGTACCGCGGTGACGGTGGGGCTGGTTAGTATGAAGCTGCTTGCCAGCCGCGGGCCGTGACGGAGTTGCATCGGCTTGAAACTGCGTTTGGCTTTGAGCAAGAGCGAAATGCAGCCAATTCATTCCCTCCTGGATCAACGCCGAGGGCAGCGCCGGCACCGGCCGCATCGTCTTTTTCTTGTTCGCGTGCGCCATGTGTCAAGGCAACCCGAGTCAAGGCGTCAAAGTTTGACCCATTAGCGACCATTAGTCTAAAGCGACGAAGGCACCGCCTACATCGCCCGCTGCGGCGCGGTCCCCGCGCAAGGCGGGGAAGGGGCTTCTAGCCTTCGGCTAGAGGCCTCTTTCCTTTGCGCTGTGCATGAGCTGCCGCCGCAGTGATAGGCCGCCTTATGAGCGGTCTGGCCTCCTTTAACCCTAGGTGGCTCCTTTTGAATTTACGAATGGCCTGTTTCAGCACTGGTATGCGGCCACGAGCGTGAAGCCAACGGCACCAAGGCAAGCGGGAGCTCATAGGCAAACCTTCTCCAGCCCGCCGACTATGCCCCAAAGTCGGTCCACTACGTCGGAAAATTCAGACTGATACACTACCACCGACGGATAGAACTTCGCGGTAAGGAGGCGGATGTGCAGGGGATTGAAGGGGACGACTCAGAAATGGCTTATCGGCGCGGCTATGAACATGGGGTGATCGAGATGTTCCACGCGGTAGAGCGATTTCTTGACCCCGCTACGCGGGAAGTTCTGCGAGCCTGGATTCAAGAAGACGTTCACGGATGGCGCTACAAGGCAATGCTCGGCGGTCCGCCGATTTGGCGGCTGAACATGTTGAGTGATCTCAAGTCGAATTAAATTTGAAGTTGATCTCAGGACACTCGGCGCCGATCACGTCAGCGGGGCGCTTCTAACCTCGGGGGCCTCTAGGCATCCTGGTCGCCGCTCGGCTTGGCCCTCGCGGCCTCGGTGGCCAAGGCGGCATTATGCGCCTCCGCTTCTTGCCGTGTATCGTATGCAACAGCAGAGACTTCACGGGTCGGTGACAACGCTACTGCCAAAAATGGATAGCCGTCCTCTGGGGGATCGTAAACGATGAGGCGGATACTAGACATGGCCCGCAGTCCTTTCCCATGATGCGTATTATGATCATGGCTGCGCCATTCGACTAGAGGGCTGAAATTCAAACTGAAGCACTACCGATGAGTTTCTCAACGAGCCACGTCGGTGAGCTGTACGAGGCGCGCAACTGTTCCGAGTGCGTTTTCCGACATGAACTCTGATCGCATAATTGAAGCTGCCATCAGTACGGCAAAGAATTTGCTGTGGCAAAACCTACGACCTACGCACAATCGTCCTGACGCCGCGATAGTTACTCAAGTTCGGGAACTCGTCCATTCGTCCTCCGTACGATCGGCATTGCAGAGCAGCAGCGACACGTTTCCTGCATTCGCGTTGCGAGCACTCGAGTTCGCGGCGGGCTAGCAGCGAGCATTCGCAGTCGATAGAGGGTGGGCGCGGCGGCGCGGGCGCAAGGGCGTAGACCGCATTGTGCGGCATCTCCGAGCCCAATTGGTCGGCATGATTACCGAACATGCAAGTCAATGAAGCGATGACCAACGACGTCAAGATCGCGCGGCATCGCGGATCGACTGATTGGGACTGGCTTTCTAAAGCGCTTCAACACGTGAGGAGAAATGCCACCGACGGCGCGGGCACCGCAGGCAGCGTCGATCTGCCCGTCTGCATCCGGGATGGTGCGGTTGGACGAGCGCGATCTGTCCCAGTACCGAGCGGCCATAGCCGTGGTGTCTCACGGCAGGTGTCTCACGGCGCCTGTCTCATAAGACACCCCCGCGTGCAACGTGCAACACCCAACGGGGGGGTGAAGAGCCAGGTCTTATTCGACCCGGACGGTCGTTTCCTGGCAACGAGCGCATTCCGAGAAGGCACCGACGGGCGAGGGGCTGCCTCCGTCGTTCTCTGGGAGGTCAGCGTCCCGATGCTACTATATCGCGCCTGCCAGACCGCGGGCCGCAATATGACCGCCGCAGAATGGAGAAGCTACTTCGGCGGCGAGCCGCATCGCATCACGTGTCCAGCGACGGCTGCCGACGAGGCCGAGGCGCTTGCGTTGGCCGGCAACAAAGACGGGGCGCAGAGACTGTTCGCCGCCGCATGGAACGCCGCGCTGGCGATGGGTAAGCTTGGGCGGCACTCCGACATCGCCAACGAGATCTGCTGGGTTGGCAGTACCGCCGGTTTCGCGGCTACAGTGCAGGCGGCATGCGACCACGCGGTCCAGTGGGCCGACCCGGCTGTCAGGGACCTGTACCGGGACAGCCGAGGGCTCGCGCGCGCATTGACTGGAGACAAACAAGGCGCGATCGATGATTTCGAGTCCTTTGTCTCATACCTCAACAGGGAACCAGGTCGGGGAGGCTCCAGCGAAACGGTCTTACGTCGTCGCGAGAAATGGATTGATGCCCTTCGGAAGGGCGATGACCCGTTCAACGCGAAGCTGCTCGAGGAATTAAGGATAGAAGATTGAGTCGTGATCACCGATGAATGGGACCGATATCATGCCTCGGCCTCTCTCGCTTGGAGATGATCAACCACGGCGAAGTGCCCATTAGACTCCGATCAGGCATGCGGATTTGCCGTTAAATAATGGTCTGCCGGCAATTGGGCGCTGGCCACATCCGCATCGGGAAGCCGCATCAAGTCACGCAGGTCCGGCTCGTCGCTCACCCAGCAATCAAGCGGCCTGCCTAGCACTACTTTGGCAGATTTATTCATGCTGTTCCGCGCTGATCCATCTTCGGCAGTACGGACAAGCAAAGGCGCCCAGGGTCCGAGGATGTACCGAGCGGGGTAACGCTCGTACAGCTTGGCCGCCTCCACGGTGAGCTGCCACTGCTGGCGCGTGTTCATCTCCTGGTCCATCCGAGCTTGCGGGATATCCGCTCCGCCGTTTGCGTCACCGCTCTGATCTGGTCTTGAGGAGGCGATGCCGGGATGTATTGGATCGAGGACGGCCGCCTATACGTCTACCGCGGCAAGGACGACGCCGTAACCGCCTTCACCAACGATGGCATCGAGAACTTGAAACAGATCATCGCAGACATGCGAGCCGAAGGCCGCGTGCCTCGCCGAATACCTTCAACGGAGTAAGTATCCCGCGGTGCTCAGCGAAGGCTTACTTTCCGGCGGCACGAACTGGATCACAATGTTATCCGTGACCATACGCACCGCGAGGCGATCCACCTCCGGTACCTCGCGCCCGAGCTTTGGCGCGCTTGCAGTTCGTGCACCGGCGACCATCGCGCCGATCATAGCCGACACGAACCCTGCGCCGTCGGCGCATAGCGAGCCATAGGCCGATAGAAATGACGATCCAGGAACGCAGTTGCAGCCACCGAAGAGCATGCTCGCCTCCACCGGCTGTGTGCGCAAGCAAGCCTAGCCAAGACTGAGCCCAAGTGAAAGGAAAGCAGGTGAACTGACGCAACTTCGGCTTTTGGCGAAAGCCGACACCGCATTCCAGACGCCCAGGCAAAGCACGACATGGACGGCAGCGCGGCAGCGCCCGCGGCCAGATGTAGAAAATTTCGGCGGGGAAGTTTCATGGCGTTCCAATCCCCTGGTCCAGAACTTTCACGCGCGCGAGATCGGAGCTGCGGCTTTCTGGCAATGCTACACTACTTGTCTCTATGCGCGGAAGGACGGCATCGAGGTCCGCAGTTGGCACTTTTTGCAACGTAGCAAGATCGCGGATGGACTTCGGCTTCCGGCGGAAGAGCGGTCGTGCAGCGGACATCACTGCAATGACGGAATTTGGGTCATGAACGGCCCAAAGCCGACGTCCGCGTTGAGTCCGGTTGCCTCCCAACTGCGGACATTGGTCGGCGCGGCCCGTAGGTCGCATTCGTGCCAACAACGGTCATCGGACTGGCTCGCTCGACCACCCTCGTCGGCTCGGCTGAGTGCCCGCGATTTCGCGGAACGGGATTATGAAATGTCGTCAGCGGTGGCGGCTGTCTTCACTCGGGCTTGATGTTGCCGGCGCGGACCACCTTGGCCCACTTCTCGATTTCTTCGGCGATCAGGTTCCCGCAGTCGGCAGGCGAGCCTGGCAGCGTCCACGCACCCATCTCGGCCAACCGTGCCTTGAGTGTTGGATCGGCAAGTCCCGCGTTGATCTCCCGATTTAACCTGTCGACGATGTCAGCCGGCGTATTTTTGGGCGCGCACACGCCGTTCCAAGTGCTTGCCTCATAGCCCGTCACAAAATCGCCGATTGTTGGTAGGTCGGGTAGCGCCTCTGAACGAGTCGCGGTCGTCACCGCCAGCGCGCGCAGCTTGCCGGCCTTGATGTGCGGTATGGATGGCTGCAGGTTGTCGAAGGCGACCTGGACTTGGCCGGCGAGGAGATCGGTGAGCATGGGCGCCGAGCCGCGATACGGAACATGTTGCATGTTGACTCCGGTCATCAGCTTGAACAGCTCGCCGGACATGTGGATCGATGTGCCGGTCCCTGACGATGCCATGTTGATCTTGCCCGGATTGGTCTTAGCATAGGTGATGAACTGGGGAACTGTTTCGGCCGGAACTGATGGATGGAGCACCATGACATTAGGCGCACGGCTGATGCCGGCGACCGCAGCTACATCGCGAAAATTGTAGTTGAGCTTGTCGTAGAGCGTGGCGCTGATCGCATTCGCCACGCTGCATAAGAGAAGCGTATAGCCGTCAGGCGACGAATTCAGGGCCGCCTCGCTGCCGATATTGCCGGCGGCGCCCGACCGGTTCTCGATGACCAATTGCTGGCCGAGCCGCTCTGTCAGCCATTGACCGATCAGGCGTGCAGTGAGGTCGATCGAGCCACCCGGCGGGAACGGCGCGACTAACCGTATCGGACGCGCCGGATAAGCTTGCGCCCATGCGATCCGCGAGAGGGCCGGCAGCGCGGCAGCGCCCGCTGCGAGATGCAGAAAATTTCGACGGCGCGGAAATTTCATCTTGAACCCTCCCTCTTCCCTCAGATCACTCGATCACCCAGCTGCACCTCCCGCAAGCGCGATGAACTGGCGCCGGTTCATTTCCCGGTCCCTCCCGTGCTTCCGACCCTCGGCTGTCAGAGCGGCGTCGATTCCTCGCCGCGCTCTATGTTCGGGTAATTCCGACATGGATTTGATTCGTCCAGCTACCCACCTAACGACAATCAGAGCTTGACGCGCAGGACATGCGCAAGCTCGCCGATGATGCCGCGGCGGAACAGCAGCACGCACACGACAAAGATCACGCCTTGCACGACGAAGACCCATTGGCCGATCGTGGTCAGATAGTTCTCAAGCGTGACCATGAAGAAGGCGCCCGCGACCGGTCCGAATAGGGTGCCCAGCCCGCCGACCAACGTCATGAGGATGACTTCACCGGACATCGGCCAGTCCACGTCTGTCAAGGAGGCAAGCTGAAACACAAGCGCCTTTGTTGCCCCTGCTACGCCTGCAAACGTCGCCGACAGCACGAACGCAACCAGCTTGTACCGCTCGCTCCTATAGCCGAGCGAAATCGCGCGCGGCTCGTTTTCCCGTATGGCCTTGAGCACTTCGCCGAAGGGCGAGTTGATGATGCGATAGATCAGCAGGAAACAGCCGAGGAAGATGACCAGCACGGTCACGTACATGTTGGTTTGGTCGGCAAGGTCGATAAATCCGAAGAGCTTTCCGCGCGGCACCGCCTGGATGCCGTCTTCGCCGTGAGTGAACGGGGTCTGGACGGCGAAGAAGTACATCATCTGCGCCAACGCGAGCGTGATCATGGCAAAATAGATGCCTTGCCGGCGGATCGCGACCGCGCCGACGATGGTGCCGAGCCCGGCGGCGGCCGCCGCCCCTGACAAGATCGCAAGTTCCGGTGGAAAGCCCCAGACCTTGGCCGCATGTGCGCTGACATAGCTCGCCCAGCCGAAGAACAGTGCATGGCCGAAAGAGAGCAGCCCGACGTAGCCGATCAGCAGGTTGAACGCACACGCAAACAACGCGAAGCACAGCGCCTTCATGAGGAACACGGGATAGGCAAAGACCGGCGCGATAACGAGCGCGCAGGCCATTGCGACGAATGCAATAGTCTCGCTGTGTGCGCGGACCACGTGTTCTTTGCTTAGCTCCGCAACGCGCTGCACGCTACGCGCCCCTTCCGAGAAATCTGATCACCGGCATCACCGGCTGCTGCGCCCGCGCCACTAGCGGCCACGCGGCCGCCGCGCCGCCGAGCAGCGTGATGAACTCGCGCCGTTTTAATTGATCGAAGAGCATTCGGACCCCACTAGCCAGGGCCGAATTGCAGGATATCGAACTGGCGGCAAATAGTCAGCGGGTATCGGAGGGACTCTACAACCTGTTAGCCGGTGGCGAGGGCGGCCGATGTCCGAATCGGGTCCGCACTCGGTCATTCGGCGATGTCGGCTCAATGTCCGGATTACCTCGGAAAGCGGCGGTAGAGCGGAGATCAGTGGACGTCTCAAATGTGTCCCAGAACCGGACTCACGCACCGCAGCAAACGACGTACGCGGTTAGACCGGTCATTCAATCACCTCGTCAGCGCGGGCGAGCAGCGTCGGTGGAATTTCGAGGCCGAGTGCTCGCGCGGCTTTCAGGTTGATCACGAGTTCGAATTTGGTCGGCTGCTCAACGGGCAGTTCGGCTGCCTGCGCGCCCCTCAGCAGCTTGTCAACGAACACGGCTGCACGTCGATAACTGAAACTCGGGTCCGTCGCGAGCGGCCCGGGGGCTGTTCAAGCCAGCGGCGTCAGATACCCGGCAGACAAGCTCGAATTTGTGCGGGCGATACTCGCGAAGCATATTACGGCCGCAATGGAAGGCGAGCGCGACGTGGGCCGGCTGGGCAGGAGCGCGAGCGCAGGCGAGCCAACGTCTCGACGATCAGCGGGAAGCGATGGGTGAGGTCATTGCCGGGGCGGCTATAGAGCCGCACCTGTGAGCCTTTCTTGCGGGCGATGATGCGGAAGCCGTCGTGCTTGATTTCGTGCAGCCATTGGCCGCTGGAGGGCAGTTTATCGGTTTGATCGGGAGGCACGGCGCGATGAACCCAGCCGGGAGGGTACGCTGCTGAATACGATTAGGTAGAGGCGATTGCAACTGCTCGACCACGCGGTGCCCGCAGCGGTCTCCTTTGAAAAGGCAAAACACTCGCCAAACCCAAAAATAAGAGCAATATAACCTCGCCCATTCTGGCCTGGAGGGAAGGGAAGTGCACAACTTCCTCCGCGATCACGTAGAGCCCGGCGTATTCGCTCCTGACGCCGTTCTCACCTTGGTCGCGGCATTCGATGGCGCTTGGCAGTCCATCAAGGCCAGCGGGGTTCGCCTCTCGGATAAGCAAATCGAACTCGTGCGGGCGACACTTGCAAAGTCCATCATTGAACAGGCTCGGCACGGCGAGCTCGACCAGAGCCGGTTGCGCGACGGCGCCCTCCAGCATTTGGCTCGGTCAAATCTGCGATATCCACCGCGCGACCGGAAATGATTATTTAAATCTTAGGTCGGGCCAGCGAGACATGACGCCAGCTTTGCGAGAGACGTGAGCTTGTCACCGACCTTAGCAGGCCGGGATTTGACGTAATGTAGGCTATAGTCACACATGGCAGCGGAACTCCTCTGCTGTTGCGAAGCTTTTCACAATCTAGCAAAGACCGGGCCAACTTTCTAATCACGCAGGCGGCAAGAGACACAGGCCGCACGTGGGGGATGTCCGAGGCATCGGCACCTAGGTCGTTTGTCTGGAGAGCACCGGCGCGCTCAGGGGCCGACCCTGGAGCAGCGCTTGTGCCAAGCCCCGGCCCGTCGGACAAAGCGGGGCGGGTCAGGGCGCTTGTCAGTCAGTGCGCAGGCGGCAAAAAAGCCCGATCGCTTTCGGCTCACGCAGTACGTCCTCGTCACGGTCACGCATCATCAGCAGCCAGCGCGCCAGTCGTTCCTTGAGGCTGTGCGCACCGTTGCACGCTCCCGATAGCAGGATCTGCTCGGTAAATGCCTGGACGTAAGCGTATACGAGATTTCGCCGATTATAGGAGAAGCCGACGGCAATGCCCTTCGTCATCACTGGGCATAATGCGGAATTCAACGCCATTTCCCATGTCGCCTTGGGTTAGCCTCCGGCCTGAAATGATGTTGATGAGGATAAACTAAGACACTATCTACTGCGCCGCAATCAGGGCAAACGTACGCACGAAGGCTCGGCCCGCCATCGTGAGGTAGAATATCCGCTACCTGATCCACGCCGCCTCGGCAATTCCGTACAGGCCGAATGCGAGCAACCCTGCTGCGGTGATGCCAAGCAATGCCGACCCGCGCGACGGAATCAGCGTCACGGAAATCGGTGCTGGCTCGCAGGGCGGGGGTCGATACCGAAGGATTGCGCCCCTCTGCTACCCATTTTGGATGATGCGCTGGGCTCTTCTCTTGCCGCTTTGGCTTCTGCTGGCGCCTCCTGCGAATGCACAAACTGTCGAGCCAGACCAGCCGACCGCGGGCGCGGATCGGCCCGCACTCTCCGACGCTCCGACCTCGCGCCGGGATAGGACCATCGAGCTCGCGCAATCGCTTTGCCCGCTGATCCAATCCGTCGCCGAGGATAACGGTTTGCCGGTCGAGTTCTTCGCGCGTCTGATTTGGCAGGAAAGCCGGCTGCGGCCTGACGCGATCGGACCCGTCACGCGCGGCGGCAAGCGGGCGCAAGGTATTGCGCAGTTCATGCCTGCGACTGCCGCCGACCGCTTGCTGCTCGACGCGTTCGATCCGGCGCAGGCGCTGC
>WNFU01011372.1_pt1 | contig 11526 bp, 13 predicted proteins | sample 5400121 | NCBI WGS metagenome assembly WNFU01 (sample SAMN13153360, study PRJNA577476) | soil metagenome | isolation source: 100 cm soil or saprolite under grassland replicate 1 | place: USA:California | collected 2016-06-15 | reverse complement strand
AGCGGCGGGTGCTCGGCCATGAAGCGCAGCTGGTGGTCGGTGAGCGCGGTCACGCCCCCGGCGAGGTGGTACTTCTCGTCGTAGGTCGGTGAGTCGCGCCACGCCTGCACCAGCCCGAGGGCGAGGAATTGCATCGAGAGCACCCCGAGCACCACGAACGCCACGCGCCGGCTGACCGTGAGGAGCGGGCCGTGCTTGGGGCGCTCCGTCACGGCCGCACGTTACCGACGGGGTGTCGCGCTGGCCTGGCGTGCTCCCGGCGTCACGTGACCACCCGTCATGTGCACAACCCGGGGCGGATAGCCGAACTGGACCGGTCTGTGTGGTTCTGGGCGAGAGATGCCTGATCGTCCGGAATCCGGCTATCCTCGTCCGCCATGACTTGGGCCGACGAGGTTGCACGAGCGCACAAGCTCGACACGAGCCTCGACTGGCCGGGGGCGGCCACCGAGCGGGACGAGGAGCCGGCCGGCGAGGCGCAGGAGGCCGACGTCGTCGACGGTGACCAGCCCGACGGTCCCGCCGAGCTCGCCGAGCTCGCCGACGACGAGCTCGCCGGGCGCGCGTCCACGCCCGGGGAGATGGAGCTCGAGCGGGTCCTACGCGACGGCGCGCAGCGGTTCGAGCGTCTCGTCGAGCAGTGTCAGACGGAGCTCGAGGATGCGGTCGCCGCGCGCGTGAGCGATCTGCAGCAGGCGATCGCTGCGGGTACCGCCGAGTTGAACCGCGCCGCCGACCTCCGCGTCGACGACCTCGAGGAAGAGGTCGACGCGCGTCTCGCCGAGCTGCACGACGCCGCGGTCAACGACCGCTTCGCCGAGCTCGCCTCCCGCGTGGCGGTGGTCGGACGGCTCGCGATCGTCGCCGTCATCTTGAGCATCGTGGCCCTCGGGGTCGCGGCGGCGGCGTTCGCAGCGGCGTACTCCTAGATGCACGGTCGCTCGTGACCGACGACGCGCGACCCTTCGACGACCCGGCAGGTCTCGTCGCCTCGCGCGCCGAGCGCGCGACCGAGTCGCGCGCTCGTGCGCTCGAGAGCGGGCTGACGTGGCATCTCCATCGGTTGGACCGCGCCGCCGACGCCGGCCGGCGCGAGCTGGAGTACGCGGCCGAAGCGCGTCGAGAGCGGATCACGCGGTCGCCCAAGCCCGATCTCGTTGGCGTCGACCAGATCCAGCGGATGCTGGCGAAGCTGCGTGCGCAAGCGCGCTACACGCGCTTCGGGGTCGTTGTCGCGATCGTCGTCGCGGTCGCCGCCGGCGCCGGTCTCTACTTCGGGGCGCCGCAGGACACCGGCGGTGGTCATGCGCAGTCACGACCGAGCGTCCACTGGCGGGCGCCGTCGTCGCTCGGCGCCACACCGACACCGTCCACCGCCGCTCCCGACACCGCACCCGAGGCGGTGCCGCCGTCCGACTCGACAGCTCCACCCGCGACCCGCGAAAGCGGTACCGGACGCGGTCAGACCAGGGCGCCCACGTCATCGAGCTCTGCACCGTCAGGGCGGACATCGTCGGCGGCGCCGGGCACCTCGCCTCCGGGAACGAGCCCGCCGCCACCGTCGTCGCCGCCGCGGAATCCGTTGTGCCCGCTGGTGCCCGGCCTCTGTTGAGCGCCAACTCGGGGAAGCGCGACGAGGAGCTCCTGACCCTCTAGGCCGGAGGACCGGGGCCGGCCCAGAGGGGCGCAGGAGCGTCGCGGCGTCAGGGTCGGTGGCTGCGACCCTCGCTGCTGTTGCCGGGAGCCGTCGGCGCCCCGTTGCTCGCCGGGGTGTTGCTGCTGTGCTCGGTGCCCTGTTCGTTCTCGGCGCCACTCGACGGGGTCGGGCCCTGGGACGCGCCCCCGCCCGGGGTGGCGTCGGCGCAGAAGGACGCCCCCGCCCGGGGTGGCGTCGGCGCAGAAGGACGGGATGTTGGCCGCGCCACCGGCAGCAGTCGCCAAGGCTTGGAACGCGGTCGAGTCGGCCTTGTCGCCGTTGGTCACCCCTTCTCCCGACGAGTACGCAGTGCACAGCCCGAACTTCGCCGGCCCGGTCGCGTCGGGACCCGCGCCGTTCGACGCGCCGGTCGCGCTGGTCGGTGGTGTCGTGTCCTCGACCGCGGGCGCCGCCGACGTCGTGGGCGGGCGGGTCGTGCTGGTCGTGTGGGGGTGGTCGCCGGCAGCGATGGGCAAGGAGCCGGTCGAGGCGGCGACGGCGATGCCGCCCCCGAGACCGACGACGGTCGCAGCGGCGAGAACAGCCATGGTGGCGTGGCGATGCCCGAACACGGTGACCTCCTGAGGCAGGGCTGCCCGGCCTGCCCGGCGTAGAGAACGCTCGCGGGCCCCTCTGCGTTACAACGCCCTACGGCCGGTGGCTGCGCCCGCTGGTTGGTCCGGGCACGCCGTCCGGCGGGTGCCCAGCCCCGCCGGCGTTCGAGGTGCTCGGCGGAGTGCCGCCGCCGTTGCCGACATGGGAACCGGCCGGTCCATTGGCGGGCGGCGCCGCCGGCCCCGGCGCCGGGGTCTCAGCGCCGCTCGCGGCGGGTTGGGACTGCGGCTGCCCACCACCCGTGGTCGGGGGAGGTCCGGCGGTCGTGGACGGGACGCTGACGGCAGGCTCCGTGCTGCCGGTCGGGATCGAGATCCCCACCTTGCCCAGCACGGAGGAGGCGACGCCTTGCGCCGACTCGGGCAGCGCGCCGGCGACCGCGAGCCCGCCGGACAGAACGAGAGCCATCGCCGCGGCCGCGACAGCAGCGAGCTTGCCCACGCGGGCGCGAGCCCGGCGTTGGCGTGGTTCCGGGCGGTCGCGCCGCGCGACCACGATCGCGGCCGCGATGCGCTCGACCGCCTCCGTGCCGCCCGCGAGCTCGGCGCGCTCCGGCGGGAGCCGGAGGTCCTGCAGCGTTTGCGCGACCGCGCGGTATTCGGGCGGCGCATCGAGCGGAACGAGCGTGCCGGCGACGAGCCCCTCGGCGGTGCGCGCATCGAGCGCGAACGGATCCATGTCAGGAGGGAAACCGTCGCGCGGGATCACGTCGTTACACCCCGTCGTTCCGGTGCCAGCTCGGCAAGCTGCTCGGCCAGTCGCCGCAGGCCACGATGCTGGAGGACGCGAACGGTCCCCGGAAGCTTGCCCACGATCTCGGCGACCTCGGTCACGTCGAGCCCGCCGAGCACGCGCAGCAGGATCACCTCGGCTTGATCCCGCGGCAACAACGCACGAACCTGCGCCACGGCGGCATCGGCTCGGAGCACGTCGAGCGCCGTCCCGGCCGGATCGTCGTCGGCGGGGTGGTCGACGAACACGTCGGGCGTCACCGTCACGCTGCGTCGCCGCGACTCGCGCCGTCGCCAGTCGATGAGGCGGTTCCGAGCGATCGTGAACATCCACGCCCGGAACTGCTGGTCGTCGCCGCTGAATCTCCCGATGTCGCGTGTCGCGGCGAGCCAGGTGTCAGCCTCGACATCCTCGGCGGCGGCGGGGTCGAGCCCACGAAGGAACCGCAGCAGCCGCGGATGCAGGTCGTGCCAGAGGATGGCAATCGCCCACTGCGCGCCCTCCTGCGCAGCCGCGAGCACCTCGCCGAACTCGGTCGGGGCCACTCAGCCGATGACGCGCGGTTCGACGTGCTCGCAGGCGTGCTCGCTCATGGCGAAAAGATAGCCGGGCGGTGTCGGGCGAGTCCCGGCGACTCCTTGCGGGCGATTCAGTTGCCGAGGGCGACCACGCGCCGGTCGGCGGCGACGACCACGAGGCCGTTGCCCGCGGTGGGCGTGGCGAAGTTCGCCGCGTCACCCACCTGCGTGCTGCCGAGCTCCTGTCCGTCGGCGGCGCGGTACGCGTGCAGCTGACCTCCGCTGAGATCGATCGCCCAGACGGTGTCGCCCGTGACGATGGGCGAGCCGTCGACACCCGAGGCCCGCCACGCGACGCTGAACTTCGATCCGTCGATGCTGAGGGCGACCAACCCGTCGCGGCACGGCACGAACAGCATCGGCGGCACCGACGCCGTGCCTCCGTAACCACCCGAGCTGCACACGGTCGCGTCGAAGACCTGACCGCCCGTCCCGCCGAGGTGGTCAGCCTGCATGAGATACCCGACGCCTTCCTTCCCGATCACGAACACGAGCCCGTTGCCCACGGGCACCGGTGACGTGGAGCCGAGGTCGACGTCACCTCGGCTCAGCTCATCGCGGTTCCGGGGCGTCCAGGAGTCGGTCATCTGGAGCCCCGGCAGCGACAGCTTGACGACGGAGTTCGACAGGTCCGGCTCGCCCGCCTGGGTCGAGTTCCCGCTGGCGACGTACACGGAGCTCCCGTCGACCACCGGTCCCGGCGGCGCCCAGATCCCGGCGGCGCGCGCCGCGGGCACGACGTACGACGCGAGGTCCCCGCTCCCGTCGGCGGGGGCGCCGACGACGTAGCCGTGGTAGTTGCCGCAATCGCCGAACAACCCGCCGTACGGCACGAGCACACGGTCGCCCGCGAGCGCGAGCGCGCCGCGTTGCTGTTCCACACGCGGGTCGGCACCGGGCGGGTCGATCGCGCGACGGAATCGCTCCGCGCCCGAAGAGATGTCGAGGGCGACCAGCGCGTGCTGCGCCGGCTGCACGAACGGCACCACGTAGATCAACCCGCGGCCGGCGTCGACGACGGGTGTGCTCGTGATCCCGGTCGGATCGATGTTTCCGCACGGAAGGTCGGAACGGGACACGGGATCGCCGAGACGCGCTTGCCACTGGATCTGTCCGTTCGTCGCGTCGAGGGCGTACACGGTGTTCCCCTCGGTGGCCACGAACACCTGCGAGCCCACGAACAGCGGCTCGGCGTAGACGTCGCCGTCGAGGCCGGGCGACTCCCACACCCGACGGAGGGAGCCGGCAGTCGGGCCGTTCGGCTCGGCCCCCGTGCGGGCGGAGTCTCGGTGATAGGTCGGCCAGCTGGCGCCACCCGATTGCTCGGCGGCCGTCGAGGGCGGAACCGTCGTGGCCGGCGACTTCGATTTGGCGTTGCCCCCACCCGACGAGCTGCACGCCGCCCCGACCAGTGCAATGAGGACGAAGCACGCGAACGCTCGTCTGGCGATCACGATCCCAAACGTAGCGGCGGCGGCGAGGGAGGGTGCCGCGCCCGTCCCCGTCCGCCGGCGCTAGACAATTCAGCGACTAGGCCGCCAGGCGGTACCGGTGCACGGCGATCGGCGCCGCCACGGCGAGGATCGCGACGCACCACAGGACTGCCGCGATGACGTCGAACGTCGTGGGGCCGCCGATCGTGAGATCGCGAACGGCCGTGATGACGACGGAGACTGGCTGGTGCTCCGCCCAGGGCTGGAGCCAGTCGGGCATCGACGCGACGGGCACGAACGCGTTGGAAGCGAACACGAGCGGCGCCATCACCGGGAACGCGGCCGCCTGCGCCGTCTCGGGGTCGCCGACGACGAGACCCACCGTGGCGAAGATCCACGACAAGGCGTAGCCGAACAGCAGCACGAGCAGCACCGCGCCGATCAGCGGAACGATTCCCGTGTGCACGCGCCACCCGACGGCAAATCCGACTGCGAACATGAGCGCGACGACGAACACGTTGCGGACGAGGTCGGCAAGTGTCCGTCCCGCGAGAACCGCCGAGCGGGCCATCGGCAGCGACCGGAACCGCTCGATCAGTCCCTGGTTCAGGTCGGCGGCGAGCCCGATCGAGGTGTTGAGCGCGCCGAAGGTCACCGTCTGGACGAAGATCCCCGGCATCAGGAAGTCGACGTATGGCACACCCGGCACCTGGATCGCGCCGCCGAAGACGTACCGGAACAGCAGCACGAACACCACGGGCTGGATCGTCGAGAACACGAGGAGCTGAGGCACGCGGCGGTACGCGATGATGTTGCGCGCCATGACGGCGAACGTGTCGCTCACCGCGGTAGTGAAACGGCGTAGGCCGCGCAGATCGAGGTCGGGGGTGAGCCCGCCGATCGGAGTGACAGTCGTGGCGGTCATGCTGCACCTCGCGCGGCGTCTTCGGGAGCTTCCTCGGGCTCGACGCGCCGGCCGGTGAGCGCGAGGAACACGTCGTCGAGGCTGGGTTCGCGGACGGCGAGGGTCGCTGGCGCGAGCCCCTCGCCGTCGAGCGTCCGCAACGCGTCGACGATCACGCGGGCGCCGTCGCAAATCTCGAATCGAACCTCGGAGCCATCAACTTCGGGCGGCCTGACCGCGTAGTTCACCAAGAATCCCTGTGCGCGGCGCGCCTCACCCGGGTCGGCGAACCCGACCTCGACCACGGTGCCGCCGAGCCTGGACTTCAGCTGCACCGGTGAGCCGGAGGCGATCACCTGGCCGTGGTCGATGACGACGAGGTCGTCGGCGAGGCGGTCGGCCTCCTCGAGGTATTGCGTCGTGAGCAGGATCGTGGCCCCCTCGGCCTGGAGGTCCTCGATGACAGCCCACAGCTGGTTGCGGCTGTAGAGGTCGAGGCCGGTCGTGGGCTCGTCGAGGAACAGGACCGGCGGACGGTGGACGAGCGCGGCGCACAGGTCGAGGCGCCGGCGCATCCCACCGGAGTACGTGCGCGCCGGCCGGTCGGCGGCGTCGATGAGGTCGAACTGCTCGAGGAGCTCGGTGGCGCGGTCCTCGATGAGCCGGCGGGGCAGATGCGTGAGCCTGCCGATGAGGCGCAGGTTCTCGCGACCCGTCAGATTGCCGTCGACGGCGGCGAACTGGCCGGCGAGCCCGATGCGTGCTCGGACCCGCTCCGGGTCCTGCGCGACGTCGAGGCCCAGCACGCTCGCGTGGCCGGCGTCGGGTCGGAGGATGGTCGTCAGGACCCGCACGGCGGTGGTCTTCCCGGCACCGTTCGGACCGAGGAGGCCGAACACGCTTGCCGGCGGGACCTCGAAGTCGATGCCGTCGAGGGCGACGACATCCCCGAACCGCTTCTGGAGGCCTTGGACTGCGATGGCGGTATCAGTCATGAGCAAAAAGTCTCGCGCTGATGCTTGAATTGGTCAAGGGTTGTGGGCCTCAAGTGTCATGGGTCACAAACTATTGTGGTGGTTGAACTATCCAGCCCGGTCACGTATCGTTTGGCCATGGCACGGACCCGCCCCGCGAGCAAGACGACGCTTGCGGCTGACGTATGGCGGGAGATGTTCTCCTTCTTCTGGAGCTCCGGGTCCCGCAACGCGATGGTGCTGGTGAGCCAGGAGCTCGACATCACACCCGGCCACGTCAAGGCGCTGCTCGAGCTCGAGCCCGATCAGCCCCGGCCGATGGGTGCCCTGGCCGAGTGCTTGCACTGCGACGCGTCGAACGCCACCTGGCTGGTCGACCGCCTCGAAGAGCGCAATCTCGTCGAACGGGGAACGGTGCCCACGGACCGGCGTGTGAAGACCGTCGTGCTCACGCCGCTCGGCGCGAAGACGCGCGCCGCGGTGATCGAGCGGCTGCACGAGCCGCCCGAGGACCTGCTCGCACTCGATCGCGAGGATCTCGAGGAGCTACGCGCCGCGCTCGCCAAGCTCCCGCAGAAGCCGCCGCCGTTCGGCGAGTGATGCGTATCTGAGCGACGCCTGGCGTCGTTCAGATACGCACCGGGTAGGCTCCGAACCATGAGGATCGTCGTGGACCGCGACCTGTGCGAGAGCAACGCGGTGTGCATGGACATCGAGCCGTCCGTGTTCGAGGTGGACGACGACGACGAGCTCCAGATCCTCGACGAGCACCCGGACGAGTCGCTCCGCCCCAAGATGGAGGAAGCGGTCCGCCGCTGCCCCAAGCAAGCCCTCTCGATCGAAGAGGACTGACTGCCACCGGTCGCGCTCCGACCGACGGCGGAGATCGCGGCTCTCGCGGAATCTGTCGTCGCCGACGTCGAGTCTTCGTTACGGGAGCTGTTGCCCGGCTGCGAGATCGAGCACATCGGCGCCACGTCGTTGCCCGATGGGGTCACGAAGGGCGACGTCGATCTCAACATCCGCGTGCCCGCGGAGAGGTTCTCGGAAACGGTCGAGACGTTGGGTCGTCGCCTTCAAGTCGCGCAGCCCGACAACTGGAGCGAGACGTTCGCCAGTTTCTCCGATCCCTCGCGCGCATTGCCGGTCGGATTGCAGGTCACGGTCATCGGGTCGAAGGATGACTTCCTGGTACCGCTCCGCGACCTGATGCGCGCGGACGCCGATCTTCGCCATGAGTACGAGCGCTGCAAGCGAGACGCGGCCGAACTCGGCCCCGACGGCTACTGGGCCGCCAAGAACGAGATGCTGACGAGGATTCGCGCTCAGATGGCGCGCTCGCGGCCTTCCCAGTAGGGGTCACGGAGCTTGCGCTTGTAGAGCTTGCCGTTGGGGTCGCGTGGCATCTCGACGATGAAGTCGATCGACTTCGGCGTCTTGAACCGCGCCAGCTTGTCGGCGCAGAACATGAGGATCTCGTCGGCGAGCTCGGCGTTGGGCTCGACACCGGCGGCGGGCTCGATGACGGCCTTGACCTCCTCACCCCAGTCCTCGTGGGGGATGCCGAACACGGCGGCGTCGCCGACCTTCGGGTGGGTGAGGAGCACGCTCTCGATCTCGGCCGGATAGATGTTGGCGCCGCCCGAGATGATCATGTCGGACTTGCGGTCCCGCAGGAACAGCCAGCCGTCCTCGTCGAGGTAACCGATGTCGCCGACGGTGAAGTACTTGCCGCGGCGGTTCGCCTCGGTCTTCTCCTTGTCCTTGTAGTACTCGAAGTTGCCGGTCTGCATCGACATGTACACGGTCCCGATCTCGCCCTGCGGCACCTCGTTGCCGGCGTCGTCGAGCACGACGACTTCCGAGATCGGCCAGGGCTGCCCGACCGTGCCCGGCTTCTTCATCCACTCCTCGGCGAACACGATCGTCCCGCCACCTTCGCTGGCTGCGTAGTACTCGTCGATGACCGGGCCCCACCACTCGATCATCTGGCGCTTGATCTCAGGCGGGCACGGCGCGGCCGCATGCACCATGTGGCGCAGCGACGACATGTCGTACTTCGCCTTCACGTCGTCGGGCAGCGCGAGCAGGCGGTGGAACTGCGTCGGGACCATATGGCTGTTCGTGACCCCGTACTTCTCCATGAGCTGCAGCATGCGCTCGGGTGTCCACTTGTCCATGAGCACGACGGTGTGGCCGGCGTGCATCGCGCCGCCCGCGAACACGAGCACCGCCGTGTGGTACAGGGGTGAGCCGCAGATGTGCACGTTGTCGTCGTGGGGCTGCAGCCCGAAGAGGAACAGCATCCCCGAGAAGCCGATCACGCCGTCCTCGGGTGCAGCACCGACCAGCGGCCGCCGCACACCCTTCGGCTTGCCGGTCGTGCCCGACGTGTAGTTCATCACCGCGCCGGTGGTGCGGTTCTCCGGCATGGTCGTGGGCTGGCCGACCTTGAGCTCCTCATAGGGCCGAAAGCCGGGGATGTCGCCGACGGCGAAGCGCTGGTCCTTCGGAAACCCGATCTCTTCGACGGCGGCCGCGCATTCGTCGGCGAACCGCTCGTGCCCGACGAACGCCTTCGCTTCGGAGTCCTGGACGATGTAGGCGATCTCGGGCCCGACGAGATGCGTGTTGATGGGCACGAGGTAGAACCCGGCTTGGAGCACGGCCAGGTAGAGCTCGAACACCTCGACGCTGTTCGGGAGCACCATCGCCACCGCGTCGCCCGGCTCGAGGCCCGCGGCGCGCAGCCCGTGCACGACCTGATTGCTCGACGCGAGGAGCTCGCCGGCGTCTACCTCGCGCTCGTCGGGGTCGACGAGGGCGAGCTTGTCGGGGTCCTCCTGGGCGATGCTCCAGAAACCGAGCTCGGCCATTACAGAGCACTCCTTACTGCTTCGTCTTCGTGCTCGCTTGTCGCGAGCTTCTTGGCGGCGCGGTAGTCGGGCTTCCCGACCGGGGTGCGCGGGATCGTCTCGGCCAGGAGGAGCCGGCGCGGCAGCTTGTAGCCGGCGAGCTTGTCGCGCGAGTGGTCCTGGAGCTCCTCGAGCGACGGCTCTGCGCCCGGGCGCGCCTGGACGATGGCGGTGACGCGTTCGACGTACCGGTCGTCGGGGACGCCCACGACGACGGCGTCGAACACGTCCGGATGCGACTTCAGCGCCGCCTCGACCTCCTCGGGGTACACCTTCTCGCCGCCACTGTTGATGCACACCGAGCCCCGGCCGAGCAGGGTGATGGTGCCATCGGCCTCGACGACGGCGAAGTCGCCGGGGACGACCCAGCGGGCGCCGTCGGCGGCGGTCACGAACGTCGCCGCGGTCTTCGCGTCGTCCTTGTAGTAGCCGAGCGGGATGTGACCGCGGCGAGCGAGGCGACCGACGACGCCCGACCCTGGCTCGACCGGGCGCAGCTCGTCGTCGAGCACGGTCATGAACTCGCCCATCGTGAAGCGCGGGCCGGCGGCGGGACGATCGTTGTCGAACACGCTGCCGGCGGCGCCGGTCTCGGACGCGCCGAAGCTGTCCATGATCATGGCGTTCGGGAGCTGGGCGCGCAGCTGATCTTTCACCGGAGGGGAGAGGATCGCTCCACCCGACCCGACGATGATGATCGACGAGGTGTCGTACGTGGTCCCGGGCGCGGCGAGCGCTTCCGCGAGCGGGCGACCCATCGCGTCGCCCACGACCATCACCGAGTTGCATCGCTCCCGCTCGACCGTGCGCCAGATCCGGTCGGGGTCGAAGTGGCGGTCGCAGTTGAGAACGACGGTGCCGCCGGCATAGAGGTTGATGAACGCCATCCACTGGCCGCCGCCGTGCATCATCGGGGCGTTCACCATGGGGATGGCGCGCGCGTCTTCGGCCGGGATCCGGTCGCTGAGCTCCTCCGGCTTCGTGATCGGCGGTTGTCCGAAGCCGCCGCCGCCGAGGGCGGCGAAGAAGATGTCCTCGGATCGCCACATCACGCCCTTCGGGACGCCCGTCGTCCCGCCCGTATAGAGAAGATAGAGATCGTCGGGGGAGCGGGGCGCGAAGTCACGCCCTGGTGAGGCCTCGGCGAGGGCCTCCTCGTACGGGACGGCGTCGCTGTCCTCGTTCGTGCCGTCCTCGAACACGACGGCGTGGTGTAGCCGGGGAAGGTCGCCACGGATCGCGTTCACCACCGGCGAGAACACCCGCTCGAACACCACCGCCGCCGCGTCGGAGTCGTCGAGGATGTAGCGCGCCTCGTCGGCGACGTAGCGGTAGTTGACGTTGACCGGAACGGCGCGGGCCTTGTACGCGCCGAGCATCGCCTCGAGCCACTCGGCGCGGTCCCAGGAGTAGATCGCGACCTTGTCGCCCGGCCCGACACCGTTGTCGAGGAGGTGATGGGCGAAGCGGCTGGCGCGCTCGTCGAGCTGCGCGTAGGTGAGGCGGCGGTCGCCGGCAACGAGCGCCAGCCGGTCGGGGACCGCGTCTGCGACGATCTCGTACAGATCGGCGAGGTTGAACTCCATCCCGAGGCAAAGTAGAACACGTTCTGATCGCGAGCGGCAAGGAGACTCGATGGCGCGAATCCGGATTCCAGACGGCGAGAAGCCGGAGATCGT
>WNFU01015646.1_pt1 | contig 11530 bp, 9 predicted proteins | sample 5400121 | NCBI WGS metagenome assembly WNFU01 (sample SAMN13153360, study PRJNA577476) | soil metagenome | isolation source: 100 cm soil or saprolite under grassland replicate 1 | place: USA:California | collected 2016-06-15 | reverse complement strand
GCCGCCGCCACGAAGAAGATGCCGGCCGCCCGCATCGCCGCGGTCGCCTGCCGGAGCGCACCCAGGTCACATCCCTCCAGCGCGGGACAGCCCCACGAGTTGGTCAGCACCTGTGGCGCGCGCTCCGGCCGGCCGTCCCGCCACGGGTCGCCTCCCGGGGGGAACGGCGCCAGCATGAACTGCAGGCAGTCGAGATAGTGCGCCGGGTTGCCGAGGTTGCGGTCGAGGTTGACGCAGGCGACCCACTTCGCGCCCGGCGCGATGCCCACGTTCGTGCCACCGACCGCGGTACCGGTCGTGTGCGTACCGTGTCCATTGTGGTCGGTCGGGTTCCGGCTGTGCCGCCAGGGGTCGTACCACGAGTCGTCGCCGCCCCGGAACCCGTTTCGCAGCGCCGGGTGCGTACCGTCCACACCCGAGTCCGAGCTGCCGACGACGATCCCGTCGCCGGTGACGCCGAGCTCGCGCCAGACGCGATCCGCGCCCAGTACCGTGACGTTCCACTGTGGAGCTTGCGGCGCGGCCCGGGGACCGCGGGGGGTCGGGGCCGGTGCGGGCAGCGGCCGCAGGCGCGGGCTCAGCAGGACACGGTCCACATCGGACCGGCGGGACAGCCATGCGCGTACGGCCGGGCCGCCGTCCACCTCCAGGCCGTTGACGATGTAGTACGGCGTGTAGGACAGGTGCAGCCGGCGCAGCTCGCGGCGCAGCGGCGCCTGGCTGCGGTTGGCGAGGTCGACCAGGCGGTCCCGGACCGGGCGTGCTCCGGTGATGCCGGTGAGGTCGGCCTGCTCCCGCATGACCACGAACAGCCGCTCACCGTGCAGGCCGGGGTGCCCCAGGGTCAGGTGTACCGCGAGACCCGCCAGCGCCACGGCGGCGGTGACGAACGCCACGGATCGGGTGCTCGGCACCGCGGCGGGCAGCCGCAGCGCGTACCCCGAACCGATGAGCAGCCCGACGGTGAGCGAGCCGAACGCGGCGATCAGGGTCCAGAAGGCGATGTCGCGCAGGCCGAGCAGGAGCGAGGTCTCCTCGGGATCCACGAAGGCGAGCGGGCCGAACGCGGCCACGCCGACCAGCGCGCCCCGCCCCCGGCGCCCGAGCGCCGCGGCGGCCAGGCCCAGCGGGGGAAGCACGAGCATCTCGGTCAGGTGCACCCCGCTGCCGCCGAGGCCGGCCGCGATCGGCACCAGGGCGACCGCGAGGGCGAGGGCGGTGACCACCAGCGGGCGGCCGTACTGTCCACTGAGGACGCTCGCGGCCAGGGCGCCGACCGCGAGCGCGGCCAGGGCGGCGAGAACGGTCTCGGTGAGGCCGCCGAGCGAGCCGAGCCACAGCCAGGGCAGCAGCGTGGCCAGGCCCGCCGCGAGACCGAGCCAGAGCCGGTCCCGCGGTGCGCCGGCGTGACCGAGGCGCCGGCGCGCCCAGGTCGCGAGGATCGCCGCCAGCACGGCGAGGACGGCCAGCGTGAGCTCGTTGTGGACGACCGGTACGGCCCGGTCGAGGCCGACGACGGCCAGTGCCGCGGCCGCGGCGGTCCAGAGCCGGCCGATCGCACGTACCGTCGGTGATTTGGGCAGTACGGCGAGCAGGATCGCCGGCAGGAGTGCCAGGAATGCGTTGGCGAGGTTGACGGCCGGCCACAACCAGAACGGCGTGCCCAGCTCGGCCTCGATCAGGATCTCGGCCACCAGCCAGCCGAGGCCCTGCAGGACGGCGGTGACCAGCACGATCCACGCGCCGGTCAGCGTCGCGGCGAGGATCGCCGGCCAGCGTCGCGGTTGCGTGCGTACCACCGAGGGCTGCATACCGCGAACCGTAGCTGGGAGCAGGTTACCGTGGAGGCGTGCGTCCTGACCCGAGCGTGTCCCGTTTCACGGCCGGACGGCTTTCCCCGCAGCGGCGGGCGGCAGACCTGGCGCGGTTGTCGAGCGAGCGGTTCGATGTGCTGGTCATCGGCGGCGGAGTCACCGGAGCCGGTGCGGCCCTGGATGCCGCCTCGCGCGGGCTGTCGGTCGCGCTGGTCGAGGCGCGGGACCTGTCGTCCGGTACGTCCAGCCGGTCGTCCAAGCTGATCCATGGCGGGCTGCGTTACCTGGAGCAGCTTGAGTTCGGGCTGGTGCACGAGGCGTTGCAGGAGCGCGGGCTGCTCACCACCCGGCTCGCCCCACACCTGGTGCGGCCGGTGCCGTTCCTGGTGCCGCTGGTCGTGCCGCAGGGTCCGGCCGCGCCGCTGCTGCGGGCGTGGCAGCGGGCGTACTACGGGACGGGCATCGCGCTCTACGACGCGTTCGCCGGCCTGGTCGTGCACGGCCGGGGCATGCCGGTGCACCAGCACCTGACCCGGACCGGCGCGCGGCGGCTCTTCCCGTCGCTGCGCGAAGACGCGCTCACTGGCGCCATCCGCTACTACGACGGTCAGGTGGACGACGCGCGTTTCGTGGTGACGCTCGCGCGTACCGCCGCGAGCCTGGGTGCCGCGGTGGTGACCAGCGCCCGCGTCGTCGGGCTGCTGCGGCACGCACGCGAGGTGACCGGGGTTCGGGTACGGGACCTGGAAAGCCGGCGCGAGCTCGAGGTGCGCGCGCGTACCGTCATCGCGGCGACCGGCGTGTGGAGCAACGACGTCTCGGCGTTGCTCGGCGAGCAGGACCTGCCGGGTCTGTCGGTACGGGCCAGCAAAGGCGTGCACCTCGTGGTGCCCCGCTCGCGGATCACCGGCGAAGCCGGGCTCATCCTGCGTACGCCGAAATCGGTGCTCTTCGTCATCCCGTGGGGCGGGCACTGGATTATCGGTACCACCGACACCGACTGGGCGCTGGACCGCAGCCACCCGGCCGCGTCGGCGCGCGACATCGAGTACCTGCTGGGCGAGCTGAACAAGGTCCTCGACCGACCACTGTCCACATCGGACATCGAAGGGGTGTACGCCGGGCTGCGCCCCCTGCTGACCGCCGAGGCGAAGGGGCGCCGGGCACCGCACAGTGTCGACGAGCAGACCTCAGCGCTGTCGCGTACCCACGCCGTGGTCGAGCCGATGCTGGGCCTGATGATGGTGGCCGGCGGCAAGTACACGACGTACCGGGTGATGGCCGCCGACGTGGTCGACCGGGCGGCCCGGCGGCTGGGCGGGCTGCGCCGGCACGGCGGTCTGGTGGCCGGCTCGCGTACCGAGGACCTGCCCCTGCTCGGTGCCGACGGGTACCGTCCAATGTGGACGAACAGGGCGGACCTCGCGCGCCGGCACGGGGTCTCGGTCGGCGTGGTCGAGCACCTCCTGGAGCGGTACGGCACGCTGACCCCGCAGCTGCTGGAGATGCTGAAGGACGATCCGGCGCTGGGCAGACCGGTCGACGGCGCCCCGGAGTACCTGGCCGCCGAGATCGCCTACGCGGCGCAGGCGGAGGGCGCGCTGCACCTTGACGACGTGCTGACCCGGCGCACCCGCATCTCCATCGAGACCGACCACCGGGGCGCGGAGAGCGCCGGCCACGCCGCCCGGGTGATGGGCGCGATGCTGGGCTGGGACGCCGCGATGCGCCGCCGCGAGGTCGACCACTACCTCGCGCGGGTCGATGCCGAGCGGCAGTCGCAGCTCATGCCCGACGACACCACGGCCGACGCGGCGCGGCTGGGCGTGCCGGACGTGCGCGGCCTGGCCGCCGACCGCGCAGCCTGACCGCCGACCGCGCAGCCTAGCTGGTCATCTCACAGCACCTTGCCGGGGTTGAGGATGCCCGCCGGGTCCAGGGCGTCCTTGATGGCGCGGTGGACGCGCATCCCCACCGGCCCGAGCTCGCGCGCCAGCCATTCACGTTTGAGCAGACCCACGCCGTGCTCGCCGGTACAGGTACCGCCCAGACGCAAGCCGAGCGCCATGATCGCGTCGAACGCCCGGCCACCACGCTCCACACTGGACGGATCGGAGCGGTCGACCACGATGTTCGGGTGCAGGTTGCCGTCGCCGGCGTGCCCGACCACGCCGATGGTGACGCCGTACTCGGCCGCCACCGCGCCGATACCGTCGATCATCTCCACTAGATGCCGCCGGGGTACCGCCACATCGTCGATGATCACGCCGCCGTTGCCGCCGGGGAACATCGCCGCCGCGAACCGCTCCATCGACGGGTGGGCCAGCCGGCGCGCCTGCAGCAGCGCGTGCGCCTCGGCCGGGTCACCGGCGACGTAGACCTCTGCCGCGCCGGCGTTCCGGCACAGCGTCGCCATCAGGTCGAGCTCGGCCGGTGCGGCGACTCCGGCATCGGAGGCGGCGAGCAGCAGGGCCTGTGCCGAGGTGTCCAGCCCCATCCGGCCGTACGCCTCGATGGCCCGCAGGAAGGTCTGGTCGATCAGCTCGAGCAGGCTGGGCGTACTCCCGGACGCCGTGATCGCGGCGACCGCCGCCCCGGCGGCCGCGGTGGTCGGGAAGACCGCGACCAGGGTGAGGGGCTCGGTCGCGGCTGGCCGTAGCCGCAGCGTGAGCTCGGTGATCACGCCGAGCGTGCCCTCGGAGCCGACGAAGAGCCGGGTCAGGTCGTAGCCGGCGACGCCCTTGGCGGTACGCCGTCCGCAGCGCATGATCTCGCCGCCGGCCAGCACGACCTCCAGGCCGAGGACGTACTCGGCGGTCACGCCGTACTTGACGCAGCACATGCCGCCCGCGTTGGTGGCGACGTTGCCGCCGATCGTGGAGGACTCCCAGGAGCCGGGGTCCGGCGGGTAGTACAGGCCGTGCTTGGCGGCCGCCTGGCGCAGGTCGGCGTTGACCACCCCGGGCTGGACCACGGCGACTCGCTCGGCCGCGTCGATCTCGACGATCTCGTTCATTCCGATAAGCGAGAGGATGATGGCGCCGTCGACGGCGTTGGCCGCGCCGGCCAGCCCGGTCCGGGCGCCTTGCGGCACGACAGGTACGCGGTGAGCCGCCGCGAGCCGCAGGACGGCCGCCACATCGGCGGTGTGCCGGGGCCGGACCACCGCCAGCGGCGTGCCGTGCCCGCACAGGTCGGCCTCATCGTGTTCGTACGTGCGCAGCAGGTCCCGATCGGTCAGCACGGCGTCGCCCGGCACCGCCTGGCGCAGCTCGTCGAGCAAGCCGCTCATGATTCCACGCTACGGTTGCCCGATGGTGCTGGTCGACCCGCCGCGCTGGCCCGGCCGCTCCGGTCGCAGTCGCGGCCGACTCTGGTCGCACCTGGTCAGCGACGTCTCGTACGCCGAGCTGCATGCGTTCGCCGAGATCCTGGGCGTCCCACGGCGCGGCTTCGAACGCGACCACTACGACATCCCGGCCGAGTGGTTCCCGGTGGCGGTGTGGCTGGGCGCCGTGCCGGTGCCGAGCCGGGAGCTGGTCGCCCGCCTGGTCGCGGCCGGCCTACGGCGCCGGCGGACGGCGGCCGCGGTGCTCTAGGTATTCTGCGGTGCTCTAGGTATACCTAGTCGCCGCAACGGTCGCCTAGGTATGTCCGAGGCGCCAAGATACGTAACCGCTCCCGATGGAACCGGCTCCTTACGCGCGCAGGATGGTGTCAGACCTGAAAAGTACGCGAGAGGCAAGGAGCCGATCATGTTTCCGCACCCGGAGCTGATGAGAGAACTGATCCGCCAGCACGAGCTCGAGCTGGTGGAGGAGGCCGCCCGGTACCGCCGGATGCCGCGTGGCCGGGACCGCAGGCACGCGCTGCATACCGTGCTCCACGGGCGTTCCAGCGGCCCGGAGGATCACTGATCCATCGGTAGGCTGGTGATGTGCGAGTCGGCCGCAGCGGGGTGAGCCCAGTGATGGTGGGCCGCGACGACGAGCTCGATCGGCTGCGCGAGCTCGTCAGCGGTCCACAGTCCCGGGTGGCCGTGGTAGCGGGCGAGCCCGGAGTCGGCAAGAGCAGGCTGGTCCAGGAGCTCCTGGCCGGCCTGCCGCCGGTAACGACCGTGCTGGTGGGCCAGGCCGACCCCGGCGCCCTCGGCCGCCCGTTCGAGCTGCTGCTCGACGCCGTTGCCGAGCGCGAAGGGGCCGCTGCGGAGCGGCTCGGCCAGCTCACCGATCCGAGCCACAGCCTGGTCGAACGGCTGCACATCGGCCTGGAGATCGTGCGGTCGCTCACCGACCAGGGACGGGCCGTGCTGGTCTTCGAAGACCTGCATTGGGCCGACTCGGAAAGCATCGCCCTGTTCGAGCGGATCGCCGACCTGCCGGGCGGGTCCCGGGTACTGATCGGCACGTACCGCCCGGAGGAGCTGACCCGCCGCAACCCGGTCGCCGAGCTGCTCGGCCGGCTGGAGCGCCGGCACAGCATCAGCCACCTTCGGCTGGAGCGGTTCACGCTCGCCGACACTTCGGCGTTTCTCACCGCGGCGACCGGGAGCACGCCGTCGTACCGGGCGGCGGTCGCCTTGCACAAGCGCACCGGCGGGAACCCGTTCTTCCTCGAAGAGCTGCTCAAGGCCGGGGGAGACGATCTCGACCTGGACAAGCTCTGGCAGAGCCCGCTGCCGTGGAGCCTGGCCGAGGCGCTGCGCCAGCAGGTCGACGACCTCGACCCAGCGCTGCGCAGGATCGTCGAAGCCGCCGCCGTACTCGGCCGGAAGGTCCCCTTCGACCTGCTCGCCGCGGTGACCCGCGTACCGGAGGACGACCTCATCGCGGTGCTGCGCGAGCTTGTCGAGCGCGGCCTGCTCATCGAGCTGGGCGAGGACGAGTTCGGGTTCCGGCACGCGCTGACCCGCGAGGCGATCGCCGACCAGATGCTGGGGCGCCAGCGGCGCCGGCTGCACGAGCTGGCGCTGGAGAACCTGCTCGCATCCGGCAGCACCGACATGGCGCTGGTGGCGCACCACGCGAAGGGCGCCGGTCGCTATGACGACCTCGTCGCGGCGGCGCGCCGCGGCTGCGAGTCGTACCTGGCGATCGGCTCGGCGTACCAGGCGCTGGTGCTCGCCGAGGACGGGCTGTGCGAGGTGCCTGAGGACCTGGAGCTGCTGGCGGGCGCAGCGCGCGGGGCGTGGCTGGCCGGCCTGACCGACGACGCCACCCGGTACGCCCAGCGCTGGCGCGCCGCCGCGCGTACCCCCGACGAGCGCGCCGCGGCGCTGCAGATGCTGATCCGGCTGGCGTGGGAGGACCGCCGGCGTACCGAGATGGACGCGCTGACCGACGAGATCCGCCAGGTGATCGACGAGCTGCCGCACGGACCGCACCGGGCGCGGGCCATGGCGACCGTCGCGCAGGCATACATGCTGCGGATGCGTACCGCGGACGCGGTCGCCTGGGCCGACAAGACCGCCGCGATCGCCGAGGAGCTGGGCCTTTCCGAGGTACGGCTGGCCGCCAAGGTGGAAAAGGGGTCGGCGCTGGCGATGGTTCGGCGAGCTGCTGGAGCGCATGCGCGACGCGGCGGAGAAGGCGGGGTTCGAGGCGCTGGGGGTCGCCGCGTACTTCCAGGGCCGGGCGCGCCTGGCCATGCAGGAGGGCGACTTGGCGGCGGCGATCACCGCGCTCGAGGAGGGGCGCCGGCGCGACCGCGGCATGCTGCGCACCAGCCGGGGCGGGGACTACCACGGCTACTTCCTGTCCGGCCTGCTGCTGGAGGCCGTTGACCTGGACCGAGCCGAGCCGATCATCGCCGGGCTGACCTCGGAGAGCCCGACCGGCCTGCTGTCCGTGGTCGGTCTGGAGCTCCACCTCGCCTGCCGGCGCCGCGACGCCGAACAGGCCCCGGTCCAGCTGGGCCGGCTGCTGGACATCATGGCGACGGTCCGGCGGGCGTCCGGTGACCACCTGCACGACCTGGTCTCGGCCGGGCTGAACGCCTCGCTGCCCATACCGGACCTGCGCAGGCTGGTCGAGCTGGCTGGGGAGCCGGCGCCGGACGACCCCTGGCACCGGCTGGTCGTCGCCCAGCTCGACGAGGCCGGCACGGCGGACGCGGGCGCGGCCGGCGACGCCCTCTCTGGCTACCTCGCCGCGGCGGAGGCCGCTGAGCTTCCACCGGCCGCGCGCGGCACGGCCCACGCCGGAGCGGCCCGCTGTCTGATCGCGCTCGGCCGGCTGGAGGAGGCCCGGACGCACGTGACGGCCGCCGCGCAGGCGCTGGCCCGCTGGTCGGGTTGGCGGGTGGCCGAGGTCGAGGCGTTGCGGGGGCGGGTCGGCCTGCCGGCGCGGGGCGTGGCGGCCCAGGCGGATGGCGCCGCCGCGTTGACGCCGCGCGAACGCGAGGTGGCGATGCTGCTCGCCGAGGGGCTGACCAACGCTGAGCTGGCTCGCCAGCTGTACATCTCGCCGAAGACCGCGGCCGTGCACGTGTCGAACATCCTCGCCAAGCTGGGCCTGTCCTCGCGCACGCAGGTGGCGGCGTGGGCCCGGCGGCGGGCTACAGAGCAGCAAGTTCGCGGGTGAGGTTGGCCCGGGCGCGGGCCTCCCACTCCGCTTTCTCGGGCACGATCCGGTACAGCGCCGGCGCGTCGTTCAGGCGGCGCAGGACCGCGGCCCGCCCTTCGCGGAACTCCCGGTCCGGGACGTGGGAGTACTCCCGGCGGACCGCGGCCGCATACCGGTCGTACGCGGCCGGCTCGGCGGCCAGGATCGCCAGGTCGGCATCGGTGAGCAGGGCGCCGTTACGGTCACCGGGCTCGGGGTCATGGGTCGCGGTGAGGCGTACCAGCCGGGCCACTTCGGCGATGACGTCGGCCGGCAGCTCGAGCGCGTTCAGCGCGGCCTCGGCGAGCCGGGCGCTCGCCTCCTCGTTGTCGTCACGCCTTGGGTCGTAGACCGCGTCGTGGAACCAGGCGGCCAGCGCCACCGGACCAGTGATGTCCACTATGGACAGCACGGCGGCGAGGTGGTCGAGCGTGTGGTAGTGCCGGTGCGGCTCGGACCATCGGGCCAGCAGGTCGGCGCGTACCTCGTCGGCTCGGCGGGCATCCACGGCGGGGGGCAGGGCGGCACGAAAGCGGCCGGGTAGCTCGTCGACCGATACGGGCACATTGCCACCATAGTGCCGCCGATAGTGCCGCCGGTGCTTGCCAGACCTGCGGGCGGTGCGGTAGGACGTGCCGTAGTAGACCGGCTGCTTCGGCAGTTGCCGACTCCCCCTGGAGCACGGATGCAGGTCCCAGCGCAGTTCACGTACGAGCGGGCGACCAGCGTCGAACACGCCCTCGCCTTGCTTTCCCAGCTCGGACCCGAGGCCCGGATCATCGCGGGCGGGCACAGCCTGATCCCGATGATGAAGCTGCGCCTGGCACAGCCCGAGGTCCTGGTCGACATCAACGACCTGAGCGAGCTGGCGTTCATTCGCATCGACGGCGATGAGCTGCGCCTCGGCGCGCTCGTCCGCCACGCGGAGCTGCTCGCCTCGCCGCTGGTGCGCGAGCACTTTCCGATCCTGTGTGACGCCGAGCGGGTGATCGCCGACCCGATCGTCCGGAACCGCGGCACGGTCGGCGGGTCGATCTGCCAGGCCGACCCGTCCGAGGACCTGTCGGCCGCGTTCGCCGCGCTGGGCGCGACGGTCGTGATCGCCGGGCCGGGCGGCAGCCGTACCGTCGCGATCAGGCGGTTCCACGTCGGGCCGTACGAGACCGTGGTCGGCGCGGGCGAGCTGCTGACCGAGATCCGGGTGCCGATCCGGCCGGGTGGCGGCAGCGCGTACGAGAAGGTCGAGCGGCGCGTCGGCGACTGGCCGATCGCGGCGGCCGGCGCGGCCGTGTGGTTCTCGGACGGCACGCTCGCCGACATCGGCATCGGCCTGACCGCGGTCGGCGCGGAGCAGTTCGCCGCGCCCGAGGCCGAGGCGTACCTGCGCGGCAAGGCGGCCACCGAGGAAGCCCTTGTCGAAGCCGGCCGGATCGCCGCCGAGCATTGCAACCCGGTCACCGACCAGCGCGGGCCGGCCGACTACAAGCGCCATCTCGCCGCCGAGCTCACCACCCGCGCGCTGCGCCGGGCCGCCCGGCGGGCTGGCGGTCACCGGCAGGAGGGCTGACATGCGCATCACCGTCACGGTCAACGGCCAGCCCTACAGCGGCGACGTCGAGCCGCGGCTGCTGCTGGTCCATTTCCTGCGCGACGAGCTGGGCCTGACCGGTACCCACTGGGGCTGCGACACGTCCAACTGCGGCGCCTGCGTCGTGTGGCTCGACGGTACCCCGGTCAAGTCGTGCACGGTGCTCGCCGTGATGGCCGACGGGCACGAGGTGCGTACCGTCGAAGGGCTGGAGCGCGACGGCCAGCTCGACCCGGTGCAGCAGGGCTTCATCCAGTGCCACGGCCTGCAGTGCGGCTTCTGCACGCCCGGCATGATGCTCACCGCCCGCTGGCTGCTGGACCACAACCCCGACCCGTCACCGGCCGAGATCCGCGAGGCCATCTCCGGCCAGCTGTGCCGGTGTACCGGCTACGAGAACATCGTGCGGGCCGTCCGCTGGGCGGCCGAGCACCCAGCCGCGGAGGTGTCCGCATGACTGCGGTGGAAGAGACCACCCCGATGGGCTTCGGCCGGATGACCCGCAAGGAGGACGCGCGCTTCGTCCGCGGCCGGGGCACCTACGTCGACGATGTGCGCCTGCCCGGCATGCTGCACGGCGCGATCCTGCACAGCCCGTACGCCCATGCCCGGATCGTGTCCATCGACACCAGTGCAGCCGAGGCACACCCGAAGGTGAAGGCGGTCATCACCGGCCAGACGCTGGCCGGTCTCAACCTGGCCTGGGTGCCCACGCTGTCGTACGACACCCAGGCGGTGCTGGCCACCGACAAGGTCCGGTTCCAGGGCCAGGAGGTGGCCTTCGTGGTCGCCGAAGACCGCTACGCGGCGCGGGACGCGCTCGAGCTGATCGAAGTCGAGTACGAGCCGCTGCCGCCGGTCATCGACGCCCGCCGCGCCCTCGAACCACAAGCGCCGGTGATCCGCGACGACAAGGAAGGCAAGGCCGACAACCACATCTTCGACTGGGAGGCCGGTGATAGATCCAAGACTGACCAGGTCTTCTCGGAGGCCGAGGTAGTCGTAGCGCAACAAATGTTGTATCCGCGGGTCCACCCGGCGCCGCTGGAGACCGACGGGGCGGTCGCGGACTTCGACAAGGTCACCGGGAAGCTCACCATCTGGTGCACCACCCAGGCCCCGCACGCGCACCGCACGATCTACGCGCTCGTGGCGGGCCTGCCCGAGCACAAGATCCGCGTGATCTCGCCGGACATCGGCGGCGGCTTCGGCGGCAAGGTGGGCATCTACCCGGGGTACGTGTGCGCGATCGTCGGCTCGATCGTGACCGGCAGGCCGGTGAAGTGGGTCGAGGACCGCTCGGAAAACCTGATGACCGCCGCCTTCGCCCGCGACTACCATATGCACGGCGAGATCGCGGCGACCCGCGACGGCAAGATCCTTGCCTTGCGTACCAACGTGATCGCCGACCATGGCGCATTCAACGCCACGGCGCAGCCGACCAACTTCCCGGCCGGCTTCTTCCACGTCTTCACCGGCTCGTACGACCTGCAGGCGGCGCATTGCAAGGTCACCGGCGTCTACAC
>WNFU01010410.1_pt1 | contig 11531 bp, 7 predicted proteins | sample 5400121 | NCBI WGS metagenome assembly WNFU01 (sample SAMN13153360, study PRJNA577476) | soil metagenome | isolation source: 100 cm soil or saprolite under grassland replicate 1 | place: USA:California | collected 2016-06-15 | reverse complement strand
TGGAAGTAGTGCCCTTCTATGTTACAATTAGAGCACATATTTTTCTTTCTTTGATTGATCCCATTATTCTGTTGGAATTGGACAGTTTTTCTTGGGGTTTGAGGGATTCTTTCCCATTTATTATTTGATTCTTGTTGATTTCCATTCTTAAATTCTCTCCATTCTTGATCGTTTCCATTTTCAGGGTATAGATTATTTTGTTGTTCAATGATTCTTTTTTCTGGTGTAATGATTATTTTAGTTGTTCCTATGATTTCTTCTAATTCTTCAATTAAGGTATCTCTTTCATTCTTTTCTTTTTCGATTTGTTTCTCAAGGTTTTGAATTTCTGATTCTTTTTCTTCAATTCTTTTTCTGATCATCATTTCTTTTTCTTTCTTTTTTTGTTCCTTTAACTGAATAAGGATCTTTTCGTATTCTTCGAAATTCCGAAGAATTTTTTCTTGTTCTTGTTCTGATATAATTGGACTCACTGTCCCATTGGTCTGATTTTCCTGGACATTTATCTCGTTTGTTTCTTGGATGTTCTGTTGGACTTCTTGTGGTTGAGTCATTTTGATATATTTTTTGTTGGATTTTATTTGCGTTATATATTTTTATAATTTCTTTTTGGATCTGGTTCTTTTTTTCTCGTAATTTCCGAACAGATTGTATTCTTGTAGTATAATTTGTAGGGTTTAAGTTTCCCGATTCTTTATTTAATTCGTTATTAATTCTGTGTATTCTTGCAAAAAGGGTTTTTAATTCTTGATTTTCTATTCTTTTTTTGAATTTCTTATGTATTTCTTTTCTTTTTTGTTTTTTTAGGAATTCTTCCATGGTTTTGGCTAATTGATTTCTTTCATCTTTTATAATTTTTGGATTCTTGCTGACAAATTTCTCTTTTTCGATTTGTAATTTCTTTTCGATTATTAATTTCCAATCTTTTTCGATTAATAATATTATTAATATTATTAATATCCTTTTGATTTCTAAGCCTTGGTCCATTTGGATACAATTCTTGATTTTCTAAGATTGTTAACTCTATTTTTTCTTTATTTAGTTTATCTCGTTGTTCTTCTATTTGTTTTTCTGCTGATAAACCTATTCTTGTCATAAGGTCTGCCCACTTGTTATTTTCTCTTTTTATCCAAATTATTTCTTTTTCGAGTTCCATATGTTTGATTAGTAATGGTAAGAACTTTGGTGATTCTGTAATCTTGTCTTTAGTCAGTACACTTCTATGTAATTTGTAAGCAATCTCACTATCTGTTAGTACTTGAATTCCTTTAGATAATCTAAGGTCTGCATAAAAGTGGTCTATTCCTTCATTTATTGCCATTAGTTCCAAACGAGGTATTGAATATCCTTTTTGTAGCTTATTTAAAGATTTCGAATAGAATCCTATTATGTTCTTTGTTTTCTTTTTTTCATTTATTTCTTCTTGATAAAGGCAAGCTCCTAGTGCTTCTGGTCCTGCATCACATGATAGTTTCATTATTTTATTGTAATCAGGTTTCACTAGTATTATTCTTTTCTTTATTTTCTTCTTTAAGTTTTCAAATGCTTCTCTTGCTATCTTGTCATTTAAAGGTACTTCTGAATTAATTATTTTCCTTATTCTTGCTAAGTCTTCTTGTGCGTCTGGCACGAAGTCCATCATCCATGTGATTCTTCCATTATAAGATTCTAATCCTTCCGGATATTTCCATTTTTCTATAGCTTCTTGATAAGCGTCTGGTATTCTAATTCCTTTTTCTGATACTAGTTTTCCTAGTATTTTGATTTCTTTCTTGAAAAATTCACATTTTGAAGGGTCTGCTTTAATTCTTCCCCTTTTCATTAGTTTGAAGACTTGTCTAAGCCTTTGGATCATTTCTTCTTTTGTATTAGTCTTTATGAGTATATCATCCATATATATTGATATAAATCTTTCAAATATGACTTCATCAAAGATTTTTTCCATCGTTTCTTGAAATTCTGTTGGTGCATCTTTGTATCCAAATCCCATGACAAGTTGTACATATATTCCGTATATGCATTTAAATGCTGTTTTGTAAACATCTTCTTTTTTGATCCATAAATTATTGAATCCCATTCTTATATCCATTGCTGAATAGCATTTGTATCCCATTGCATTCTTTAATTGGGCTTCTAAATATCCTATTCTTTGAGATCGTGGTATGGTACATTCATTAACTCTTTTCATATTTTGACAATGACGTAATTCCTTTTTGCCTTTCTTCTCTACATGTATTAAATTACATGCAAATTCTACCCGTTCTATTCCCAGTTTATTTCCTTTTTCCACTTTTAGTATGTATCCGGCTTTCATCTGATTTTGTAACCATTTGGATAAAGATTCTTGTACATTTGGGTCTTTCTTTTCTTCTCCACTTATATCCATGTCCTTTGGTTGCATCACGTTTCCTTCTTTGTCTGTTTTAAATGGTATTGAAAATTCTGCAACTTCTCGTGGCACTTGTTCCATATCTTTTTCTGATGTGGCAAATATTCCTTTGTATTCTATCAATAGTTTTTTGAATTCTGGTATTTCTGGTAAATTCTTAAATTGCGATAAGAATTCTTCATTGGTCATTTCTTTTATCGATCTAGATTCTTTCATTTTTTCTATATCGTCATATTTCTGTGTAAATCTTTCTTTTTCTAAATATTCTGGTTTTTCCTTTGAATTTTCTTTTACGTCTTCCATTTCATATAAATGGTAAGACTTTCCTAAAAATTTGGTGGTGTTCCAAAATATTCTTCTTTTTCTAGTTCTTTTATAATTATGTCCTTATATTTTTCTATTGATGGTGTCATTTTATAAGTTTTTAATTCTTTATTTTCTATTTTTCTCCATTCTGACATTTTTCCTTCTTCCAGAAGTTTTGGTTTTTCTTTATATAACCTTATCATGTATATCTGGCAAGTTATTCCTTCGTATTTATCTGTAACGATAAATTCAAGTTCTCCTTTTTCTCTTTTAATTCCAGTTTCTTCTAGTAGTTCTCTAATTGCTCCTTCTTTGTATGTTTCATATTCTTCAACTTTTCCACCTGGAAATTGCCATTTTTTATAATATGGTTTATTTCTATCTATTCTTTCTGAAATCCAACATCCGTCCCCATCTTTTAATACAATTATTGCAAATCTTTTCCCATTGTGTTTTGGTTTTTCTTCTACCATTTCAATCTGATAATATTCTTCTTCTGATTCCAATTCCGATTCCCCTTGTGTTTTATATTCGATTTCTGACAAATCTAGATTATTTGCAAACTCCGTGTTGTCATAAATATTTTTTGCATAAAGTCTGGATTTTTCTGGATTTGGTTCATACAATGGATTCGGAATACTAAATTGATTTTTGTGAAAGTCTAATTGCATTTGATGTTCCCTTGCTGTTCTATTTCCAATAGTTATGAAGTCCTCTGTTGTATTGTCTCCCGAGATGAATACTTTTTCCAATTTTAGTATAAAATATTCAAATTCTACTATTACTGTATCATCTGATTTTTTCCCTATTATATCCGTATTATTTGATATCTTTGTTGGCAATCCGTCTCTTATTAGAGTTAAGTCTTCTGCTCCTAATCGTTCATTATTTCCTCCAATTTGTCTAGCTAAACTTCTATTTGAGATTAAGTCAAAGTCTCTTTCTGTTGAGAAGTATATTCTAATATCCTTATTGTTTATTCTTCCTATTGCGGTAAAGGTACTTCCTCTATTTCCTGATTGATAAAGTCTTTGGATTGTGTTTGATCGATTTCCAAGTGTTATTCTTATCCTTGGGTTTATTGTTGCCCTTGTTGATGATCTAGGGATTACTACTCTTTGTATTTGGGGTTTTTGTCGAGGATTTCTTCTTGTATATTCTTTTGGTTTTTCTTTTTTATATTCCACTTGTTTTTGTATTTTCTTTTTTCTATCTTTTCTTGAATATTTCTTTTTTGAAAAACGTTGTCTGTTTCCTTCTTTGTTGTAGAATTTTTTACTTTCTAATTCGTCATCAGTAGTTTGTGGAGTTATTGGATTGAATTCTATTCTTTTTTCAGTTTCTTTTGGTTCTGATGTAAATACCGGTGGTGCTTCATTTTCTGTTTCATCTTGTTTTCCAAGTGTTATTTTTGAAAATCTGTGCGTGGGAGGTGTAATTTCTTGATCATTATATGTTCCTCTAGCTACAAATCCTCTTTCAAATGTTCTTGGTAATCTTCCTTGTTCGTTCGATATTTTTAGTGGAACGTTTTGGTGATATGTATTATTTCCTTGTTTTTTGAATTGTAAATTTTCTGGTATTCCATAGCGTTCTTGTTGATTTTGTTTATATGGACTTAAGAAGTTAAAGATTTCTATTGCTTCTTCCATTTGTTCTGCAAATTCTTGCATTCTTTCTTTATCAAATTCTTCTGATTCTGGATTCATCCAGTTTTCTATTTTCATTTCCCAATTTTCTTCCAATTCTTCTTTTTCGACTATTTCTTCTAAGAATTCTATCAATTCTTCTTTGGTTTCCATTTTTGATATTTCTTTTAATTCTGCAAAGTTTCTTACGACCAAATTAGTCTGTTTTAATATATATTGAAGAATGTCATTTATATATCCTTCTAAAACTCTGTCTGGAATTGCTATTTTTTCTATTGTATCCAATGCATTATCTATCACGTAGTTTGATAATGTCTCTTTTAATCCTTTTCCAATATATTTTTTCGCTGTTCCTATAAGATATTTCCTTATTACTACTGCCATTCTTTTCGTTATTCCTTGTGATATGTTAAATCTCCTGTCTACTTGTTCTAGAAGATATCCGGTGAGGTTTCTTGTTATAAATGGTATTGCTGTTTGGAAATATTCTATTGTCTTTTCTTCGTCTATGTCATCTACTTCTTCTGCCATTTCTTCCACTAGTTCTTTGATTATTTCAAAAGATTCTATTTTTTCCTCTTCCCTGGCATTATGTAATGTCACAAGTATTCTTCCAGCTTCTCCATTTTCTCTTTTTCTGACAATTTTCCTTTCATCATTGTCAATGTATATTGGTCCTAAACTTTTCATTAGCGGTCTTCCAATAATTATATCTGACATTCCTGAACTTCTTATTACAAAGAATTCTTGTTTTATTTTTAATCCTTCCTTTCCTATTCTTGCTTCTATTATAACTTTTCCTTTTACATTTGCGTCTGCTTCTCCTACTGTTCCGAATTGCATGTCTGTTGGTTCTATTTTTAATCCTAATTCTTTTACTATATTTTCTTTAATTGCGCTTCTTGATGCTCCTGTATCCCATAATCCAATGAATTCTTTTCCTTTAATTTCTATTCGGATATGGTAATTATTTTTTGTTTGAGGTAATTCTTCTATGTTTTCCTTTTCATTGATCATTTCTATTTTTGGGTAGAATCTCCTTCTCCTTTTCTTACGTTTTTTAATTTCTTCTAGTTGTTGTAGAGTTTCTTCTACGATTTCTATTTCCTTTGGTTTCTTTATTCTTATTTCATTGTTGTCAATTATCATCTCTTCTGCTTCTTCCATTAAGATCATTCTATTTCTTTTCTTTTTTTCTAGTTTCATTTCTGATAATTTTTCATATTTTTCTTCTATTTCTGATTCTCCATTTATTAATATAAGATCATTTTCTTTCCTATTTTTAACTTCTTCTATTGCTGTTTTTGTGAACCCTTGTTTTGATATAATCATTCCTTTTGATCCTGGATTCTTTGATAATATTCCTATCATTTGTGCGATTATGTCTGTTCCTACATTCCTTCTCCAATCTTTTATTTGTACAAAGATTATTCCATTTTTGTCTTGTATAATTGCATCGATTCCTTTATCTCCAATTATCTGTCCACTATTTGTTGTTTCTGTTGTTTTAATTACATCCATTCCCAGGTCTCTCATTTTGGTTATTACTTCATCTTCGTATTTCTTTCCTTTTTCTTTTGCTGATATTTGCTTAATTGATTTTTCGATTTTTCCTTTCTTATTTTCATAATCTGTTTCTGTTGTTATTTCTATAGATTCTTCTAGTTCTAACTCTGTGGTTTTTTCTTCTAGCATAAATAATCCATTTTCAGAGTATTCGTCTGAATCGTATTCTTCTAGTTGATTTATATCTCTCCAGGAAATCTTTTTTGTTCTTGTCCTACTTCTGCTTCTGTTTCTATTTTTTCCGTAATAATTTCTTTCTTTTCTTGAAAAGTCATTTGCATTTGACATTCTACTTCTGGATTTAGATCTTGATTTGGGCTCATAAGTCTTGTCCTTTATATATGTAAATGTTTCTGATGTCGGATCGATTGTTTCTCCTGTGAAGAAATCTTTGTTTTTTCCTCGTGATATAAATCCTTTATGTTGAAATGCTTCTATTTGTTCCTTCAATAATCTGTTCTGTTCTTTTAATTCTTGTAATTCTTCTGATTCTTCTAATTGATTAAATGTCCTTCTTTTTGTAAAGTATCTAGTTTCTCTTGGTCTAGCATTAAGTTCTCCTTGTTGTCTTATTTGTTGTGAGTATAAAATTTCTGCGTATGATTGAACCGAATCATTAGTTCCTTTCAGGGGTGGTTCTATTCCTGCGTTTTCTTGTGTTGATAGCCATCTTCTTATTTCTGTTTCTATATTTGTTGGTATTCTGTTGAGGTAATGGTTAATTTCGTTGTCCCTAAATTCGTTTTGTATTCCTGCTTCTCTTTTGAGATTATTATATTCTATGTTGAATTCTACCATACTCTTATATCTGGTTCTATCCATTTTTAATCTGTTAAATCTTGAATACTGCTCAACTCTATAAGTTCTTCCAAGGAATTTATCTATTATCCATTGTCTTAATCCTATAGTTTGTGCTATTCCATCGAATTGATGTGGTAACCATGTTCTCGGTTTTTCTGCATCTGGTAATGCTTCCCATGCTATTTTCGCATCTCCTCTAAACACTGTTGCTATTTGTTCTACTATTAGTTTTGCTCTTGCGCAATCGTTAATTGGTCCATTAAATCCTCCATTTAATCTTCCAGTTTGTCCTGCTGTTCTTGAAAAGTTAGCATTGTTGTTTGTTAATGTTGCGTTTATTCTAATTGTTCCGTCTAATGCTTTATTTACTGGTACATTTGATAAATCTGTATTGTTCCTTGGTCGTGTTACTAGTCTCACTGTTGTCCATGCTATTCCTGGTTCTTCTTCATCTTGTAGAATTCCTAGGGTTATTGCTGATCCGTCTGCTCTAGTATTTGGTTCATTTCCTTTTGGTAGTGATGGGTTTGCTTCGAATAATTGATCTATAATCCTGATCCATCCGTCTACTCCTTCTTTCTGTTTTCCGTAAAATTCCTTTATGTTTTTCAGATCTATTTTTGGATTGTTAAAGGATTCTATTTCTCGTTGTTCGGCTGCTTCATTCTGTACTTTATTATAAAGTGCTGCCATTATTTCTTGTTCGTTTAGTAATCCGTTTAATCTGTTTACTTCGTTTTGTAGTCTTTCGACTTCTTGTTCTAAGAATCTGTTGTTATCGGTTAGTATTCTATTTCTGTCTTCGAGTATTCTTTTTTGAGTTTGTAGTGTTACTGCTGTTCTTATTAACGCTTGTCCAAATGTTATTAATGACAATTTTTATGGTTCTGGATATTCTGTATAGTAATTGTATAATATATTTCTTGAAGCTATTATTGATTCTGTAGATATATACTCCTGGTATCTTTCTATTACTTCGTTTGTTACTTTTTCTATTCTTGTAAATGGTCGTTCTTTTTCTTCTAGATTTCTTCCTATTAATTTTGTTACTAGTTTTATATAAGATCTTCTTGTTTCCCTTATTATTTGAGTTACTTCATCTGAATCAACTTCTTCCGATTTTATTATCCTAGTTAATTCTTCTTGATATTGTGTTACTTTATTTCTTGTTTCTTTTAGCTGTTCTTTTAGTTTTTCGATTTCTTCTTTTAATTCTTTTCTTTCTTTGATTATTTCTGTTAGCTTTTCTTTTATGTTCATAAATTTTTAATTCTTTAAATACAATCCTGTTCGTAGTTATATACTGATGATGCTCTAAAGAAGTCTTGTAATATTTCCAATTGTTCTTCTAGTAATTCGTTCTGTTCTTTTAATTCTTTTAATTCTTGTTTGTATTTTCTATTTCTTCCTTTTTGTTGTTCTAATTTCAATGAATATAATTCTAATTCTGTTCTTAATTTCTTTAATTCTTTATTTAGTAATTCTGTTGATTCTCTTTCTATTCTAATAGTTTTGTAAGGTTCAAGTTGTTCAATTTGTTTGTCCGGTTTGAAGATGTTGGTTTTTCTAAGGTTTTTGTAGGGTTCGATTTTTATTATTTCTTTATTCTGTTTATAATTTTTTATTTTCATGTGGTTTTTTACTCTTTTTGAGTGAGGATTCTCCCTTCACTTCTTGATTCTTTTTATAGTTAAATTGAGAATTCTATTAGTTTCTATTCGCTTAATAATTATTTTTATTAATTCGTTTCTATTTTATTCCATTTGATTTCTAATCGTTCTGACTATTCCTGATTTGTATCAATTATTTCTTGTATAATTTCTTCTGCATTTTGTTCAAAGTATTCTTCAAGTTGTCTCCTTACTCTTTGTTTTAGTTGAACGTAACATTCTTTAATCATCGTTACGATGAATAATATTCCTATTATCATTATTAATTCTATATATTTTTGTTCTTTTATCATTATCATTATTAATATTACTTCCAATATATTCCATAATGTTCTAAATATTCCCATTTTTGCATTCGTGTTCTTGTTTCTTATCTTTTCGTGTTTCTATTTATATTTTTCTTGTTTGTCGATCATTTTAATTTTTCTCCTATTTTTCTGTCCAATAGTCTGTTGCATGCACGGTATATGTTTTTTTGTCGGAAATTCTACACATGTAGTTTTCGGATTCTCTTAAGGTTTGTGTCCCGTGATTAATTTTCTATTGGTTTATTCTTTCACTATTCCGGATTTCTCATTTTGTTTGATTAACTTCTATTTTTAGTTACTATCAAATTCTTATCTATTTTTAATTAGTAATTTATTTTTAATTAATAATCTTCCATAATATTCTATTTCTATTTTTGTTATTATTATTCTAGTATCTTATTTTATTATTTTTGTTTCGATTATTAATCGATTATTAATATCTTTTTTCTTTTGAAATTCTATTTCCTTTTTTGGTAAGTTTTTCCGAATTATTATAAATTATTATAAATCATTATAAATTTTATTCTATTAATTTCTATTTCCTTTCTTAGTCATAGTATACATAATATTTGTTTCTCCTTAATTTAATATCTGATCTTTTTCGTTCATCTGTAGCTTTTCTGTATCTATTATCAAAGAATTCTTTAAATTCTTCGTAGCTTATTGTTTCCTCTTCTGTTAATTCTTCATTTTTGTACTTTATTCTTCTTGAATAGCTTTCTCTTCTTTCCATTGTAGATCTTCCTTCGTATGTTTCTTCTGATATTTCTAAAATTATGTATCTTGTCCCATTGGTATATTCTTCGTATTCTATTTCTTTTCCGTTAACGATTCTTTTTCTTTCTAGAGTATTTGTATTTTTTGGTTTCGTTTTTTCGTATTGGTTTCCCATTTTCATGTATTGTTTGATTTGAATTCTATTTTTTCTTCAAAATAAAGTATCTTTTATAGCTAAAATTCTAATATTCTTTTCGCTTAGTAATTTCATTTAATGATTTTAATTTCTAATAGTCGATTTCTAATAAAATTCTTTCTGATTCTAAAAATTGTCATGTGGGTTGGTTGTCTTAGTTTTACGTTAGGATTCAAGTCCTTTCTAACGGGTTTTGCAGGTTCTTTCCTTCCTGGATGGCATCTCTTCCTGTTCACATTTTTTAGTGATTTTCCCTAAGTCTTGCTGGTATTTTTCTTCAGTCAAGCTCGCACACTTCCTAGGTTTTTCTGCAGTGCGGGGTGTCCGTTTCCATGTTCCTTGTTCAGAGAGTATTGGCATCGTAGTTCTAGTTGTTGTTAACACTGTCTTCAGAAGACCAAGATATCCAGCGGCAATTCTTCAGAGGTTATGCTAAGAGTGAAGTGGCAACCATGCTCTTAGGTTTATTTCTTTTGAAAGTGAAATAAACAAGTTCTTTCAATTTCATTGCAAACTTAAGACAAGAAGTAAGACTGACAAAGTATTGCAACTTATTCCTTTGGAATTAACTATTTAATAGTAAACTCTTCCTTAGGTAATCAGAGGTTAGCAAACTTCTGCTAATTCTTCCACTCGCTCAAGAGTTGGCCTTACTCTTTCACTTGCAAAGTATTTCAAGTGAAATAAATTGCTTTCACTGCTATAAGAACCAGAGGTATAATTTCAGATAAGAAGTTGGCTTTTCACGTTTTTAAGGCAAAACAGTAAACCAGTACATCTTACTGATCAACATAGTCTTATCCAGTGAAACACTTTGTTTCTCTTGTTGACCGTTCAACCTAGAGAGGTAAAGTGGTTGAAGCAACTAATGCGTTTTCATAAGCATTCATCAAATGCTTAATCTTCTACTAATTAGAGCTTCTAGACCCATATAGTTTAGGAGAGTGGGATACCACTACTTTCTATTCGCGGGCCCAAACATCTCACTTCTTCTATGGGGAACGTTTTATTTTAAAGATGGTTAGATTCCATAGAAATCTAAAATCGAAATAGCCACTAGTTGCTACTCAAAAGTAGGTTCATGACTAGGACGATAATGTTGGGGTTAATCAACAAATCTATTATGCAGTTATTAAAGGGAAAATACATTGCAGTAAAAATAATATTTTATTTAATAAAGATAATATGGATAGGTATGGTTTCAAGTTCACTTAAAATAAAACGTTAAGTTGAACTGATTCCAAAATACGTGTACATGATATTTATATAAAATAATTATATTACAAATGTTTGTATCGTGGAAGATTGTGGAAAGTTTGATTATTAATTTTATTCTAATTTATTCTATTACTAGATTATTTTGTAATATTCTCTTCGATTATTAATTAGATTGTTCTACTAGATTCTACTAATTTTTTCATTTTTCTCTTCCATTTTTCTTTACATATCTTTAGCTTTAATTCTATGTTAAAGTGATATTCAAAATCATCTTCTGCTATTTCGTTCCCAAATATCTCTTGATATTCTTTCTTTCTTTTCTTTAGTTCTTGCGCTTTTAATCTCCACTTTCTAACATCTTCATTTTCAATTTCTTTGAGTTTTTCTTTTCTTTTGTTTCTTTCTTCTTGAGAGAGGTAGTTAGAAGGCTTTCTTATTGATGTTTTTCCCATTTTGGTTTTGTTATTCTTTCAATTAGGTTCGAATCTTGTTTCTTTTATATTTTATTCTTTGTTTATTTCTGATTATTAATTCTGATTAGTAATTCTCTAATTATTAATTCTTGTGAACCTATTTTGGTATTCTGTAAATATCTGTGAGGCGATAATTTTTTCACATGGTCTGCATACTATTTTATTTAGGATTTGTGTGAAATGTTGATATTTCAAGGGTCTTGAACAGTAGTCCCTTTCACAGTGATATTTATAACTT
>WNFU01008838.1_pt1 | contig 11537 bp, 10 predicted proteins | sample 5400121 | NCBI WGS metagenome assembly WNFU01 (sample SAMN13153360, study PRJNA577476) | soil metagenome | isolation source: 100 cm soil or saprolite under grassland replicate 1 | place: USA:California | collected 2016-06-15 | reverse complement strand
ACGTCCTCTGGGCGTTCACGACCGGCGACGCCTGCGGGCCGAACATGATGACCCGCAACGCCTACGCGCTCAACACCGGTTACGTCCTCGAGCACGCGCCGGTCAAGCCGGAGCGCGCGATCCTCGAGGCGAACATGGGCGGGGACAAGAAGCCGTCCCACCGCTACTTCGAGCGCGGCGGCCACGGCAAGACCGTCCTCGCCGACGCGACGCTGACCGAGGAGGCCGTGCGGCGCGTGCTCCGGACGACCGTGGACGACCTGCTCGAGCTGTCGTTCGCGGGGACGCACGGCGCCGTCGCTTCGGGCATGCAATCGGTCGCGTTCACGCCTGCGTCGGCGATCGCCGCCATCTTTGCCGCCACCGGACAGGATCTCGGCATGGTCGGGACGAGCTCGATGGCGCACGGCACGGGCCGCCGCGTCGACGGCGGAATCCACGTCGGGATCCGCCTGCCCGGGCTCGAGGTCGGAACCGTCGGCGGCGGGACGACCTTCCCCCACGCGCGCCGCTGGCTCGAGCTGCTCGACTGCGCGGGCTCCGGGAAGGTCTACCGCTTCGCGCAGATCGTCGCAGCGGCCACGCTCGCCCTCGAGATTTCAGCCAGCGCTGCCATGGCCACCGCCGGCAGCGAGAACTTCTTCCGCGCGCACAGCGAACGCGGTGGGCTCCGCTGAAGGTTTCGGCCGGCGGTCGCAGACGGAGGCACGGCCCGATGCCGCACCTCCTGGAGGCGGCACCGCAAGCGGCGCCTTCGTGAACGAGGCGGCCTCCGCGGTTGACGGAGCCGCGCCGGCTGCCGAAGGGGTGATCTCGGCCAGGCCGCACTTCGCCGATACGACTGAGGACCGGGCTTGCGCCGGGTCGACAGCCCGCTATGCGTCGCATCATCCTCATCGCCGCTCTGATCGTTGCCCTCATGGCCGCCGTCAAGGACGGCCGCGTCGCGCGGAAGGCCGGTCTGATCGGCAGTTGCACCGCCGTGTCGGCCCCCGTGGGCCGGGAGACCGGTGACTGGCAGCGCTGCACCTCCGGGAAGCTCGAGGGCGCACCGGATCTGACTCGTCAGGGCTGCAAGCAGGCAGGCACGAACGGCTCGTCGGTGTACTGGGACTGCCAGGCGCAGCTGGCCTCCTCGAGTCCTTAGCGCGTCCCGATCTGCATCCGCAGCAGCCGCGGCAGGGAGGCTGCAGCCCGCGCGGCCAGTCTTGGCCGGCGACCCTCCTCCTCAGCCTGCTCGCAGGCGATCACGGCTGCGCGGACGAGGCCGCCGCCGAGCCGCTTCAGCGGCTCCGGCGGGAGCTTCGGCACGCGCCGGTCGGCAAGCGGCAGCGCGGTCCACTCGTCCTCACGGCCAACAGCGAGCGAGGCGAGGATCTGGCCGCCGAGCCAGCTGGGTCCCACGCCGTGGCCCGAATAGCCGAGGCCGTAGTGGACGGAGGTACCCGGGACGGTGCCGAAGAACGGCAGGTGGTCGGCAGAGACGTCGATCGGCCCTCCCCACGCTCGCTCCACGCGTCCCGCCGCGACCATCGATCCGGCCGCCGAACCCGATCGGCCCCGAGCCGCTCCCCATCAGCACGCGGCCATCGTCGGTCGTGCGGAAGTAGTGGAGAAACATGCGGCCGTCCATGACGGCCTCGCCGCCGGTCCAGCCGATCCGGTCGAGGAGCTGCGGGATCGGCTCCGTGAGCACGACGTAGGACCCGAAGTTGGTGACGTGCCGCGCGACAGGCCGCCACCCCGCGGCGGCCGCGTTGACGGCCACGACCACCGCCTGCGCCCGGACGCGGCCCCGCCTCGTCCTGACGACTGTGCCGTCGATCCCGAGCGCGGGCGTCCCTTCGTACAGCTGCACACCGCGCCCGACGGCCTCATCCCGCAGCGCCCGCACGAGCCTCGCCGGCTGGACCGTTGCGCACTCGCGGAAGAACGCGCCGCGCCGGAAGCGGGGCGAACGGATCCGTTCGGCCACGCCCTCCGCGCTCAGCGGGACTGCCTCGTCCGTCGCCCCCAGCGCGGCGGCCGCTTCGACCGCGGCGTCGACGGCGGCGTCCTGCGCCGGTGCGGTCGATACGAGCAGCATGCCGCTCTCGCGTAGCCAGACGTCCGCCCCGAGCGCCCGCACCGCCGGGATGATCCGCTCGCCGGCGCGGGCGAGCTCGCGGGCGCCTTCGTCGCCGAGCGTCACGCGCGTCTCGGCTGCGCTCGCCCAGTAGCCGTGGAGGAAGCCCCCGTTGCGCCCGCTGGGGCCGGCCCCGCAGGTCTCCGCCTCGAGCACCACGACCTCGGCCGACGGCTCGCGCCCCTTCAGCGTGAGGGCTGTCCAGAGGCCGGTGTAGCCCCCGCCGACGATGCAGACGTCCGCTGTGAGGTCTCCCTCGAGCGCGGGCGCCACCTCGACCGAGCCGGCCTCGTCCAGCCACCAAGGCGCTGCTTGCAGTGCCGCCTGGAGGACGTGCGGGCTTCGCCCGTACGTCCGTCTAAACCCGCTCTTAGGAGCAGACGACAACCGAAGAGCCACCAGCCGTGTGGATCACCGGGAGCCGCGGAGTGACGCTCAGGCGTTCCTCGCGCGCCGCGTCTGGACGAGGACGTTCGCGACCATAGCCGTGACCGCGAAGAGGAAGATTGCGGTGCCGATCACGTTGACCTGAGGCGGCGCCCCGACGCGGGCCGCTCCCCAGACGAAGATCGGGAACGTGATCTTCGGCCCCGCGTTGAAGTACGTGATCACGAAGTCGTCGATCGAGAGCGCGAACGAGAGCAGCGCGGCCGAGAGGATCGCCGGCGCGATCAACGGCAAGGTCACGAGCCGGAAGGTCTCCAGCTCGTTGGCCCCGAGATCCATCGCCGCCTCCTCGAGGTGGCGGTCGAAGCCGATCAGCCTCGCCTTCACCGTCACGACGACGTAGGAGATGCAGAACATCACGTGCGCGATCACGATCGTCCAGAACCCGAACTGGACGTTCAGATTGAGGAACAGCGTCAGCAGCGACGCGCCGAGCACGATCTCGGGCGTCGACATCGGCAGGAAGATGAGCAGGTTCGTCGTGCCTCGTCCGCGAAATCCGTAGCGCACCAATGCCAGCGCGATCAGCGTGCCCAGCACCGTCGCGGCGATGCTCGAGAGCAGGGCGATCTCGACCGAGAGCGTGATTGCCTCACGGAGACCGGGAACGCCGTCCCAGTTCCTCCAGTTGTCCAGCGTGAAGCCCTGCCAGGTGAAGTTGAAGCGGCCGGCGGGGCTGTTGAACGAGAAGAGGATCACGACCGCGATCGGAACGAGCAGATACGCGAACGCGAGCAGCGCGTAGACCGTCAAGGTGTGACGCCTCACGAAGGCCCACGCCCGGTCGAGCGCGCTCCGGCCCGGACGAACAGGCAGCGCCTCGGCAGCGACGCTCATCCGGTGAGCTTCTCCGTGCCGACCGCACGTGCGTAGATCAGCACGGCGACGAGGATCGCCGCCATGAGGACGAACGAGATCGCGGCCGCGGCGGGATAGTCGGTGACCGCGAGGAACTTCGACTGGACGACGTTGCCGATCATGTGCTGCTTCGAAGTGCCGAGCAGCTGGGCGTTGATGAAGTCTCCCGCCGCGGGGATGAAGGTCAGGAGCGTGCCGGCTACGACTCCTGGGAGCGAGAGCGGCAGCGTCACACGCAGGAACGCTTTCCAGCGGCTCGCGTACAGATCCTGCGCCGCCTCGATCAGCCGATGGTCGATCTGCTCGAGCGACACGTACAGCGGCAGAGCCATGAAGGGCAGGAAGTTGTAGGTGATTCCTGCCACCACGGCGGTGGAGGTCGCGAGCAGCCGGCCGTCATCCCCGAGGATCCCGACATCGCGCAGAAAGCCGACGACCGGGCCTTGGTCGGCCAGAATCGTCTCCCACGCCAGCGTCCGGATCAGGTACGTGACGAAGAACGGGGCGATGATGAAGAGCAGCAGGAGGTTCTTCCAGCGGCCCCCGCGAAATGCGATCCAGTACGTGAGCGGGTAGCTGACGAGCAGCGCGATCACCGTCGCCAGCCCCGCGTACTCGAGCGATCGCACGAAGTGCCCGTGGTACGTGCGAATCGCGTCCCAGTAATTGCCCCAGGCCCAGGTGAACGCATATCCGAAGTCGATCGATCCGGACTGGAGCGACTGGTAGCCGAGAAAGCCGAGCGGGACGACGAAGAAGACCGCGAGCCAGGCCAGGCCCGGGGCGAGCAGCAGGTATGGCGTCAGCCAGCGATGCCGGTGGACGAAGCCCACACCCTCGCCTCGGTCTCTACGCCCCGATCAGGGACTGCCACTGCTTGACGTAGTCCTGATTGTTCAGCGCTTTGGCGTCCACGACGTGAACCTGGTCGAGGAGCTTCTTCGGCGGGAAGATGAGCGGGTTGTTCGCCAGTTCAGGATCTGTCTTCGCGAGGACTTCCTTCGCGCCCGAGACGGGACAGATGTAGTTGACGTACGCCGCGATCTTGGCGGCGACGGCGGGGTCGTAGACGTAGTTCATGTACACGGAGGCCGTGTACACGTCTCCGCCGTGCGGGATCATCATGTTGTCGGTCCAGATCGCTCCGCCGGTCGTCGGCAGGTTGTACTTCAGGTGCTTGTTGTCGGCTTGCAGCTGGACGACGTCACCCGACCACGCGAATGCCGCGTGCAGGTCGCCCTTCGCAAGCATCCCCGAGTAGTCGTTGCCCGTGAACTGGCGCACGTGTCCGGAGTCGACGGCCTTCCTGATCTTGTCGATCGCCCGCTTGAAGACGTCGTCCGTGATGTTCGTCGGGTCGTCGCCGTTGGCGAGCACGACGAGTGGAAGCGTGTCGCCCATGTTGTCGAGCAGGGTCACCTTGCCCTTGAGTGAGGAGTCGGTAAGGAACTGGTCGACCGTTCGCACCGGCTTCGTCAACTTCTCGTTCCAGGCGATGCCGGTCATGCCCGACTGCCATGGCAGGCTGTAGTCGCGGTTCGGATCCCACTTCGGGTGTTGAAGCGCCGGGACGAGATGCTTGAGGTTCGGGATCGCGCTGTGGTCGAGCTTCTCAACCCACCCTTTCTCGATCACGAGCGCCGGGTAACGACTGTTGTCCGTCAGCACGAAGATGTCCCGGTCGATCCCCTGGCCGCGCGAGAGCGGGCCTCGGACCTTGCCGAAGTACTCGTCGTTCGAGTTGATGTCCTCGAAGTAATTGACCTTGACGCCGAACTTCTTGTGGAACGCGTCGAGCGTCGGCCGCCGCTTCGTCTTCTCGTCGATGTCGATGTAGAGCGTCCAGTTCGAGAAGTCGAGTGTCTTCGCGAGCTTGTGCGAGCTGGATGCGCTCTTCTTGCTGGTGCCGCCGCACGCAGCCAGCAAGCCCGGAACCGTGAGGACGGCGCCACCTGCGGCGGCCCGCTCGAGCAGCTGGCGTCGGGTGAGGACGTCGGTCATTCGGATCCCTCCATGGAGTCGACGACGAATGTGCATTCTGGGCTCCAGCTCAGTGTGAGGCGCGTGCCCGGCGAGGCCGCGTCCAGGCCCGGCGCGGCGTTCTGCCGGTAGACGGTCAGCAGGCCGCATTCGGTCTCGACGATGTACTGGGTTGCCACGCCGACGTACGCCTGCTCGACGACCGTGCCGTCGAGTGCATTGGCGTGGCCGGCTCCGAGCTCGATCTTCTCCGGCCTGATCCCGACGGCGACCTCGCCGCTACGGCCGGCGAGCGCCTCGGGCCGCACCCGCACCTCGGGCCCGTGCCGCAGGCGGACGGTGTCGGAGCCGTTCACCGTGCCGGCGATCAGGTTCGAGACGCCCAGGAAACCGGCGACGAAGGCAGTGGCCGGCGTCTCGTACAACTCGGTGGGCGTGCCGAGCTGCTCGATGTGGCCGTGGTTCATGACGGCGATCCGATCGGCCATCGTCATCGCTTCTTCCTGATCGTGCGTGACGTGGACGAACGTGATCCCGATCTCGTGCTGGATCCCCTTCAGCTCGAGCTGCATCTGCTTGCGGAGCTTCAGGTCGAGGGCCCCGAGCGGCTCGTCGAGCAGCAGCACCCTCGGTCTGTTCACGAGCGCGCGCGCGAGGGCGACGCGTTGCTGCTGGCCGCCCGACAGCTGGCCGGGCTTCCGTTTCTCCATCCCTTCGAGCCCGACGATCCGCAGCATCTCGCCGACGCGCGTCGCGAGGCCGCGCCCGCGCACGGCACGTCTACGCAAGCCGAACGCGACATTCTCGAACACCGAGAGGTGCGGGAACAGGGCATACGACTGGAAGACGGTGTTGACGTCGCGCTTGTAGGCGGGCAGGCCGCTGACCTCGCGGTCGCCGAGATAGATCGCACCCTCGGTCGGCAGATCGAAGCCGCCGATCATCCGCAGCGTCGTCGTCTTGCCGCAGCCGGAGGGGCCGAGCAGGGCGAAGAAGCTGCCGCTCTCGATCTCGAGGCTGAGCCGGTCGACCGCGACGACGTCGTCGAAGCGCTTGGTCACGTCGACCAGCCGCACGTCGACCGAGCCCGGACTCAGTGCCGGCGACACCGCAGGCTCGGCCGCCACGATCAACCCCCGATCCGCGTCCACGCCTCCTCGAGCACGTCGCCGAGGATCGCGACGAGCTCGTCGAACTCCGCCTGGGTGGCGACGAGGGGTGGCGAAATCTGGATAACGGGATCGCCGCGGTCGTCCGCCCGGCAGATCAGGCCGCGCTCGAAGAGGCGCGGCGACAGGAATCCCCGCAGCAGCGTCTCGCACTCTTTGTCGTCGAAGGACTCGCGGGTCTCCTTGTCCTTGACGAGCTCGAGCGCGTAGAAGAACCCGGTTCCGCGCAGGTCACCGGCGATCGGCAGGTCGAGCAACTGCGACAGGGTGCCGCGGAACGAGTCCTGCGTGTCGGCGACGTGCTCGACGATTCGCTCGCGCTTCATGATCTCGATGTTCTTCAGCGCCACCGCGGCCTGGACCGGATGACCGCCGAATGTGATCCCGTGCGTGTACATGCTCGCGCCCTGCATGAACGGCTCCATCACGCGGTCGGTGGCGACGACGGCGCCGATCGCCGCGTAGGAGGATGACAGGCCCTTCGCGATCGTGATCAGGTCGGGCCGGATGTCGTAGCGCTCCGAGCCGAACCAGGCGCCGACGCGTCCGAACCCGGTGATCACCTCGTCCGCGCAGAGGAGGATCTCGTAGCGGTTGCAGAGCTCCCGGACGCCGCGCCAGTAGCCCGCGGGCGGGGTGAAGGCGCCACCGGCGTTCTGCACCGGCTCCATGATCACCATCGCGACCGTCTCCGGCCCGGCCGCCTCGATCGTGAACTCGAGCTCGGCGAGCAGGAACGCCGTGAACTCCTCTTCGGTCTCGTCCACCGGACGGTGGTAGCGGTTCGTGTTGTGCACGTGCAGGACGTCCGGGACGAGCGGCTCGAACGGGGTGCGGATCGCAGGGATGCCGTTGATCGACAGTGCCCCCATCGTCGTCCCGTGATAGGCGACGTGCCGTGCGATCGCCTTCCAGCGGCGCTCCGCCATGCGCGGAACGGCACGCGCCTCGTCGACCCGCACGGGGACGTTGTCGGTCGAGACCACCGCGGCTGTGCTGCGCTGCTCGCCGCGCGCCGAGTAGTACTGCCGCGCGAGCTTCCAGGCGGACTCGACTGCCTCCGAGCCGCCCGAGACGAAGAAGGCGCGGTTGAGGTCGCCCGGCGCGAGCGACGCGACCTCGGAGGCGAGCTCGATCGCGCGCGGGTGCGCGTACGACCAGTTCGTGTAGAAGGGCAGCTCGCGCATCTGCGCGGCGGCCGCCTCCCCGATCTCCTCGCCGAAGCCGTAGCCGATGTTGACGGAGAAGAGGCCGGCGAGGGCGTCGAGGTAGCGCTTGCCGTTCAGGTCCTCGAGGTAGCAGCCGTCGCCGCGGACGATGATCGGGACGTCGGCGTCGGCGTAGCCGCCCATCCGCGTGAAGTGCAGCCAGAGGTGCTCACGGGCGGCGCGCTGGAGGTCGAGGACCGCGGGCGCCGCGCTCGTCACTCGGACTCCGGCACGTTCGAGCCCCAGTCGTACAGCTGCTTGACGAGGTCGAGGTAGAGGAAGGTCTCGGTGGAGACGACGCCGTTCAGCGCGCGCATCCGGTTGGTCAGCTCGAGGAGCTCACGCCGGTCGGCGGCGACCAGCTCGACGACCAGGTCGTACTGGCCGGCCGTGACGACGACGTAGTCGGCCTCGAGCCAGCTCGCGATCTCATCTGCCACGGGCTCCGGCGAACCGGTCACCTTGACGCCGACGAGCGCCTGCTCGAAGCCGAGGCCGAGCGGGTTCGTGACCGCGACGACCTGGAGGATGTTGTCGGCGGAAAGCCGCGTGTAGCGCGCCCGCACCGTCGCCTCCGAGACGCCGAGGCGTGCAGCGATCCGGCGGAACGGCGCACGCCCGTTCGCCTGGAGCTCTTCGATGATCCCCTGGTCGAGCGCGTCGATCCGCCGAGGCGCACTGACGGGCCCTCGGTGGCGCTCTCGGCTCGGGGCCGGCTGAGCAAGCGCTCTACGCAAAGCGAGGCGATTCGTACCACGCCCCACGCATTGGGTCAACGGATTGGTCACTTGAACTCGCAATGCGAATGTTGGATGCTCGCCGGTGCACACGACGTCGGGGAGGAGAAACATGGCGCGAACACCGCTGGCGCAGCGTGTCGAGGACGCGTACGCGGAGGTCGTCGCAGCTCGGACGACGCGGCGCGAGCTCCTGAAGCGAACGACCGCGGCAGGCATCGCGGTCGCGGGCGCGGGGACGATGGGACGCTACGCGCAGCCGGCGTACGGCGCCGTCCAGCCCCGGATCGCAGTCGTCGGCGCGGGGCTCGCCGGATTGACGTGCGCGTACCGCCTGAGGCAGGCCGGGGTCGTCGCGCAGGTCTACGAGGCGCACCCGACGCGGGTCGGCGGGCGCTGCTGGACGATCCGCGAGTTCGCCGATGGCCAGCTCGCGGAGCACGGCGGCGAGCTGATCGACCAGAGCCATACCGCCATGCGCCAGCTCGCGCAGGAGCTCGGACTCGACCTCGACAACCTGCTCGCGGGCGAGCCGAACGGGACGGAGGACTTCTACTTCTTCGACGGCACGCCGTATCCGTACGCGCAGGTCGTGGACGACCTGAACGGCATCTACCAGAAGCTGCACAAGGACGTCTCGGCGGCGAGCTACCCGACGCTGTTCGACAACTTCACGCAGCGCGGCTACGAGCTCGACCACATGTCGATCATCGACTGGCTGAACGAGACCGTCCCGAACGGCGCCGCGAGCTCCAAGCTGGGCCAGCTCCTCGACATCGCCTACAACATCGAGTACGGCGCCGAGTGCAGCATCCAGAGCTCTCTCAACCTCCTGTACCTGCTCGGTTACTCCGGTCAGGGCAAGTTCCGCGTCTTCGGGCCGTCGAACGAGAAGTACCACGTTCGCGGCGGCAACGACCAGGTTCCAGCGCGGCTCGCGCAACAGCTGGCGGGCCAGCTGAACATGGGCTACGAGCTCGCCGCGATCAAGCGGAACAGCGGCGGCTCGTTCACGCTGACGTTTCACCAGGGCTCGGGAACGGTCACGACGACGGTCGATCACGTCGTGCTCGCGATCCCCTTCTCGATCCTGCGCGACGTCAACTACGGGAAAGCCGGATTCGAGCCTCTGAAGGTGACGGCGATCGAAGAGCTCGGCATGGGCACGAACTCGAAGCTGCACATGCAGTTCAAGGACCGGTTCTGGTACGGGACCGGCAACAACGGCAACACGTACGCCGACACCGGCTACCAGAACACCTGGGAGGTGACACGGTCGCAGCCCGGGACGAAGGGCATCCTCGTCGACTACACCGGCGGCAAGATCGGCGCGAGCTTCGGGTCGGGTACGCCGTCGTCTCGCGCGCAGCAGTTCTTCACTCAGATCCAGCCGCTCTTCCCGAATGTCAACGTGGCGGGACACTGGACCGGACAAGCCACGATCGACTTCTGGACGGCCTACCCGTGGACGAAGGGCTCCTACTCGTACTGGAAGGTCGGCCAGTACACGAAGTTCTCCGGGATGGAGCATCGGCGACAGGGCAACTGCCACTTCTGCGGCGAGCACTGCTCACAGGACTTCCAGGGCTACCTGAACGGCGGTGTCCAGACCGGGCAGGACGCGGCAGCCGAGATTCTCGGCGACCTGAAGCACGCCTGATGGCCGTCCGCGAACGGACCGAGTCGGAACGGATCGCCGCGGCGCGCGACCGCTACGTCGCCCGCGGCGTGGCCACCTCGCCGCTCGTGGTCTCGCGGGCGGAAGGCGCGCGGATCTGGGACGCCGACGGGCGCGAGTACGTGGACTTCGCCGGTGGCCTCGGTTGCCAGAACACGGGCCACGGCTTCGCGGCGGCGGCGATCCAGGAGCAGGTCGACCGCTACCTCCACCAGTGCTTCATGGTCGGCATGTACGAGCCGTACGTCGAGGTCTGCCGCCTCCTCGGTGAGACGTGGCCGGGCGACGCCGAGACGAAGTCGCTGCTCGTCAACTCGGGCGCGGAGGCGGTCGAGAACGCCGTCAAGATCGCGCGGGTCGCGACCGGGCGCACCGCGGTGATCGCGTTCGACCACGCGTTCCACGGGCGCACGAACCTGACCATGGCGCTCACCTCCAAGATCGTCTACAAGCGCGGCTTTGGCCCGTTCGCCCCGGAGGTGTACCGAACGACCGCTCCGTATCCCTACCGCGGCGTGACCACGGACGACGCGCTTGTGGCTCTGAGCCACTTGTTCAAGCAGGACGTCGATCCCGAGGATGTCGCGTGCGTCGTCCTCGAGCCCGTCCAGGGAGAGGGCGGCTTCATTCCGATGCCCGAGGACTTTCCGCCGCGCCTCAAGGAGATCTGCCAGGAGCACGGGATCCTCTACGTCGACGACGAGGTCCAGTCGGGTATCGGCCGGACAGGTCCGGTTTGGGCGATCGAGCATTACGGCGTCGAGCCAGACCTTCTGGTTGCAGGGAAATCGCTGGGCGGGGGCCTGCCGCTCGCGAGCGTGACCGGGCGCTCAGACGTGATCGACGCCGTTCCTCCGGGCGGCCTGGGCGGCACGTTCGGAGGCAATCCCGTCGCGTGCGCCGCTGCGATCGAAGTGCTCAAACACGTGCGGACCGCCGACTTCCGCGAGCGCGCCGATGCGATCGGGAAACGCGTCCGCGCGCACCTCGAGAACTTTGTGGCTGCCTCGGGCGGTTCGCAGCCGCAAAGTCCCAATGTGGCCGGAGCCGAAGGCTCCGGAGCACGAGGAAACTTTGTGGCTCAGAGCCACTTGGCCGGGGAGGTGCGCGGGCTCGGCCCGATGCTCGCGCTCGAGTTCGCGGAGAAGACGCCCGACCTCGCTTCCCGTGTCACTGCGGTTGCACGCGAGCGCGGCCTCGTTCTCCTCTCCTGCGGGATCTACGGCAACGTGATCCGCATCCTCGTGCCGCTCTCGATCTCCGACGAGGAGCTCGACCGCGGACTCGATCTGCTGGAGGAGTCGCTTGGCGACGCAGGTGCTGCCTGAGACGCTT
>WNFU01008833.1_pt1 | contig 11541 bp, 10 predicted proteins | sample 5400121 | NCBI WGS metagenome assembly WNFU01 (sample SAMN13153360, study PRJNA577476) | soil metagenome | isolation source: 100 cm soil or saprolite under grassland replicate 1 | place: USA:California | collected 2016-06-15 | reverse complement strand
AAGCGCTGGCCAGCTTCGGCTGTGGTTTCGCCACGGGCGCTTTGGCACGATTCGGACTTTCTTGCCTGCGGATGCCGGTGGCCGACAAGATGGTCTGACCTGGAAACCGCTGAACTAATGCCCGGCAAATTATCGAGGTCTTCAATTCTGAAGTGCAGAATCTCATCGAAGCCGTCGACCACGGCAGGATGAGTTTCACGCAACTCAGTTCTGCGTACCGCCGCACGTTATTCTCCCAACGCGACCGCCAGCGGTCCACAAGATCCCCGGCCTCCCGCCGAACTACGATCAACTCCAGGCCGAGCCGGCCGGCGAGCCGGTGGCACGCGGGCAACGATTGGCGCCATTCCACCCGGCCAAGGTCACTGTGGATGAGCACGCGAGGGCCACGGTGCCCTGCATCCTCGAGGTAGTCTATGGTCGCCAGGGCGGTAGCCGCCGAGTCCTTGCCGCCAGACACTCCGATCGCAACGGCTGCCCCACCTTCAGGGGCGGAAGTGATTTCCGAGGTGACCAGTACCTCACGGCTTGGACTCCAGATCGGCTCGAACAATGGAAACGGGTGGGCCATCGAGGAGTCCTCCGTGTTTCGGGTAAGGCAATGAATCGGGCAGGTATCGGCGCGCGCTCTTGGCGATCGCCCAACCGTACTTGTAATTTCCCGAGTGCTTCAGACGCCGGGTCAGTTTAGGTAGCCACGTTTTCAGCCAGTCCTCGCGGTCGCCGCTCGTCATGGATTCCGCCCCGAACGTTTCGAGGAGCGCCGCGGCGTAACGCCAGCCCTGCTCCCCTGATCGGATCTTCTGGATCGTGCGGTCGTTCAGCACGGTGCCGTCCGGCAACAGCCGGATGGTTCGTGGCTCGGTTCGGCCGAGGAATATGGCCGAAGTCGCCTGGTAGCAGGTGCCAATGTGTCCTCGGTGTACGATCGTGCCGTCCGCCTTCGTCCGCGGTACGGGGTCACTGAAGCTCACCACGCCTGAGAAGCCCTTGCGTCGCAGGCACTCGAACGTCCTACTCAGGAACCAACTCTCGCCATTCGCCGGCACACTGTCGAGCAGCACGAACCGGCCCAGTTCCACGCTGTCCAAAGGGCTCAGAGGGAACACGGAGGTGAGAACCCGGTCGTTGCATGGGTGGCTGAAGACGGCGACGCCGACCAGACACCCTCTGGTGAAGAGCCCGAAACGGAAGCGCGCGCTCGGATACGAAACCGAGTAATCGTGCGCCAGAATGAATGCTTTCGCCTCCCGATCTCCCGCCAACTCCGCTACCTCGTAGAGCCGCGGGTTTATCGGCTCGCCCGCCGGCCGGTAGCTCTCCCGGCGATCTCGCCATCGTTGGCTGAACAGACAGAGCTGCATCGACATCTTTCCTCCGACTGTCTCTAACCCTCAGAAAAACCGGTACTTCCAGGCAGCCCGCGTATGCGTCACAATTGGTCCCCGAGACACGATTTCGAGACTTTTGGTGAAACCCCTGCTTCCCGTTTACACTGAGGCCGGAGTACGAGCTATGCGTTGCTTGGAATGTGGTGCTGAGTTTGACGAGTTGAACGAGTCGCAGCCGGTCTGCCCGGCGTGCGGAACGCCTCCCGGCACGGGGCGCGATGATGACGATGTTTGCGCCCTTTTGGATGACGCGGCGCTGATTGCCGCCCCTAGCGAGGCCGGAGATGCTGATGCGGGGCTGGGCCTGGACGAGCAGGATGAACCGGTGCGGATGCCGCTGGATCTGCAGGAGGCCCGGGATGATGCCGAATCCCTGTTGCTTGCCACGGGCCATGTGACATTTGATCTGCCGGAAGGGTTTCGAATGTTCCCGCTTCCGACCGAGCGAATCATGTGAGGTCGTTTCGCCATGCAGCCGTCCGTTGCCACACACCCGGCGTCCGCACCTCCGCCCGTCGTGTCGCTACGGGTTGTCCAACTGCGGCCGGATGGTTCGGCGGTCCGGTGTGTACTTTCTGACGAGAGATCGCTGACGCTCTCGCGCTTCCTGGCTAGCTTCATCCGTTCCTCAGATCAGCTCGAGTTCGACCCAACCGCTGGCGATCCGATGCGCGAACTCCGCGTCATTCAAAGCACACGCCGCCATCCCAAGGAACTCTACTTCGTCCCAATCGGTTATGTGACCCAGCCCAAGCCCGACAAGCGCGACGCGTATTTCGTGCGTGCCGAAGTCGCCGGCGGCCGGCTCGGGATCAGGCATCTTTACCTTCCCAACCAAGCAGTCCGCGACTACTTCTATTTCGGCAATCGCAGTCGCGCCGGCTGCGAAGATCAGACTCTGTACGATCTGCTGCGCGTGCTGCCTACGGCGACACCCGTGGATCTCCGGCTGGCTCTCAAAGTGCGGCTCCTCGAGCTCCAAACCGAAGCCGCACCGAAGGATCAGATCCAGGCCGTCGAACGCGCCTTTAATCTCCTCGCGCACCCCGATCTCCGCTCCTGCTATCAGGCTCTGCTGCTCGATTCCGAGGCGCCGGTGCTCTTTCCCTACGGCGGCTTCGGCGCGTTGCTTGCTGCCGGAGAACTCTCGCCGGACCGTGAGACGTTTTTCGCCAGAAAGATCCTGTCGTTCCTCCCTGATCGCCGGGAGCGACGCTTTCGGGCTCCCCTCCGGAAGGTTGAGTTTTACGATGGCTACGCAGTCTATCGTGACAGCCGGCGCAAAGCAGAACTGATCCTGGATCCGATCTCGCTCCCTCTCGCGTTCGACCCGACGTGGAACCAGTGGCGGCACCTGGTCAGCACGAAATTCGGCGCAGAGGCGACGTTCGTCAAGAGCGGGAAATACCGGCTTAGTGGCGGCGAGTGGCATCTGGTCGATTGGGAGACGGCTCTGCCCAGTCGCCTGAAGATCACACTCCCGCGTGATACACAAGAAGTCTTGGCGAAGGCCCGCAAGTTGCATCACCGGTTCGGCCAGTTCTTCGACGCCATCCAGAGAATTCGTCTCCGCCTGGAGCAAGAGCCGCTCGAGCGCCAGGAATTGGACCGTCTCTGCGACGAGTTGCGCATTCCCCCTGATTTCGACATCACGCAGATCTCCTGGACGCCTGACTACGATTGGTTCTACTACGGCCAGCTCCGCAAGCGCACCCGCAAAATGTTCCTCTTTCGGGACGAGTTCATTTTCGAGCTGGAGCGCGCTGTTGTCGTCGAAATTCCTCAGCAGGGTCATGCGACCTACGTATTCTCTCGCCCGGGGAATCTCGATCAATGGGTCCGCGACTATGCTCGAACTCCCAAAGACGATCTTCGGAAGAATCGGACCAACGCAGCCGAGCGCCTCGGCTTTTTAGGCCGGGTCATGCACGGACGAAACCCGAAGACCTGGCTGAGGGATCTCCGCGCGAAGGTTGGTGAAGCAGTGGATTATTCACTGGCGGTGGAGACCCACTGAAGAACCGACCATGCCACGCGACGATCACTTCATTTCCGCTTCCGAAATCGGAACTTGGTGCTATTGCCGGAAAGCATGGCAACTCCGCCAGCGCGGCTGTCCATCGTCTCTCACCGAAGAGCGTGCGGCTGGACTCCGGTACCACCAATCTCACAACCGGAACCTGCGCACCGCTCGCCGGCAGTACGCGGTTGCTCGCTTTGTGATGGTTGTCTGTGTCCTGGGTTTGGTCTTGATCGGGGTTCTTCACCTCTCGCTCAAATGACATCTGCCATTGCGGTCCTCGCGCTCGTATTTCTAGTCGCTCTGCTCGTGTGGGCGAACGCCCGCAGGCGACTCCTAAATAGCGGGATTCTAGAGGGCCGCATCGTCTACGAGGACACGGACCGTCGTCGCAACGTGGATCGTCCATTGGTGTCCCATCGCTATGGCCTGAGCGGGAAACCGGATTACCTCGTGGAGCGATCGAATGAATTGATCCCAGTCGAGGTCAAGTCGTGCCGGTGTCCGTCCTCGGGGCCCTACGCCAGCAACGCTGCTCAGCTCACGGCGTACTGTGTTCTTGTGGAAGACTGCTGCGGATTGACGCCGTCTCACGGGATTATCCAATACGCTAACCGCACATGCCCCATCCGCTACACGGTCAAAGGCGCGAACGACTGCTTGAGATTCTCGATGAAATGCGCGCCGCCCGTCACTTCGAAACGGTTCACCGCGACCACACCCAGGCCGGTCGGTGTCGAGCCTGCGGCTATCGAGCCGCCTGTGACGAGGCATTAGGCTGAGCGGCCTGCCCGCGCTGTCGACTTCGCCGCGATCCGGTGGCAACGCCCACCACAACGCACGAAGTCTGCGGCGAGCGGCTGTTTGCTCCTCGTTATCCCGCTTTGTCCGAACTGCGTCGCACCTTCTTTGCGGCAGCCCGCAGCCGCGCCCACACAGCCCGGTCGACGGGAAGCGGATTTACTCTGCCTGTGGCGAGGTTAATGAACCCGCCGTGGTAAGAGAGCTCGCCATGACGAAACAGCCTCGCGAGCATCGCAAGAACCAGTTGCGCTATGGACTGGTTAATGTAGGGTTCCTGTTCGATCAGGGCCGCCGCAGCGCTACACGCCGGTAGTGAATCGCGTCTGTCGAGCGAAGCCTTTGTCATTTGAGGAAACAGTTCGTCGATACACGGCAGGCGCGTTGAGCGGTCTTTGCGGCCCGGCCGTATCGGCTCTCCCATGACGAACTGCCCCGAGTCGGCATTGTTGCCGGTATCGATCCACAGGTGGAACTTGCGTGTTTTGAGCCGGGTTACTTTGGCTAGCGTGGCCCTCGCTGCCCGTGTATCTACGCAGCTGATCAGGAAGTCGCAGTCGGGAACATCACGCCCACACCGCACATGAGTCGGAATAGCGCACCAATCGAGACCCCAGAACACGTTCAATCGATTGACCAGCACTTGCGCTTTATACAGTCCCACCTCGCTGAGCGTGAACGGCTGCCGCACACAGTTCGTTTCCGTTATGCGGTCCCCGTCGATCACGCACGCCTTGATTCCGGACGGATGGCCAGCCGCGAGCAACGCATGATGAAGATAGGGCAGGCCGGAGATCAAAGCGGCCCCCGTTCCGCCGCAGCCCACAACCACGATCGTGATGCGATCGCGCAACATCCAGTGCTTGATTCGATGTGCCGTCAGCGGTTTCGGCATAGCGTCTCTCTGAGCCTCCGCTTCCGGAGTAGGTACTCGACCGGGAACTTTTTCTTTCCGATCAACGACCGCCACAACCCGAGGAAGCCCTCCGGGTGGCTACACTGCTGAATGCCCAGATTCGAGCCGGTAAAGCGGCTCGTGAAAAATGCATGCGACCATTGCGGCAGATTGTCGATCGTGGCTGTTTTTGGCGCCGGCATGGAGCCATGGCAGACGCTCCCGTCGTCGTAGGTGTTCCAATACGGCGCCATGTGCAGCCAGGTGTCGGTATCCGGCCTACGGTCCTCAGCCAGAGCCCAGACCATCAACCGACCGTTGCACACGCCAAATACGAGCGGTGGATGTGGAAACAGCTTTCCATCGAGAGTCTTGCCGTCGCAATCGGTCGCAAAGAACATGCTGCGGATCTGCGCGGGTTCCCACCACGCCGTCAGCGAAGTCGAATAGACGAGCACGTTCCCAGGAAGGATCTCGGCCGGAAGCTCGCTGCCGAGGCCCCTCACCAGGGTGTCAAGAAAGCCCCGGGTGAGCGGCTCGCCGGCATCGAGCAGCGGCGGTCCGCCCTGCGGATCGTTGACCGGATTGTGTACGGTTGCGAGGCGGACCGTCTTTTCGCTGCCGTACAGCAGAATCGCATGTACCAGGTTCATCGGCGCGGACTGGCCGTATTCGGCATCAAGGTACATCTTCAACCTCCGTAGGGATTGTGCTTGACCATTGCCTCAAAACCCGGCACCAGCGACAGGGTGCGAGAGGCGGCCTCGAGCGTGTCGAGAGCGACGCGAGCGCACCGGAACGCCTTGCGGATCGAACTTGGGTCTGTGCCGTCCATCTTGAGAATCGGCCACGGCTCAGTTTCAACCTGACCGGCGCTGTCGAGCTCCATATTCAGAAATTCAGTGATCACGTCGTGCTCACCGAACGCGAGTGCCATCAGGGGGACCGGCGCCTCGCTGTCGGGGAACAGATCCTCTCGGTCCTGAGTGTCGAATCTTGGACAGTGGACACGTCGCGCGATCCGGTTCAGGTGCTTGGCTGCCTCAATCAGCCTGGCCGCGTGCACGCCGCGGGCCAGCGCCATGACGTCAGGCAATTTGCCACGGGGTATATTGCCAATGCATTCGGGCAGACTTGGCTCATCGAGCTGTTCGCCTGGCTCATACGGAACGCCTTCGCGCTCACATTCCTCTTTGCGCTCGGCTTCATCCTCCTCGCGCATCTCGTTCCACGATTCCCAGCGCCATCGGGCTTCCTGAACATCGAAGACGCGAAACCACCGCGAGAGCGAATCGTTCAGCCAGTGATAGAAGAGTGTCGGCAACAGTTCGTGCTCGGCTTTGAGCAGATCGAGCGCCGGCGTCAGATTGACCCAGCCAACGGTATGCGCCACATGGAACGTGAGCAGGATTCGCTGAGGGTTGACCTCCTCTGACTCGCGCCAACTCGAAGCGGTCGTGCCCAGACAAAAACTGATGTCGAAGGCGTAGTCGCTTTTGGCCGCACGATCGCCAACAAAACGTTCAATTGTCCGTTGGAGAAACGCCCCGATGTTGCGTGTCGCATCCCAGTCCTCGGGATCGGCCACTCCGGCACGCAACAGGTTGGCCGCAAACTGAGCGCCATCAGTAAACACGGCGTTGCGCGAGAACTGCCAATGACGCTCCTGAAGTCGGGGTAGACATAACCCCGGCCCCGGAGCGATTAGCCCGGGTGTACCAGGCCTGGCGGCACGGGCAGCGAGTCTTCGCGGCGAGTCTGCCGCGAGTAGCCCTTTCGGCCGAGCACCGCCGCACCCAGGAGTTCGGACACTTTGCGGGATTCCGGACATCGCTTGAATTTCTCCTGAAGATGTTGCCGATTTGGATCCTGAACAAACGCCTCGAGTTCGGCCACAGCCTGCCTGCGCGTCATCCCTTAGTTCCCAAAGCACGGATGAACCTGAACTTCAGAACGCCATCGACGGCTTCCGGCCCTTCGATCGACGCAGTCGTGATCTCCGGATAAGAACTGCAATAGAAATCTCTGACTTGCTCGGGCGTGAGCCGTCCGTCCGGATCCGCAAGCCGCAAACCGCAATACGAGAATTCGCGGCCCATGGTTTCGATCTGCATAAAGCCTCCTTGTTTGTTTGTAGGTTGACAGAATTACTGAAAATTCTTGCCACAGTTCTTGAAAAAACTCGCCACGATAATTGAAAAGATCCTACCTGGCCCGCAGAGGGGCATCGCTTGGGCGAGATGGACCTCCTTCCACGATGTCGCGGGCAATCGACAGGCCAAGTCCGGTACCGTTTACTCGCTGCCAGCCTGGGTCGGAGTGCCGATCGTTTTCTCAGTCCGAACCCGGCTGGCAGGAACGTAAACACTTCGCCGTCAGCGAGGATCAATCGGCCGGCCGGCCAAATCTCATCGTCGGGTGTTTTCCGTCCGATTAGCCCGCGCGTTCGCACGGGCGATTTCCTAAAGATCAGCCGACTCGCAGAAGGTAAACGGTCTTCTCGGAGGTGTCGGAATCGACAACCTTTTCGGCGTAGTGCGTGTGTACAGGCTGCGAGGCCGCGAGGCCGCTGCGGATTCCGGCGCCGTGTGCTAAGATGTCTCTGTAATCAGACATCTTAGATATGGCAAAACTGGATAAGCTTCAAGGGTCGTTGGATTTGCTGGTGCTGAAGGTGCTCTCCCGTCGCGCGCCATTGCATGGGTACGCAATCATGACCGCGATCGAACAGATCTCGGACGAGGTGTTACGGGTTGAGGAAGGATCGCTCTATCCGGCCCTGCACCGGTTGGAAGAGGCCGGCGTTATCCGCGCGCAATGGATCACTAGGGAGAACGGCAAGCGTGCGCGTGTCTATGGACTGACGGCGCGCGGCCGCAGACAACTCGCCAGCGAGGAAGCGCGCTGGACGGAGATCACCGGCGCCGTGCAACGCGTCCTCAAGCTGGCATAAGGAGAATGACCGATGTCTTGGATAACCCACTTTGCGAATCTGTTTCGTCAGCGACGGCTCCACGACGAGCTTGAAGAGGAACTCGCTTCGCACATCGACGAGGCCGTGGAACGGGGTCGCTCGGCCGCGGAAGCGCGGCGAGCCTTCGGTGGCGCATTGCGCTATCGCGAGCAGAGCCGCGACCTGAAACTGCTGCCGTGGTTGGACGCTTTGGCTTCGGACGTCGTATTCGGATGGCGGCAACTGAACAAGCGCCGTGCCGCCAGCGCCGCGGCGATTCTCTCCCTCGCGCTCGCCATCGGCGCAACGACCGCCGTCTTCCGCCTAGTCGACGCCGTGCTGCTGCGCACTTTGCCCGTCGCTGAGCCGGAGCGGCTCTCGTTCCTGACGACCCGTTTGATTGACCGTGAGGGGCGTCCCGACTATCGCGATGACTTCGACTATCCCACGTTCCGCAAGTATCGCGACCTGGTAGCCGATCGGGCGGATCTCATGGTTGTGGGGATCGCGGCGCGGCAGGATGCGATGTTTCCGTCGAGCGACGAACCGGAGAAGATCAAACGCCAGTTTGTTTCTGGCAACGTCTTCGGAGTCTTCGGCCTGCAACCGGCGCTGGGCCGCCTGCTCACGCCCCATGACGATGCGACGCCCGGAGCGCATCCGGTCGCGGTGCTCACCTACGAGTTTTGGACGCGGCGGTTCTCCCGTGACCCGAACGTTGTGGGAAAGAACTTCCGCATCGGGAATGACCGATTCGAGATTGTGGGGGTGGCGCCGAAAGGCTTTATCGGCACGGAGCCCGGCGAGCTGACCGATGTCTTCGTGCCGGCCATGATGAATGCCCAGGCTATCAATAGCCCTGGCTGGTCCTGGTTCCGTATCTGGATGCGTCCCAAACCGGGGTGGACGCCGGACCAGGTTCGGCAACCGTTGCAAGCGGCGTTCCTGCGAGACCACGAGGAGCGGGTCAAGAGCTTTGACGCGGATGCGCCCCGGCAAGTCATCGACCGTTACATGAGCCAAATACTTGCGCTCATGCCCGCCGCAGAGGGAGCTTCGGACCTGCAAAAGCAATACCGCCGTCCTCTGCTTATCCTTGGCGTGCTGGTTGCGCTGGTTCTCCTGGTGGCCAGCGTCAACGTCGGCAATTTGCAGACCGCCCAGGCGGCGGCCCGGGCGCGCGAGATGGCGTTGCGGGTCTCTATCGGCGCGGGTCGATGGCGGTTGATCCAATTGGTCCTTGTGGAAAGTGCGCTGCTCGCCGCGCTCGCTTCCGCTCTGGGCGCGCTCTTCGCCTCGTGGACGGCGCCGTTCATCATCTCGATGCTGCGGATGCCAGAGGATCCGGTCCGGATTGTGCTCAACGCGGGCTGGCGGGAGGTTGCATTTGGCGTCGCGCTCGCCCTCTTCGTCACGCTGCTCTTCGGCCTCGCGCCGGCCCTGCGCGCTTCTGCGGTCAGCCCTGTCAACGCGCTCAAGGGCGGAGAAGACCCGCACTCGCGCCGGCCCTTGATGAACGGCCTTCTCGCCGCCCAGATGGCCTTCTGCGTCCTGGTGCAATTCGTCGCCGGACTGTTCGTCACGACATTCCAGCGACTATCCACTCGGCCGCTGGGATTCTCGCACGAGCACGTTCTTGCGATGGGGGTCTCGGCACGCACCGAACATCCCGTGGGAACGTGGATGCAAGCGGCTGAAGAGCTGCGCCAGACGCCCGGGGTGGAGGCTGTCTCCCTGGCCATATGGCCCCTTTTGAGTGGAAATGGCTGGACCTCGAATGTCCGCGCGCCCGGCCACCCGATCGAGGCTCGTTCGCCGTATTTTCTGGGCGTGTCTGCGGGCTTCATCGAAACGATGCGGATCGCGCTGCTTGACGGACGCGACTTTCGGCCCGGTGATACTGGGCCGCGTCTGAGCGGACCCGGAAAGCCCGTGCCCGGGGTGGGAATTGTGAACGAGGCCTTCGCGCGAACTTACTTCGACGGGCAGAACCCGGTTGGGAAGCGGGTGGATGTGAGCCAGGAGAAAGACGCCCTGGCACCCATGGAGATCGTCGGCTATGTGCACGACGCGGCCTACCGCGACCTGCGGGAACGTATCCGTCCCACTGTGTACGTTCCACTCGGCGCCAGAAGTAGTAGCACGTTCCTCGTACGAACCGCTGGAAACCCGATGGCGCTTGCGCCCGTGTTGCGCCGCCGATTCTCCGAGACGCGGTCTGACTTCCGGGTGCGGACGATCCAGCCGCAAAGTAATTTCGTCCGCTGGCACTTGCTTCGCGAGCGGCTGCTGGCTGCGCTCTCGTCCTTTTTCGCGATCGTCGCGCTCGTGTTGGCGGCCGTTGGATTGTACGGCGTCCTGAACTATTCGGTGACCCAGCGTCTGCGCGAGATCGGCATTCGAATGGCACTGGGGGCTAGCTCCGCTCAGGTTGTGCGCCGCGTTACCGCCGGTCTAATGGGCATGGTCGGCCTCGGCCTGTTGATCGGCCTGGCCGGCGGCGTGGCCTGCGGGCGTTTCGTGGAAGGTCTTCTGTTCGACGTGAAGAGCACGGATCCGGGAGCAGTGGTCGCGCCGCTACTGACGCTACTGGGTGCGGCGTTGCTGGCTGCCGTACCGCCAGCAATTCGAGCGGTACAAGTTGATCCGGCCCAGACACTACGGAGCGAATGAACCGATTAAGCGATGAGTCGGCTGATGGCTTTTTGTAACCAGCGCGAACGCCGGTTTAACGGTAGAATCCACACGGGCGAGTAGTCGAGTCATGGAAGTGGGTGCTTGGCCGCTGATCACCGCGAGTAGTCGCCAAGGGGCGAGTGATCTGTGGGGTCCGGGCCGGCCGGTTGCGCTCCCTCCTACTCGCCACTACGCCGTTAGGGGGGATCTATTCGCTGTGCCGGGCAAATGTCAGCAACGTTACCCGTAAAGTTGACCACAACTCCCGTTCAGGACGGGATTCACGTTAGCCCCCGATTCGCACGAATGGCACCAGCATTGCGGTCTTGCGTGCATAGGCGTCATAAGTGTTTTCGCCTAGCTCTGCGCGCAGGAAGCGTTCCTCTCGGCGCGCCTTAATGCAAAATGCCAAAGTTACGATGGCGACGCCAAGCAGCGCGAATGGAGTTCCTTTCTGGATCGCGGTTGCGAATGCGGCGAAGATGAGGCCCGAATAGATCGGATGGCGCACGAGCCTGTAGGGCCCCGTGTCGACGACATGGTGACCGGCTTTCTTCACCACCCAATCCGACCAAAGACGGCCGAGGTGAATGCGCGCCCACCACGTGAACAAAAGCCCGGCAGCCGTCGGCACGACCAATATCCAGTTCATCGCATCGCCAAAGTGCCAAAGCTGCATTCGCGCGTAGTCATGGGGTCTCGGTGGAAACGCAAACAGCAAGATCACGCCGGCGTAAAAGAGAACGCGAAAGAAAAGCTCGGCCCCTATGGCGTCCCTCTTTTCGGTGCGGTTGGACCAAAGCAT
>WNFU01008827.1_pt1 | contig 11544 bp, 7 predicted proteins | sample 5400121 | NCBI WGS metagenome assembly WNFU01 (sample SAMN13153360, study PRJNA577476) | soil metagenome | isolation source: 100 cm soil or saprolite under grassland replicate 1 | place: USA:California | collected 2016-06-15 | reverse complement strand
TCCAGGTCCAGGTCCAGGTCCAGGTCCAGGTCCGGGTCCAGGTCCGGGTCCGGGTCGACAACCGCCGAACGGGGCGACGAGGGCGGGGCTTACGCGGCCGCTGCCGCGGCGAGGCCGCGGGTGAGATCCTCGACGAGGTCGTCGGCGCTCTCGATCCCGACCGATGCGCGGACGAGGCCGTCGGAGATCCCGAGCGCCTCGCGGGTCGCCCCGGGCACCGACGCGTGCGTCATGATCGCGGGGTGCTCGATGAGGCTCTCGACTCCGCCGAGCGACTCCGCGCACGAGAAGATCCGGACGGCTCGCAGGAACGCGGTCGCCGCGGGGAGGCCGCCGCGGAGCACGAACGTGACCATCCCGCCGAAGCCGCTCATCTGCCGGCGGGCGAGCGCGTGCTGCGGGTGCGACGGGAGCCCGGGGTAGAGGACGCGCTCGACCTGCGGGTGCGCCTCGAGGAAGCGCGCGACCGCGAGCGCGTTCCGCGCGTGGCGCTCCATCCGCACCGGGAGCGTCTTGAGCCCGCGCAGCACGAGGAAGGCGTCCATGGGCGACGGCACGCCGCCGACCGCGTTCTGGAGGAAGGCGAGGCGCGCGTGCAGGTCCTCGTCGCTCGTCACGATCGCGCCGCCGATCACGTCGGAGTGGCCGTTCAGGTACTTCGTCGTCGAGTGGACGACGACGTCGATCCCGAGGCCGAGCGGCCGCTGGAAGCACGGCGTCGCGAACGTGTTGTCGACGACGGTCGTCGCGCCGTGCGCCCGCGCGATCGCGGCGACTGCGGCGAGGTCCACGAGCTTCAGCATCGGGTTCGTCGGGCTCTCGATCCAGACGAGCTTCGTCTCGGGCCGCAGCGCGCGCGCGACGTTCTCGGGGACGGTCATGTCCACCGCGTCGAACGTGACGCCGTGGCGGCGGAAGACCTTGTCGAAGAGCCGGAAGGTCCCGCCGTAGACGTCGTCCGAGGCGAGGACGTGGTCGCCGGAGGACAGGAGGTGGAGCACCGCGTCCGTCGCGGCGAGGCCGGACGCGAACGCGAGCCCGTGGCGGCCGCCCTCGAGCGCGGCGAGGCAGTCCTGCAGCGCGTGGCGCGTCGGGTTCTGCGTGCGCGAGTACTCGAACCCCTTGTGGACGCCGGGGCCGTCCTGCACGTACGTCGAGGAGAGATAGACGGGCGTCATGATCGCGCCCGTCGTCGGGTCCGGCCGCTGGCCGGCGTGGATGGCGAGCGTGTCGAGGCGGAGGTCCTTCGGGTCTTTCACGTGTCGCCTCCGCGAGAGGCTACTTGAGCCGTGCCCCGAGGAACTCGATGAGATCGATCTTGGTGAGGATGCCGGTGACCTTCTCGCCTTCCTTCACGACGGCGACGTTGTCGTCGTTGAAGATCTCGCGCAGGCGCAGGACCGGCGTGTCCGGGCCGACGACGCCCTGGATGGGCTGGATGAGCGGCTCGACCACCTCGGAGAGCCGGTGCTTCCCCTCGACGAGGAAGTTCAGGAGGTCGTACTCGTGGATCATGCCGACGACGCGGCCCGCGTCGTCCGCGACCGGCAGCTGCGAGACGTCGTTGTCGCGCATGCGCTTCACGACCGCCTCGACCTTCTCGGTCCGGCGCGCGGTGATGACCTCGCCGCGGCGATTGCCGAGCACGTCCTTCACGGTGGCGCTCGAGATCGGCCCCTCGCCGTCGATGGGGAAGCCGTTGTCGCGCATCCACTCGTCCGAGAAGAACTTCGAGACGTAGGAGCGGCCGCCGTCCGGGAGCGGCACGACGACGGTCTTCCCCGCGCCGAGCTCGCGCGCGATCTGGAGCGCGACGTGGACCGCGGCGCCGGACGACCCGCCCGCGAAGATCCCTTCCTCTCGGGCGAGCCGGCGCGTCATCGCGAACGCCTGCGCGTCCGTCACCTGGCGCACGTCGTCGAGGACCGAAAGGTCCATCGCCCCGCACATCATGTCCTCGCCGATCCCCTCGACCTTGTAGACGTGGGGCGGCGAGAGCTTGCCGGTCTTGAACATCGAGAAGTAGACCGACCCGACCGGATCGGCGCCGACGTTCAGGAGCTTCGGGTTCTTCTCCTTGAAGAACTTCCCGCACCCGCTCATCGTGCCGCCGGTGCCGAGCCCGCACACGAACGCGTCCATCTTCCCGCCGGTCTGCTTCCAGATCTCCGGGCCGGTGGACTGGTAGTGCGCCTCGACGTTGTCGGGGCTGTGGTACTGGTTCAGGTAGTAGCTGTTCGGCGTCTCCGCGGCGATCCGCTTCGCGACGGAGTAGTAGCTCTCCGGCGAGTCGGCCGGCACGTTGGTCGGCGTGACCACGACCTGGGCGCCGAACGCCTTGAGCGCGTCCTGCTTCTCCTTCGACATCTTGTCCGGCATCGTGAAGACGCAGCGGTACCCGCGCACCGCCGCGAACATCGCGACGGCGACGCCGGTGTTGCCGCTCGTGTTCTCGACGATGGTGCCGCCCTTGCGGAGGAGCCCGGTCCGCTCGGCCTTCTCGAGGATGTGGACCGCCATCCGGTCCTTGATGCTGCCGCCGGGATTCAGGTACTCCAGCTTGACGAGCACCGCCGCGGCGTCGGGACCCGCGAGCTTTTGCAGCCGGACGAGCGGGGTGTGGCCGACCGCGGAGAGGACGTTCTCGTGCGTGGACATGGGGCGCTTTCCCGGAAAAGGCCGAGAGATCGAGGGCGACGGGGCGTTATAGGCAGCCGCTCGGCGCCCCGTCAACGCGGGCCCGCTGCGGCGATCCGGGCTCGATCGGAGAGGCGATGAACGACACCCAGACGGAAGCCCGCGTGCGCGGGGCGGTGGCTCGCGCGACGGGCCGGGACACCTCGGCGGAACCCGTCCGGCGGCTCGCCGGGCACGCGTCCCTGCGCAGCTACTGGCGCGTCGGCCGGCCGCCAGCCTCGCTCGTCGTCATGGTGACGTCGCCGGGCGCGAAGCCCGAGGAGGTCACGAAGGGCGGCGCGCCCGCGGTGGACCCGTTCGTGGACGTGCAGCGCTACCTCGCAGGGCTCGGCGTCCGCGTCCCGGCGATCCACGCGTTCGAGGAGCACGAAGGCCTCATGGTGCTCGAGGATCTCGGCGACGAGATGCTCGAGACGCGGCTCCTCGCCGGCGATCCGGCAGGCCCGCTCTACGAGCACGCCATCGACCAGCTCGCACGCCTCCGCGCGCACGCGGAGGCGCGGCCGCAAGGCTGCCTCGCCTTCGGCCGCGGCTTCGACCGCGACCTCTACCGCTGGGAGCTCGACCACTTCGTCGAGTGGGGGCTCGAGGCGTGGAAGGGAGCGCGCCTGTCCCCTGCCGAGAAGGCGGTCGTCGACCGCGAGTTCGACCGGATCGCTCGCGCGCTCGAGGCCGAGCCGAGGGGGTTCACCCACCGCGACTACCAGTCGCGGAACCTCATGGTCCTCCCCTCCGGCGAGCAAGCCGTCATCGACTTCCAGGACGCGCTCCTCGGGCCGCGCCAGTACGACCTCGTCGCGCTCCTGCGCGACAGCTACGTCGAGCTCGAGCCCGCGCTCGTCGAGGCGATGCTGCGCCGCTACCTCGACCGGCTCCACGCCGAGGGCGGTCCCCGCCTCGAGTACGAGCCGTTCCGCGCGGTCTTCGACGTCCTCACCGTCCAGCGCAAGCTCAAGGACGCCGGGCGCTTCGTGTTCATCGACCGCGTGAAGAAGAACCCGGGGTTCCTCCCTTCCATCCCGGCCTCGCTTCGCTACGTGCGGGACGCGTTCGCGCGGAGGCCCGAGCTCGCCGGGCTCGAGGAGATCCTCGCGCGCCACGTCCCCGAGCTGGCGCGATGAGATTCGTTCGCGGTTCAGGTACCCCTACCTGAACGCACGGTGAACTCACCCCGGTCACCTCCACTCGGGGTTGTCGCCGACCCAGGGTCACTTGGCGTCATATCATCGCGCATCATGCTGAAGTTGCTATGGTCAGCGCACGCCTGGTGTGCGGCGACAAGTCGCATTCGACTGGCTGTCCAGGTTGCAGAAGGGATGTCTGCCGCCCACGTCATCGCGCCAGCGGACTCGTCCGTCGCGCCCCCGGGGAAAAGGACATGAACGACCTCCGCATCGGGACCCGCCTTTCGATCGCGTTCGCCGCGATGCTGCTCATCACGCTCGGGGTCGCGTTCTCCGGGTACCGCGGGATGGACCTCGTGATGACCGTCACCCAGGAGATGCTCGCCGGTGACGCCGAGGCGGCGCGCGTCGCGGACGACGCGCGCGCGGAGGGGATCGACCTGCGCCGGTTCGAGAAGGACTTCCTCCTCAACATCGGCAACGCGGAGAAGCAGGGGCAATACGCGCGCGAGTGGAACGACGCGGCGCGGGAGTTCCGGAGCGAGCTCGACGCGCTCGCGAAGCTCGTGGGCGACGCGGAGCGGGCGCAGCTCGCGACGATGAAGCGCGACCTCGACACCTACGCCGCCGGCTTCCAGAAGGTCGAGGAGGCGATCCGCGCGGGGCAGATCGCGACGCCGCAGGACGGGAACGCGGCGCTCGGGCCGGTGAAGGACGCGGCGCGCGCCCTCGCCGACACGATGGACCACATCGCGGAGCGCCACCACAAGGCGATGCAGGCACAGAAGGGGGTCGTCGAGGGGGCGGCCGCGTCGGCGCGGAACGCGATGCTCCTCATCCTCCTCGCCGCGGTCGCGGTCGGGATCTTCGTCTCGATCGCCATCACGCGCTCCATCACCGGCCCGGTCGGCCAGGCGCTCGACGCGGCCGAGCGGATCGCGCGCGGCGACCTCTCCGAGGTCGTCGAGGTGCAGCGCAGCGACGAGGTCGGCAAGCTGCTCGCCGCGATCCGGATCATGACCGAGAAGCTCGCGCAGACCATCGGCGAGGTCCGGGCCGGGGCGGACGCGCTCGCCGGAGCGTCGGCGCAGGTGTCGGCGACGGCGCAGACGCTGTCGCAGGGGACCGGCGAGCAGGCGGCGGGCGTCGAGGAGACGACCTCGTCGCTCGAGGAGATGAGCGCCTCGATCACCCAGAACGCCGAGAGCTCGCGCCAGACCGAGTCGATGGCGAAGGAGGGGGCGAGGAACGCGGAGGAGAGCGGGAAGTCGGTGGAGGAGACGGTCGTGGCGATGAAGTCGATCGCCGAGAAGATCTCGATCATCGAGGAGATCGCGTACCAGACGAACCTCCTCGCCTTGAACGCCGCCATCGAAGCGGCGCGCGCGGGCGAGCACGGGAAGGGCTTCGCGGTCGTCGCGACGGAGGTGCGCAAGCTCGCCGAGCGGGCGCAGAAGGCGGCGAAGGAGATCGGCTCGCTCGCGGGCTCGTCGGTGAAGGTCGCGGAGCGGTCCGGGAAGCTCATCGTCGAGCTCGTCCCCGCGATCCGGAAGACCGCCGACCTCGTGCAGGAGGTCGCGGCGGCGTCGGCCGAGCAGTCGGCGGGCGTGACGCAGGTCTCGAAGGCGATGGGGACGGTCGACCAGGTGACGCAGCGGAACGCGTCGGCCGCGGAGGAGCTCTCGTCGACCGCGGAGGAGATGGCGTCGCAGGCGGAGGGGCTCCAGCAGCTCATGAGCTTCTTCGTCATCGCCGAGGGGAACGGGCAGGGGCGCTTCCACGCGCTCCACGCGAAGCCGGCGGGGGCGCTGCCGCCCGCGGGCGCAACCGCGCAGGCGCCGGCGCGTCCGGCCGTGGCGAAGGTCCCGTGGAAGAAGACCAACGGCGCCCACGGCGACGGCGGCTTCAAGAAGTTCTAGGATGGTGGCCATGGCGGAAGCGTCCGAGGTGAAGGCTCCGCAGTACCTGTCGTTCACGATCGCGGGGACCGACTACGGGCTCCCGATCCTGGCGGTGAAGGAGATCCTGCAGCACGAGGAGCCGACCGCCGTACCGGGCACGCCGCCGTCGATCCGCGGCGTCATCAACGTGCGCGGCCAGGTCGTGCCGGTCGTCGATCTCGCCGTGAAGTTCGGGAAGGCCGAGACGGTCGCGTCGAACCGGACCTGCATCCTCGTCGTCGAGGCACGGGCCGGCAAGGACCGGCTCGTCGTGGGCGTCCTCGCCGATGCGGTGAACGAGGTGCTCGACCTGCCCGCGGGGCAGATCGAGCCGCCGCCCGCGTTCGGGACGAACGTGCGGCTCGACTTCCTCACGGGCATGGGGAAGGTCGGGAAGGGGTTCGTCCTCCTCCTCGACGCGGACTGCGTCCTCACGGCGTCCGAGGTGGAGCTCGCCGCGCAGGCGGCGGCCCTCGCGGCGTCGGAGGCGCCCGCGCAGCCGGCGGCTGCGTCCGATGACGGGGGTGCTCCGGCCTGACGGAGCGCACAGTGGCAGCGTTCACCGTGCGGTGAATCGAGGGGGAACATGAAGAACCTGGCAATCGCGGTGCGCCTCGGTGGGGCGTTCACGCTGCTCGTCTTCGTCCTGCTGGGAGTGTCCTGGCTCGCGCTCGACCGGCTCGGCACGCTCCACGGCTCGCTCGACGTGGTCGCGACTGCCCGCTGGCCGGGTGCGCGGGACGCCGCCGACGGGATCCTGTCGTCCGCGGAGAACACGAGGGATCTCGCGCTCGTCTTCCTCGACGCGAGCGGCAGCCGCGACGCGGACGTGTTCGCCCGCATCGCCGAGCACGGCCGGCGCACGAGCGCGGTCGTCGAAAAGCTCGCGCCGAAGATCGCGAACTGCGCGGAGGGGACGCGCCTGCTCGACGCGGTGAAGGTGGCGCGCGGCGAGGCCGCCGAGGCGCTCGCCCGCGCGAAGGCGCTCCTCGCCTCAGGCCGTCGCGACGAGGCGCGGGACCTCGCCGTCAGGGAGCTCTTCCCGAAGCGCGAGGCGATCGAGGTCGGCTGGCGCGCGTTCTTCGAGCACCAGGGCAGCCACGTGAACGACGCCGCGCTCGAGGGGACGCACCTGTACGACTCCGCTCGCGCGCTCCTGCTCCTCTTCGCGGGCCTGGCCGCGCTCCTCGCGCTCGTGCTCGCGGTCTTCGTCACCCGCGGGATCGCGATCCCCCTCCGCGCGACGCTCGGGCTCGCCGAGCGGATCGCGACGGGCGATCTCCGGGACGACCTGGCCGTCGCAGGCGCCGACGAGGTCGGGCGGCTCCAGACCGCGATGAACGCCATGCGCGAGAAGCTCGCGCAGACGATCGGCGAGGTGCGGGCGGGGGCGGAAGCGCTCGCGGGCGCCTCGGCGCAGGTGTCCGCGACGGCGCAGACGCTGTCGCAGGGGACCGGCGAGCAGGCGGCGGGGGTTGAGGAGACGACCGCGTCCCTCGAGGAGATGAGCGCCTCGATCACCCAGAACGCCGAGAGCTCGCGCCAGACCGAGTCGATGGCGAAGGAGGGGGCGAGGAACGCGGACGAGAGCGGCAAGGCGGTGGAGGAGACGGTCGCGGCGATGAAGTCGATCGCCGACAAGATCTCGATCGTCGAGGAGATCGCGTACCAGACGAACCTCCTCGCCTTGAACGCCGCCATCGAGGCGGCGCGCGCGGGCGAGCACGGCAAGGGGTTCGCGGTCGTCGCGACGGAGGTGCGCAAGCTCGCGGAGCGGGCGCAGAAGGCGGCGAAGGAGATCGGGTCGCTCGCGGGCTCGTCGGTGAAGGTCGCCGAGCGGTCGGGGAAGCTCATCATCGAGCTCGTCCCCGCGATCCGGAAGACCGCCGATCTCGTGCAGGAGGTCGCGGCGGCGTCGGCCGAGCAGTCGGCGGGCGTGACGCAGGTCTCGAAGGCGATGGGGAGGGTCGATCAGGTGACGCAGCGGAACGCCTCCGCGGCCGAGGAGCTCTCGTCGACCGCGGAGGAGATGGCGTCGCAGGCGGAGGGGCTCCAGCAGCTCATGAGCTTCTTCGTCGTCGGCGAGCAGGAGCAGGGGCACGCCCACGCGCTCCGCGCGAAGCAGGCCGGGGCGCTGCCGCACGCGGGGGCGACGGCGACGGCGCCGGCGCGCCCGGCAGTGGCGAAGCTCCCGGCAACGAAGATGACCGGCGCTCACGCCAGGGGCGGCTTCCGGCAGTTCTAGGTGCCTGCGCAGCGCTCGGGTCGTCGTCACCTCACCGTGGTACCGCGAGGATCGACGCGAACTGTAATCGGCCGTCTCGCCGCGATACCGTCGCAGGCGATCGGATCGACTGCAACCACCCGTCGATCCGAGGCATTCTGCCGCTGACCCTGACGGGTCGGGGCGCGACCCGCCCCCTGCAGCGAAGATCCAGCGCCCGCGCACGTCGGGGTGGTTCGCGCGCGAGGGGGTCGCCCATGGCGAAGGTCCGCATCGGCGTCAGGCTCGGGGCCGCGTTCTCGCTCGTCTGCGGCTTTCTCGTCGCGGTGGGCTGGCTCGGGCTCGCCGAGATGGGGCGGATGAACGCGCTCAACGACGAGCTCACGCACGGCTCCTGGGTGAAGGCGCGGACGGCGCAGCGGCTCGCCGAGATCTCGCTCCGGGTCTCCATCGCGGGCGACGCCATGATCCTCGCGGACAACGACGAGGGCGTCCGCAAGGCGTCGGCGGAGCTCGCCGCGCTGAGGCGCGAGGGGCAGGAGGCGCTCGCGACGCTCGGCCCGCTCTCGCGTGGCGACGCCGAGAAGCGCGCCCTCGCCGAGGCGAAGCGGCTCGTCGAGGACCTAGGGCCGCGGACCGAGAAGGTCGCGGCGCTCCTCGCGGCCGGGCAGCCCGTCGCCGCCCAGAAGGCGATGGACGAGGACCTCGATCCGCTGCTCGAGCAGCTCCGGAAGATCTCGGAGGTGATGACCGTTCACACCGGCCGGGAGGTGGATGACGCCGCGAAGCGCCAGGGCGACGCCTACCGGGTCGCGCGCGGCGTCTCCGTGTCGCTCGTCGCCGTCGCGCTCCTCCTCGCGATCGGCGTCGCCGTCCTCGTCACCCGCTCCATCACCCGGCCGCTCGCCGTGGCGGTGGGGGTGGTCCAGCGCGTCGCGCGGGGCGACCTCCGCGACCGCGTCGAGGCGAGCGGCGAGGACGAGGTGGGCAAGCTGCTCCACGCCGTGAAGGAGATGTCCGAGCGGCTCGGGCTGGTGATCGGGGAGGTCCGCTCCGGCGCCGACGCCCTCGCGGGCGCGTCCGCGGAGGTCGCGTCGACGGCGGCGACGCTGTCGCATGGGACGGGCGAGCAGGCCGCGAGCGTCGAGGAGACGACCTCGTCGCTCGAGGAGATGAGCGCGTCGATCAACCAGAACGCCCAGAGCTCGCGCCAGACCGAGGCGATGGCGAGCGCGGGGGCGAGGAGCGCGGAGGCGGGCGGGAGGGCCGTCACCGAGACGGTCGCGGCGATGAGGTCGATCGCCGAGCAGATCTCGGTCATCGAGGAGATCTCCTATCAGACGAACCTGCTCGCGCTGAACGCGGCCATCGAGGCGGCCCGAGCGGGCGAGCACGGGAGGGGCTTCGCGGTCGTCGCGAGCGAGGTGAGGAAGCTCGCCGAGCGATCGCAGAAGGCCGCGAGGTCGGTCGGCGCGCTCGCCGGGTCCTCGGTCACGATCGCCGAGCGCTCGGGGAAGGTCATCCTCGACCTCGTCCCTGCGATCCGGAAGACCGCTGATCTCGTGCAGGAGGTCGCGGCGGCGTCGTCGGAGCAGTCGGCGGGCGTGGCGCAGGTGTCCAAGGCGATGTCGGCCGTGGACGAGGTGACGCAGCGGAACGCGTCGGCGGCCGAGGAGCTCTCCTCCACCGCCGAGGAGATGGCCTCGCAGGCGGAGGCGCTGCAGCGGCTCATGGCGTTCTTCGCGATCCGCGAGGAGGCGGGCGCGCGCCGGCGACTCCACGTCTTGCGCGCCCCGGAGGTCGTGCCGGCGCCGCGGCCGGAGGCGAACGCGGCGAGCGCCGCCCCCGCGCCGGGCGGGTTCAAGCGATTCTGAGCCCCCTCACCCGACCCGCCCCGACCCTCTCCCCGCTTCGCGGGGGCGGAGGGAGAAGAACTGCCCGGTCACGTCCTGAGCGCGACGGGCGAGGATCACCGCCGCCGTTTCATCTCCAAAAGGAGAGGGCGGGCCCGCGAGGGCCCGCCCTTCGTGATTCGTGCTTCTTGCGGTGGCGGCTACTCGGCGCCGACGCCGAGGTAGGTCCGGAGCTTCTCCTCCTCGAACTTCTCCTGCGCCTCCTTCTCAGGCGTCAGGAGCGACACGGCGATGCCGACGAGGAAGGCGGCCGTCATCGAGAAGATGGCGGGGTTCTTCATCGGGAAGATCGCCGAGTGGAACTTGAACACGTCCACCCAGACCGTCTTCGAGAGGAGGATCATCGTGCAGGACGAGAGCGCCCCGACGAGGATCGACCACACCGCGCCCTGCGTCGTGAACCGCTTCCAGATGATCGACATGAGCAGCGCCGGGAAGTTCGCGGACGCGGCGATCGCGAACGCGAGGCCGACCATGAACGCCACGTTCTGCCCCTTGAAGAGGATGCCGAGGCCGACCGCCGCGATGCCGAAGATCACCGTGGCGACCTTCGCCGCCTTGACCTGCTCCTCCTCCGTCGCCTGGCCGCGCTTGATGACCGACACGTAGATGTCGTGCGAGTAGGCCGAGGCGCCCGCGAGCGTGAGGCCCGCGACGACCGCGAGGATCGTGGCGAACGCGACCGCGGCGATGAAGCCGAGGAACGGCGTGCCGCCGAGCAGCTCGGCGAGGAGCGGCGCGGCCATGTTGCCGCCCTTGTCCATCTTCGTGATGAACTCGCGGCCGACGAGGACCGAGGCGCCGAAGCCGACGATCGGGATGATCACGTAGAAGTAGCCGATGAGGCCGGTGGCGTAGAGCACCGACTTCCGGGCCGCCTTCGCGTCCGGCACCGTGTAGAACCGCATGAGGATGTGCGGCAGGCCGAGGAGGCCGAACATGAGCGCGAGGCCGAGGGAGACCGCCTCGATGGGGCTCGCGACGATGCCGCCCGGCTGCAGCGCGATCTGGCCGTGCTTCGCCACGACCTGGGCGTAGAGCTCGGCGGGGTTCCAGCCGAACTTCGAGAGGGTGAGGCCGGTGAGGAACGTCACGCCGACGAGGAGGAGGCCGGCCTTGATGATCTGCACCCAGGTCGTCGCGAGCATGCCGCCGAAGAGCACGTAGGCGAGCATCACCGCGCCGACGATGATCTCGGCGTACTCGTACTTGAGGCCGAACATGAGCTGGATGAGCGCGCCCGAGCCGACCATCTGGGCGATCGTGTAGAAGAGCACCGTGAGGATGCCGCCGATCGCGGCGGCGATCCGGACCGGGCCCTGGCGCAGGCGGAACGCGACGACGTCCGCGAACGTGAACTTGCCCAGGTTCCGGAGCGGCTCGGCGACGAGGAACATGAGCGCGGGCCAGCCGACGAGCCAGCCGGTCGCGTAGATCATGCCGTCGTAGCCCTTCAGCGCGACCATGCCCGAGATGCCGAGGAACGACGCCGCGGACATGTAGTCGCCGGCGAGCGCGAAGCCGTTCTGGAGCGCGGAGACGGAGCGGCCGGCCGCGTAGAACTCGGACGAGGTCTTCGTCTTGCGGGCGGCGAAGTAGGTGATGACGAGCGTCACGAGGACGATCGCGAAGAAGAAGGAGATCGA
>WNFU01017982.1_pt1 | contig 11545 bp, 13 predicted proteins | sample 5400121 | NCBI WGS metagenome assembly WNFU01 (sample SAMN13153360, study PRJNA577476) | soil metagenome | isolation source: 100 cm soil or saprolite under grassland replicate 1 | place: USA:California | collected 2016-06-15 | reverse complement strand
GCCGCGACGGCGTCGCGTACCGGGTCGGCGACGGCGGTGGTCATGAGCCGCTGTCTGCGCTAGTCGGAAGGCTGGTCGGAAGGCTGGTCGGAGCGTTGGCGCCGGTCAGCTCGGCGATTCCGCGGACCCGGGCCACCGCCCGGCGGATCTCCTCGGCGAAGGCCAGCCGGCGCTTGCCGAGGTGCGGCTCGGCCGAGTCGACCAGGTCCCGGTGGGCGGCGAGGCGCAGCGCGGTGTTGAACAGCTCCAGCGACACCGACTCCTCGCTGCCGAGCTTGCGCTGCAGCGCCCACTGCCGGCCCAGCCGCAGCGACTGGTCGAGCAGTTCGCCGGTGTCCACCGGCTCCTCACCGGCGGCGGCGAGTCGATCCGCCAGCACGTGGTACGAGTCCAGGAACGGCCGTAGCACCAGGTGGGCCAGCAGCGGCTGCGCCCGGCGTAGCACCTCGCGGGCCGTACCGGGGCTGAGTCTGCCCGGGTCGACCTGCCACTGCGGGTCGACCAGCCGCAACTCCGTACGCAGGTCGTCGAGGAACTGGTCGCGGGCCGAGAAGAAGAACTCGAACTTCAACAGCTCCCGCAGCCGCAGCGCCTCGTCGCGTACCACCTGCCGGATGTCGCTGTCGTCCGGCGACTCGGCGGCCGCCAGCAGCGCGAGCTCGCCGATCGACCGGTCGACCAGCATGTGGATCGCGGTGTTGCGGTAGAACGCGGCGATCAGGTGCTGCTCGGGTCCGATGCCCCAGACCGTCTCGGGTCCGCCGTCGTAGCAGGTGAACACCCCCGAGGCCACCAGCTCCTGGAGCGTACGGCGGATCGTGGCGCGGTCGGTGAGGTTCGCCGCGCCCGCCACCGGCCAGCGTCGCCGGGCGATGTAGTCGGCGAGCGGTGCCACCGTCGCCAGCACCTCGTCCAGGGTGAGCGCCCGGTCCGCGCCGAGCATCGCCAGGCTCACCACCGACGTGGTGGTCACCGGCGTGGCCCGGTTGATCCGGTGGCACACGTCGAGCGACACCCGCTCCACCACCGGCGTGTCCGGATCCTCGCCCCGCAGCTCGGCGAGTCGCTGCCGCAGTGGGATCGGCTCCCCGATGTCCAGGTACGCCCGTCCGAGCCGGTGCCGCTGGTCGCGGGCGAACCGTACCAACCACTGCAGGTTTTCCTGGCGTTTGCGTTCGCCGCGCGCCTCGGAGGTCATGCTGGTCAGCTCGTGCAGCTGGTCGTACACGATCGACATCGGCACCAGGTAGACCTCGGGGCCGTCGACGGCTTCGACCCCGTCGACCAGGTACCGGGTCAGGCCGTACTTGGGTGGCCGCAACTTCCCGGTACGGGTCCGGCCGCCCTCGATCGCCCACGCGAAGTTGGCCCCGACGCGGGCCAGCTCGCCGATGTACGTACGCAGTGCCAGCCGGTACACCGGAAGGTCGCTGATCGCACGGCGGATGAAGACCATCCCGGTACGGCTGGCCACCGTGCCGAACGGGAAGAAGTTGAGGTTGGCGCCGCCCATCCCGAACGGCGGCGAGATGCCGCGGGGCCCCAGGGCGACCACGTGCATCCAGGCGTCGAGGTAGGACCGGTGCGACGGCAGCAGCACCAGCGAGTGCCTGCGGTCCAGCGCCCGCAGGCCCCGGATCTGGTCGTCGTCGACGAACACGTCGTACGCCCGCAGGATCCACCGGCCGAACCGGCCCCAGATGTCGGAGGCGAGTTCGCCGTGGGTCGCCGCCATCTCGCGCAGATACCCGGCCGCTTCGGCGCGTACCTCGGGTGCCGGACGGTCGAGCTTGTCGGCCAGCGTACGGAGCTTCTGGTCGAAGCCGGGGTCGGCCAGCAGGCTGCGGACCTCCGCGGTGTCCGCCGAGTCGGCGACCGCCGGATCACCCCCCACGCCGAGTCTGCGCATCAGCGGGGCGCCGCCGATCCGCCGCAGCGCGTCCGGCAGATCGAGCTGGCTGGTGAGCGACTTGCGGGCCATGACTCACCTCACGCCTGGTAGCGGGCGGTTCGCCTCATCGTAAGGCGAATCCCGGCCCGGGGATCAGCCGCTGGGGCTGGGACTCAGGCTTCCGGACGGATCGATCGCCGGTGCGGTTTTCAGCACGTGCCGCTCCAGCGTGACCGCGGCGCGGCCGGCGCCACCGACCCGGATGTCGTCGTACGCCTGCAGTGTCCGGCTGGTGCGGTCGAAATAGAGCACGGACAGCTCCAGGGGCTGGGGCTGCTTCTGCTCCAGGCCGCGCAGCCCGGCGCCCCCGGTGGAGCCCTCCACCATCAGCAGCGAACCACCGGGCAATTTCCGTACGGACCGCTGGTGGGTGTGGCCGGCGAGCAGAATCGGCACCGTGCCGTCCATCGGCAGCGCCGAGTTCAGGTCGTGCACCATCGCCACGTCGACCTGCCGGTGACGCGACTTGATGGTGTCGAGCAGCTTCCGGCCGTGCAGCCGCAGGGCCGCGTCGGTGTACGGGTCCGACCGCGTCTTGTCCGGCGTGAACCGGGGATCGCCGATCCCCGCGAAGGTCAGCCCGGCGACCGTGCCGATGTCGTTGTCGAGCACGATCGCGTTGGGCTGTTCGTCGACGGCCTTCTGGATCTCCATGGAGTCGTGGTTGCCCCGGACGAAGATGTACGGGGCGTCCACCTTGCCCACCCCGGAGGCGTACAGCCGGCCTTCGCGTTCGCTGCCCCAGTCGGTGATGTCGCCGGTGTCGACCACCACGTCGACGTTGAACTGCTTCGACACCGTGGCGATCAGGTCGAACGCGGACGGGTTGAGGTGCAGGTCGGAGACGTGCAGCACCCGGATCGAGTCCTGGTTGGGCTCGTACACCGGGAGCGTGGAGACCGTGGTGTAGAGCTTGCTGACGTTGAGCACCAGCCGCTGCAGTTCCTGGCGGTACTCGGAGTACCGGTCGGCGATCCGGCGGGCGTCGCCGACCACCGCCGGGGCGTTGACCAGCAGGCCCTCGTACCGGGGCTCCTCGATCGACCTGGGATTGAAGGTGAGGTACGTCAGTCCGGCCGTACCGGCGAGCATGCCGATCGTCACCACCGCCACCCCCGCGGTGCGCCGTACGTCCCGGCGGAACACCAGCACGCTGAGCACGATCGCGCCGAGCAGCGCCGACCCGGTGGCCGTGATCACCAACCGGCGCAGCCCGGACTCGACGTCGGTCACCGCGGTACGACTCGCCCGGTTCACCGCGTCGGGGTCGGCGAGCAACTGCTGCGTGCGCTTCGGATCCAGCTCGGCCAGCCGTACCGACAGCGTGACCGGTGCGTCGTGACTGTCCAGGATCAGCGAGCCGAGCGGCGGGATCACCACCTCGGTCTGACCGGTGAACGACGGCTGCACCCGGAACTCGGCGCGGAACGGCCCGACGTCCTGGTGCACCTGCCCGCCGACCAGCAGCCCGCCGACGGCCCCGACGAGCGCGACCACCAGCACCGCCAGGCCGCGGGCGACGGCCCGTACCACCGAATGGTCCTGCAGGGTGACCGCCGCGGGCAGCGCTCGGTGCCGCAGCCACCGCCAAGCTTTGCTGGGCGTCGGTTTGCTGGCAGGCATCGCCCCATCATCTCTGCCGACGGCCGGTTCCGCTGGATTGCCCGGTACGTGGGAGTGTCAGGTCTTGCCGTTGACACCGCCGCCGGAGACGACCAGTCGCAGGATCTTGTCGTCGCCGGGGTTGGGATCGCCGCGACCGTCCAGGTTGGACGTGGTGACCCAGAGCGTCTTGTCGGGGGCGACCACCACGGTGCGCAGCCGGCCGAACTGTCCCACCAGCGTGGCCTGCGGAGCGCCGATCAGCCCGCCCTTGCCGTTGAGCTGCATCACGTACAGCCGCTTGCCGCGCAGGCACGCGGTCACCAGCAGGTCGCTCAGGATGGCCTCGCCACTGCACGAGGCCTCCTTCGGATGCCAGGTGACGAGCGGATCGGTGTACGCCGACTTGTGGTCGATGCCTTCGACCTTCGGCCAGCCGTAGTTGCGGCCCGGCTGGATCAGGTTGATCTCGTCCCAGGTGTCCTGGCCGAACTCGACGGCGTACAGCCGCTTGCCGGAGTCCCAGGCGAGCCCCTGGCTGTTGCGGTGCCCGTACGACCAGACCAGGGTCTTGAACGGGTTTCCCGGCGCCGGCTTGCCGGCCTTGGTCATCCGCAGGATCTTGCCGCCGAGGCTCTTCTTGTCCTGCGCGCGACCGGAGTTCGAGGCGTCGCCGGTGGTGGCGTACAGGTAGCCGTCGGGGCCGAACCCGAGCCGCCCGCCGTTGTGGATGCCCGACACCGGGATCCCGGTGACGATCGGCTTCGGGTGCTCACCCAGCTTGAGCGTCGCGATCCGGTTGTCCTCGTCGGTGGTGTAGTAGATGAAGATCGTCTTGTCGGTTTCGTAGTCCGGCGACACGGCGAGCCCCATCAGGCCGCCCTCGCCGTCGGAGTAAGCCTCGTCGATCGTCTGGATCTTGTGCTTCTTGTGGTCCTTCGTGATCTTGTAGATGTTGCGGGTGTCCCGCTCGGTGACCAGCGCGGAGCCGTCCGGCAGGAAGTCCAGCCCCCACGGCACCTGCAGCCCCTCGACGATCGGCTCCGCCGCCACCTCCGCGTCGCCGCTCTCGCTCGGCTTCGCGGTCGGACTGGGGAACTTCGGCGGCGCTCCTGCCTCCTCGTCCTTCGGCGGCCCGAAGGAGCACGCGGTCAGCAGCGTGCTCGCCGTTGCCACCACCAGCGCCGTCCTGACAAGACCTTTTCGGGGGTACGCCGTCACGCGCCAAGCCTAGCCACGGCGGTCACCCCTCAGCCGCCTGACCGTGGCCCGCCCGGTGCCGGAGGCGGCTGATCCGGCGGTCCAGGCGGTGCCGGCGGCGGCTCACTCGGCGGTGCCGGCGGCTCGCTGGATGGTGCGGCTGGTGGCCCGCTCGGCGGTGTCGGTGGTGGTGTTGGCGCCGTCGGCGGCGGCGGTGGAGGCGCTGACGGTGGCGGCGGTGGAGGCGCTGACGGTGGCGGCGGTGGAGGCGCTGACGGTGGCGGCGCGGCGGGAGATCCGGGGGCAGCTGGCGGGGCCGGAGGTGGCTGCTTGCCGTACCCCGGCGGCGGGCCGTACCCCGGCGGCGGGCCGTACCCCGGCGGTGCGGCGGGCGGATAGCTCGGTGACGGGCCGGCCGGCGGATAGCTGGCCGACGGCGCCCCGGTCGTCGGGATGCCGGCCTCTGCCTGCAGCCGCTTGCGGTGCGAGCTGCGCCGCAGCCCGGTCACCAGCGCGATGATCCCGGCCACGAAGAGCGCGACACACGGTACGCCGAGCAGCAGCCCCAGCGATCCGAAGATCTTCCCGACGAACCCACCGACGTTCACCTCGCTGCCGACGGCGAAGTGGTCGACCTCGCTGTCCTTCGCGGAGCATTCGATCCGGTAGGTCCCCGTCTTGTCGACCCGTACGTTGTAGAGCAGCTGCCACTGGTGGTTGCCGTCGTTGAAGTTGAAGCCGTTCGTACTCGGGCTCACGTCGATCGTGCCGCCGTCGGCGGACTCGCCGGTGCACTCGACGTCCGGCCTGGCCGCGGAGTTGCCCCGGGCAGCGGGGTTGTCGGCGTAGATCGCCCACTTGCCGCTCTCGGAGAGCTTCACGCTCGCCGGTGACCCGGCGTCGAACTCCTGCTTCATCTGCGGCAGGTCGCCGCGGATCGAGGCGAAGCCGAAGATGGACAGGCCGGGACCGATGCAGATGCCGAGCACCACGATGACACCGGCGATCCAGTACCAGGCGCGACCCGGTCGCAGTTGGCGGGAGTCGACCGGCGGAACCTGCTGCGGGTACGTCATCGCCTCATCCTCGCGCAAAGTGATCACACCCGCCTGCCCAACTCGCCAAGCCTTTTCACCCGTGCCGCCGGACGGCAGGGCGCACCGTGGCGGCCGGCGGTTCCCGGGTCGCCGCGTAGGGTCGGGACCGTGAAGGTGTGGATCCCCCATCGGCAGGGCGGGGAGTTGCTCGGACCGGTGCCCGACGGCGTACGGCTGGAGGTCTTCGACGCGGAGCCGCCGTCCGATCCGGCGGAGGTCGAGTTCTACGTACCGCCGTTTCTGGCCGGTCCGGAGGCCACCGAGGTGCTGCCGCGGATGTCCCGGCTCGAGGTGATCCAGCTGCTCACGGCAGGTGCCGAGGTGTGGCTGGGCCGGGTGCCCGCCGGGGTCACGCTGTGCGACGCGCAGGGCGTACACACGTCTGCGACGGCCGAGTGGACGGTGGCCGCGATCCTGGCGTACGTCCGCGACTTTCCCCGGTTCGCGCGGGCGCAGGCGCAGCGGGTCTGGGATCAGACCGGCACCGACCAGTTGGCCGGCAAGCGGGTGCTGATCGTCGGCGCGGGCGACATCGGCGAGGCGATCGCCGCCCGGCTGGCCCCGTTCGAGGTGTCGCTGACCCTGGTGGCCCGGCGCGCCCGGGACGGCGTCCACGGCATCGACGAGTTGCCGTCGCTGCTGCCGGAGGCGGATGTGGTGGTGCTGATCGTGCCGCTCACCGACGCCACCCGGGGCATGGTCGACGCGGAGTTCCTCGGCCGGATGCCGGACGGCGCGCTGCTGGTCAACGCCGCGCGCGGCCCCGTGGTCGACACCAAGGCGCTCACCGAGGAACTCGCCACCGGCCGGATCGGCGCCGCGCTGGACGTCACCGACCCGGAGCCGCTGCCCTCGGAACATCCCCTGTGGACGATGCCGAACCTGCTGCTGACGCCCCAGCTCGATCGTCCTGGTCCGTTCGGCCGTCCTCGTCGGTCCGGTCGGTCTGGTCGTCCTGGCCAGGCTGGTCGTCCTGGTCCATTCGCTGCCCGCCCGCTTCGATCAGCCGCGGTACGTCGTCGGCGGTCACGGCGGGCAGCCGTACCGCCCGGTCTCCGTCGAGGGTGGCGTACACCAGGCGTCCCTGGGTGTTGAAGCCGGTGACGGCGTGCCACGGCAGCCTCCGGGAGCCGAGCAGTGCCCGTACGGTCAGCCCCTCGGCGTCGGCGTCCACCCCGGAACGCCAGCCCCAGATCATGACGACCAGCGGGATCAGCAGCAGCGGCGTGAGGTACCAGAGGGTGCCCGCGAGCGGGAGCAACGCGACGATGCCGACGAACCCGGCAAGCGGGACCGCGACGTTGTGACGAAACCTGACCGCTGCTGACCCAGACACGGCACCGATCGTGCCATCGCCGTCCGGAACGTCCCGCCCCGGGTCGGCGTACGGTCGGATTCAGATGATCGGGGGGTGTCGTGTCGTACCCGCGTTCCATAATGTGCGGGCTCGATGAGGAGTGAGGAGACGCCATGGACACACTGCTCGCGGTAGGCACCCGCAAGGGCCTGTTCCTTGCCCGCTCGGCCGACCGGCTCAGCTGGGACGTGACCGGCCCGCATCTGCCGATGACCGAGGTGTACGGGGTCGGCATCGACACCCGGCACTCGCCGCCCCGGCTGCTGGTCGGTTCGACAAGTCCGCACTTCGGGCCGAGCGTGTCGACCAGTGACGACCTGGGGGAGACCTGGCAGGAGCCCGACCACGCGCCGATCGCCTTCCCGGAGGACACCGGCGCGACCCTGGAGCGGGTGTGGCAGTTGGCGCCCGGCCGGGTCGACACCCCGGACGAGATCTACGCCGGCACCCAGCCCTCCGCCCTGTTCCGTTCCACTGACGGTGGCAAGACCTTTGAGCTGGTACGCGGCCTCTGGGACCATCCGCACCGCAAGGAGTGGGGCGCCGGGTTCGGGGGCCAGGCGATTCACACCGTCCTGCCGCACCCGACCGACCCGCAGCGCGTCCTGGTCGCGATGTCCGGCGGCGGCGTCTACCAGACCACCGACGGCGGGGCGACCTGGGAGCCGACCAACATCGGGATCAAGGCGTACTTCATGCCGGACAACCAGTTCCCGGAGTTCGGCCAGTGCGTCCACAAGGTGGCACGCAACCCCGTCGAGTCGGAGCAGTTCTTCGCGCAGAACCACCACGGTGTCTACCGCTCCGACGACGACGGCCGCACCTGGGAGTCGATCGCCGACGGCCTGCCCACCGACTTCGGCTTCGCGATGGTGGCGCATCCGCGCCGGCCCGGGGTGATCTACAACTTCCCGATCGAGGCGGACGGCACCAGGTTCCCTCCCGAGAAGCGTGCCCGGGTCTACCGCAGCGAGGACGCCGGCAAGACGTGGACGGGGCTCGACAAGGGCCTGCCCACCGAGCCCTTCTGCACCGCGGTGATGCGCGACGCGATGTGCGTCGACAACGCGGACCCGGCCGGCGTCTACTTCGGCACCCGCTCGGGTGAGGTCTACGCCAGCGCCGACGAAGGCGAGTCGTGGCGGCAGGTCGCGTCGCACCTGCCGGACGTGTACTCCGTACGGGCCGCTGTGGTGGGGTGAGTCGGCGATGCGGGTGACCGTGCTGGTGCCGTCGGTGTTGCGGGGCGACTGCGGCGGCGCCCACAGCCTCGATCTGACACTCGGGGCGGACGCGAGTCTGAGCGACCTGTTCGACGCGGTCGCCGGCAGCCACCCCCGGTTGGAGCGCCGGATCCGCGACGAGCAGGGCAACATCCGGCGGTACGTCAACGTCTACGTCGACGGCGAAGAGTCCCGTCACCTCGGCGGTGTCACCGCACCGCTCAAGGACGGCACGGAAGTCCAGGTGCTCCCCTCCGTCGCCGGCGGCTGACCCTCGCCGACGACGATCAGCTTCACCCGTTCCCGTCCGATGCGGACAGGTGGCGTGACAGCCCAGGCTCGTGCGGTGCGGATCGCTGTGTCACGGTCGTCGAATTCGCATCGGCAGATCACCGACTCCGGCAGCGTGCGTTCGTCGCGGTGGGTCGTGGGACGGATTCGGGTGAGCAGGACGACGTACGTCACCGCCGCTCCTTCCCCGGTACGGCCGCCCGGCCGATGGCGATGGTGGGGACCAGCCGATGCATCGCGGCGTGCATGAGGTCCCACTCGGCGACGGCGATCTCGCAGCGGAGTCCGAACATCGGCAGTTCCCCGTGCGGTAGCCGGCCGCACGCCTTGCAGACGCCGAGGCCGGGCACGATCTCGTGCTTCCACATGGTCAGCGCGAGGGCCTGTGCCCGATGTCCCCAGTCATGCAGCAACCGGGGCGCGTCCCGCCCGGAACTCGCCGGATCTCCATCCACCGTGCCTTCCCCCTCAACTCAGCGCACTCGTGTGCCATGAGTCTGAACCGTCGAATTCTGATCGTCAAGAATACTAGAGAATATTGCGTTATCTCTTTCTCGATGGGAGCATGTGGCTACCGCACGCCACCGGGGCGTGATCGAGAGGGGAGATCGACCATGAAACTCGAGTGGCTTTGGAAGGACAACAGCTCTGGCAATACGAGTTGCCCGGCGCTGTACCGGACGGAAGGTGGCTACGTGGTTCAGGGCAAGAGTCTCGACGCCGATGCCCGTGCGCAACTTCGTCATGTGGACGAGGGCGAGAGCGCGGTGTTCGTGCCCGCCAATGTGCTGGACCGGCTGCGTGAGTTGGACTGAACATGGGCCGCCTGCTGAACAGCGAAGAGTTCTGGTCTCTGTTCACCGAGATCAACTACTCGGCGTTTCGGTTGGAGCTGCAGCCGTTGTACCGGGAAGACGAAGAGGAGGAGTCGCTGCGAAAGTTTCTCGCTGGGGAGCCGACCGACCCGGCCGTGGATGTCGAGGGATGCCTGCCTTGGTGGGAACTGGTGCGCGATCTCACCCGGCGCGGTGGCCGGATGGAGCGGGTAAGGGTGCACGAGGACCCGCCTACGGACTACCAGCGCTGGGAGCGCTGGCTCGGGCGGTGGAATGAGGAAGCCGGCGAGGTGATCTGGTATCCGACTCGCGCCCAGGCGCACGAGTTCGGGCTGTTGCCGGCGGCGGGCGACGTCGACTGGTGGCTCTTCGACAGCCACAGGCTGGTGCAGATGCACTTCGACGCTGACGGCAACCGGATCCGCACCGAGCTGGTCAGCGACCCGGAAGCGGTTGTGCAGGCTAACGTGTGGCGAGATCTTGCGCTCTATCACGCCCGCCGGCTGGCGGCTGCCGAGCCGGTCAAGGGAGGTACGTGACCAAGCCGGTCGATCCACTCGAAGAGTGGTTGACACAGCCGGGTGGCCTCGCGGACAGACTGCGGGCCGCCCGGCTCCGTGCTGGGTTGACCGGCAAGCAACTCGCCGCCGCACACGGATGGCAACAGCCGAAGGTATCGAAGATCGAGAACGGCCGGCAGATGCCCACCCCGGCTGATGTCGAAGCCTGGCTGACCACGTGCGGCGCCGACGCGGCGGAGATCGGTGACATGCTTTCCCATTTGGACCAACTCTCAGCGCAGCATCGGGACTGGCGACGCCGGCTGCGTCAGGGTCAGGTGGCGGTCCAGGCCGACTACAACGACCTCGTGCGTAACGGTGCCGTGTTCCGTGAATTCACGTTGGAGGTCGTCTCCGGTCTATTGCAGACCGCCGGGTACGCAAAGGTCGCGATCGAGCAGGGTGTGCTGCTGCACGACACGTCGCCCCACGAAATTGACGACGCGGTGGCCACTCGGATGCGACGGCAGCAGTACCTCTACGACCAGTCCAAACGCTTCGAGTTCATCCTCGGCGAACCTGCCCTCCGCTGGCTGGTGTGCCCGCCGAGTGTGATGCTCGGTCAGCTCGATCGGCTGCTCGGGGCGGTCTCGGGCATGCCCAATATCCGTTTCGGCATTCTTCCGCTCGGAGTGCAACTCTCGCTCATTCCGCAGAACTCGTTTGTGCTCGTCGACGACGTGGCGTATGTGGAGACGTTCGTAGGGGAGACCGAGCACCGTGGCGAGGAGACGGCGGCGTACCACCGAGTCATGGACAGGTTGTGGGCAGACGCGGTGACGGGCGAACACGCCCGGCGGCTGATCCTGAGTGCGGTCCAGGACGTGCAGCGGATCGCGGCCGAGTTCAGTTCGGACGCTGGCTAGCTGAGGCTTGCGGCGCGGGCAGCGCGGACTGGATGCTCTTGGCATGGGACTCACTGTGGCCGAGGGCAACCGGATCCTGCGCGACAACTTCGCGCCCTGGGTGCTCGATCTGGGGTTGGTCGTGTCGGAGATCGGTGACAGGTCGGCGGTGTTGCGGCTGCCCTGGTCGAACCGGCTGGCCCGCGAAGGCGGGGCGCTCTCGGGCCAGGCGATGGCCGCGGCCGCCGACACCGCGACCGTGATCGCGGTGTCCGCGGCGCGGGGCAGCTACGGACCGATGACGACGGTGCAGCTGTCCATCACCTACCAGCGACCGGTGATCGGAAAGGACCTGCTGGTCACGGCGACCCTCGACAAGATCGGCCGCAGTCTCGCCTTCGCCGACGTGACGCTCACCTCCGAAGGAGCGAACGACCCCGCAGCCCGCGCGTCCACCGTCTACGCCCTACTCGGCTGACGCCCGCGCTCCCTGATCAAGGGCTGGCGGGTCGGGTCAGGGCTGCTCGAGCCAGGCCAGCATCTGTTTGATCTGGGCGGTGCGGGACCGGTCGATCTGCCGGGC
>WNFU01009798.1_pt1 | contig 11546 bp, 12 predicted proteins | sample 5400121 | NCBI WGS metagenome assembly WNFU01 (sample SAMN13153360, study PRJNA577476) | soil metagenome | isolation source: 100 cm soil or saprolite under grassland replicate 1 | place: USA:California | collected 2016-06-15 | reverse complement strand
TGCGGCGGCTCGACACCGGCCGCGACGAGCGCGCCGACGACGGCACCGACGCAGGCCGCCGCCACGACGGCGCCCACGGCGACGCCGCGGCCGTGCTGCACCAAGGTCATCGCGGCCTACAGCAACATCACCGGCGACGACTGGGTCATGTACTACGCGTTCGAGAAGGGCATCTTCAAGGAGCAGGGCCTCGAGGTGGACATGCAGTCGATCAGCGGCGGGGCGCAGACCAGCGCCGCGCTCCTGGCGAACAAGATCCACATCGGTCAGTTCGGCGGCTCGGAGGCGCTCAGCGCGGTCGCCCAGGGAGCCGACCTCGTGCTCGTCGGCAACATGGCGACGGTCTACCCGTACATCCTCTACGCGCAGAAGAGCATCAAGACCGTGGCCGACCTCAAGGGCAAGAAGGTCGGCGTCTCGAACAAGGGCGGCTCGAGCGACATCGCGACGCGCGCGGCACTGAAGGCCAACGGCCTCGACCCGGACAAGGACGTCCAGATCGTCGCGGTCGGCTCGCACGCGAACCGCACCGCGGCGCTCCTGAACGGGTCCATCGACGCGGGCGTCGACGACCCGCCCGAGGACGAGGAGCTCGTGAAGGCCGGCCTGAACCCGATCATCGACCTCGCGTCACAGAAGCTGCCGGCCGCGAACACGGGGATCATCGTGCAGCGCAGCTACCTGAACGCGAACCGGGACACGATCCAGGCGTACATCGACGCGACCGTCATCGCGCGGGCGAAGATGGTCAAGGACAAGGAGGGCTCGGTCGCGGTCCTGAAGAAGTACTTCAAGAGCGACAACACCGCTGCCGAGCGTCGAGCAGTTCAAGGACTCCATCGCGATCCTCGGCGCGGACAACGAGAAGATCAAGAACGTCGACGTCAGCAAGATGATCGACACGTCCTTCGTGAAGAGCGCGCAGGACCGGAAGCTCGGCGGCTAGGGGATCCGCGGACCGGCCGGGCCGCAACGACGCGGTCCGGCCGGTCTACCATCGCGACCCGTGACCGCGAAGGATCCGAACGCCTTCATCGACGAGCTGTGGGGATATGCGCGCGCGCTCGAGATGAAGGAGCACCCCTGGTTCAAGGGCGTCCGCGAGCACCGCTGGACGCGCGAGCAGATCGCCCGCGCCGAGATGCAGCACTACCTTCGCGTCCGCATGAATCCGGTCTTCTTCGGCTACATCGTCACGAACGTCGTGAACGAGCGGAACTACGACCTCATGCCCATCGTCATGGAGAACTTCATGGAGGAGCTCGGCGGCGAGAAGACGCACGTCGACGTGATGCTCCAGTTCCTCGAGGAGGCGGGTCTCACGCACGAGCAGGCCGACGCCGCCGAGGCCGCGCCGGGCACGCTCGCGGCCATCGAGATGATCGTCGGCTGCTGCCAGCGGCGGAGCGCGCTCGAAGGGATCGCGATGCTGTCGTTCGTCGAGGCCATGCACGGCGGTCCGGATGGCGCCGCGGCCGGCATGTTCGAGGCGATGACGAAGCACTACGGCTTCAGCGCGCGCGCCGCGGCGACGTACGAGCTGCACGCCGAGCAGGACACCGGGCACGGCGACCGCCAGATCGAGGCGATCCGGCGCTTCGCGCGCGACGAGCCGACGCAGGACCGGGTGCGCGCCGCGGTGAAGCTCGGGCTCGAGGCGTTCAACTTCGAGTGGGACGGCCACGTGCAGGCGATGACCGGCGAGCGCTCCTACTGGCGCGGGCTCGCGCCGCGGATCGACCTCGCGACGCCGGCGGTCCGCCTACGAACTAGCGAGGACGAGGGCGCGAGCTTGGTCGCGCATGAGGACGAGCGACGTTCGTACGAGCGAAAGCGAATACCGCGGGACTAGAGGTACCGGCGCCCCTCGAGCCGGTCGGGCACGACGAGTCCGAGCGACGCGATCTGCGGCTCGACCTCCGCGATGTACTGGCGGCGCGCCTCTTCGTTCGTGCGCTTCTTGAGGCCCCAGTCGATGTAGCGCTCCGTGCGCGCGGACCCGGACCTTCCGAACATGTCCAAGCCCACCCTGTACCACCGATCGACGGACCTCTGCGCCGCGTCCTTGCCCTCGGGTCCGCTCGCGATGAGCTGTTCGAGCTTCTGCTGGCCGTACGCGATGTGGCCCTTCTCTTCCCGGAGGATCACATCCAGGTAGTTGTCGACCGGCATGAAGGACGAGCCCACCATCTCGTCGAGCTGGTACTGGCCGACCTTGTCGATGAGCATCCCGAACGCCGCGAAGTCGGCCCACTCGGGCATGTCCTCCTTGAACGCGTCGACCTCGCGCTTCGAGCGCGGCCGCGTGAGGATGTCGGAGCGGTCGATGTCGATGAGCTGGAGCATCCGCAGGAACTTGCGGCAGTGGTCGATCTCCTCCGCCGCGATGCGCGCGACGCGCCACTGGTCGTCGACCGTCGGCGCGCGCAGCGTCCAGTGGTCGACGTAGATGTGCGGACCGCCGATCTCGCAGTCGGCCTGGATCGCGAGCAGGCGGGTGAGGAGCTCCTGGTACTCCTTGGGCATCTTCTCGAAGTCCTTGGGCTCGATGCGATCGGTGAAGGGCGCCACGAACGAGCCACCCCCTGTTCCATGTTCGCGATGCGAGATCCGCAGCCAGGGACGAGTCTACCCGCCGCGCGGAACAAAGGTCTTACCAATGGCCCAAAGCCTCGGTATGCTCCGACGCGAGACCGGCCTCGCGCTCCAGGCGGGCCGGAGGAGGGGGCGACATGAGCCGGATCCTTCGATTCGCGACCTTCGCGCTCAGCGGTGCGCTCATCGCGGCAGCGTGCGGCGGCGGTGGCCCGGCCGCGACGTCCGCGCCCAGCGCGCCCGCCGCGACCTCGGCGGCCACGACGGCTCCTTCCGCCGCCGGCGCGTTCAACGAGGCCGCCGAGGCGACGAAGCTGTACGACGCCGCGACCGCCGCGAACGAGACCGAGGTGAACCTCTACTCGTCCATCAACGAGGAAGAGGCGAAGCCGCTCCTCGACATCTGGACCAAGGCATTCCCGAAGATCAAGGCGAACTACATCCGGGCCAGCGAGAGCGCCTTGATCAGCCGGATCCTCACCGAGGCGCAGGGGAACAAGAACAACTTCGACGTCGTGGCGACGACGAGCACGCACCTGCTCGGTCCGGCCGGTCTCTCGCTCAAGTACTTCCCGCCGAACGCCCAGAAGATCCCGGATGACGTGAAGGACAAGGACGGGCTCTGGTTCAGCATCTACACCAACTGGAACATCGTCCAGTTCAACACCAGCAAGGTGAAGAAGGGCGACATCACGAAGTACGAGGACTTCCTGAAGCCGCAGTTCAAGGGTCAGATCATCATCGACGACAGCGACATCGAGTGGTACCAGGGCCTCATCGCATCACGCGGCCAGGAGAAGGCCGACCAGCTCATCAAGGACATCGTCAAGACCAACGGCGTGACCGTCATCGACGGGCACGGCACCATCAACGACAAGATCACCGCGGGCGAGTTCGCCGTCGCGCTCAACCAGTACGTGAACCAGCCGGAGCGCTCCAAGCGCCAGGGTGGTCCGACGGATTGGCTCGCGATCGAGCCCGTGACCATCATCACCGCGGGCAAGGTCGCGGTCGCGAAGAGCGCTCCGCACCCGAACTCCGCGAAGCTGATGGCCAACTTCCTCGTCTCGACCGACGCGCAGAAGTACCTCGCGGGCAGGGGACGTCAGACCACGCGCACCGACGTGCCGCTCGATCCGCCCGACCTGCTGAAGGGGATCTCCAAGACGTACACCGCGCCGGTGCTGCCGGCCGCGGAGCAGGCTGAGCTGCAGAAGAAGTTCAAAGCGCTCTTCAAGTGATCTAGGGAGGACGAGGCGGTGGCGAGCATCGGGCTGGCGCGTCCGGCCGCCCTCCGCCGTCTCGTCCTCCGAGCCACGCCGGAGGGCGTGCTCCTCGCGGCGGTCGCGGCCATCGTCGCGTACCTCGTCCTCAGCCCGATCGCGTTCCTGTTCATCGCGAGCCTCCGGCGCTATGAGCTCATCGGCTCCATCGCCTTCGTGTTCACCCTCGCCAACTACCGGGACGCGTATCTCACACCGGACTTCCTCGAGGCGTTCGTGAACTCCTTCGTCTACGCCGTCGGCGGCACCGCGGTCGCGCTCGCGATCGGCACGGCGCTCGCGTGGATCGTCGAGCGGACGAACGCGCCGCTCCGCGGGCTCATCGTGCTCGGGGCGGCCGCGACCTACCTCATCCCGGGGGTCCTCATCACGCTCGCGTGGGTCCTGCTCGCGAACGCCAGGATCGGCTCGCTGAACCACCTCATCCGGCTCGTCGTGCCCATCGACGATCCGATGGGGCCGCTGGATATCGGCACGATGGGCGGCATGATCTGGGTGTTCGCATCGCACCTGTACCCCGTCGCGTTCCTCATCATGTCGGCGGCCTTCCGCAGCATGGATCCGTCGCTCGAAGAGGCCGCGGCGCTCTCGGGTGCGGGGATCGCCGGCACGCTCCGCCGCGTGACGCTCGGGGTATCACGTCCCGCGCTGATCTCAGCGGGGCTGCTCCTGCTGGTGCGCGGCCTCGAGAGCTTCGAGGTGCCCCTCATCATCGGGATCCCCGCGAAGATCCGCGTGATGACGACCGAGATCTATTCGAACGCCGCGCTCGTCCAGCCGCCCGAGCCGGGGATGTCCGCCGCGCTCGGCGTCCTCCTCCTGGCCCTGTCCATCGTCGGCGTCTTCTTCTACCAGCGTGCGACCGGCCGCGCGCGCGCGTTCGCCACGATCACCGGGAAGGCATATCGCGCGCGGCGGCTCGACGTCGGGCGAACGCGCTTCGCGCTGACAGGTCTCGTGATCGCGTTCTTCGTGCTGACGTTCGCGCTGCCGATCGCGGCGATCGCGTGGGTATCCCTGTTCAAGTTCGTCATCCAGCCGTCGGTCGAGGCGCTCCCACGCGCCGGGCTGTCGCAATATCAGTTCGTCCTCACGTATCCCGCGATCGTCGATTCGTTCCGCAACTCGGTCCTGAACTCAGTGGTCGTCGCGACGATCGTGGTGGCGCTCGCGTCGCTCGCGGCCTGGATCGTCCTGCGGACGCGCGTTCCCGCCCGCGGGCTGCTCGACGGTCTCGCGTTCGCGCCCATCGCGATCCCCGGCACGATCATCGGCCTGAGCGTCCTGCTCACGTATCTCACGCTGCCGATCCCGCTCTACGGGACCGTGTTCCTCATCACCATCGCGCACGTCACGATGTTCCTGCCGTATGGCATGCGCCTCGCGAGCGACGCGCTGCTGCGCGTGCACCCCGAGCTCGAGGAGGCCGCCGCGCTCTCCGGCGCGTCCTGGGCGGTCTCGTACCGCCGGATCCTCCTGCCGCTCCTCGTTCCCGGCCTCATCGCCGCCTGGATCACCGTCGTGGCGGTCTCGTTCCGCGAGCTCTCCGCGACGATCTTCCTCGCGACGCCGCAGTCGCGATTCGTCTCGGTCGTCATGTACTCGACCTGGTCGGACGGGAACACGACCGCGGCGGCCGCGATCGGCATGGTCATCCTGGTCGTCGTCCTTGCGCTCGCGATCGGCGCCTGGATCGTCGGCCGCCGGTTCCGCATCGCCGAGTGAAGCTGCGGCTCAGCACGTTCTCGCGGCCCCCCGCGCTGGACGCCGCCGAGCGCGACGGGCTCTTCGCCGCCGAGGGGCTCGAGATCGACGTCGCGCGCGCGACGGGGTCCGCGGCGCAGCTCGCCTCGCTCCTCGCGGGCGAGCTCGACCTCGTGCACACCGCGGCGGACAACGTCCTCGCGCGTCTCGACGCGGGCGAGCGCGATCTGCGCATCTATCTCGTGGCCGAGCTCGGCGTGGACCTGCGCCTCGTCGCCCGCGGCGTGACCTCGATCGGCGAGCTCGCCGGGCGCCGGCTCGGCGTCGACGCGGCCTGGAGCGGTCACGCGCTCCTGCTCTACGCGGTCCTCGAGCGCGCGGGCGTGCGGCGCGGCGACCACGAGGCCGTTGCGCTCGGGAGCTCGGCGCACCGGGCCGCGGCGCTGCGCGAAGGCCGGATCGACGCCGCGCTCCTGTCGCCGCCGCACGACGCCGCCGCGATCGCGGAGGGAGCCGTGGTCCTCGCCGAGTGCTACCGCGAGTTCCCGCGCCACCCGGGGCTCACCGTCGCGGCGCGGCCGTCGTGGGCGGCGCGCAACGGCGATGCGCTCGTCGGATACCTGCGGGCGCTCATCGCCGGGCAGCGCACGACCGGATCCGCGGTCCCGGCGATCGAAGCGCAGCGCGCGTCGTTGCGCGGAGCGCTCGACCTGCGCCGCTCCGTGACAGGTGGCCCTGCCGGGACGGACGACGACATCACGCGGGCGTTCGATCCCGCGTACGCGCTACGCGCCGAGCCCGCGCTCGCGTGACCTACGTGCCGCAGACGACGAAGCGCATCGGATAGGAGTGCAGCCGCTCCGTGCCCGTCGGTGTGATGCGCAGCGTCTCGCCGACCTGCACGCCCATACGCGCGTCAGCCGTGACGACGTTCGGCTGCACGACGACCACCATGTCCGCGCGGAACGTGAACGCGGGGATCGGCCCGTGCGCGGTGGCGCGCGTGCGGAGGATCGGCGGCAGCTGGTTGGCGCCGTGGAAGAGGTCGTCGTACAGCGTGTAGCCGCGCTCGTGGACGACGGCGGCCGCGTCGACCACCTGCTCCGCCGTCGCGCCGTCGCGCAGCACCGCGGCGACGCGCGCGTAGCACTCGACCGCCGCGTCGTGGATGCGCCGGTACGCGTCGGTCGGCGGTCCGCCGATCGCGTACGCGCGGTGGATCTGGCCGGTGTACCCCGCGTGCTCCGCGCTGATCTCGGTGATGAGCACGTCGCCGCGCTCGATGACCCGGCGCGACGGGATCTGCGACGGCACGCCGATCTCCGGCGCGCGCATCGCTGTCGTGGCCATGAAGTGGATGCCGTGGCCGCCGCCTTCGTGCGCGTACGCGCCCTCGACGATCGCCGCGAGCTGGTCCTCGCGGAGTCCGGGACGGACCTCGCGCTCGAGCGCCTCCATGGCCATGTCGGTGAAGCGGGCGGCGATGCGGATGCGGCGAAGCTCTTCGGCGCTCTTCACGAGGCGCGCGTCGCGCAGGATGGCCCCCGCGTCGACCCACTCGACATCCGGAAGCGCTCGCGCGAGCGCGGCGTGGTGACGCCATGGCACGGGACCGACGAGCCCGACGCGGCCGCTTGCGGCATCGCGCTCTTGCAGGGCCGCAACGACCGACGAGGCGCTGTCGACGCCGCCCCAGCGGACGTCGGCGACCGACGCGGTGCGGCGCGCGTTCGGGACGTGGTTGTAGAGCTGGACGAGCAGGATCGGATCGCCCGCGCGCGGGAAGACCAGGTACGACTCGCGCGTGCCCGGCCAGTCGCTGAGGTAGCGCACGTCCGCGCTCCGGCCCGCGCCGTACAGGACGAGGCCCGCGAGGTCCCGCTCGGCCATGCGCGCGCGCACGGCGTCGCCGCGGCGCGCCATCTCGCCGTCGGAGAACGTGGGGTAGAGCAGCGGGTCGGACATGAAGCGCCGGTAGAGTACCGAGCACCGTGATCGCTCCCGAGCTCGGCGTCGCCCTGCTCCGCCAGATGCTGCGCATGCGCCGGCTCGAGGAGCAGGTGATCCATCTCGCCGAGGACCACAAGCTCATCCGCGCGCACTTCCACGTCTACATCGGCCAGGAGGCCGCCGGCGCCGGCGCGTGCGCGGCGCTCCGCCGCGACGACCGGCTGTTCACGACGCACCGCAATCACGCGCACGTCCTCGCGAAGGGCGGCGACCCGATGCGCATCCTCGCCGAGATCATCGGCCGCTCCGGCGGCTACTCGGGCGGGCGCGCCGGGACGTTCCACGTCGCCGCACCGGACATCGGCATCCCGCACACGTCCGCGATCGTCGGCGGCGCGCTCCCCATCGCCGCGGGCGCCGCGTGGGCGGCGAAGCTCGAGCGCTCCGACCGCGCCACGGTGGCGTTCTTCGGCGACGGCGTCATGGAGGAAGGCGCGTTCTACGAGACCCTGAACATGGCGCAGCTGTGGCGCCTGCCCCTCCTTTTCTACATGGAGAACAACAGCGTCACGCCGGAGGAGCGCCCGGGCAGGGGATCGCCGACCTCGTCGCACGCCGCGAAGGCCCTCTCGGACGTCCCGCGCGCCTTCGGTGTCGACACGACCGTGATCGACGGGACGCGCGTCGACCGCGTGCACGCCGCGGCGAGCGAGCTCGTCGCGCGCCTGCGCGCCGGCGATGGTCCGTTCTTCGTCGAGTCGCGGACGACGCGCTGGCCGGGGAACTACGGGTCGATCCCGAAGCTCGTCGGCGGCGACACGGACATCGCGTGGACGTGGGACCAGGGCGCGCCCGCCGAGCCCGTGCGGACCTGGCACGCCAAGAGCGACCCCATCCTCCTGTGGGCGCGCGACCTTCTCGCCTCGAGGACGCTCGACCGCGACACGCTCGTCGCGCTCGACCGCGAGGTGCAGGACGAGATGCGCGGCGCCGCCGAGGCCGCCCGCTCCAGCCCGCTGCCCGATCCCGCGTCGGCCACCGAGCACGCATATGCCTGAGCGCATCCTCAGCTTCGCACAGGCGATCGCCGAGGCCGTCGACGGGATCATGGCCGAGGACCCGCGCGTCATCCTCCTCGGCGCGCGGTTCACCGGGTTCACGAAGAGCGCGCGCGTGATGGACCCCGTCCTCGAGCGCTACGCGGACCGCATCGTCTGGCCGCCGATCTCGGAGCTCGCGTACTGCGGCGTGGCCATCGGCGCGGCGCTGTCGGGGTTCCGGCCCGTCGTCGAGATGAGCACGGCGACGTTCTCGTACGAGGCGATCCCGCAGATCTGCAACGAGGCCGCCGTGATCCACGCCAACTCCAATGGCCAGGTCTGCGCGCCCGTCGTCTTCCACGTGCTCTACGGGATCCGCGGTGCGGGCGGGGCGCAGCACTCGGGCAGCCCGCAGGCCTGGTACTGGAACACGCCGGGGCTGCAGGTCGCGATGCCCGCGACGCCGGCGGACGTGAAGGGTCTGCTGCGGTACGCCGCGCTCCGCAGCAACGGCCCGACGGTGTTCCTCGACCACTCGAAGCTCATGGAGGGCTTCGGGCCCGTCCCCGAGGGTCCGTACGAGATCCCCTTCGGCGAGGCGAAGATCGAACGTCCGGGCGACGACGTCACGATCGTCGCCACGTCGATCCAGGTGGTGCGCGCGCTCGAGGCGGCGGACGTGCTCATGCGCGACGACGGCATCTCGGTCGAGGTGGTGAACATGCGCACGCTCCAGCCGCTCGACCGTCCGACGATGCTGCGCTCCGTGCGCAAGACGGGGCGCGTGGTCGTGAGCGACGAAGGCCCCGACCAGGGCGGCGTCGCGGCCGGCCTGGCCGCGATCGTCGCCGACGAGGCGTTCGACGCGCTGAAGGCGCCCGTGAAGCGGGTCGCGGCGGTGCCGGTGCCGGTCTCGTACAGCCAGGCCCTGGAAGAGGCGGTGACCCCGCGCGTCGATCTGCTCGTGCGGGCGGTGCGCGCGACGCTCGGTCGCGCGTGACGAACGATCCCGTCGCCGCGGTCGCCTCGCTCGCGCGGTCGTCGCCGCGGCAGACGTTCGTCCTCATCCCGCTGCTGACGCTCGCCGGCGAGCTGCTGCGCGGCAGGCCGCGCGTGCGCACGGAGTGGCTCGCCTTCTGCGTGATCGGCTACGCGCTCTACCGCGGCGCGGGGCGGTACCGCGCCGCGAAGCGCGCCGGACCGCCGGGGTTCGCGCGGCCGCCGGACCGCCTGCTGACGACGGGCCCGTACGCCGCCTCGCGCAATCCGATGTACCTCGGGCACCTCGTCTTCCTTGCGGGCCTCGCGCTCGCGACGGGCTCGCCGGTCGCCGTCGCGGGGCTGCTCTGGCAGTGGCTCCGCCTCGGCGCGCGCGTGCTCGAGGACGAGGAGCGCCTCGACCGGATCTTCGGCGACGAGTACCGCGCCTACGTCGCCCGTGTCCCGCGCTGGGTCCGGATGCCGAACGTCCCCGTCAGCTGATGGAGCCGCGCGATCTCCTCGAGCGCGATCTCGTCCTGCACCTCGTGACGCTGCGGCGCGGCGGGACGCCGCGCATCACACCGCTCTGGTTCGTGTTCGACGACGGCGTCCTTCGCATGACGAGCGTCGCCGGGAAGCCGCACCTGCGCGACCTCGCGCGCGATCCGCGGTGCGCCGTCATCGTCGACGCCGAGATCGAGCCCGCGCCCGACGGCGAGCGCCGCTACGCGCGCGTGCGCGCGCGCGGACGCGCGGAGCTGCGCGACGATGCGGACAAGGCGTGGACGCGCCGGATCACGCTGCGGTACATGGCCGGTCCCGCCGGCGAGAAGCTCGCCGAGCGCCGCGCGCGCGACGAGCGTGTCGTCATCACCCTCCGTCCCGAGCGCATCTCGGCGACGGCGTCGCGCCCGCGCAGCCCGTAGTGGCGGCAGTGCCGTCGCGGTCGTTCGAGGACGTGCGCGCGCTGCTGCTCGAGCGCGCCCGCCGGAACCGCAATCCGTTCACGCATACGCCGCCCGACGCGGCGGAGCGGATCGTCCGCGGGCTGACGTCGACGGCGCACGGACCGTGGGTCGATGCGTTCGACGCGGCCGGGCTCGCCGCCGCGGAGGATCTCGAGGCCTACGGGTGGTGGCGCGTGGCGCGCTACCCCGCGCCGACGTCGGCAGCGAAGCGCGACGCGTACCGGCGGTCGCAGGAGCGCTACCTCCGCGCGATGGCCGGGATCGATCCCGCGATCGAGCGCGTCGCGATCCCGTTCCATGGGCGGCCGGGCGAGGGCAGCGTCGTCGTCGGGCATCTCCGGCGCCCGCGCGCAGCGGAGGGTCCGCCGGTGCTCGTGGTCTGGGGCGGGATCGATGCGTTCAAGGAGGAGCGCCGCACGGACGCGTACCTCGCGGCCGGCATCGCGACGCTCGCGATCGACATGCCCGGCACCGGCGACGCGCCGCTCGTCGGGTCGACGGACGCCGAGCGCATGTGGGACGACGTGCTCGCGTGGGTCGCGGGCCACGCGGATCTCGACCGCGATCGGATCGCGGTGCTCGGGAGCAGCACCGGCGGCTACTGGGCCGCGAAGCTCTCGCGCACGCACCGCGACCGGATCCGCGCGGCGGTCGATCACGGCGGACCGGTGCACGCGGCGTTCATGGAGGACTGGGTCGCGCGTTCGCAGGTGGGGGAGTACCCGTTCGAGCTCGCGGAGACGCTCGCGGCTGCGTTCGGCGGGTCGACCTACGAGGACTGGTTGCGGATCGCGCCGACCTTGTCGCTCGCCGCGCTCGGCGTGCTCGACCGGCCGTCAGCCCCGCTCCTCGTCGTGCACGGTGAGGGCGACACCGTGTTCCCGGTCGCCGACGCGCGGCTCCTCATCGACCGCGGCGCGAACGGCCTCATCACGGCCGGCGGGCACATGGGTAGCGGCGAGGTGACCAGCGCGATCGTGCGCTGGCTGATGAAGAAGCTGATCTAGGAAGAGCGCACTCGCATG
>WNFU01008824.1_pt1 | contig 11546 bp, 10 predicted proteins | sample 5400121 | NCBI WGS metagenome assembly WNFU01 (sample SAMN13153360, study PRJNA577476) | soil metagenome | isolation source: 100 cm soil or saprolite under grassland replicate 1 | place: USA:California | collected 2016-06-15 | reverse complement strand
AGCTGGGCCGAGCGCTCGAGAAAGGCGGCAGCCGCAGCTAAGCCTCCGCGCGCCTGTGCTCGAGCGGCGGAGCGGTCCAACTCCTTCGCGACGTCGTCGTCGGGGCCCGGGGCGGCGTAGGCTCGGTGCCAGGCGTGGCGGTCTGCGTCGATCTCGGGGTCCGTCGCTTCCGCCAGGGCGCGGTGCGCCTCCTGCCTCTCCTGAAGCGAGGCCGACCAGTACGTCGTCGAGCGCACCAGCGGATGGCGAAAGCGCACGCGCGCCCCGAACTCGAGTAGGCCGGCTTCGGCTGGTGCCGAGGCTGCGTCGGTGGAGATACCGAGACGCTCGGCAGCTCCCCAGACGAGCAGCGGGTCGCCGACGGGATCAGCCGCCGCGAGCTGTAGGAGGCGTCGAGAATCGGACGGAAGAGCGTGGATCCGCCGCCGAAAGGTCTCCTCGACGGTCCCGGAGACCGGAACGCCGCCGGCGAGTCCGAAGCCGCCCGCGAGCTCTGCCGGAGTCAAATCTCGAAGCACCTCCAGCATCGCGAGCGGGATGCCGCGCGTCTCGATGACGATCTGCTCGCGGACGCGCGGGTCCAGGGGTGCAGTCAGAATCGAGTCCAGTAGAGCGTAAGCATCGACGTCGCTCAACCCCCCGACGACAAGCTCCGGCAGCGCGGCGAGCTCATCGCTCTCGGCGCGCGCGGCGAAGATCAAGCCGACGGATTCTCGGTCCAGGCGACGCGCAACGAAGGCGAGGACGTCGGCCGAGGCGCGGTCGAGCCACTGCTCGTCGTCCACCACGCAGAGGAGCGGCTGCTCCTCCGCCACATCCGAAAGCAGGGTCAGCACAGCGAGACCGAGGAAGAAGCGATCCGGGGGACGCCCGGAGGCGAGCCCGAACGCGGTCCGAAGCGCCTCGCTCTGTGGCGCGGGTAGACCTTCGAGGCGATCCAGCATCGACGCCAGCAGCTGATGCAACCCGGCGAAGGCAAGCTCCATCTCCGACTGCACGCCGGCGGCGCGTACCACCCGAAACCCTGGCGCCTGCTCGACGAGGTACTCCAGAAGCGCCGTCTTGCCCACGCCCGCTTCGCCACGCACCACAAGCGCTCTGCTTTCGCCCGCGCCGACGGCCTCGATGAGGCGGTCTAGCACGTCGCATTCGCTGCGCCGGCCCGTCAGCGCAGTCGCGGGGCGGCTACCTAGGGAGAGCTTGGCCATCTTGCTTGTGAACCGACGTTACACCGGCGCCGACAGGCTGCAACGACTGGCCATCGGCGGATGCGATCGCCACCCGCCGCTCCTCATTCTCGGAGGTGTTCCGAAAGGAGGAGCCAGTGACCACCGTCGAGCAACCTGAGCGCTTCACGACGTTACCTCGCGAGGAGACGCTCGCCGCAACCGTCGTCGCCCTCGAAGAGCACGGCTTCAGCGTGGAGGTGGTCGACGACCTCGACGCTGCCCGCGAAGCCGTCCTCGCCCGCATCCCCGAAGGCTCGTCCGTGATGACTATCACTTCGGTCACGCTCCAGGAGGCCGGTATCGCCGCCGCGGTCGACGAGGGCGGGCCCTATGAGTCGGCGCGCAACAAGATGATGGCGCTCGACTTCGCCACCCAGTTGCAGGAGATGAAAGCGATCGCAGGCCAGCCCGACTTCGCGCTCGGCAGCGTTCACGCGATCACCAGCGATGGGACTCTCGTCGTCGCCTCGGCTTCCGGCAGCCAGCTCGCCTCCTATGTGTGGGGCGCCGCAAACGTCATCTTCGTCGTCGGCGCGCAGAAGCTCGTCTCCTCCGCGGAGGAGGCCCGTGAGCGGATCGCCGAGCACAGCCTCCCACTCGAGGATGCGCGGGCGTACGCCGCCTACGGGCAGAACAGCCAGATCGCAAAGGTTCTCGAGATTCACCAGGAATTCCCCGGCCGTATCCACGTCGTCCTCGTCCGACAGTCGGTTGGCTTCTGAGAGTCCTGGAGCGCCGCCAGACCAAGCCAACCGAAGGGAGATCGTCCGTGAGCACCGAGCAGCGAGACAACCTCGAAGCAATCCTGCGACAGTCGGCCTTCCCGGCCGGCAGCGATGTCGACGAGCAACGGCGACTGCTCCGAGAGTTGCTATCGGCGCAGCCGCTGCCCGCCGACGTGACCGTGACCGCCGCCGCGCTGGGCGGCGTCCCAACCGCCGAGATCGCAGTCGACGGAGTCGAACCTCGCCACGTTGTCCTGTACTTCCACGGCGGCGTGTACGTCATGGGGGACGCCTTCCTTGCCGCTGACCTGGCCTCGCAGGTCGGCCGGCGGACGCAGGCCAAGGTCATCTCCGTCGACTACCGGCTCGCCCCGGAGCACCCGTATCCGGCAGCGGTTGACGACGCTCTTGCCGCCTACGAAGCCCTCCTGGACAACGGCACAGCTCCGTCGGACATCGCCTTCGCGGGAGACTCCGCCGGCGGCGGGCTCGCCGTCGCCACCCTGGTCAACGCCCGAGATCACGAGCTGCCCCTGCCAGCCGCGGCCTTCGTCATGTCACCGTACGCCGATCTCACCCTGGCCGGGACGACCATGGAAACCAAGCGCGAGGTCGATCCGCTGATGAGCCGAGAAGCACTCCAAGCCCGAGTCACCGACTACACCGCGGGACACGACGCCGCTCTTGGCCTCATCAGCCCGATCTTCGCGGATCTGTCCGGCCTGCCGCCCCTGATCATCCAGGCCGGAACTCACGAGGTTCTCCTCGACGACGCCGTAAGCCTTGCGCGACAAGCCGCCGCCGCCGACGTCGAGGTCACCCTCGACGTCACCCCTGGGGTGCCGCACGTCTTCCAGGCCTACCACCCGATCCTTGACGAAGCGGCCGCGGCGCTCGACAGAGCCGGACAGTTCCTGTCGGCGCATCTCGCCGATGCCGCGTTGAGGGCAGCCGCATAAGCCGCGTGCCCGACCCCAAGCAGGACATCGACGGGCCGAGAGACGAACTCGAGCCCGGCGAGGTCATCGAGGCCGAAATCGGACGCCTCGTCCGTCATCCGCGGGCGGAGACAGCACGCCTGAAAGAGGTCGCCGCAGATGCCGAGCACGGATCGTCGCCGTTCATCGAGATCGCGCTCGTCGCCCGCTGGATCGTTCCGCTCGTACTCATCCTGGTTTGCATCACGCTGCTCGTGTATTTCAAAGCCTGAGCCTCCAACCGCATCAAGCAAGTCCTCGCTCGACGCAGACGAGGACCGCGCGTCATGGCTGCACGCCAGTTGCGCGCGAGTGACCACCGGGTTCGAGCGGATCAGCCGGTCGAGCACATCGCGTTCGCTGCGCCGGCCCGTCAGCGTAGTCGTGCGGCGACGAGCTGAGAAGAGCGTGGCCATCTTGCTGCTGAGCCGACGTTACGCATATCGGACAGGCTGCGAGGACTGGCCATAGGCGGATGCGATGGCGACCAGCCGGTCCTCATTCTCGTGGTTATTCCGACGAGGAGGACGCGAGACTTGGAGCCGGAGCTGCCGGAAGACGTCCGTCCGGGTTTGGCGCCATTGGACGAGGAGGTCGACCACGCCCGCGGGCCGACGGCCGGACGTCTGATTCTCGAGTACGGCGACTACGAGTGCCCCTACTCGCGGCAAGCGTTTCGGGCGATCGAATACGTCGAGCAGGGACTGAGCGGGCGCGTTCGTTTCGCCTTCCGGCACTTCCCGCTCGTCCAGATCCATCCGCACGCGTTCGGGGCGGCGGCCGCCGCCGAGGCAGCTGCTTTGCAGGACTGCTTCTGGGCCATGCACGAGCTTCTTTTTCAGTGGCAGAAGGCGCTCGAAGACGACGATCTCCTCCAGTACGCCGAACAGCTCGGTCTGGACGTCGCACGCTTCGACGAGGATCGCGTGGGGCCGGATGTCAGGCGGCGCATCCGCCGGGATGTCGAGACCGGACTAGCTTCGCCGGAGGTGCGCGGCACCCCGACCCTCTTCATCGACGGTGTCGTTTATGTGGGTGGTTACGACGCGGCAAGCCTGATGGAAGCGTTGGCCAGATGAGCGGGACGAACGTCGGGCCGAGCCGCCCGGACCTGCACTCGCAACGACCGGCCGACATGACTAGCCGCCGGCGGATGCGATCCGTGGCCACGGTGGCGCACCCTCAACGCAGCACAAGGGACCTGAAAACGCACGGCCCATCGCGAGTCCGCTGTGGCTCGCAAGCCGCGAAGGAGGACGAAGGATGTCCGCTGAAGTCGTGACACATCCCGCAGTCGGGGCGGACGACCGTCGACGCTGGCTCGCGCTCGCTGTGATCGTGACGGCGCAGTTCATGGTCGTGCTCGACATCTCAATCGTGAACGTGGCGTTGCCGTCGATCAAGACCGATCTGGGCTTCTCGCAGGAGAGCCTGCAGTGGGTGATCACCGGCTACTCGATCTTCTTCGGCGGGTTTCTCCTGCTCGGTGGCCGGCTCGCGGATCTGCTCGGACGCCGGCGCCTGTTCATGGCGGGGCTGCTCCTGTTCACCGTCAGCTCGCTGCTCAACGGGATCGCCTGGTCGGAAGCCTCCCTGATCGCGTTCCGGTGCTTGCAGGGTCTCGGCGCCGCGATGATGTCGCCGGCCGCGCTGTCGATCCTGACCACGACCTTCGAGGAAGGTCGCGAGCGCAATCGCGCGCTCGGGATCTGGGGCGCCGTGGCGGGCAGCGGTGGCGCTGTGGGAGTGCTGCTCGGCGGCGTCTTGACCAGCGCGTTCAGCTGGCCGTGGATCTTCTTCGTCAACGTGCCCGTCGGTGTTGCCGTCATCGCGGTCAGCCCCTTGCTTCTGCGCGAGAGCCGCGCCGATTTGCCCGATCGGTACTTCGACTTCGCTGGTGCGGCGACGATCACCGCCGGGCTGATGCTGCTCGTCTACGGGATGACCCGCGCCACGCAACACGGGTGGGGCACACCCGCGACCATCGGTCTCTTGACGGCCTCCGGGGTTCTGATCGCCTCGTTCTTCCTGATCGAGTCGCGCACGAAGGCGCCTCTGTTGCCGCTACGGATCTTGCGGCTACGGACGCTCGCGGGATCGAACCTAAGCGCCCTGATCGCAACCGGCGCCGTCTTCTCACAGTTCTTCCTGCTCACGCTGTACATGCAGCAGGTCCTGCACTACTCAGCGCTCAAGACCGGGGTCGCCTACATCGGGCTGACGCTGACGACCATCGCCTTCTCGGCCGTTGCACAAGGACTCGTGACGAAGTTCGGAGTCAGGAGCATCTTGCCCGTCGGGTTGGCGCTCTCGACGGTGGCGCTCCTGCTCTTCGCACAACTGCCGGTTGACGGCCACTACTTCCGCGACTTGTTCCCCGGCTTCATCGTCAGCGGGCTCGGGCTGGCCTTGGTCTTCATCCCGATGTCGATCGGCGCACTCACCGGAGTCCGCGCGGCCGATGCGGGCATCGCCTCCGGGTTGATCAACACGACCCAGCAGATCGGTGGGGCGGTCGGCGTCGCGGCTGCCACGACGATCGCGACCACCTTCACCAACCATTACGTCGACTCACACGCGGGGATCAGTGCGCTCAGCGGCGCTGCACTCACGCATGGCTTCCAGATCGCCTTCTACGTGCTCGCTGCTACCGCCGCGGTGGGCGCCGTGCTCGCGGCACTGCTGATCGAGCCGCAACCCGCCCAGGCCGCGCGCGAGCCGGAAGTCGGCGAGCCTCAGGTCGCCGTTGTTTCGCAGCACACCCCGGTCTGCCGGACCCGCGGCGTCTCGGCGGGCCAGCTCGAAGCCACCTGACCTCAACCTCATACGAGCACCCGAAGGAGGAAGACGATGACGAACGATCTCGGTGTCTGGACCGCGGACGACTGCGCGTTGGTGCTGATCGATTACCAGAAGGAGATGTTCGAGGTCATCCGCTCGGAGACGAGTGCCGACCTGGTCGAAATGCACGTCCGGCTGTTGGCCAAGACGGCGAGGGCGTTCGACGTGCCGATCGTGCTCACGACCGTGGGTGTCGGCGCGGGCTTCAATGGGCCGACGCTTCCGTCGATCCTGTCCGAGCTCGACGGGGTCGAGCCGATCGACCGGTATTCGATGAACGCGTTCGAGGACGAGGCGTTCAGCGAAGCGGTGAAGGCGACTGGGCGTAAGCGACTGATCATCGGCGGCCTCCACACGGAGATCTGCCTCACGTTTGCGACCGTCCAAGCCTTGAGGGACGGCTACGACGTCATGTACGTCACCGATGCGGTCGGAGGACGTTCCCAGACCGCGCACCGCACCGCCATCGAGCGTCTCGCGCACGCCGGCGCGGTGCCGACGACGGCGCTCGCCGTGACCACCGAGTTGTTCCGCGACTGGGCGGGGCCGCTCGCGGGGCCGGCAACCGACACCATCTACTGGTACTTCCGCGAGATCCCGAAGCTCACGGACGATGTCGGTGTCGCGGATGCCGAGAAGGGCGCCGCAGCAGCCTACGCGGAGCAGGCTGCCGGCGCAGCGCACTGATGCCGGGGAGACTCTCAGGCAAGGTCTGCATCGTCACTGGCACGGGCGGGAGCATGGGACGCGCGACCGCGCTGACGTTCGGCCGCGAAGGTGCGCTGGTCGTCGGCTGCGACGTGGCGGTCGAGCCCGCGGAAGAAACACTCGAGCTGGTCAAGGCGGCCGGCGGCGAGATCGTGTCGCTCCAGCCATGCGTCCTCAGCGATCCGGCCGAATGCGCGCGACTGATCGATCTGGCGGTGAGCGAGTTCGGCCGGATCGACGTGCTGTTCAACCTCGCGGGCAGGTCGCACTTCGGCCGGCTCGAGAGCGTCAGCGACGAAGACTGGGACGCCGCACGCCGGGACGAGGTCGACCTGATCCTCTACCTCACCCGCGCGGCCTGGCCGCATCTGGTTACCAGCCGCGGCGTGGTCGTGAACATGGCCTCGCTGAACGGGCAGCTCAGCTTCAAGAGCCTCGCCTCGCTGTCGCACACGACCAACAAAGCGGCGATCATCGGGATGACGCGCCAGCTCGCGATGGAGGGAAGCGAGCACGGCGTTCGTGTCAACTCGATCTCGCCGGGCCTGATCCAGAGCGGGGCGAACCGAGCCCATCTCGAGGAGGGCGCGGGCGGGTTCGCCCGCGAGATGATCGAGAGAACACTCTTGGGCCGTCTGGGCGAGCCGGAGGACGTCGCGAACCTCGCGCTGTTCCTCGCCTGCGATGAGAGCTCCTACATCACGGGCGTCGACGTCGTCATCGACGGCGGAATGAAGGTCTGGTGACCAGACGCCGTTCGGGTTTCTGTGCCGTCGCGTTCGCCTTCCTGATCGTGATGGCGTTCGCGACGCTGCCGAGCCCGCTCTATGGCCTGTACAGGGAGCGCGATGGTCTCTCGGCGTTCACGATCACCATCGTCTACGCGATCTGGGCCGCGGGCACGATCGCCGCACTGATTGCGGTCCCGTTCATCGCCGGGCGCATCGGCCGCCGTGGCGCGATGCTCGCCGCGGTGGCGACGATGATGGCGGCCGCAGGCGAGCTCGCGGCGTGGAAGGCGCTGCCGGGCCTGCTTCTCGGACGCCTGCTCACCGGGGTGGCGGTCGGGATGGCCGCCGGCACCGCGATCACGTACCTCATCGAGCTCCGGCTCCGCGCGGATCCGAATGCCTCGCCAGGCCCCGCCCGGACGATCGGCACGTCGGTGAACGTCGGCGCGCTCGGCATCGGTCCTCTCGTCGCCGGCTGCCTCGCTGCGTGGGTGAGCCATCCGCTCACGCTGCCCTACCTCGTCTGGATCGCGCTCGGAGCGGTCGCGCTGGTCGGCCTCGCCGTCGCGCCGGAGACGGGTGCGCCGGCGGCGGCTCGAGCTCTGTTCTCGATCAGGCTTCCTGCGGCGGCTGGCGCTGCGACGCTGGCCGCGTTCGCGGCCACCGGACTCTTCGCGGGGCTGTCCGGGCTCTTCCTCGCCACCACCTTCCACCGCGCCTCGCACGCACTTGCAGGGGCGACCCTGTTCATCGTCTTTACGGCCGGGGTGCTGTCGCAGCTTGTGACGGCAAGGCTGCGGGCGTCGGGTGTGTTCGCAGTCGGCACCATCTCGATGCTCGTCGGTCTCGTGCTCCTCGTGACCGCCGTGCGCCTTTCGACCCCGAGCCTTGCACTGTTCCTCGTCAGCGGCGGCCTGATCGGAGCTGGTGCCGGCGCGGTCTTCAAAGGAACGACAGGTCTCGTGCTGGATGGGACGGCACCTGAGAACCGCGTGGCGATGACCGCGGAGTTGCTGATCGCGCTCTTCGTCGGGCTTTCGGTGCCGGTGATCGGGGCGGGAGTCGCGCTCGACCAAGGTGCAAGCGCGCCGAACACCGTGCTCGGCTTTGCGATCCTCGTTGGTCTCGGTGTCGCCGGCGCCGGATGGGGGCTGCTCGCGCACAGGCCGAAGAGCTCGCCGCAAGTCGCATGACTACGGGTTTCCCGAATTCGAGCCGGCGGCGACCGCGGCCACGATGCCCGCAACGACCACGACTCGGAAAGGAGTCATGTTGACAACCGAGACGACAACCATCACCTCCGAGCTTCCGGACTACGCGCCGGTGCCGCAGTCGGCGCTGGGCCCCGCGCTCAACGAGCAGGGTTACTACGTCGGCCGCGTCGAGCGGAACCTCCACTGGATCACCGACGGCACTTACCAATCGGCGTTCCTGACCACCTCGGACGGCGTCGTCCTGCTGGACGCGCCGCCGACGATCGGCAACAACATCCAGCGAGCCGTCGACGAGATCGCATCGGCAAACGGCGTGAGCAACAAGGTGACCCACCTCATCTACTCGCACCACCACGCCGACCACGCCGGCGCGTCCTCGCTGTTCGACAAGAACGTCACGCGCATCGGGCACGAGGAGACCCGGCGCCTCTTGCTGCGCGACGACGACCCCGCGCGGCCTCCGAACGAAGAGACCTTCGGCGACCGCCGCACCCTCGAGATCGGCGGCGAGCGCATCGATCTGGCCTGGCACGGCGCCAACCACTCGCCCGACAACATCATCATCCACCTCCCCGACCACGACACGCTGATGCTGATCGACATCGTCAACCCGGGCTGGGCACCCGTCTACGTCTCCAAACCTGACCGAGGACATCCCTGGCTACATCGAGGCCTCCGCGAACGCCCTCGCCTATTCGTGGAAGCACTTCATCGGCGGCCACCTCGGCCGGCTCGGCACCCGCGACGACGTGACCTTGCATCAGCAATACATGGCCGACATCTCGGAGAGCTCGAGGAAGGCAATCGACACCGTCGACCCGACGCGCTACTTCGTGAAGTACGGCGAGAACACATGGGCGGCGGTGAAGGGCTACCTCGACGAGGTCACCGCGGTCGCCGCGGCACCCGTGATCGAGAAATACACCGGCGTGCTCGCGGCCGCGGACGTGTTCACGGAGAGCACGACATTCTGGGTGATGGAGTCAATCCGCCTCGACCTTGGCTACGGCTCGCAGGTGCACCCTTAATGGCGAGCCTGCCGGTCCAGCCTCGCGACGGTGCCGCGACAATCGGGGCCATCGGCCAGGAGGTAATGCAACGTGCAGGACGATCCGGACAGCGCGACCTCGTTGTCGCAGCCTGAGGGCAACGGATCGCGGAGCAGCCGGTCCGCAGTCCGTGTCGGGGGCGTGGTCAAGCGGTTCGGGTCGACGACGGCGCTGGCCGGCGTCGATCTGGAGGTTCCGGAGGGGATGGTCTTCGGCCTACTCGGCCCGAACGGGGCGGGCAAGACGACGCTCATCCGCATCCTGGCGACGCTGCTCGAGCCGGACGCGGGACAGGTCGAGCTGCTCGGGCACGACGTCGTCACCGAGTCGGCGAGCGTGCGCGAGCTGCTGGCCCTGACCGGTCAGTTCGCCGCGGTCGACGAGCTCCTGACGGGCCGCGAGAACCTGGAGATGTTCGGGCGCCTGTTCCGGCTCTCTCGCGCGCAGGCCCGCCGCCGAGCGTCGGAGCTGCTCGAACGCTTCGAGCTCACCGACGCCGCCGACCGAACCGCGAAGAACGTACTCGGGCGGGATGCGACGGCGGCTCGACCTGGCGTCCAGCCTGCTCACCCAGCCGCGTGTGCTCTTCCTCGACGAGCCGACGACGGGCCTCGATCCTCGGAGTCGCAACGAGATCTGGGCGATCGTCCGCGACCTGCGCCGCGAGGGGACGACGATCCTGTTGACGACGCAGTACCTCGAGGAGGCGGATCAGCTAGCGGACGAGATCGCCGTGATCGACCACGGCCGCGTGATCGCGGAAGGGACCGGCAACGAGCTCAAAGACCGTGTCGGCGGCCAGATCCTCGAGGTCGAGCTGACCGACGTGGGGCAGCGTGACGAGGCCGAGGCCGCGCTCCTTCGCGTCGGCTGCGGCGCGCCGGAGGAGGACGAGCGGCCGAGCCGGCTGACCCTGCCGGCGCCGCGGGAGAGCCTCGTCCTCGTCGAGGAGGCCGCGGCCGAACTACGTCGCGCCGGGATCGGCGTCAGCGACACGGGCCTGCGCAGACCGACGCTCGACGACGTCTTCCTCCAGCTGACCGGCGAGGCGCCGAGCGAGAACGGCAAACCGCCGATCGCCGCTGCCGTGACCGACGAGAAGCTCCTCGCGCGCCGTCGCCGGTTTCCGCGCCCGCACGCATCGTCGCTGCGAGCCGCCGAGACGAGCCTCACCGACACCGCTGTCGTGACGATGCGGAACTTCCGTCACTTCTGGCGCCAGCCCCACCTGCTCGTGTTCTCGACGATCCAGCCGATCATGTTCGTCATCCTGTTCGTCTACGTCTTCGGCGGTGCGGTGGGCCTGGCTCTCCCGCCGGGGGTCAGCTATGTCGACTACCTCTTGCCCGGGATCTTCGTCCAGTCGGTCACGTTCCGCGCCTCGAACACGGCGGTCGGCCTCTCCGAGGACCTGCGCCGCGGCGTCATCGACCGCTTCCGCTCGATGCCGATGGCGCGCTCGGCCGTCCTGGTTCGGGCGAACGACCGCGGACCTCGTGCGAAACGTCCTGATCATCGGCCTGATGGTCGTCGTCGGCTACCTCGTCGGCTTCAGCTTCCAGGCGGGCGTCATTCCGGCGCTCGGATGCGTCGCGCTCGTCGCCGCCTTCGGGTTCGCGCTGAGCTGGATCTTCGCATTCGTCTCGTTGGTCGTCCGTGGCGCCGAGACCGCGCAGACGGCCGGGTTCGTGCTGCTGTTTCCACTCGTCTTCGCGAACTCGGTCTTCGTCCCGGTCTCGACGCTGCTGAACTGGCTGCAGCCGATCGCCAAAGCCTCGCCGGTGACGCTGACGGCGGACGCCGCGCGCACCCTCGCCCTCACGGGCGGCGTGCCGGACTCGCTCGCGGGCGCGCTCGCCTGGATCGTCGGAATCGTGGCGCTCTTCGTGCCGCTCTCGGTCTGGCGCTACCGGAGGATGAGCTAACCCTCAATGGCGGCAGCATCCCCCGCGGCGCCGAGTTCGTACGGGCCGTCACCGACCTCGCCGGTCGCGCGGGCGTGGACACCGCCCCGCTTGACCGCCCGCGCGACCGTCGTGCAGAGCTACGCGAGAGCTTCTTCGAGCTCGCCC
>WNFU01027040.1_pt1 | contig 11547 bp, 11 predicted proteins | sample 5400121 | NCBI WGS metagenome assembly WNFU01 (sample SAMN13153360, study PRJNA577476) | soil metagenome | isolation source: 100 cm soil or saprolite under grassland replicate 1 | place: USA:California | collected 2016-06-15 | reverse complement strand
AGGCCGCTGCGCGCTTCGCCGTTTCTTGCAGTTGGAAATGGGGAGCGCAGGCGCCCCGCTTCTTCCGCGCCCTCGCGGAAGAGGCACGTTCCCGAGGCCAACCGCGAGGGCGCGGTTGGCTGCGCCCGAAGGCGGGAGCGCTGCCCGGTGCGCGGCCCTTGAGGCCGCAGAGGGTTGGACGGCGAAGGACCCGCGGAGCTGCTCCGAGCGTCCCCGCCCCCTGCGACTTCGTGCGATTTCTCGGAATAAGGTTTGCATACGCCCGGCCATCGCGTACCGTGACGTTGGTCTTTTAGACAACCAGCCGCTTTCAAGGCATGGAAGATCGTCAATTGAATTCATTCCTCATTGATGATTTGAAACCCGATCGTCGGGAACAGTCTGGGAAAGAGCAGTGGGTCTAGATCAGAACATCATCATGAGCACAAAACTCTACGTGGGAAATCTTTCCTTTGACGTCACTGAAAACGAGCTTCGGGACATGCTTTCTCAACACGGGCCGGTGAACGAGATCAATGTTATCATGGATAAAATGACCGGGCGGGCTCGCGGCTTTGCCTTCGTTACCATGAACACTCCGGAAGCGGCTAATGCCGTTATTCTGGCCCTGAACGGCAAAGACTGGCGGGGCCGCGCACTGACGGTCAACGAAGCGCGCCCGCGCGAAGAACGCCCGGGTGGCGGTCGCGGTTACGGTGGCGGCGGCTACTCCAGTCGCTGATAATTAGCCCGGATGGATTGATCGTTTCAGGGGGGGCTCTGTCCAATCGAGGCCCGCTTACTTTCACGTATTATGACAAACCAATCAGCCAAGACGGGACCGGAATCGACGCAACAGAAGTTCGAAAGCGTTTTGTCCCGCGAACCATTCAAAGGACTCAAAGCCATCCTCGACAGCCTGTCTGCTGACCGAGAAGCGGTATGCGACGGGGTCAGCGGTGCGAATTCTTACGAGGAACTCCTGGAGAGGCTTGGTTATCGAATCACTTTGATCAAGCAAATCCACGTGAAGGATTCTTATACCCGCGTGGGCTCAGCCGGCGGCATCAAGGTCGTACTTCCTTATTACGATATTCCGACGCAGAGTTCACTGCCCACGCTCGTACATTTCGACTCCACCGTGACCACCACCCCAAAATCCGCCAGCTTCTTCAATACTATGCTGGCCGCGCTTAAGACGCAATTGAGCGGGTCATGAATCGGGCTGTTCCTGGATCAGGATGGCCTTGTTAACTCTTAGGAATCTCTCTAACGCCGCTTTCCCTGAAAGAGAAATCGGAGACCTCTTGACCTCGCCTTTGAAGTGTTTGTAATGCACCAGCGTTTTGCCAACCAGTCCAATCCGCAAACGCGAACCCTCCATTTGCCAGATTTGACCGCTTTGGAATGGTTGCAGAGGCATTCGGTTCTTTGGCATCGTGTTCTTCATTTCCACCATTCTAGTGTGGTGTCCCCGAAATAGCTATACATTCGCCGCAAGTTATTTTTCGTCCGGACGAGCCCCATCAAAAGCGGTAGGGCAGACCTGCCGGTTTGCACAATTTTACCGCGAGCGAGTGAAGCGACGCTGGTAGTTACAAGGGAAAGCACATCATTTCGCTCGCTCTTGAAGAAATTGGGACGGCGCCGCAACGCCGTACGAATTTAGCGCCACTCTGGCAGCGCAGAGTTTCACTCTATACGTACCTGTCCAAATCGTCGCGGGCCGCGCAAATTTTCCGGAGTGCGGCTCTGTGAGCCGCAGCGCGCTGGACCTCGAAGGGGCTGCGGAATCGCTCGTGGCGTTAATGGCAAGCGAGGCGGCTGCGGCCTTGCCGGCCGCAGCGCGTTCCGAAAGCGAACAACGGGTTGGCGACGAACTCACGGGCATCCCGGTGCCGGCGCGGCTGCGGGAAGAATGCCCGCGGTCCGGACCGCGGCTCGTGAGCCGTCGGGCGCAGCGTTTGTAGTGGCGTGCGAGATCGAATCGAAAGTGCCTCGCCATTCGGAACGCGCTGCGGCTGGGACTACGACCACAGCCGCGCTCCGTCCCGGTCGCCGCTTCGCCGCGCTGCGCTACGAAGGCGGCTGTGGGCTAAACACATACGCAGGGCGGCCCAACCTTGGCGGTAGGTCCAAGATACGCCACATGGTCGGGCGCCAGAAACTTTTCCGCAAACTTTTCCCGATTGCGGCAATAGTATGGTGTGACCAGTGACACCGAGACCGAAGGCCAATGCTTCGCGCGGCAGCGTGCCGGGGACTGCGTGCTTCCCTTGAGTGAGGAGGCCTGCTCCCACCTTGTCACGTTGCATGGGCCGATGGTAAAGGCGGCATGCCACCGTATCCTGGGAGATGCGGCGTTGGCCGAGGACGTGGCGCAGGAAGTGTTTTTGCTCCTGGTCCGCAAGCTTCCTTCGCTTCCACCGCAGACGATTCTGGGTGGCTGGCTTTATGTCACCGCCTGCCAGTTGGCCCGGACTCACCAGCGCACGCACACCCGCCGGCGGCAGCGAGAGAAGCAACTGGAAGCCATGGAGAACCTTATGAATCCCGCTCAAGACACTCTCTGGCGCGAATTGGAGCCGCTGCTCGATGATGCCATGCTGACGTTGTCCCAACGGCAGCGTGAGCTGGTGCTGTTCCATTACTTCCAGAATAACAGCCAGCGCGCTGCCGCGGGTCTGGTGGGTTGCTCCGAAAGCGTCGCGAGCCGGGAGCTGGTGGCGGCCATCGAGAGATTGCGGAGATTTTTCACACGCCACGGTGTAACCGTGTCGGGAACGGCTCTGATCACTCTGCTCAACACTCACGGAGCCCAGGCAACCATCGGCACCGCAACTGTCGCCGCCACGCTCTCATCGGCATCGGCAATCGCGGAGACATCGGCCGCCAGCACCTCTCTTGTTCTCGGACTCATGAAAACGACAACTACCACAAAAACTATCGTCCCCGCCGCCGTGGCGCTGCTAATCACTTCGGGCACCGTTCACTATTTCACGCGAAAGGATATCCAAACCGCCCCACCGAAAGCGGCGGAACAGCCGGCGCCAGCCGCTGCCACTGGTACTCCTGCCGGAGCTAACGGCTCCGGATCCGCGCCCGCTATCGCCAGCACACCTGAAACGGTTCCGCCTCAGTCAATCCGGCCTTCGCCATCTTCGGAAAAGGCTAAAACTACTCGGGTTTACGACGAGGCAGCCCTGAAAGCCGCCCGCGAGAAGCAGGCTAGATTCTTCCAGCGCATGGCACAACTCGCCTTGATGCGTGACCCGCTGAAGGCACAGGAAATCCTCCTCAACGAATATGGAATCCACCTTTCCGTGGACGAATTCCGCCAGCTCCAGGAACGCGGACAAAAAGGATTCACGTTCGGCATTGTCGAGCACTGGGCCGCCACGCAGCCGCCAGAGGCCCTGGCTTGGGCCGCCTCGGTGATTTCGGAATCCGGTGGCGGCGCGGATATTCATCAGCTTTTCCTCGATGCAGCGCGGAAGACCCTGGCGAATCTGAATCGCGCGACGCTGGATGGGATGCTGCCCGAGGGTCCCGGCAAGGCTAAGGTGCTGGATCTCGCGGAAGCCGCGACCGATCCCTATTCCCTGGCGAACCGTATTCTCGCCGTGACCGATCCGGCCGAGCGTGCCTCCCGGCTCAAGGTGCTGGCACAGGGATGGTCCAATCCTGAAACGTCCGCCGAGTGGGCACGGCAAAACCTCAACGATGCCGACAAAACCGCGTTCTACTCCCAGGTCGGTTACAACCTTGCGCACGAAAATCCCCAGGCCGCACTGCAAGTCCTCGCCGAACTGAAGGGCACGGATGCCTACGCATCCACTTTCGGAGCGATGCTGCGCGGTCTGGTGCAGATAGGTGGCCAGGGCCAGCAGGCAGCGGAGCTAATCGCCAACTCGGATTTCAACGCCACCCAGCGCGCCGACCTCATCTCGGAGTTGGCTCGCCGTTGGGTGCGGAACGATCCCGACGCCACCATTGCGTGGGCCAACAGTCTCACTGCTCCAGAGGATTTTCGAGCCGCCATCCCGCTCCTCGTTTCCCAGCTGGACAACGACAGAGTGAGCCGCACCGTTGAAGCCTATCTAAAGAATAATGACCCCGTGATGGAACGGGCGCTCATCGAAGCCGCCGCGCCGCCCGGCCTTGGTTTTGATCCGGAGAAATCGCGGCTGATCCTTGATCCCCTCATTAGCAGAGATCCGGCTCTGAAGCTAACCTCAAGTCAAGGGAGCGGATCGAGCAGGGAGGAGATGCTCTGGAACTCCGTGAACCAAACTGCCAAACGCCAAGCTGAGGTCGGCCATCCTGCTACCGCAGTGGAATGGCTCGGCACGCTGCCCTTTGCCAGCCAGAGCGATTACGTCAAGGCGATCGCCAATGTTTTGACCGTGTGGAACCTCAAATCCCAGGCCGAGGCTGCCGAGTGGCTCCAGACCGCTGCTCTGAATCCCGCCCTTAAATCCGATTTGCTAAAGGCCGTGCAGCCTTGAGCAAAAGGCTCAAAGTTCAAAGCTAAAACCTCAACGGAAATTTAAAGTTGCAAACTCCAATGCGGCCCGAGGGAGTGGTAATTTGGAGCTTTCCTTGAACTTTGAACTTTCTCGCAGGCCGTTAGGCCAGCAGTTTGCCGACTAACTCGCCGTGAATGTCGGTGAGCCGATAATCGCGGCCTTCGAACCGGTAGGTGAGCTGCTTGTGATCGATGCCCAACAGGTGGAGCATCGTCGCGTGGAAGTCATGCACGTTGACCGGGTCTTCAACAACGTTGTAGCCGAAGTCATCCGTCGCACCGAGCACGATCCCCGGCTTAATGCCGCCGCCGGCCATCCAGATCGAGAAGCAGCGCGGATGATGGTCGCGACCGAAGTTCTCCTTCCGGATCTCGCCTTGCGAATAGGCGGTCCGCCCAAACTCCCCGCCCCAGATCACCAGCGTGTCGTCGAGCAAGCCGCGGGCTTTGAGGTCTTTCACGAGCGCGGCGCTGGCTTTGTCGGTGTTCTTGCCAGCCGGCGCGCCAGGGGGCGATTGTTGGCGAAGGATGACTTGCCCGGTTCGGCGCCGTAGAGATCGAGGATTTCTTTCGGTTCGCTGGCAAAGTCCATCAACTCCGGCACGCTGGTCTGCATGCGGAATGCCAGCTCATAATTCTCGATATGGGTCGCGATCGCCGGGTCACCGAGTGCGCCGAGCTGTTTGCGGTTCAGTTCCTGCATAGCGTCGATGAGCTGGCGGCGCGCCGTCTGGCTCAGGCCGGGCGGGTTCGACACGTAGAGTACCGGATCACCCTGGCTGCGAAAGAGCACGCCCTGATGGTTTCCGGGGAGGAAACCGTTGCCCCAATAGCGTGTTTGCAGGGGCTGGCCGCCGCCGCCGCTGGTGAGCACGACAAACGCCGGAAGATCGTCGTTCTCGCTCCCAAGACCGTAGCTGAGCCAGGCGCCGATGGTCGGCCGCCCCGGTTGTTGGTGGCCGGTCCCGAGGAAGGTGACCGCCGGGTCGTGATTGATCGGCTCGGTAAACATCGACCGGATGATCGCAATCTCATCGACGATACCGCCGATGTTCGGAATCAGCTCGCTGAGCTCGACTCCACTCTTGCCATAGCGCTTGAACGGATACGGGGAGCCGACGCACAGAAGCGCCTTTTGGCCAGCGGTCATTCCCGTGATGCGCTGGCCCATGCGCACGCTCGGCGGAAGTTCCTCGCCCGTCATTTGGGCGAGCTTCGGCTTCGGATCGAACAGGTCCAGGTGCGACGGAGCGCCGGATTGAAAGAGGTAAATGACCCGTTTGGCCTTGGACGCGAAGTGAAGCGCTGGGAGCGCACCTTTGGGTTTCAGCGAAGGACTTATCGCCGCCTCGGCTCCGAAGACGTCGCGACGCAGGAGGGCGCTCAGCGCCATGGCGCCGAGCCCGGTGGTGCTGCCAGCGAGGAAGGCCCGGCGGGTCAAGGTCCTTTCGGTCTCTGTTTGGAGAAACGTTGTCATTTCGTTATCGTCTCGTTCAAATTAAGCAACACATTCGCCACGGCGGTCATCGCCGCCAGCTCGATCTTGTCGATCGACTCGGCCGGCTTTGATTCGCCGACGGCAAGCAAGCTGTCGGCAGCCTTGGCGTCGGAGCGAAAGTTGGCAAGCTGTTGCTCGTTCCTCGCGCATTACCCGCTCCGCCAGGGCGCGCGCGCTTTCGACGAAAGCCGGATCGTTCATGAGCACGAGCGATTGCAGGGGCGTCTGGGTGCGCTGGCGCAGGAACGTGCAGACTTCGCGATTGGGCGCGTCAAAAGTGGCAAAAGACGGATAGTGCGCGGAACGTCGCCAGAAAACATACATGCCGCGTCGATACAGTGCTTCGCCGTGATCCTGTTCGTACTTGGCGTCGGTCCCGTCCCAGATTCCGGGCGGCTGGTACGGTTTGACGCTGGGACCCCCGATTTTCGGGTTCAGCAGGCCGGACACGGCGAGCGCATTGTCGCGAATGAACTCGGCCTCGAGCTGCAGGCGCGGGGCGCGGGAGAGCAAGCGATTGTAAGGATCTTGCTCCAGTTTGTCGGGTGTGACGGCGGCGGATTGGCGGTAGGTCGCGCTGGTCACGATGAGGCGAACAACAGCTTTCACGTCCCAGGGCCTCACTGATTTGGAGTCCTGGAGATTGGCTTTTGGATCCGCCTCGCCTCCCGCGCGGAACTGGCAAGCGAGCCAATCGAGCAGCTCGGCGTGGCTGGGCCATTCGCCTTGCGAGCCGAAGTCGTTGATGGTTTTCACCAGACCGGCGCCGAAGAACATTGCCCAAAACCGGTTCACCGTGACCCGGGCGGTGAGCGGATGCTCGCGAGAGACAAGCCATGCGGCGAGATCAAGACGGTTCGGCGGGGCGGGCATTTCGGCTGCCCGGATTGGCGGAGCCGACGGGACAGCAGAGCCAAGTGAAGAAGCAGCACCCCCCGGCTCTTCAGACGTGCCCGCCCCCGAGCCGCCGGACCCGTCAACGCGGCCTGCCGTTCGTTCACGTGATGTACTATCGTCCGCACCGCTGGCCGGATCGGATTGAAGCGTCGCCAGTCGCAGGCGGCCATCCTTGTTCTCCACGTTTACTTTCTTAATGGCCGGGAGAAACGCCGGCGTGTCCGCCGTCACCCGTTCGCCTTTGTTCCGGAAGTCGCCGCGGACGAGCTGGAAGGTTTCTCGTGGCGGATCCATCTCCTCCATGATCATTGAGCTCGGAATCGCGTTGATCAAATCATCCTTCGCCTTCCGCGCCTTGGTCAGTGCGGCTTCGGAACGAAGGAAATCCACGGCATAGTTTTCCTTATAAAAACGGCGCAGATCATCGCGTTCTTCCTGGGTCCGCTTTCCACCCGATTTCGTGACAATGGGCATGATCCCTTGAAAGGCAAGAACGCGCGCGTCGTCGCCGCTGAGCGCGTGGTCGTAAAAGCGAACGTCGTCGATGACGCCCGTGAAGTCTCCTTCCTCGTTACGCGACCCGACTCGCAACGGCTCGTCATTGGCGATGGAGTCCGAGAGTTTGTCCTTCTCAATTTCAACGTCGCGCGCGCGACCGCCGACGAACAGCTTCACGCCGGCGCCCTTCCCGGAGCCATCATACGTCACGAGAACGTGCTGCCATTGGTTCGCGGCGAATTTCTCCTTCGTTTTGACCTTGATTGCATCGTCCGGGAATTGGTGAACGAGGTGGACTTCGAAGCGTCCGTCGTTCGCGAAGAGGTCAAAGCCGCGATAGCCCGGCTTCTTCTCGATCTTGCTCAGAATCGCGCCGTCGGATTGTACCTTGACCCACGCCCCATAGCTGAACGTGTTCGTGCGCTCGAACGCGACGAGCGGGCCCAGGTCAATGTGCGTTTTGCCGTCAAACTTGAGCGCTTTCCCCAGACGGCCATCAACGTATTCCGGCCGATCGTCACGGACGAATTTGGGTCCGTCGGCCGGTTCACCCTCGGTGGACAGCGGTTTTGACTTGGTCTTCGGATCGGCTTCCCTTGCCGCTGATGCGTTCGTTGACGGGCGAAGCGTCTCGTCGAACGTCAGCAACGCGAGCAACCCTTCGTCGCGCGGCTTGGGCGGGAGTTTGGCGTTCGTTTCCCGCTCCCATTTTTCCTGCGTTTCGCCGAGTTCATTGTTGCGGTCCTGCAAGGTCTTTTCGGCATCGCGCAGGCGGAAGTCGGCTTCGACGAATTGCATCGCCTGCTCGGGCGTGGGCGCTGGTACACGAGGTGGCGGATTATCCGTCCGGATCCGATCCAGTCCTTTTTCCGGGACGTTGTGGAAGAAGGCGTAGAGCTTGTAGAACTCCTTCGTCAGCAGCGGATCGAATTTGTGGTCGTGGCACTCGGCGCAACCCACCGTCATGCCCAGCCACACCGCACCGAGCGTGTTCACCCGGTCCACGACGTATTTGTTCAGATACTCGTCCGGATCCGAGCCGCCTTCGTCGGTGGTCATGTTATTGCGGACAAACCCGGTGGCGATGCGCTGCTCACGAGTCGGGTTGGGCAACACTGGTGTCCGCGTAGCGGGCCAGGTCGAGCCAGTTGACCGCCATCCGTTCACCGTAGTGCGCCGAGCCGAGCAGTCGATCCACGAGCTTCTCGTAGGCTTGGGGAGAATTATCCGCGAGAAACGCGTCCACTTCCTCGACGGTTGGCGGCAGCGCGGTGAGGTCGAGCGTTGCTCGCCGGATCAACGTCACCTTGTCCGCCTCCGGGGCCGGTTTCAGGCCCGCTTTCTCGAGGCGCTCCAGAATGAAGTAATCGATCTCATTGCGCGGCCAGTTCTCCGCGCGCACTTTGGGCAAGGCCGGTCGTTCCGGAACAATAAAAGACCAGTGGTTCTTCCGTTGTGCCCCTTCCTTTACCCAGCGAATGAGCATCTCCACCTGCTCGGCGCGGAGCGGCTTGCCCTCCTTGGGTGGCGGCATGATTTCGTCCGGGTCGGGGCTCTTCAGCCGTTGCACCAGCGTGCTTTTCTCCAGATCGCCAGGCACGATGGCCCGATGGCCCGACTTCAATGTCTTCAAGGGTTCCTCAGGTCGGTCGAGACGCAACCCGGCCTTTCGCTTGTTCTCATCCGGCCCATGGCACGCGTAGCAGTGATCGGACAGAATGGGGCGGATGTCGCGGTTGAAATCAAGTTCTTTCTGCGCAGCGAAGGCGGCGTGACAGCAGACAAGCGTCACCGTGACGAGTCCGCGAAGGCAGCTCGATCGGTGCTCATTGGAAATGTCAGGCCGCATGCGTTTGGTGAATCTGCTTCCACCTTACACGGAACCGGGGAGGTTTTGAAGCTCAATTCTCGGACGAACGCGACGGATCTTGGCGGCGCGCGTGACTTCGCGGAGCGGAAAATAGCTGCTCGAACCCCGTCGAGGCGCCACTCCGCGTTGCGCACTTGAAATAGGGCCGAGGGCGGTGGCTCCGGCGTTTCGGTCCCGCCCCCGGCCCGGCCGCCAAACGCGGCGGCCGGGCGGACGAATGACTTATTGCCTTGGCGGAACGACGCGGCCGGCACTCGACCGTCAGGAACTGGTGAGTCGCGAAAGGCCGGCACCACTGACTTCAACGTGCCCCGCCAAGTGGATACTACTAGCAAACATCTCGCCAGCGATGATTCGGGGTCAAAATACCTGAAGGTTGAGCAAAAACGGCCCGATTTGGGCCCACTCACCCGGAAGGTTATGCCGGAACCGACTGATTTGGGGACGCTGACCCGGAAAACGAGCGCAGGCCGTCTCATCGTGGGTTCGACATAATTTCCCGTGTCAGCACCCGTGCAGCGCCGCAAGCGCTGCGCGCTTGTGAAGGGGTTGACGTTGCAATTCGTGCATCCCGTGATGGACCTACACTCCGATCAGAAGCCTTCGACGATTTCAAAGACGAGCTCCTGCCGTCCGAGCCGCTACCGTTCTTCGCGGCCTACGGCACGCGGCAGGACAGCGATTGCATCGTCCACTGAGACCGTGGACTCTGCGCTTGCGTTGGTCAGAGCGCTTCGAGTAATTTGCGCCCCTATGTTGACCCAGTGCGCACAACGGTTTTATTGCAGTGCTGATGGTTACAACGTCATTCACGGAATTGCACTGTCACAACTTCTAGTACAACGTCAAAACAAGCCGATTGAATCATTCATAAGTGCTTGTCAATAAACGGTTGGCTGGGTAGCTCAGTCGGTAGAGCAGAGGACTGAAAATCCAAAAACCCACTTTTTGCTGTTTGTTGCTCCGGTGTGAAGTGACTGATTCCCTTAGCGTTGAAAATGGTTTCAGCATTTTGGCCATTTGCCAGGGCTGGCGGCTTTTGGCTGCAAAAATGTGTTCCGGGATACAAAAAGGGATACAATGGCGAATTTCGATTTCTGACCGAAAGTCGGACGGTAGGTTGCCGAAAACCCCTTGAGGTAAACGACACTTTTCCAACTTCCTTCGTCCAGTCGCTCGGGTTCTTTCGGCCGAATGGAACAGCAAAGACATTTTTATTTTGTGGTGCTTGATATGGCTTCGGTCTGCGGTCGGCGAGCGGGGAAGTGGTGCGGAGAGCGGAGGGAAGCGCATAGCGGCCCACGCGAGATTTTCGCTCGTGACGAGCGCGCGGATTGCGAAGCGGAACGGGCGTGGTCGAGAGGGGGACGGGGACGACCAGCAGCACGTGGAGCGTAGCAAATCGCGCGTTGGTCACGGCGGGCCAAATTGTGACCCAGTCGTCGCGGTGTCTTAACTAACGTGAGGTAATGACATTCAGCCCATTCACCAGATCGAAGGAACCCTTTCGCCGCAGATGAGGACGTTGGCGTCGAGTACTATCGCCATTTGTCAGAGGGGGCTTTGAGGGTCCTCCGCGCGGCTTGAATGTCACGGCGCCACGCCTTGGCCTCCTCGGTCGTCAGTTCGGCCCTCGCCAAAGCTTCAGCCAGATCGTGCCCTGTACAGACCTTCTCGTTGTCAGGCGCAAGCCGGGCGACCGGCACGCCGTTCTTAAGAATTACGAAAGTCACATTTTGGCAGTGAGCGCGGTTGACGCAATCGGCGAAGTTGCGGGCTGCTTGAGTGACCGTAATGGTCCTTTTTTTCACAAAATCAAATTATCAGAGTTCTAATAGGTGTTGTCAATCCGGCCAGTGCTGCGTCTGGCAACTGGCGGGGTTGCTTTAGTCCCGCAGCACGAACATGTCGCCACCTAGAACTCGCGTGACTGCTATTCAATGCGTTCCTCAATTTGGAAGGAGGGATAGAATGGCGAATTTCGATTTTGGGCGGCGAGTCGGATGGCAGGTCGCCGAAAGATCCCGGCGACGGCACCAGCAAGCCGTTTTGGACATGCATTGGCGTACGACGAGGCTCGAAACAGGATCACACTTTTTGGTGGGTCTGCTCTGAATGATACGTGGGTTTGGGAGGGAACGAACTGGTTGCAGCGTACTCCCCAGCAGGTGCCGCCGGCCAGGAACGGCCACACCTTAACTTTCGATCCAACGAACAGTTCGCTCCTGCTTTTCGGTGGGAGTGACGGGTTGTTCGGAGTCACGTTCGGAGACACAT
>WNFU01012463.1_pt1 | contig 11550 bp, 10 predicted proteins | sample 5400121 | NCBI WGS metagenome assembly WNFU01 (sample SAMN13153360, study PRJNA577476) | soil metagenome | isolation source: 100 cm soil or saprolite under grassland replicate 1 | place: USA:California | collected 2016-06-15 | reverse complement strand
GCGGGGCGAAGGCGGCCTTCCAGGCGGCCAGGGCGTAGCGGTCGGTCATGCCGGCGATGGCGTCGACGGCCTGCTGCTCGACCGGGTCCTCGGCGAGGCTCGCCCCCATCGGCATGGTGTCGGGGTGCTCGAGGTAGTGGCCGTACAGGTCGGTCAGCAGCCGCTTGGCCCGCTCGGTCTGGCGCTCGGCCTCCGGTCGCAGGTACACCCGCTCGAACATGAACGAGCGCATCGTGGTCATGACCTCGGCGCAGGCGTGGCCCTGGGCGACGTGCGGGCGGCCCCGCGAGTGCCGGATCACGTCCTCGACCAGGACGCCGATCATGTCGGCGGGGTTCTCGCCGAGGACGCGGCGGACCTCGGCCGGGACGTCGGCGACGCCGGCGAGCACCCCGGCCCGCAGCGCGTCGGTGAGGTCGGCGGTCAGGTAGGCGATGCGGTCGGCGAGGCGGGCGCACATGCCCTCGAGCGTGGACGGCGGGTCGTGCTTCCACGAGTGCCTGGCGATGCCGTCCAGCACCTCGGCGGTCAGGTTGCGGGGCTCGAGCAGGGTCAGCAGGCGCGCGCCCTGGCGGGCGTGGTCGAAGCCGCCGGGGGCGACCTGCTGGAGGGCGGCCTCGCCGCCATGCCCGAAGCACGCGTGCCCGAGGTCGTGGCCGGTGGCGATCGCGCTGGCCAGCGGCACGTTCAGCGCCAGCGCCTGGGCGAGGGTGGCCGCGATCCTGGCGGTCTGCTGCATGTGGGTGGCGCGGGTCACGTAGTGGTCGCCGATGTAGGGGCCGCCCTGGCGGCCCGCGGCCGGCCCCTCGCCGGAGAAGGCTGGGATGAACGACTGGGTCTTGCCGTGGGCGCGCATCATCGCCCGCGAGAAGATGATCCGGTCCAGGTCGCGCATCCAGCAGGTGCGGACCGGGTCCTCGGGCTCGGGCTGGCCACGGCCGGCCGACTGGGCCGACCTGGCGGCCCAGGGCGCGAGCGTTCGTGCCTCGGCGGCCTCCAGCTCCGCCCTGACCGTTCCCTGCTGCACCCAGTCGTGCGTGGTCGTCACCGCCCGCTCCGTTCGGGTCGCTCGGTTCGTCCGCGACCAGTGTCCCACCCGCCTGTGACGTTCACTCGGCGCGGAGCTTGCTGTAGAGGACCATGTCGTGGAAGCCCCCCTCCCGGAACTGGGCGTGCCGCAGGATCCCCTCGCGGGTGAAGCCGGCCCGCTCCAGCGCGCGCTGCTCGGCCGCGTTCTCCACGTCGGTGGAGGCTTCGACCCGCTCGACCCGGGTGTGGGCGAACAGGTAGGCGGCGAGCTGCCGCTGGGCCTCGGCGCCGTGGCCACGCCCGCGGTGCTCGGGGAGCAGCCAGATGCCGATGTTGAACGCCCGCGAGGCCGGCGGTGGGCCGTGATGGACGGAGATGTAGCTGACCTCACCGATCGGGGCGCCGTCGGCCTCGACGATCAGGTTGCCGCGGTCCTCGCCGAGCAGCCCGTCGTCGTCGTGGCGCCGCCGCAGCGTCCCCGGTGGCGTGAACCCGAACCAGCCGAACCGTCCCTGCGTCTCCGGGTCGGCCCGCCAGCGCTCCAGCAGCTCGACATCGTCACCCCGAACCGGCCGCAGGCGAACAGCGGGCGGGGCCGCACGAGGCGGCCCCGCCGGGTCCGATGCCACGGCTACTTGCTGGCCGAGCTCGCCTCGCCGAGGGCGGCCTGGCCGGCGGCCAGGCGCGCGGTCGGCACGCGGAACGGCGAGCAGGAGACGTAGTCGAGGCCCAGCTCGTGGCAGAACCGCACCGAGTCGGGGTCGCCGCCGTGCTCGCCGCAGATGCCGAGGTGCAGGTGCTCGCGGCGCGCGCGGCCCTCCTCGCAGGCGATCCGCATGAGCCGCCCGACGCCCGGCCGGTCGATGGTGACGAACGGGTTGACCGGCACCAGCTTGCGCTCCTCGTACAGGCCGAGGAACTTGCCGATGTCGTCGCGCGAGAACCCGAAGGCCGTCTGGGTGAGGTCGTTGGTGCCGAACGAGAAGAACTCGGCCACCTCGGCGATCTCGCCGGCGACCAGCGCCGCGCGCGGCAGCTCGATCATCGTGCCCCACAGCAGCTCGATCTCCTGGCCCTGCTCCTCGAGGGTGGCCCGGGCGACCGGCTCGAGCTCCTCGCGGAGCTGGGCCAGCTCCTCCCGGGTGGCCGCCAGCGGGATCATGATCTCCACGATCGGGTTCCCGCCGTCGGCCTTGACCCGGCAGGCGGCCTCGACGATGGCCCTGACCTGCATGGCGTACAGGCCGGGCTTGACGATGCCGAGGCGCAGCCCGCGCAGGCCGAGCATCGGGTTGGCCTCGTGCAGGTCGTTGACCTTGGCCAGCAGCTCCTCGGCCTCCCCGAGCGGCAGCGTCTCGTCGCCGCCGACCTGCGCCTCGGATGCCCCCCGCTCCTTGGCCAGCGCCACGGCCACGGCCAGGTCGACCTGGTTGGGCAGGAACTCGTGCAGCGGCGGGTCCAGCAGCCGGACGGTGACGGGCTTGCCGTCCATCGCCTGGAAGATGCTGACGAAGTCGTCGCGCTGCAACGGCAGCAGGGCGTCGAGGGCCGCCTGCTCCTCGTCCGACGCGGCGTCGGCGAAGATCATCTTCTGGACGGCCGCGACCCGCTCCTCGCCGAGGAACATGTGCTCGGTGCGGCACAGCCCGATCCCCTCGGCGCCGCGCTCGATGGCGTTGGCGGACTGGCTGGCGGTGTCGGCGTTGGCCCGGACCCCGAGCCGGCGGACCTCGTCGGCGCGGGCCATGAAGCGCTCGTAGGCGCGCCAGATCTTCTCCTTGCGGGCCTCCGGGTCGCCGGCGCGGGCGCGCTCGATCGGCGAGTCGGCCAGCTCGAGCTGGCCGGCGTAGACCTTGCCGGTGAAGCCGTCGATGGTGACCCAGTCGCCCTCGGCGACGGTGGTGCCGCCGACGGTGAAGCGCTTGCCCTGCCGGTCGACGCGGATGGCGTCGGCGCCGCAGACGGCGGGGATGCCCTCGCCGCGGGCGACCACCGCGGCGTGGGAGTTGGTGCCGCCGGCGGAGGTGAGGATGCCCTGGGAGCGGATCATCCCGTGGTAGTCGTCGGGGGTGGTCTCGCGGCGGACGAGGATCACCGGCTCGCCCCGCTCGGCCCAGGCCTGCGCGTCGTCGGCGGTGAACACGGCCCTGCCGACGGCGGCGCCAGGGGAGGCGTTGAGGCCGCTCGCGATCGCCTCGCCGTCGCCGCCCTCGGCGATGACCTTCTTGAACAGCTCCTCGAGGCGGTTGGCGTCCAGGCGCAGGACGGCGGTGTCGACGTCGACGAGGTCCTCGTCGAGCATGTCGAAGGCCATGATCCACTCGGCGAACGCGGTCCGCTTGCCGACGCGGGTCTGCAGCAGCCACAGCTTGCCCTGCTCGACGGTGAACTCGATGTCGCACATGTCCCGGTAGCGTTCCTCCAGGGTGCGCATGTGCTCCTGGAGCTCCTCCCATGGGCGGGGCTGGACCTCGCCCATCTCCTCGAGCTGCATGGTGTTGCGGATCCCGGCGACGACGTCCTCGCCCTGGGCGTTGGGCAGGTAGTCGCCGTAGGGGGCCGCCTCGCCGTTGGCGGGGTTGCGGGTGAAGGCGACCCCGGTGCCGGAGTCGTCGCCGCGGTTGCCGAACACCATCGCCTGGACGTTGACGGCGGTGCCGAGGGAGTCGTCGATCTTGTTCTTGCGCCGGTAGTCGACCGCCCGCTTGTTGTCCCAGGAGCCGAACACCGCCTGGATGCCGAGCTCGAGCTGCTCCTTGGGGTCCTGCGGGAAGTCGCGGCCGGTCTCGTCGGCGACGATGCGCTTGAACTCGTCGACCAGGCGGCGCAGGTCGGCCTCGTCCAGGTCGACGTCGTTGCGGACGCCCTTGGCCTCCTTGGCGTGCTCGATGGCGTCCTCGAAGCGGTCGCCGTCGACGCCCATGACGGTCTTGCCGAACATCTGCAGCAGCCGGCGGTAGGAGTCCCACGCGAACCGCTCCGAGCCGGTCTGCTTGGTGAGGCCCTCGATGCTCTCGTCGTTCAGGCCGACGTTCAGGACCGTGTCCATCATGCCCGGCATCGAGAAGGGGGCGCCGGAGCGGACCGAGACCAGCAGCGGGTCGCCGGGGTCGCCGAGCTGGCGGCCCATCCGCTCCTCCAGCCGGCGGAGGTGGTCGGCCACCTCGTCGAGCATGCCGCCGGGGAAGCGCCTGCCGGCCGCCCGGTAGGCGTTGCAGGCCTCACAGGTGACGGTGAAGCCGTGCGGCACGGGCAGGCCCATCCTGGTCATCTCGGCGAGGTTGGCGCCCTTGCCGCCGAGCAGGTACTTCATGTCCTTGTTGCCCTCTTCGAAGTCGTACACGTACTTGTCGGCCATGACGCCTCCGCCTCCTCGGGTGGTTGCGGCCTAGATTAGTCGCTGTCCGCGGGACAATGCTGGTGTGGGGCTCTCCTCGCTCAGCCCGCGGCGGCGGGCGCTCGTCGCCGGGGTGGTGCTGGCGCTGGCGGCCGTCGTCGTCCTGGCGGCCGTCCTGGCGCTGCGGCCAGCGCCCGGGCGGGGACGCGCCGGCGAGGTGCCGGTGCTGCTGATCCCCGGCTTCGACGGCTCGCCCGCCTCGCTCGGCACGCTGGCGGCCCGGCTGCGGGCGGGTGGCCGGCGGGTCGTGGTGGTCGCCCTGCCCGACCGGGGCACCGGCGACCTCGCCGCCGCCGCCCGGGTGCTGGAACGCGCGGTCGACCGGACCGGCGCCGCCAGCGTCGACCTGGTCGGCTATTCGGCGGGCGGGATCGTCGTCCGCGCCTTCCTGGCCGACCGTGGCGGCGTCGCCCGCAGCCGGCGGGTCGTGCTGCTCGGCACCCCCAATCACGGGACCGAGCTCGCCGGCGCCGCCGCCGCGGTGGACGCCAGGCTCTGCGCCGGCGCCTGCGCCCAGCTCGTCCCGGGGTCGGCGTTGCTGACGCGGCTCAACCGCGGCGACGAGACGCCGGCCGGGCCGGCCTTCACCAGCATCTGGACGGCGAGCGACCAGACCGTGACACCGCCGGCCTCCGCCAGCCTCCAAGGGGCGGTCAACGTCCGCGTCCAGGACGTCTGCGCCGGGTCGGGGGTCGGTCACGGTGGCCTGGTCCGCGACCCGCTCGTGCTCGGCCTGGTGGCCCGCGCCCTCGACGGCGCCCTGCCCCGCCCGCCGGCACCGGCCGACTGCGCCGGCCTGCGAGCGTCCGGGGCGCGCGCCGCGGGATAGGCACGCGGCGCCAGCCGGGGCATTCGGCGGCGATTGACGGGCTTGCTCCGCGGCCCTAGCGTGCTGGCAGCACCCACGCCACCTGGAAGGGGATGGCCCATGCGCGTACTGGTCCAGTTCCGGTCGTCGCCCCAGACGGCGGCGGCCACCCTGCGCGGGGAGGTCCTGCCGTCGTTCGCCGCGGCCACCGCCGAGCCGATCGCCGGCCTGGTCATCGACCCGGCGTTCACGCCCGTCCAGGTCCCCACCCCGCAGGCTGCGCAGCCGGGTGCCAACCCCTACAACTACTCCCCCGCCGTGACCTTCTCGACCGCGCCCGAGCAGGCCACCTACCTGGTCAGGGGCACGGTGCCCGACGACCCGGACGCGCAGCGCGCCGCCGTCGCCGAGGCGACCGCCCGGCCGGAGGTGGTCGGTGTGTTCGCCGACCCGGTCATCTCGACGTGCCTGGTGTGCCCGGGCAGCCCGCCGGTCGGCGCCGACGCCGACGTCGCCAGCCTGCTCGGGGTCAAGGCGTTGGCCGACGCCGGCATGGACGGCTACCGGGTCCCGGTGGCGGTGGTCGACACCGGCGTCAACCGCGCCCACCTACGGGAGCGCGGCCGCGACCCGGTCCTGTCCACCCGCAAGAGCTGGAGCCCGGCGGAGGTGGCGACCAGACCGGGGCAGCACCCGGTCGGCCACGGCACCATGTGCGCCTACGACATCGGCATCGCGGCGCCCAAGGCGATCCTGCTCGACTACGCGCTGCTGCTGTCGTCGACCCCTGGCGAGACGGCCATGTCCGGGCTGCTGTCGGACGCCGTGCTCGCCTACTCCAAGCTCCTCGGCCTCGTCACGGCGCAGCCGGCCAGCCGTCGCTCGCTGGTGGTCAACAACAGTTGGGGGATGTTCTCCCCCGTCTGGGACTTCCCGGTCGGCCACCCCGGCAACTACTCCGACAACCCGGCGCACCCGTTCAACGTGATCGTGGCCAGCCTGGAGGCCGCCGGCGCCGACATCCTGTTCGCGGCCGGGAACTGCGGCCGCGACTGCCCGGACGGCCGCTGCGAGTTCGACGCGGGCATGCCGATCTGCGGGGCCAACTCGCACCCGAGCGTGCTGTCGGTGGCCGGGATCGACACCAAGAAGCGGCGGGTCGGCTACTCCTCCCAGGGACCGGGGCGGCTGGCGCCCGCCAAGCCGGACCTGTCGGCCTACACCCACTTCCGCGGCTCGGGCGTCTACCCGGCCGACGGCGGGACCTCGGCGGCCTGCCCGGTGGCGGCGGGCGTGGTGGCGGCCGTCCGGGAGCGCTACCCGGCGTCGGTGCTGTCCCCCGCCGAGCTGCGGGCGCTGCTGTTCAAGACCGCCGAGGACCTCGGCGGCACCGGCTTCGACCACGACTTCGGCTGGGGCGCGATCGACGGGACGGCCCTCGCCGCCGCCCTCGCCGGGATCAAGCGTTCCAGCCGGCGCGGCGCCGCCTCGCGGGCGAGGAGACGGTAGCCGGCCGGTCGGGAGCGCAGGCCCGGCGCCAACGCGCTACGGTGGACAAATGCCGAAGGTCATGGTGACCCTTAAGCTCGATCCCGAGCACGCGTCGCTTGCCGAGGTCCGGCGGCTGCTGGACCTGGGCGAGGGCGAGCTCGACACCGGCTTCGGCGTGGTCAACATCAGCCCGAGCGAGCACCTGTACACCATCCTGGTCGACGAGGCGACCGCGGCCCGGGTCCGGGACGCCGACTCCGTCGAGGGCGTCTACGGCAACCCGCGCATCGAGCCGTTCGGGCCCCCGGAGGGCTGAGCGGCACCGGCGAGGCGCTCCTCGACCAGGCGATCCAGCTCGTACTCGGCCCTGGCGACCCGAAGACCGGCCCATCGGGATGCCTCCCAGGCCGGCCCGATCGCCCCGGCCGCGGTGGTCCGGGCCTGGCGGGCGTGCTCGAGGGCCCGCCAGTCGGCGCCTGCCCTGGCGGCGGCCAGCCCCTCGAGGGCGACCCTGGCCAGCTCGGTGGCCTGGATGATGTCGAGCTCGGCCTGGTTGCTCGCCTCCCTGGCGCGCTCGATCGCGTCGCGGGCCTCGGCGACGCGCTTGGCGAAGCCGCGGTGCGCGGCCTCGTCGACCTGCTCGGCCCGGGCGCGGTCGACGGCCACCTGCAGCTCGCGTGCGCGGCGCTCGGCCCGCTCGGCGGCCGACCGGCAGTCCCTGACCCACTGCTCGTCGGCGACCCGCCGGGCCCCCGCGACGGCGGCCGGTTCGTCCGCCGCCTCCGCCGGCTCGGCGGCGTCCCCACCGGCCTTGCCCGGGTCGGCCTCGGCGCCGTCCTCGCCCGGGTCGCCCGGCTCCTCCAGCCGATCCTCCTGGGGTTCCCCGGACCCCTCCCGATCCTCCGGGGCACCCCGATGGGGTTCCCCGGACCCCTCCCGATCCACCGGGGCACCCCGATGGGGTTCCCCGGACCCCTCCCGATCCACCGGGGCACCCCCTTGGGGTTCCCCGGACCCCTCCCGTTCCACCGGGGCACCCCCTTGGGGTTCCCCGGACCCCTCCGGCGGCGCTCCCCGGCCGGAGCCCTTCGGCCGGGCGCCCCGCGGGGCGGTGGCCGGGTGCCGGGCGCCGCCCGCGTCGGCGGGGTCGGGATCGGGCTCGTCCAGGTCGACCCGGGCGGCGAGGCTGGCCTCCGCGGCCCGCAGGGTCGCCTGGGCGGCCTGGTGGTCGGCCCGGGCCAGCCGCAGCTCGGCCCGGAGCAGCTCGCCGGGCAGCGTGTCCAGCCGCGCCGACGTGGTCATGATGTCGTCCTCGTCGCCGCCTCTGGCCAGCTCGGCCAGGCGGACCGCGAGGGTCGAGCGCTCGTCCTGGAGCGCTTTGACCGCCGTCCGGGCAGCCTGGAGGCGCTCGTAGGGGTCCGGGGGCATGTGGAGACCTCCCCGGGCAGCCGGGGGCGGCTGCCCTCCCACCCCTTGATGCCCCGGCGGCGCCCCACTTGTCAAACCGGCAGCCTACTATCTGCTGCAGTTGGGGGGGTTCGAGGGAGGCGCGATGATCAACGTCCTGGGTGTGGACAACGTGCTGCTGGACGTCGGCGACCTGGAGGTCGCCAGGGGGTTCTACGGCGGGCGGTTGGGGCTCGGGGTCAAGTTCGACTTCCCGGAGGCCGGCGTCGTCGGGTTCCGGCTCGGCGACGAGGAGCCGGGGCTGCTGGTCCGGTCCGGCGACGTGCCGCTCGGCCCGCCGCGGCCGTCGCCACGGCTGTGGCTGGAGGTGCCCGACGCCCGCGCGGCCGGCGCGGCCCTGACGGCGGCCGGGGTGACGCTGGTCGCCGAGCCGACCGAGCTGCGCACCGGCTGGGTGGTCGAGGTGGCCGACCCGTGGGGCAACGTGATCGGCCTCACCGACTACCGCAACGCCCCCGAGCGGGCCCGCCGGCCCAACGGCCAGCCGCACCGCTGATCGGAGGAGTCCAGGACCCGGGCCCGCGTTGACAGGCAGCCAGCAGCCTGGGCAGGCTCCGTACGTGAGCAGACATGGCCGGACGCTGCCTGCTGCCCGGCCTGTTCGACTGCCACACCCACGTCACGATCAGCGACGTCGACCTGCTCGGCCACCTGCAGCGGCCCTTCTCCTACCGGTTCTTCCAGACGGTCGGGAACCTGGCCGCGACCCTGGCCGCCGGCATCACCACCGTGCGGGACGCGGCCGGGGCCGACGCCGGCATCAAGCGAGCGGTGGCCGATGGGCTGGTCCCCGGCCCCCGAATGCAGATCTCCGTCACCTTGCTCAGCCAGACCGGCGGGCACGGCGACGACTGGTACGCGTCCGGCCAGGAGCTCCGTTTCTGGGCGCTCTACCCTGGCATGCCCGACGGCGTGGTCGACGGGCCCGAGGAGCTGCGGCGCAAGGTCCGCGAGCTGGTCCGCGCCGGCGCCGACGTCATCAAGGTGGCCACCAGCGGCGGCGTGCTCTCCCCCACCGAAGATCCCAGGCGCGCCCACTTCCGCGAGGACGAGCTGACCGCCCTGGTCGCCGAGGCGGCCGCCGCCGGCCGCTGGGTGATGGCCCACGCCCAGGGCGCCGACGGCATCAAGGCGGCGGTCCGCGCCGGCATCCGCTCGATCGAGCACGGCATCTACCTCGACGACGAGGCGATCGAGCTGATGCTGCAGCGGGGGACCTGGCTGGTCCCGACCCTGGTCGCCCCCAGGGGAGTGCTGGCCGCCGCCGCGGCCGGGGTGCCCCTGCCCGACGCGGCCGTGCGCAAGGCGGCCGAGGTCGCCGAGGCCCACGCCGACTCCTTCCGCCGCGCGGTCGGGGCCGGCGTCAAGGTCGCCATGGGCACCGACAGCGGCGTGACCCCGCACGGCAGGAACCTGGCCGAGCTGGAGCTGATGGCCAAGGGCGGCATGGCGCCCGCGGCGGTGCTGCATGCCGCCACCGCGTCGGCGGCGGCGCTCATGGGGCTTGAGGCGGAGCTCGGCACGCTGGAGCCCGGCAAGCGGGCCGACGTGGTGGCGGTGGACGGAGACCCGTTCGAGCTGGCCACGCTGCCCGACCGGGTCACCGCCGTCTGGCAGGACGGCCGGCTGGTCGCTGGGCGAGCTTGAGCGGGCACGGTGGCGGCTGGCAGGAGGTCGGCGAGCGGGTCTTCCGGTTCCGCTACCGGAGCCTGGACCTCAACGTCGGCGCGGTGCTCGGCGACGGCGAGGTGCTGGTGGTCGACACCCGCGGTTGGGCGGCCGAGGCCGAGGAGCTGCTGGCCGACCTGCGGACGCTGACCCGGCTCCCCTGCCGCCAGGTCGTCAACACCCATGCCCACTTCGACCACTGCTTCGGCAACGCCACCCTGCGGCCGGCCGCCATCTGGGGCCACGAACGCTGCATCGAGGACCTGCGCGACCGCGGCGAGGAGCAGCGGCGCGCCGTGATGCGCGGGACGCGGGAGGTCGCCGCGGCGCTGGCGGCGGTCCGGATCGACCCGCCCGACCGGGCGGTCGCCGACGCCGGCGCCACCGTGGAAGTCGGCGGCCGGCCGGTGGAGCTGCGCTTCTGCGGCCGCGGGCACACCGACAACGACCTGGTGGTGCTGGTGCCAGACGCGGGCGTGGTGTTCGCCGGCGACCTGGTCGAGGAGGGCGCGCCGCCGTCCTACGGCGACGCCTTCCCGCTGGAGTGGCCGGGCACGGTCGACCGCCTGCTCGAGCTCGCCCCGTCCTCCGTGGTGCCCGGCCACGGCGACGTGGTCGGCGTCGACTTCGTCCGCCGCCAGCGGCAGGAGCTGGCCGCCATGGCCGATCTCTGCGCCAGGGTGGCGACCGGTGCGCTGCCCGCGGCGGAAGCCCTGCGCCACGCCCCGTTCCCAGAGGACCACGCCCGCCAGGCCCTGGCGCGGGCCGTGGTCACCTGACCCTAGCGCTCGCGCAGCTTGGCGAGCAGGCGCAGCAGCTCCAGGTAGAGCCAGACCAGGGTGACCAGCAGGCCGAAGGCGGCATACCACTCCATGTAGCGGGGCGCGCCGGCCCTGGCGCCGCGCTCGATCAGGTCGAAGTCGAGCACCAGGTTGAGGGCGGCCACGACCACGATCGCCACGCTGATCAGGATGCCGAGCGGGCTGGCGTCGTTCAGCAGCGGCACCCGCATGCCGAACAGGCCGAGGACCAAGGCGACCATGTAGGTGGCGAAGATCGCCAGGGTGGCGGCGGCCACGCCCGCCCGGAACCGCTGGGTCACCTTGACCAGGCCGGTCTTGTAGACGAACAGCATCGCCCCGAGCACGCCGAAGGTGAGGGCGACCGCCTGGGTCGCGATCCCCGGGTAGCGGGCCTCGAACACCATCGACACCAGCCCGAGGAACACCCCTTCCAGCAGGGCGTAGAGCGGGCCCGTGACCGGCGACCACCGCGGCCTGACGAAGGTGGCGATGGCCACGACCAGGCCGGCGATGGCGGCGCCGAGCGCCCACCCCCCGATCCCGGTGCCGCCGGCGGTGCCGAGCACCCAGCTCGCGGCCGCGGTGGCGAAGGCGAGCACCAGCAGCAGGGCGGTCTTGTTGATCGTGCCCTGCACGGTCATGGCGTCGCCCGTCACGGTGACGCCGCCGGCGAAGACGCGCTCGCTCAGGGCGGGGTTGCCCGACCGGAACGGCGTGCGGGCGGGTGGGGTGCGCATGGCCGGAGCTTAGCTCTTGACGTCCTTGGTGGCGAAGTTCGCCCAGGCGGCGCCGAGGAAGACGGCGATGTAGACCGCCTGGACCGCGAAGCCGCGGCCGACCCCGCGCCACAGGACCGGCGTGCGGAACAGGTCGACGAACGCGAGCCA
>WNFU01011370.1_pt1 | contig 11550 bp, 8 predicted proteins | sample 5400121 | NCBI WGS metagenome assembly WNFU01 (sample SAMN13153360, study PRJNA577476) | soil metagenome | isolation source: 100 cm soil or saprolite under grassland replicate 1 | place: USA:California | collected 2016-06-15 | reverse complement strand
GTTCTGCGTCGGGTCAAGCCAGGTCGACCACGTCTGTCGGAGGATGTCGATGTCCTCGACGGGGTTGCAGCGGGTGGACATCGCCCACAGCACCTGGTTGATGTTCGACGGATCGACGTCGTCGTCGACGGCGATGATCCACTTGGCGTAGTATGCGCCGCCGGGAACTTGAGCCGCCAGCGCGAGCGCCTGCGGGGCGTGGCCCGCGTAGCGCTGCTCGAGCGACACGACCGTCATTCCCCAGCCTCCGGCGGCGGCCGGGTGGCTGTACACGCCCTTGATCCCGGGCACGCCGACGCGGTCGAGGTCATTCCAGATCTTCGCCGAGCGCGCGATGGAGTAGAGCAGCGCGTCCTCGTTGGCTGGATAATCGGCCATCAGCGCGTGGGTGAGGATCGGGTCGTCCCGATGGTGGATGGCCTTGACCTCGACGTTGAACGCGTAGTCTTCGGGGCGCCCGTAGTAACCGGTGAACTCGCCGAAGGGCCCTTCGAGCTTGATGGCCTGCGGCTGAATGATGCCCTCGATCACGATCTCGGCGCGGGCGGGGTAGGGGATGCTCCCGACCTGGCCCTTGACGAGCTCCACCGGCCGGCCGGTCAGCCCTCCGACGAACTCGAGCTCGGAGATCGTCTTCGCGAAGGTGAGCGAGGCGGCGATGAACATGGCGGGGTCGACGCCCCAGACGGCGACGATCTCGCACGGCTCGTTGCGGCTCCAGTAGCGCTCGATGTGCAGCCGCGCGTCCTTGCCGGGCGAGAGGTAGAGGCCGACGTGATTGCGATCGTGCACCATCTGCCGGTAGCAGCCCACGTTGAGCCAGCCGGCGCCGGGGTCGCGCGTGATGATCGCGTCGGCGGTGCCGATGTAGCGCCCGCCGTCGCCGGGCCAGTGGCGCGCCGCCGGGAAGATCGTGATGTCGACCTCGTCCCCGTAGCGGTGGTTGGCGTTCACGGGAGCGACGTCGGCTTCGACCATCACCGGCGACAGCGTGCTCGTGAACTTGCCCCGGCAGCGCTGGATCAGGTCCATCGCGCTGAGCCCGGACGGCTCGCCGATGGCGAGCGCGAAGCGGTCCACGCTCGAGCCGATGATGTTCCAGAGCGCCCGGAACCCCGACGGACAGCCCTTGATGTTCTCGAAGAGCGGGGCGGGAGCGCCGATCTGCTGGTGCGCCATGTAGGTGATGGCGCCCATCTCCTCGTCCCAGTCGATCGGCTCGCGGATCCGGGTGATCTGGCCGATGGCCTCGGCCCTGGCGAGCCAGTCGCGAAGGTCGCGCGGCGCCGCCGAGGGCTCGGACCCGCCCGACAGCCTGCGAACGTCGTGGACCGCGCTCGTATCCTCCATACCGACCCTCCGCTAACGATTTCGTTCGAAGGCTATCACATCAGGACTTCGGGGCCGACTTGGGTCCGAAGGGCTCCGGACGGAATCCGCCGTCGCGAGCCTCCAGGAACGCCTTCAGGCCGCCCGACTGCATCGCCGCGATCAGCTCGGCGCGCTGGGTGTTGTACGACGCATGGGCCATGCTCGAGAACGGAATGTTCATCAGCATGCCGGCGCCCAGGCCCATGGCGAGCAGGCCGTAGCAGGTGACCGCCTTGTTGAGCCGAACCGAAGGCTCGGGCACGCGGGCGATCCGTTCGGCCAGCGCGCGCGCACGCGGAAGGAGCTCGGCCTGCGGCACCACTTCGTTGACGATGCCGAGGCGGAGGGCTTCGGCGGCGTCGAAGTGGTCGCCGGTCAACGCGTAGCGGTGGGCGGCTTTCCAGCCAGCCAGCGCGGCGAAGAGAAACGTCGTGTTCGAGACGTGACGGACCTCGGGCTGTGCGAAGACACTGTTGTCTGCAGCGATCGTGATATCCGACGCGAGCGCGTACCAGAATCCGCCGCTGCCAGAGGTGCAAGAGCTCGGTCACGGAGTCGCGGTCGCGCGCCCACCACCGCTTGATGTACTCGGCGACCTCGACCCCGGTGGCGTCGAGCGACGATCGGCCGTCCGGGCGGCGCGCGATGTCAAAGCCGGCCGAGAACCCGCGGCCCGCGCCGGTCAGGATGATCGCGCGGACCTCGGCGTCGGCATCGGCCTCGTCCAGCGCCGTGTGGACTTCCGCCGTCATTTGCGGGTTGATGGCGTTGATGGTGTCGGGCCGGTTGAGCGTGAGCGTCGCTACCGGTCCCTTCTTCTCGTAGACGATCATCTCGTAGGCCATGGCGTCCCCTCCAATTCATAGCCGCGCCACTGGGCTGTCACGCGAACTCGATCAGCCAGTCCACTGCCACCACGCCCCGCCCTTCGTCGAGCACGAGGAGCGGATTGATGTCGAGGGCTCGGAGCGACTGCCGATGGACCTCGGCGAACGCCACCAGCCGGACGATCGCGGCCGCCAGCGCTCCGGTGTCCGCCGGCGCTCGACCACGGGCGCCGGACAGAATCGCGGCGCCTCGCAGCTCGGCGATCATCGCCGTCGCGTCGGCCAGGCTGACCGGCGGCACGCGGAGCGAGACGTCGCGAAGCTGCTCGACGAAGATGCCGCCGAACCCGCACAAGACCGCTGGGCCGAAGAGCGGATCGGTCTTGACGCCGAGGATCATCTCCCGGCCCCCGGCGATCATGCGCTGGACGAGCACGCCCTCGAGGCGGGCTGCGGGCGCCCGCCGGCGGACCTCGTCGAGCATGTCCTTGAAGGCCGCGCGGACCGCCGCCGCGTCGCCGCACCCCACCCGGACGCCGCCGACGTCGGTCTTGTGCGCGATTTGAGGCGAGTCGATCTTGAGCACCACAGGATACCCGACCCGTTCCGCGACCCGCACCGCTTCTTCCGCGTCCTTCGCGGCGATCGTCTCGGCCAGCGGCACTCCGAAGTCACGCAGGAGCCGCATCGCCGCCTCGTGACCGAGTGCTCCGCGCCCGGCCGGGTGTGTGAGCGCGTGCGCCGAGGCGACAGGATTCACGGCTGCGGGCCGGTCCAGGAACCGCCGGTGCTCGCGAGCGTTGCGCAGGGCCAGCATCGCGGTCTCCGTGCTCTCGAGGAACGGGACGCCGACCTCAGCGAGGGCGTAGACGACGTCCTGGTCGAGGTCGCCACCAGCAAACGAGCTGAACGCGAGCACGAGACGGTCAGTGCCTGTCTGCAGTGACTCGCTCATGGCTCGGCTGAACTGTCGCGAGGGCGCCCCGCCGCCGGGACGGGGCACGTTGGCCCGAAGATTCACGGCCACCACGTCGACGGCCTCGTCCTGGAGCAGGACGTCGAACAGTTGCGGGAAGAGCCGCGCATCCTCGTACATGGCGCCCGTGCCGTCGAGCGGATTTCGTGGATTCGCGAAGTCCGGCATGAAGCTTCGGAGCGTCTCCACCGAGGCGGCCGACAGCGGTGGGAGCTCGACGCCGGCGCGATCCGCGGCGTCCGAAGCGCGCCCGCACTCGCCGCCGAGACCGCTCAGGATCCCGACCCGCCATCCGCGACGGTTGTACCGCCCGGCGGCCGACAGAAGGGCCAGCGTGTCGATCATCTCGTTGATGCTCGAGACCTGGACGACGCCGCTCTGCCGGAGCACCGCGTCGATGATCTCGGGCGTGCCGGCCAGCGACCCGGTGTGCGCCAGCATCGCCTGCCGAGCGTTCTCCGACCGGCCGACTTTCAGCACCACGATGGGCTTCCGCTGATCCCGCGCCTGCGCCGCCGCTTGGCGGAACTTCGCCGGCTGCTTGAAGCCCTCGACGAACGCGCCGACCACCGCCGTGTCCTCGTCCTCGACGAGGAACGCGATGTAGTCCTCGACCGTGAGCCCGGCCTGGTTGCCGCAGGAGACGATGTAGCTCAGCCCGACACATCGCTGCTGCATCAAGTACTCGCCGATCGCGTGGCTGAAGCCGCCGCTCTGGGACACGAGCCCGACGGCGCCCGGCCGCAGCGGCTCCGCCACGTCGGCGCTGAAGGTCGCCGAGCCCAGGCGGATGTTGAAGACGCCGTAGCAGTTCGGCCCGCAGATGAGAAGCCCTCGATCGGCGGCGAGGCGCTCGAGCTCGGCCTGGCGCTTCTGGCCGACGGGCCCCGCCTCGGCGAACCCGCTCGACAGGACGACGGCGCCGCGCACACCGCTCTCGACGGCGGCCGTCAGGACTCCGGGGACCTGTTCGGCCGGGATCGCCACCACGACGGTGTCGGCGGGCTCCGGCGTCGAAGCGAGGTCGGGATAGCAGGGCAGGCCGAGGATGTCCGTGTATTTGGGATTGATCGGAAGGATCCGTCCGCCATAGCCGAATCGTTGGAGATTCGCGACGACCCTCGTCGCGCGGGTCATCCGCTGCGAGGCGCCGACGACGGCGATGCTCGCCGGCCTCATCAAGGGCGCCAGATCCAGGGGCGGCACGGCCCGCACGACTATGGCGGAAGGCTCCGCCGGTGTCAACGTGAGGCGTGGGAGCGTGAGGCGTGGGAGCGAGAGCTCGGCTACACACGGACGCCGGGGATCCGGCGCCCGCGGTACCAATCCAGTCGACTTCGCGGGACTGGGAGCTCGACCTACTCGAACTTCCGGTAGTGCAGGCGGACCAGTTCCTTCGGCGTCTTGTTCGTCTGGATGACGCCGGCGTCGATCCGGGCCTTGAACGAGCGTTCCAGCAGTTCCGCGAGGTCGACCTTCCGGTCGAAGCCGTAGGCGACGATCGAATTCGCGGAAGCCTGCACCGGCGCGGCCGCCGGGTAATATCCTGCCGCCTGCATCGTGGTCACGGCCCGGGTCGGGTTCTCGGCCACCCATAGCTTCGCCCGCCGGAACGCGCGCACGATCATGGCGGCCTTGTCAGGCTGGCGGTCGACGATCTCGCGCCTGATCCCGAAGAGACAGCAGTACTCCTGGTTGTGCGGCGCCGAGTAGGTCTGCGAAAAGAGCGTCTTGGCGACCTTCTTCTCCCGCAGCAGGAACTGCTGGGGTTCGGTCACGCCGACGGCGTCGAACTTGCCGGTCTTGAATCCCTCGGCCACATAGTCGGTGATCCGGGGAAGGGCGTCCCAGGGCATCGGCTTGAGAGTCACGGCCTTGGGGTCGACCGAGGCGCCCTTCAGCTCGTCGCTCACGAAGGTGAGGCCCTGCACGCCGCGGAAGGGCGCTACCCACCAGGGATTCATTTCCACCGTCCGGCCCTTGAGATCGGCCGCGGACTTAAGGGGGGAGTCGGCCGGGACCATCACGTCCATGCAGCCGAAGTTCATCCCGTCCACGATGTAGTGGCCGATCTTCCCGGCCGCCATATGATGGAGCTGGTCGATGTCGAGAAACCCGAAGTCCGCCTCGGTCAGCCCCTTGTCCGTCTTCACCATCAACCAGTTCGTCTTCCCTTGCTCGACGGCGTTCCGGGTGTCGACGGGCATCCCCTGCACGCTCAGGCCCTCCTCGGCGAAGAGGCCCTTCACGAGGGCCGCGTAGAGCGCCATCATTCAGGTGCCGGCGCCGTAGCCCACGACGAACTTCTCCTGAGCGGCCCCGAGCGACGTCCCCATCGCGACCACCAGCACCAACCCGATCAGGCTTAGGCCCGCTCGTCTCATCGCTCGGTCCTCCGTTGGTTGCGGATCACGGTTCCTGACTCGCGCTTAGCGCGGCGAGGCCCCCGAAGACTCCCGGACCAGGGCCTCGACCGCGGCCCGGCTCACCTCGTCGTCCCAATCTCGACCGCCGATCTCCCGCACCACGACGTTCCCCGTGCGGTCGATCAGGTAGGTCGTGGGCAGCCCGGCGACGCGGTAGAACGGGGGCAACGACCACGCCGGATCGAGCACGATCCGGAACGTCACCGGCACCTCTTTGAGAAAGGCCGTGACGCCATCCGTCGAAAGCTTGTCGAGATTGACCCCGACCACCTCTAGTCCTCGCTCCCGATAGCGCCAATACAGGGCCTCAAGCGCAGGCATCTCGGTCCGGCAAGGCACGCACCAGGTCGCCCAGAAGTTGAGCAGTACGACCTTTCCGCGCACCTCCGCGAGCCGAAATGGTCCGCCGCCGAGTGTCGGCAGGGTGAAGTCCGGGGCTTCGAAGGTCACCGGGCGCGGCGGCGCGGACGGAGAGACCCGCTCCACGTTCACGACCACCCACTCCGGACCCCGCGCCTGCAGAGAGAACCGGATCTGGTCGCCCCTCTCGAGTCCCGTCAGCACGTCGGGCTGCGCGGGAAACTCCATCCGCATGGCAGGCATGAGGCCGGGTATCGGGCCGTGGTCGAGGGTCACCGTGGGCTTGGCGGCGTCCACCGCGACCACCCGGCCCTCCCCGGTCACGCGAGGTTGAGCCGCCAGACGGTCGGGGATGCCGGGGCAGAGGCCGACGATGAGAACAGCCGCGACGAGCGAAAGAGGGCCAACTCGTCGGACCGGGCGGCTCCGCTGGAGATCTCTGGGCTGCGCCACGCTACTTCAGGCGGGGGTCGAGGGCGTCGCGGAGGCCGTCGCCGAAGAGATTGAAGCCGAGCACGGTGACGAAGATGGCGAGGCCCGGGAAGAGCGAGAGCCAGGCGTTGGCCTGGATGAACGACACGTTGGCCTTGAGATCCCAGCCCCAGCTCGGCGTCGGCGGCTGCGTGCCGAGACCCAGGAAGGAGAGAGTGGCCTCGACGATGATCGAGGTGGCGATGCCGAGGGTTGTCGTCACGATGATCGGCGCCCAGCAGTTCGGCAGGACGTGGCGCAGCAGGATCCACGGATCGCGCACGCCGAGGGCGCGGCACGCCTCGATGTACTCCTTTTCCTTGATGGAGAGCACGCTGCCCCGAACCAGGCGCGCGTAGATCGGGATTCGGACGATGGCGATGGCGCCGGTGACCTTCATGGCGCCGATGAGCCCGGCCGTCGGCGCGAAGATGACCATCAGGAGGATGGCCAGGAGAAAGATCGGGAAGGCGAGGATGAGGTCCATCGCACGCATGATGACCGTGTCGGTGCGGCCGCCGTAGTACCCGGCGATCATCCCGAACGGCACCCCGACGAAGAGCGCGAGCAGCACCGACGATACGCCGACGATCAGGGAGATCCGGCTGCCGTGGATGACGCGGCTCATCATGTCGCGCCCGAGCTGATCCGTCCCGAGCGGGTAGTCCCAGCTCGGGTGCTCGAAGGTGTGGGTCTGGTCGCTGGCGATCGGGCTCCGGGGCGCGAGCGCGTCCGCGAAGATGGCGACCACGATCAGCACGACGACGATGGCCGCGCCGACGAGGGCGGTCGTGCTGCGCCGGAGCCGGCGCAGCCCCTGCACGAGCGGAGCCTCCGAGCGGGCGACTTTTGCCGGCCAGGCGACGCCCGGGGCCGTCTGGAGCTCGGCCTCCCCGAGGCTCCCTCCGCTGATGGCCCGCGCCTTCGTTTGGAGCGACTCGCTGTCGTCGGCCATTTATGCCCTCAGGAGTACCGGATCCGAGGATCCAGGAAAGTGTACGTGAGATCGACGAGGAGGTTGATCACGACGAACGCGAACGCCGTGATGAGGGCGAACCCCTGCACCTGCTGGTAATCCCGCGCGATGATGGCGTCGATGCCGAAGGTGCCAAGCCCCGGCATGGCGAACAGCGTCTCCACCACGATCGCGGCTCCGATGAGGAAGCCGACCTGGAGGCCCATCACGGTCACGGTCGGGATCAGGGCATTCTTCAGCGCGTGCTTGAACACGACCGGCCGCTCGCTCAGGCCCTTGGCCCGTGCGGTGGTGACGTACTCGGTGCGGATGACCTCCAGCATGCTGGCGCGGAGGAGCCGCGTCAGGATGGCGGCCCGCCCCACGCCAAGCGCGATGGCGGGCATCAGGACGTGCTGCATGTTACCCCAGAGGCTCACCCCGCAAACCATCGAGGGGCAGGTGCCGGGCAGGTAGACCCAGCCCGAGCTCGGCAGCAGCCCCCCGAGCCCGATGGAGAAGACCAGGAGGAGCAGGACCCCGATGAAGAACTCTGGAATGGAGACCCCGACCATGGCGACGGTGGTTGCCGTGTAATCGGCCCAGGTGTTCTGGCGTAGCGCGCCGATGATCGCAGCTGGGACGGCGATCGCGAGCGCGACGCCCATGGACAGGACGATCAGCTCGAGCGTCACCGGCAGGCGGACCAGCACGTCCTGAAGGACCGGGCGCCCGCTCAGAATCGAGGCTCCCCAGTCCCCCTGAACAAGCTTGCCGAGCCAGATCGCATACTGGACCACGATCGGCTTGTCCAGCCCGTACTCCGCGCGCACCTTCACCGCGTCTTCCTCCGTGTAGGCGTCGCCGAGCAGGGCCACCACGGGATCCCCGGGGACCGACCGCATCATCACAAACACCACGAAGGTGATCATGAGAATCGTCGGCACGATCTGCAGCAGCCGTCTCAGGATGTAGGTGCGCATTCGCCCCTCGACCTTACTTGTCCAGCCAGACCTTGTGGTAGCGCACCTTGAACTCGGCCTGGTAGACGTAGCCCTTCATCCAGGGCTGAGCGACCTGGTAGAACGGCGAGCCGGAAACGGTGTTCCAGTAGAGCTTGTCGGCGCTGTACTCCTGGAGCTCCTTGGCGATGGCCTTGCGCTTCACCGGGTCCATCTCGCGGGCGTAGCGGGCGTAATAGTCGTCGATCTTGGTATCCATGTGGCGGGAGTGGTTCCAGGCCGCCGTGCTGACCGACAGGTAGACGTTCTGGTCCACGACCAGCAGCGACGCGAGGTCCTCGACGTACATGTCGAAGGGGCCATCCTGCGTGGACGTGACCATCCAGCTCGGCTTGTCGACGAGCCGGATGTTGGCGGTCACGCCGATCCGTGCCATCTGCTCCTTGATGACCGTGGCGATGACGCCGAACACGGATTTCTCGGTGTTGGTCATCAGCTCGAACGTCAGCGGCTTCTGCGGGCCGTAGCCGGCCTCGGCCAGGAGCGCCTTCGCCTTGGCCGGGTCGTAGGGACACATGTGGTTGACGTCGACCGTGTCAATCGTGCCCGGAGGGATCATCCCGACCCACGGCGTGGCCTGCCCCTTGTACGCGATCTTGACGATCTCCTTGCGGTCGATCCCGTAACAGCCGACGGCCTTGCGGACCCGGATGTCGTTGAAGATCGCGTGCGGCGCGCGGTCCTTCGACAGAGGCTTGCCGTCCTTCGGGATCGTGACCTTCATCATCGCGACCATCGGCGTCGTCTCTTTCCCGGTCATGATCTGGGCCCCCGGGCTCTGCGCCCTGAGGGTGTCGACGTGATCGGCCGAGAAGTCGGCGATGAAGTCGATCTCGCCCGCCTTGAACGCGGCCATCTGGGTGACCGGATCCTTGATGGTGCGGATCACGACCCGGTCCAGAAGGGGCACGCCCGGCTCGAAGTACTTGTCGAAGCGGTCCATGACCAGGTGGGTGCCCTTCACCCACTCGACGAACCGGAAGGGCCCGCATCCGACGATCGCCTCGGGCTTGCCGACCTTCCGGTCCTCCAGCGAGTACTTCTGGGTGGCGGTGGGCGAGTAGAGGATGAGCCCCGTGCGGTATTGCGCCAGCGCGTGCAGCATGAACGCGTACGGGTGCTTGAGCCGGATCTGCACCGTGTACGGATCGAGCACCTCGGCCGAGTGCACCGGCGCGAGGAACGTCCGGATGCTGGACCGGCTCGCGGGGTCCAGGTGCCGGTCGATGGTGAACTTGACGGCGGAGGCGTCGACCTTGGTGCCATCGTGGAAGAGGACATCCTTCCGGAGCTTGAACGTGTAGAGGAGCCCGTCCGGCGAGATCTGCCACGACTCGGCGGCGTCGGGGACGAACTGCCCGTCGGGGGTCAGGCGGATCAGCCCGCACCCGACATTCGACGCGACCCAGAGCATTTCGTAGCCGGGCAAGGTGTGAAAGTCGAGACCCAGGATCTCGTTGCCGTAGGCGACCCGCAGGGTGCCGCCGCGTTTCTGCGCGCCGGCCGTCGTGACGTCGGAGACGACGACCGCGACGGCCAGGCATGCTGCCATTCCGAGCAGGAGACGACTCGAGCGCATGGTCTGACTCCTTCCTGGCCTCATGGACCGATCGCTACTTGTCCAGCCAGACCGAGTCCCAGTGCACCTCGAACTCGGCATTGTAGACGTAGCCCTTCACCCACGGCTGGGCGACCATGTAGAACGGCGATCCGGAGATGGTGTTCCAGTAGAGCTTGTCGACCATGTACTCCACCAACTCCCGGGCGATGACCTTGCGCTTGGCCGGATCCATCTCCCGCGCGTACCGGCCATAGTAGTCGTCGACCTTGGTGTCGGTGTGGCGCGACCCGTTCCACGACCCGGTGGTCACGGTCAGGAAGGCGTTGCTGTCGGGCGTCAGCAGGGACAGGAGATCCTCGACGTGCATGTCGTACGGCCCGTCCTGGGTGTACGCGTACATCCACGTGATCTTGTCCACCAGCCGGATGTTTGCGGTCACGCCGATGCGCGCCATCTGCTCCTTGATGACCGTGGCGATGACGTTGAACACCGACTTCTCGGTGTTGGTCATCAGCTCAAACGTCAGTGGCTTCGATGGGCCGTACCCGGCCTCGGCCAGGAGCGCCTTCGCCTTGGCCTGGTCGTAGGGGCACAGATGGTTCACGTCGACCGTGTCCAGGGTCCCGGGCGGGACCATCCCGACCCACGGCGTCGCCTGGCCCTTGAAGGCGATCTTCACGATCTCCCCCCGATCGATCCCGTAGCACCCGACGGCCTTACGCACCCTGATGTCGTGGAAGATCGGATGCGGCGCGCGGTCCTTGGACATGGGCTTGCCGTCCTTCGGCACCGTCACCTTCATCTGCGCCACCATGGGCGTGGTCTCTTTGCCGGTCATGATCAGGGCGCGAGGGTTCTGGGCTCGGAGCGTGTCGATGTGCTCGGGCGAGAAGGACGCGACGAAGTCGATCTCTCCCGCCTTGAACGCGGCCATCTCCGTGACGGGGTCTTTGATCGTGCGGATCATGACGCGGTCGAGGAGGGGCAGCCCGGGCACGAAGTACTTGTCGAAGCGCTCCATCACCAGATGGCTTCCCTTCACCCATTCGATCAGCCGGAACGGCCCGCACCCTGACACAGCCTCCGGCTTCCCCTGCTTCCGGTCGTCGAGGCTGTACTTCTGCGTCGCGACGGGATTGTAAATGACGAGACCGGTGCGGTACCCGGCGAGCATGTGCAGGAAGAACGCGTAGGGGTGCTTCAGGCGGACTTGCACGGTGTGGGGATCAGTCACCTCGACGCTGTGGATCGGGTCGTAGAACGTCCGCATGCCCGACTTCGTCGCCGGGTCCTTGAGTCGATCGATGCTGAACTTCACCGCGGCGCTGTCCACCTTGGTGCCATCGTGGAACAGGACGTTCGTCCGGAGCTTGAACGTGTAGAGCAGACCGTCGGACGACATCGACCACGACTCGGCGGCGTCGGGGACGAACTTCCCGTCGGGCGTGATGTTCACGAGCCCGCACCCGACGTTCATTGCGACCCACATCATCTCGTAGCCAGGCGCGGTGTGAAAATCGAGGTGCGCGATCTCGTTGCCGTAGGACACCCGGAGCGTGCCACCGCGCTTCGGCGTCTGCG
>WNFU01013070.1_pt1 | contig 11551 bp, 13 predicted proteins | sample 5400121 | NCBI WGS metagenome assembly WNFU01 (sample SAMN13153360, study PRJNA577476) | soil metagenome | isolation source: 100 cm soil or saprolite under grassland replicate 1 | place: USA:California | collected 2016-06-15 | reverse complement strand
TGGGAGAGGGAAGGGTGAGGGCGAAATTCGAGCAATTACCGACCCGGCTGCAACCTCACTTTCGGCTGCCGCAAATTCAGATCTGCCACGCCGCTCCAAAATTCTCTCTTCCCCGTCATCGCCTGCACGTGGCCGTCCCATTCCAGCGTGAAAGCCGTCAAACCAAGCTTCACGGCGGCGCGGACTTTGTTTTGTGTTGCTTCGTCGGTTGCCAACAAGCGAATGGCGTCGATCTGACGGCTGCCGTGGCCTTCGTCTTCTTCAGCATGAAGTTGGTAAGTTTCCGCCGCGTGCGGTGAGAACCCGTAGTGGCTGGTCAGCTCGCGGTAGACCTTTTCCGATATTTTACCCGCGCCGCCAAGTTGGCTTTCGACGAAGGCGAGCATGGCGACGCCTTCGAGAGCAGAGCGGCGCTGGCAACACCCGACGATCATTTCGATCGCCGCGAGCGTTCCGGGCGCGGGCTCGGCGTTGTCCGCCTCTTCCCTCGTGATGCCGCCTTCTTCGAGGAACTGGAGCATGATGTCCATGTGCGTGCGTTGTCCGCCCAGTTCTTCCATGAAATTTTCGAGAATCGTCTCCATGAGAGCGTAGTCTTTCGCCGCGACGGCGTTGACCGCCATGTAGCCAAAGAAAATCGGGTTGGTGCGCACGCGCAGGTAATGCTGCACCTCGCCTTGAATGATCTGCTCACGCGTCCAACGATGCTTGATGATGCCGTCAAACCACGGGTGCTGCTCCATAGGAACTTCCGCGGCATAACCCCAAAGCTCATCGACAAATTCATCGGGCGACATGATTTACCGTCTAACGCACTGAATCGGGAATGTCCATCATGATTCCCGCTCACTTAGGGCTGCGAAACGGGAAGGGAGCCGCATTGCTCAACGCGTCTTCCGCTACTCTCTAGATAGGCGATACAGCCTGACCGGCGCTCGACAGCAGCTTCACCGGAAAACGTTGACACGGCACCGCACAACATAGAGCCAAGCGTCGAGCACTGCTCCAAGTACCGAACGTTAGGCGGTATCGGTGCAGTGTTAAGAGGGTGAGTTTGCGGCTCCACAGAGCAGGAAGTCAGAAACAACACTGCAACAGCTAGAGAGAAGGAAACCATCGCTTACGCTGACACCCAACCTCTTATAAGTCGTTCATTCGATCCGGTCAAACTACGGGCGCAGCGACGACGCTAATAATCGTCGCGGTCGACAGAATCTTCAAGATCCAAAGATTATTCTTTGATCGCTCTCACGATCGTCACCAGACTTTTATTGACAGCGAGGAACGGTGCATCCCACTTCATATCGGGGTCGGGTAATGCTTCCACATTGACGTTTGTCAGCGCTAGAAAAGTTTTTTCCGGGTTGTTTAGAAAGTCCGACAGCCGTGCGCTATATCCGTCTTTACCCGCCAAAGGGACGAACAACGTCCCGCGAATTTTGTAAGTGTCAGTCAATATTTCGACTTCAACCTGTTTGCCTTTGTATTTTGATGCTGCTTCCGCCATTTGTTGACTCCTTCACTGACGCTGCCGACAAGTGAGATGCCGTCGATCCCATGAGAGCGTTCGGTTGCCAAATCTTACCATACTTGCGACCCACATTTCTGTTAGTTAATGTTATCAGAGGCGATCTCGGGGACGGTTATATGCTCTATCTTCCCAATTATGCGGGAGCCTTTCGCTGCATCGGTCAAGCACTGCAAACCCATGAAATCGAAGTATTCGAGTTAAGCAGCTTCGCCAATGAATTTCGCGTGGTAGCTGGAGATCCGAATCCACCCTACACAGCTCTGATCAAATTAAACTTTTCGGTTCAAGACATAGAAATTCTTGATCGTGAAGGTCAAGCGCGTCGCGGTCGGTCAACTACGGACGTTAGGTTCGATAGTGTTCCTGAAGTGCTTCGCGCAGTAGGGGAATACCTTGATCATAAGCGTGGGTACTTGCGACGAGTAGACAATAGCTCCTCGTCAGAAGCGGCTGTCGAGATTCAGTACCAAACTAGGGCTGGAGATGTACAGACTGAAAACCTGACGATTAGTTTTATTCGTGAAACTTGCGTGCATATGTACAAGAGACGAACTCGAATTTCAAACCCCATTAACATTCTTACACGCCAGCGCTAGGTCGTCAGGTTTGCAACGAAGAAAAAATCGCAGTGGACCGCACTGACACCTTCTTGCGTTTCCGCAGATTGTCTTTGTCTTCCTCAACCGAGTTTCCTGCACACTCCGTTTCTTAGTAAATGTTCCACTGACTCTACTTTGATTATAGGACCCAACGGTGGGTATTGTTGTCGGTTATTTCCAACACAATGCAAGATTATCTCGGTCCAACCGCCTATGATCGAAGGATACGATGAAGTATTTATCTTCTTTCTCCATGGCACACCGCTTGCACGAGGTAGCAGTAGAAGGCATTGCTCCACGAAAAGGAGATTCCAATATGAAACATATCGGATTAATGGCGTCGCTGATCATTTTATGCGCCTCGCTCGCTGGATGTATAGCGGCTTCGGACCGCGTATTATATAGGAGATATGCGGGCTATAATTACTGTCACATGAAGGTCGAGACCGCTGGCGATCCCATCGTGCCAACCGAACGTGAGGTTATCGATTTTTACGGACCCTGCGATGCCTATGATTAGAGATGAGCGGATCTGAACACCTCCGAATCGGCAGCGACTGCACAGATGAAGAATCAGATCGACGCTGAATCTAGAGCACAAGCACTCGCGATTGGACAGCAAATTGTTTTGTTTCAGTCAATCGTTCATCGACGGTGCTCATCAATGGTGTAGACACGGGTATCTCGAAACCTCGGCCTCCACTGAAGCTTATGCCGGCATACGAAGTCTTCGTCCAATGCGTTGATTGTGGCAACGAGCATCCCATTCTCATGAAGGTCCACCTCGACTATGGTCCAGACCGCAAGCAAAGTCTTGCCGAGTACTTTCATGGACGTTCCATACCACCACAGGTTTTGGCCATCCGGGGGCACAATGCTCTATGCTTAAAAACAGGTAGGAAGTTTAAGCTAGAAAATGATGACCAGGTTCTTCTTGTGCCGACATCGTTCTCAAACCCCGTTCCGCACGACGAATAGATCAGAACATTCACGCAGCCCGACTGAAAATTTGGCGTCCCCGACGGCATTTTTAAAAAGCCAAAAAACGAGAAAAAAGTTGAAAAAGCCGGGCATGTCTGCGGATATGCTTGGCTTTTTTTGTTTGTGCTCAATCTCGGATTTTGCCCAAAATCATCCCCAAAACTGAAATGGATTTCAGTCATTTCAATTTTGTTTTAGCACTAAGCGGCAACAAAAAAGCCCTTGAAAACTCGAACTCTCAGAGGGCCGGAAAGGATCCATGACATCGAATCCGCTCCGCCCCCAATTTACGCATTCGTCGAGCACAGCCCGCCTGCGCGCCTCGTTGGCTAGGACTGAAAATCGACTCATTAGCCAGGAGAGAATTCCAAAGCATACCGACAAGGAGACCTTCAATCATGGCCGTCGGAGGCGTGCCGAAAGAGGCGTGAAGGGTCCGCAGCGAGCTCGTGCTGGCACGCGGAGACGCCATCGCACGCTCAGCGGATAGTCGAGGATGTCTTCGTACTCTTCGTGATAGAGCTTGGCGAGCTCAGAGAGCAGGCGTAGATAAAGAATCCCGGTTGCGAGCCGATAGAGAAAAGTCTGCCCCTAGAACTGGGCATGCCAGACCAGACCGAAAAATCTCCAAAATCTTGTTCGGCATTCTCGGCAGCGGAACGGGCAGATGCCAACCCAGCTCATGAGGCGCTCACGCAAATTCCTGCGGTGAGACGGTCGACAATTACTACTTTTGCAATCTGGACATGTGATCGGCGGGTGGTTAGTGACGCCGAGAAGTATTTTGAACGCGCCAAGGACGGCACCAGGCTTTATCACGCTGCAAAAAAGAAGCTCTCTGGGCAGCGTAAGTTTGTCTGGTGGGATGTAATTAAGCACGGCGAAAATCCCAAAGCTGGGCGCTCACACCGGAGTGATTGCAACGCTAGAACAATTGCGCGTAGCCGATGGCACGCTTGCGATTGAAGCCTAGCGCTGAACACAGGCCGGCTCAACGGACAGGGCTTTGTCGTGTGGTGGGATCAAACAGGAAAGAGGACAAGGGTGGCCCGCAGAACTCAGTGGACTTGACGACCGCATGGTCGAAATGTGCGAGACTATTAAGCTTGACGGATCGGACTATCGAAGCGGCAGAAGGGTGTCAGGCAAACCTTATTGTGGGTTTTTGGCTTTAGCAGGAATAGATCGAAAAGGTTTGCCTGACACCAATTTATTCTAAGCCGATGAAACCTACTCAGAACGACAACGCCTTAGCATCAAGTCAGAGTAGGGCATAGCCAAGGCCCGCTATTACACTTAAATAGGTGAGCCAGAAAGTAAGAAACGCCCAGTTAAACTTGCCTGAGCGGAGAGACGGTGGGTCCCGCACAACTGTTGCGACTGTTTTCATCGCGTTTCTCCCTTCTGCCGTAGGATAGGGAGCAATGGGTATGCCAGAAGCATTTGGGGATAATCGGCGGTAAACCGGTGGTAATTAGGTAGCCTCACGCTACAACGAATAGTAAGCCTTGCTAACATTTTTTTGGTTTCCAGCCCGGGGGAAAAAAAACCTTTTGCGTAGGGACCTTCCAGCCAGTCAAACTGTAAATTTAATTGACATCAAAAACGGGCATGTGTTGGGGCTAGGACACTGTACGCTCTACGTTGAAGCTCATCTTGGCCTTTGACACATTCACCGCAACCTTCAATTCGACTTCTTAGCTGCTCAAGGCAGTTTTCGTAGTTTTAAGCTTGACGCCTCGCCACGCGGTAACTCCCGTGTATCCACACGGCGGCGGCTTGGATGCTTACGGCTGCTATCACAACCGGAAAGCCGGCGGTTATTCTTACCATCGCGGTCTACTCACCGGGCAATCCTTCGCCCCGCAGGAAGAGATGCTGAAGAACTTTCGGCAGAGAAGGGTGATGGAAAGAGCAAAACGGATGCGAAGAAATAAGTTGAAATTCCTACTCCAAAAGAGCTGCAGGAAATTTTGAAACAGTTGACTTCATGCCAGAACAACAGGAACGACTGGAGAGCCGATGGCCGACGAAACAAAGCAACAAACCGTTACGCTTCAAGAACTGATGGTGAGCAATCTGGCGATGTCAGACGCTACAGTAAGGCTGTTGATCGAGAAGGGTCTTTACTGACGCGGAGTTCAAAGCCAAATTGGGCGTGGAGCGGGTGAACTACCTCGCCGTGCTGAAGCGCCTGCACTGACGACTATGTGCGGACATTTCGGCGCATCATTCCAGTACCGCCACATCAAGGTTTTTTGGAACCTTTGGGGCGATCTTCCCCGGCTTTGCGCCTCGGTACCACATCGCGCCGCCGCAGATCGACGTCTCTAACTTGATGGCGAAAATTTGTGTTGACAAATCCAGACTCTCACCTGCACATTTGCATTAGCTCATCGCCGCGCCATTGCACAACGATTTATCGTCTGAAGGTGACTAGCTTAGATGGCGGAGTCTCTTTCATACGCGCAGTCTCTTAGAGTGGTTGGTCAAGATCTGGACGCGCTTGGCGTCGACTTCTTTGAACTGGCAAAATGGGGTGATGACTATATCGTTTGGCCAGGGCATGCCGAGTTTATGAGAAAACCTTCAGCGGAGAAGGGCTTTCTTTCGAAAATCACCGAAAGATTTTAGGACATGACGATTTGGATAAGGAGATTCCTAATCGTCTATACTTTACCCCCGCAGATATCATTTGGGCAGATACTCAGAGACGATTGAAGCGTAAAATATCGGGTAGCCCGTCGGATCTGCGAGACCTATCCTTTGTTTTGCGTGTGCTCGGCGATTATTTGGATCGACAAAAAGCCGGCCAGTTTACTATTTCACGGTCTAAGGATTCGATAATGATTAACAGTTGCGGCTCCTGTAGCGAACGAGCCCATCGCAACAGATCGGCCTTCATGACGCAGAAGTGAGAAGCAGCGTTAGGAATGGATTGATGGAGAAAACAATTCAATCACAGTCGTAACGCTATGCGGCTAAGCCGTGGCGAATAGTAGGTCCCACCCGACTTTTGACAAAGATTGTTTCGAAACCCGGGGCCGCCCCTAATCCCTAACTGATTCTCACAAAGATCCGCTTGTGTGGCGTCATTCATTGGAATTGAAGGATTCTTCCAGGGAGCCACTGTACGATTTTAGATTGTTCTTCTGGACTAAAACGGTTCCCTCGTAAATCAAGCGCGATTAGGTTACGCAGCTGTCTGACCTCCTGTGGCAGGCTGGTCAAAGAGTTATTACGGAGATTCAGATTACGAAGGTTCCTAAGCTTGCCGATCTCCGAGGGAAGGTCGAGTAGCTGGTTGTCAAACAAGTAAAGATCTTCCAAATTCGTAAGGCTCGCAATTTTCGGAGACAGGTGAGTAAGTCTATTGTTGTGTAGCCGAAGCTCTCTCAAGTTTACAAACGTCACTAGCGTCTCAGGCATCTCGACCAACTCCTGATGAGTTAAATCAATGACGCAAACGCGCGCAGTATCCTTTAAGGCTTCCCCAACACTTGAATAAACTCGATCGCCGACGAGAACTTTTTTTATACAGGGATTTGTTGAATAGATAACGTGAGCATTCGGAAGCCATTGCTTTAGTGTGGCTATGGCCGCCGGTGCCAACCTATTGCCACTCACATCAATTTCGTTGAGACTGGCGAGTTTCTGGATGCTCCGAGGAAACGCGGTGAGTTGATTATTAGTGAGGTAAAGACCTCGTAAGTTGTTTAGCTTGTAAATGTCCGTAGGGATCTCACGGATTCGATTATTGGCTAAATGAAGCATTCGCAATTGTTCCAGTCGAATAATTACCTTCGGAAAATCGCTGAATTTATTATTATCGAGATATAGGTACTTGAGTCTTGTTAGGTTAGCCATCTCCCGCGGAAGTTCCGTGAGTTCGATATTGTGAGATAGTCCAAGCGTTTCAAGATCGTGAAATTGACCAATTCGAGGGGGCAACGAAGAGATACCCTGTAACGACAAATTACATACTCCTTCGGCCCTATCGGGTAAGACACTGCTTGTAAGCGCTACATCGCAGCCAAAGGACGAGGCGACGCACTCTACACCGCGATTGATCGCGAAGATCAGCAGAACAGCCAGAAAAATCCTCTTTAGAGTTGTAATCATCAGCCTGCCTGGCCGTACAAGATAGTTAGTGAACATACTGCCCTGTAAATTGCACTTTGACTTCCGGTCATAGTGGCGTGATTCTCCGATGGCTCCGAGAACGTGTCAAACCCCTTTTTAAACAACAGCCGGTCCGTCAGATACTGGTCAGGTTATTACCAATATACCTGCATAGCACAACCGGGCGGCTTGGGATTGAACTGTACGACGCGTCAATGCGATAGCATCCAACTATGCCCCGGCCTCACCTCGGTCCAATCTGGATTTGGAACCACGGAAACCAGTTTGTTTTTGCGATGGTTAGCACTCGTTCAGGAAAAAAAGAAGATATTGCGTCCCCGACGGGATTTGAACCCGTGTTATCGGCGTGAAAGGCCGGTGTCCTGGGCCGAGCTAGACGACGGGGACGTATTGGTGAGCCGTGCTGGATTCGAACCAGCGACCCTCTGCTTAAAAGGCAGATGCTCTACCGCCTGAGCTAACGGCTCGCTGGCGGAATCAAAGCATTATTAGATAACGAGATTACCATGCTAAGTCAAACATTAGGGGACAATTCGTTCGCGCTGCGGGGAGTGAATTTGACATCCTTACCGTTGTTTAGGATCCAAAAGATCGCGCAATCCATTACCCAAGGTATTAAACGACAGAATGGTGAAAAAAATCGCCGCCGCCGGAAAGGCGATCACGTGCGGGTAACTGCGCATGGCGCGGTAGCCGTCTTGCGCCAGCGTGCCCCAGCTGGTGCCCCACGAACTATAGGGATCGTTGATGCCGATGCCGATGAAACTAAGCGTGGATTCGGCCAAGATGGCGGAGGGAATGCTAAACGTGAGGGTGACGATGATCGGGCCGACAATATTCGGTAGGATGTGAAGTAGGAGGATTCTCCCGCGCGAGGCTCCAAGAGCCGTCGCGCTTTCGACGAAGAGAAATTCTTTTGCCTGAAGCACTTGGCCGCGCGCGACTCGGGCGAAGCGCACCCAGGTAACCAGCCCTAGAGCCACCAAGAGACCGCCGATGTTTCTACCGAACACAAGTGAAAGTAGAATGAATATCAGCATGTCAGGCAGTCCGTAAAAAATATCGACGATGCGCATCATGAAATGATCCCAGTTGCCTCCCTTGAACCCTGCGATGAGGCCGTAGACCGTTCCGATCACCAATGCAATCAGAGCGGTTCCCAGACCGACCGTCATGGACACGCGCGCTCCATAGAGCACGCGCGTCAGTAAATCACGTCCAAGACCGTCGGTGCCCATCCAGTGAGCCCAGCTGGGCGATTCCAATAGAATTCTTTCTTCTAGCCCGCCGACTCCGTAGGGGGAAATCCACGGCGCGAGAAACGCCGAAAGCAATACGATCGCGACAAACGTCGTACTGGCACCGAGCAATGGGCTTACGTAGCTTGGCTGGGTATTCGGATCAGTGTTCATGCGACAACAAGATCAGTGAGTTCTGATTCGCGGATCGACATACCCATATAAGATGTCGACGAGAAAATTAGCCGCGACCAGGATTGCCGTGTAAACCAGCGTCACGCCCATGATCAGGGGATAGTCGCGATCTGTGACTGCGGTGATGAAGAACCGTCCCATGCCCGGAATTGCGAAGACAAACTCCACGACGAATGATCCGGTGAGGAGCGCCGCTACGAGAGGCCCCATGACGGTCAGAACCGGAATTAAGGAATGGCATAGAGCGTGTTTCACGACCACAGTCGGCTCTTTAAGTCCCTTGGCGCGCGCCGTGCGGACGAAATCTTCACCGAAGGTATCGATGAGAGTCGAGCGCAGTAAAGCGGCAAGATAGGCCGCCGGGGCGGCGCCGAGAGTAATCATCGGCAGGATCGCGCTACTCAACTGATCCCAGCGCGCCGCGTAAAGCCAGCCGAGCTTGAGCGCGATGGCCCAAATGAGTAGTGCACCCAGAATGAAATTCGGCAGTGAGATGCCAAGCGTCGCCAGCAACATACAAAACCGGTCGATGACGGAGTTCCGGTAATAGGCCGCGAGCAAACCCGTCGGGAACGAGATCAATAGGGCGAAAAGCACGGCCAGCCCGCCGAGCAAAGCCGATGTCGGCAGAGTGTCGGCGATGATCTGGGTGACCCCGCGATCGAGATATTTGTACGAAGGACCGAAGTCGCCCTGGGCGATTCCCACTAGGTAGCGGAAGTACTGTTGCCAGACCGGTTCATCAAGATGGTATTTGGCTTCGAGATTGGCGATGACTTCCGGCGGCAGCTTTCTATCGCTGTCGAATGGACCGCCGGGCGCGACTCGCAAGAGCAGAAATGTCAGCGTGGCGACGATCCAAAGAACAATGATGCCGTGGAGCAGACGTTTCAGCAGTAGGGGAATCATCTAGCGACGGTTGACGCGAAAATTACGGCCCTCACCCTCGCCCTCTCCCGCAGCGGGCGAGGGAATAACACACAGGGGGAAGTCATTCTTCCCGCCAGGCTAAATTGATCGGATGAGGGAAGTTTCACTTGAACTCTTGCGCGTGCGCCTTGAGACTTCCTCAAGCGCTTTCACGCCTCTCGGCTGAAATCGGTCAAATGCAAATTACCTCAACCAACTATTGTGTTTTTCCAGTGCTAAGTAAAAGCCGTCCTTGCGCACGTAGATCTGACTACAGTCTTTCCGTTGGGTCAACTCTCGCAACAAAGTGAGCAACGGGTTCCGCGTGTCGCTGTACTGCTTTGGCGCGCCGGCGGCACGCATGGCAGCGACATCATCGTTACCGACGACGTAGCGCATCAACAATTCATCATCGCTGAGACTTGGGCCACCTAATTTCTCGCGCAACTCTTGTATGGTCGGCTGAGGCGGCTGCCACTTAGCGAACTCCTTGGCGCGCGGCCGGTCGAGTATTTTCGTTTTCACGCCTCGCTCGACTTCAGAAGCCGCCTCTTTGCCCCAAAATCCGGCAGCGTATTGGATAACTTGATCCGTCACCTCACCATAGCGCTCACCCTTGATCACGTTGATCGCCGGCTTGGCTGCCAACGAACTGCGAGAGCGGCGTAACCATGATCGGATAGCCTAAGTCTTGGCGGACTTGCACGCATTCTTCCAGGACTTCGGGCAACCGATGCAGCAAGCCCAGGTTCTTAAGCTGGAAGTGTAGATTAGAGATCATGCCGCCGGGAACCTGGTGGACATACTGGCTGTAGTCGTATTCCACCGGCGCGCCCATCGGCATGTTCTCGCGTTTTGCGAAAAACGTCAGGTCTTTATCGACGGACTTGAGCGCTTGCTCATCGATGACCGGCGAATAGCCCAAGGCGCGAGAATTTTGCGCGACATTGAACACGGAAGGATTGGACGATGCATTTGCCAGCGGCGGCACCGAGGTGTCAATGAGCTCGACGCCTAGTTTGATCGCTTCGAGCGCGCACAGAGGACCAAGACCGGTGGTGCAATGGACGTGAAGCTCGAGCGGAAATGTCGGCGCTTCGCGTTGTATCACTTTGATTAGGGCGACCGTGCGTTCCGGCGTGAGCAAGCCGCCCGGATCCTTAAGACAAATGAAATCCGGTTTGAGCGCTGCGGCCTCGCGGGCTTTGCGCGCGTTAGTATTCATCGGTGTGCTTTGGCGATACAGAGAAGATTAGATTGAGAACCGTCAGGAGACCGTTGCGCTTGGCTCGGGTGACCGATTTTTTCCAACCGGCTGGATCATTGGATGGATTCGAGATCCGCAGTTGTTTGATGCCGTTGGCGACCATGCGTTCGAACCATAGATCATTTACCGCGTCGGGAGTGAGCTCAAAGGCGCTGAGGCGCTCGGAGCCAATGGCGCGGAGCGGCGTCCTGGTGATTTTCTTCGCGACCAGGCGCATGCGCTCGAAGGGATCCTCGCGGAGCTCTCTGACGCACTTCTTGATGTGGCTGGAAGCGATCAGCTCGATCGCTTGAAAACCCGCGTTGTCGATGCGATCGGCCACGGCCAGCATCATGCCGGTGCGCATATTCTCGGCCCATAGACTCGCCTGGCCGTCGCGCAGAGTCGTGTCGACAAATTTCACTTCGCTCATGATTTGCTTCTAACGGATTTGTTCTTGATTACCCAGAGCTGCCGAATAATCTTCCAGCTTCTTTTCAAGCCAGCGCGTATTAACTCTGCCGGCACGGTATTCAGTATCGCCAACCACAGTTTCTAAAAACGGTATGAGTGTGTCGATGCCGCTCACCTGAAATTCATGCAAGGCGTGCTTGGTTTGATCGGCGGCCTGATCCCTCGTGCTTGCGTGAACGATCAATTTGGCGAGCAACGAATCGTAATAAGGCGGCACGAAATAGCCGGGATAGCA
>WNFU01012949.1_pt1 | contig 11552 bp, 14 predicted proteins | sample 5400121 | NCBI WGS metagenome assembly WNFU01 (sample SAMN13153360, study PRJNA577476) | soil metagenome | isolation source: 100 cm soil or saprolite under grassland replicate 1 | place: USA:California | collected 2016-06-15 | reverse complement strand
ACGCCCAGTGCGCTGGCAGCCTGCAACGTCATCCGCCCCAGCTGCCCGCCGCCAAGAATGCCCAGCGGTCCCAGCACCGTTGCTCAGCGTAGCTCACGTCGAGCTTGCGTGAAATTCCGACCATTTTGGTAGTATTTAGCTAACGATGCTTCGTGTGACCGCCGCGCCGCTTGATGTGCCGCGCATTCGCGCCGATTTTCCGATCCTCAGCAGGCAGGTCAATGGGCATCCGCTCGTGTACCTGGACAATGCCGCCAGCTCGCAGAAGCCGCGACGTGTCATCGACTCGCTGGTCGACTTCTACACGACCATCAACGCCAACGTGCACCGCGGTGTCCACACGCTGAGCGTCGAGGCAACAGACGCGTACGAACGAGCGCGCGAGCGTGTGGGCCAATTCATCGGCTGCCAGGACCCGCACGAAATCGTCTTCGTCCGCAATGCCACCGAAGGCCTCAACCTGGTGGCGGCGAGCTGGGGACGCGCCAACTTGAAGCCCGGCGACGAGATTCTGGCGACCCTGCTGGAGCACCACTCGAACCTGGTGCCGTGGCAGCGCGTCGCGCAGGAGACCGGCGCGCACATCAGGCTGGTTCCGCTCAACGACCACCGCACTATCGACATGGCTGCCTTCAAACAGTTGCTCAGCAAGCGGACCAAGGTTGTCGCGGTCGCGGGTGCGTCGAACGTGCTCGGCACCATCAACCCACTCACGGAGATTGGTGAGCTTGCGCACGAGCAGGGCGCAATCGTGGTGGTGGACGGTGCGCAGAGCGTGCCACACGTGCCCACGGATGTCAGCACGCTAGGCGTGGATTTCCTCGCCTTCTCGGGCCACAAGATGCTGGCGCCGATGGGCATCGGCACGCTGTGGGGCCGCCGCGAGCTGCTCGAAGCCATGCCGCCCTTCCTGGGAGGCGGTGGCATGATCCGCGAGGTGTGGGAAGACCGTGCCACCTGGGCGCCACTGCCCGAGAAATTCGACGCGGGTACGCCGAGCGTGGCCGACTCAGTCGCCTTCGCCACCGCGGTCGAGTACCTCGACGAGCTGGGCATGGAGAACGTGCGCAACCACGAGATCGAGCTCACCGGCTACGCGCTGGAGCGCCTCTACGCAACACCCGATATCACGGTGTACGGGCCGCGCGATGCGCACGATCGCACGGGCGTGGTGTCCTTCAACCTCGATGGAGTCCACCCGCACGACGCGGGCACGATCCTCGACGAGCACGGCGTCGCGGTGCGGGCGAGTCACCACTGCTGCCAGCCGCTGCACCGCTCCCTGGACGTCGCGGCGACGATCCGCGCCAGCTTCTACGTGTACAACACGGCCGAGGAAGTCGACGCTCTGATCGAAGCGCTGCGCGCCGCCGCACGCGTTTATCAGCGCACTTCTCATCGCTAGCAAGTTGCTCTAGAGCTCGCGCGGAGCCTGGGCGTGCGCCGGGTATCCTACTGTGCGAGTGACCTTCGAGGCCCAGTACGCCTTCGGGCCTGCCACCCGCCTCCAGGCCCACGCAATCGGCGAGCCCGGTCAACGCACGTTTCGGCTGCTCGTCGAAAGCGACGACGGCCGTGCTGCCGCTATGTGGGTGGAGAAGGAGCAGCTGCAGGCACTCGGGCTGGCGGTCGAGCAGGTCCTTGCCGAGTTCCAGGGCAAGCCAAGCGGCAAACCACCGCGGCAGCCGCCCATCGAGACCTTTCCGCCCAATCCCACCGTCGACTTCAAGGTCGGCCGGCTAGCGCTCGGCCAGGACGAAAGCGAGCTGGAGAGCGGCCCGCGTTACGTACTGCTGGTCTACGACGTCGAGGGCAGCGGCTCGGACGAAGAGGAGCCATCCGCTCCCGCGACGTTCGCGTGCCGCGCCACGCGCGAACAGCTCCGCGCCCTCAGTCGCAATATCGCCGAAGTCGTCGCCGCCGGCCGACCCCGCTGCCCGCTGTGCGGCGAGCCGATGGAATCACGCGAGAAGCCGCACGGATGCGTGCGCTCCAACGGGCATCGCGCCTGAAATCCCAGCCAGTCCTTCCTTGCAGCGCGAGAAGTCGCGCCGTAGGCTGAAATGGTAGCGAGGAGGATCGCCATGGGCCGCATCATCGTCGCCAATCGGCGCGGACACCAGCTGGTAGAGTGGGACGCTGAAACCGACACAGAGGAGGCGCGCGAGAGCATCCTCGAGGCAGAGCGCATCCTGCGGGAGGCTCGCGACAAGGGCTGCGCGGTATCGCGCAAGGTCGGCACCCAGCACGTTCTGGACGATGGCCCATTCGACCCGAAGGTCGAGGAGTACCAGATCATCGCACCTATCGCCGGGGGCTGACCCCCAGCCTGGCGATATCCCAAAGACGTGCCGCTGATCGCGCCCCTGAAGGGGCTCTGGCGACGCCTGCTCACGTGGGACATCTTGCCCACGCCTGGCCCCGAGGGCGCCCGACGCGATGGTGCCGTCGAGCGCCCATGGCGCTACTACTGGGATCACCTGCCCAAGCGCACGGCTGGCGCTGATTTCTCTTCACGCGACTATCAGGAAGCCCGCCAGCGCTCGGAGGAGGTCGCGCGCACCACGCTCGGTGACGAGTTGTGGCATCGGCTCGCGCTCGATGGTCACCTCGATGTGCGATCGCGTCGCTATACGGGTGTCACGTACCGGCTTCGTGTGGGCCGCCGCATCGAAGTCGTATGCGCGAATGGCGTACGCCCGCCGTGGCCCTACCCGTTCTTGTGCATCAACCCGACGTACCCGCTGCCAGAGCTGGAGTTCTTCGCGCAGCTGTATCTGTACGCCCGCGACCGAGAGGACATGCTCGTGCGTGTAGCCGCTCCCCAGCCCTGGGACCAGCGCCTCGGCCGAACGTTCTAGCGCTTACTAGTGCTCCCTAGTGCTCCCGAAGTGCGGCGTGAGCCGCACGAAGCGGGTACTAGCCAAGCAGGCGCTCGAAGAGAAGCCGCAGCGCGACCGTCGGCTCGATGCCCGGTGAGGAGCGCAGCAGGTCCGCGAACATGCGGCCAGCGTCACGCCCGCGCGCTTCAGCAAGGTCGATCGCCCGGCCGGCTTCGGACTGCAAGTCGAGCCAGTCAGCAGGCGGTTGGCGCTCCACGTAGACCAGGTCGAGGTATTGCCGTGCCCGCTCGTCCTCGTCCAGCTCGAAGCCGCGGTAGAGATCCAGCAGCTCGATCGGCGGCAGGCCCCGCTCCAGCCGCTCCTCGATCGCAAACCGCCGAATCCGCTGCTGCGCATCCGACGAAAGGTCCAGGAGCTCTGGTGCGCGCTCGTGCATCAGCGAGCGCTGCGCTACGTCGAGGTCGACTTCGTCGAGCTCATCGAGATCCTCGGGATCGTCGAAGATCGACCGCTGCCCGCGACTGGCCGAGCTGCGCATGCCTGCCAACCGCGCCAGCTGCTCGAGCGCATCCTCGCCCTGGACCGCCACGCCGGTCGCTCGCCGCCACGCCGCGGCCAGATCGAGCCCACGCTCGCGTGCACCGTCCTCGAGGTCGAGCACCCGGTTTTCGATGTCCCGCCAATCTGCCGGGACCTCGCGCAGCATGAACCGCCGGTCGGCGTACCGCACAGCCTGCTCATCGCCTGCGAGATCGGCGTACAGCGCAACGACCGCTGTCGGCGCGACGCCCCGCTCGAGTGTGCTGGTGACGATGTAGCGGACGATGCGCCCGCAGGCCTCGGGTGTCAGATCGTCCAGCATGGGCATCGGCCCAACCGCTGTTGGCGATTCACCCTCTTGATCGGGAATGAAATCTTGCGTGGCGTTCACGGCAGCCGCCTCTGCCGGGCCTTTATAGCACTCCGCGGGCCAAGTTGAAGCGTTTTGCCACGCCCGCCGAGCGTTTGTGCCTTCCGCATCGGCGGTCGGCGATCGCGCGGACCGAAACGCCGCCGCGGCTCGGACTCCTCGTCGAGCACGATCGGGACGTCCCAATCGACTTGCGCCGCCTCATCGCCCTCGGGCAATCCGCCGACTGCCCACCGGTAGCTCGCTTCGACCACCCCGCGGCGCAGCAGACCGTCTGCTTGGTCGAGCAGCGGCACCAGGCCCGCGCCGAGCGGCCCTTGCAGCGCGGCGCCACGCATCTGGCCGATCAGGTCGAGCGTTTTCTGCAGCGCGCCCACCAGGTCACCCTCTTGAATGCGGCCGCGCTGGGCGATCGATGCCAGGTCGTGCCCCTCCGACCACGCCAGGGTTAGCCCGTGGAAGTCGACCGGCAATGGCCGCGAGATCTGCACGCCGTATCGCTCCTCGTCACGCAGCACGCCACCGTGCAGCGCATCCAGGATCTCGCGCAAGCGATGGAGTCGACGGGTCAGCGGCAGCCCGCGGATCGGCGCCTCGCGATCCATCGCGAACCATGACAACGCCTCGGCTACCTCGTGCGGCTCGAGTCCTTCCAACTGGCGGTTGGTAAGCAGCTCACACAGCGTGAGCGCATTGGTGTCGAACAGGCTGCGCAGATAGGCAGCCTTGTGGGTTGGCCGCGCGTCACGCAGGTAGTCGTATCGCTCGAGCACACGTGCCAGGCCTTCGGCGGTGCGCCTCGCCTCGATGGTGGCCGCTCGCCGCGCTCGGCGCAGGTCGTAGTCCACTCGGCTGAGCTCCGCGGCGCGCTCGCTGGCGTCCTCGCGCCGCAGCACGCCAGCCACCTTGTCGCGTTCGAAGGAGTCCTCGAGTGACTGCTTGCGCTCCGTCAGCTCCTGGAGGGTTCGGTCGTGCTGGAAGCGTCGCAGGCTGCGCGCGTACAGGTCGGCCAGGCGCTCCTCGTCCTCGGGCCGCAGCCAGAGGTTCATCGCCGTCGAGTAGGTCGGACTGAAGGCGCTCTCCAGCGGCAGCAGATCGCTGGTGAGCACGCGCAGCGTTTGCGGGAACGTCACCCACGGCGAGTAGATCAGCAGCGAGACGCCGCGTTCGTCAATGCCGCGGCGACCAGCTCGACCGGTCATCTGGCGGTACTCGTTGGGCGTGAGCAGCCGACGGGCGGTGCCGTCGAACTTGAGCATTTCCCCGATGACGACCGTGCGCGCGGGCATGTTGATGCCCAGCGCCAGCGTGTCGGTGGCGAAGACCGTGCGCAGTTTGCCTGCCTGAAAGAACTCCTCGACCAGGAGCTTGACCTGCGGCAGCAGCCCCGCGTGGTGGACGGCGACACCGCGCGGCAAGAACCGGCCCAGGAGGAGCGCGACCTGACGGAGGTTGCGGTCCTCGGGCGACAGGTCGGCAAGTCGACTCTTGGCCTCCTGGATCAGCTCGACCGCGTGCGGTACCGGACGGAGGGCAAGGCAACTGGCGGCGGCCTCCTCGGTGGCGCGGCGACTGAACAGGAAGAAGATGGCCGGCGTGAGCGACCCCCCTTCTAGGTAGCGAACCACGCGCCACGGGGCGGGGGTCTCGCGCGGGTCGCCATCGGCGCCCGCGACTCGCTCTTCGCCGCGGAAGCCCTGCGACGTGGTGCCGCCCCAGCGCACTCTGCCGGCGAGCTCGCCGCCCACCGTTCTGAGGCGCGATGCCGACGCTGTCAGCTGACCATCGGCATCCATGACCGTCGTGACTTTAAAGGTGTGCTTATCGGCGGCGGCGTCGGGCAGCCAGTAGCGATGCTCGAGTGGCACTGCGCGTTCATCGTGGAAGACGCAGCTCAGGTCGCCGTGGGCTTCACGGATCCACTCGGCAATCTCGGTCGCGTTGGGCACGGTTGCCGAAAGGCAGACCAGCGGGATATGTCGTGGCGCAAGCAGAATCGATTCTTCCCAGGCTGTCCCGCGTTCGGGATCGCCCATGTAATGCACTTCGTCGAAGACGATGCTGCCGACGTCATCGATTGAGGCGCCCGTCACCAGCATGTTGCGCAGCACTTCGGTGGTCATGACCAGCGTGGGGGCATCGCGATTCACGACCACATCGCCGGTCAGCAGTCCGACGTGTTCGTCACCCCATCGGGCGCGGAAATCTCTGAACTTCTGATTGCTCAGCGCTTTGATGGGCGTGGTGTAGATAGCCCGCAGCCCGTGCTTGCGGGCCAGGAAGATCCCAAATTCGCCAACGACGGTCTTGCCCGTTCCCGTGGGCGCCGCCACGAGCACGGAGTGGCCATTCGCGAGCGCGCGGATCGCTTCGAGCTGAAAGTCGTCGAGCGTGTACGGCTGGCTGGCCGTGAACTCCGCGACCAGCTCCTCGGGTGACATGTTGTCCAGAAGTGTACGAATGCAGCTGCCTCGTCATCGCTTAGTCGCTGAAGTACCCGCACGAGCATCCGTGTAGGTAGCAATCCGGGGTGTTTGACGCTGGAGCGAAAGCATGAAGTGGTCACGCGGCCAGGCCCGCAGACTGCCGTCCAGCCAGAGAGATTCACTAAAAGATCACTCTTGACAGATCACTAGCGATCACTTATACCTCACGTCGCGCAGTGATCACGTAGCGAAATCGAATCTGGAGGAACTGGAAATGGCCGTCAAGAGTGATCTGGAGCGACGGTTCGACGCGATGCAACGCAACATCGAGGCGCTACAGCGCCAACTCGGTGATCTTCGTACGGCGACGTTGGGCGACAACGGCGACGACGCGACCGTCCGCGCTCTGAAGTTCCTGAAGGCGTTTTACGAGGCATCTGGGCATCGCCTGGTGGCCTCCGACGCCAGCCTGGCCGCTACAGCGGCTGGGTACGACGCTCGGGGCACGGCAGGCTTCTACACGGGCAAGAACGGCTCGCTGCGTGCCGAGGGAAGCTGGCGAGTCTTGACGGACTCGGGTCGGGAGTGGTTCGAGCAGTACCGCCACCTGCTGGACGACCAGCTCAACTGATCTACGAAACGCAGCATCGACGCCCTGGTGGGTTGGTCCCACCAGGGCGTTTTCGTGTCTGGGGCGCGCCAGCATAATGGCGGTCGTGGCCGCACCCCAACTGAAGGAAGGCACGCCAACCCCCCACAGGTATGGGTGCCTACTACGGCACGCTCCTGCGCTCGGTCCCGGGGCTGCTGCTCGCAGCCGCCGACGTGGTGAGCAATCTGACCTTCCCGGTGGCTGTGGTGATCTTGGCGCTGCTGCTGCTGCCGAGCGTGTCGAAGGACGTGTCGGACGCCGTGGCGACTGCTGGCGGCAATCCACAGCCGTGGGCGCTGGTGCTGATCGTCGCGCTCGTCCTATGGCAGCTTCTTCGGGCGAACTACCGCTGGGTGCGGCTAGTTGCCGACGAGCGCGACAAGTTGCGCACCCGCATCGACGCCGCCCAGGTCACCCGAGCACACCTGGACAGACTCAACAAGCTTCGGGACCAAGGCGTGGAGCTACGCGACTACGGTACGCGCCTCAGCATTCAGCGCTTTGAGACGCCCAAGCAGATCAACGAGTGGCTAGTCAGCAAAGCTCAGTGGGAGAACGCCACGCTGGACTGCATCGAGGCATTCGCGCCAGTCGATAGTCGCCTGTTCCTGACGCCCGGGCAGGACATTGATCTGGAGGCGTACCCCGACAGTTTCCAAACCATGTCGCACGAACTACGAGTGCTCACCCGCCAGTTGAAGATCGTGACCGACATCATTCAGCGTTTCGCTCCGCAGGCACGGCCCTGCGACCGTCTGGGATGAACGCCTCGAGAACCGCTGAACACAGGAGGTAACGACGTTGTTTGGAATCTTCGAGCGACCTGCACCCGCCTACGAAGCTGGCGTCACCAGCGACCTGACGCCCGACCAGGTGCGCCAGCGGCTGGCCGCCATGCCCGCGGATCGGCGCAGGACCACCGAACAGCACAACAAACAGACCGCGCCGCTGGTCGCCCGCCGCGACCGACTCCAGGCCCAGCTATCCGCGCTGGACGACGTGCTGGCCACGATGGACAACGCTACCAGGACTACGCGGCGAACCTGGCCGAGAACGTGGCGGACCTGTACGCGCGGTTGAGAACTGGGCGCTATCGGGTGCCGGTGATCAAGCGGGTGTACATCCCGAAGGGGAACGGCAAGCGCCGACCCATCGGCATCAGCACGATCGAAGATCGGCTGGTGCAGAAGGCAGAGGCGTGGGTGCTCAGCGCGGTGTTCGAGCAGGACTTTCTAGAGTGCTCGCACGGGTTCCGCCCCAAACACAGCCCGCACACGGCGCTGCATCGCCTCCGTGAGGGGATGCGGCAGAACGGTGCGCGGTGGGTGGTTGAGGCTGACCTGGCGAGCTACTTGGAACCATAGTCACAATGCCCCCGTGGTGCTAGAGAGTGGTGCGAAGAGGTCCGGAGTGGTCGCCGGCACTTCGATTCGCAGTCCGGGCTGGCGTCCACGGCGGACGTGTACGGCGCGCAACTGGCCGCGCTTGACACGCTGCAATACCGTCTGGCGGGAGACGCCCAGCGCTTTCATGGCTGTCCACATCGGTAGCCACCCAGGTGGTGCCTCCTCGGTGAAGCGAGCCCGCAACTCGTCGGTGAGTCGGATCTGCCAGGGAGCGCCCGGCGTGAGCTGCTCGCCGCCAATAAAGCCATCCTGAAGCCAGCGGTGCAGCGTGGATGCCGCCACGCCCAACTCACGGGCGGCTTCAGTCACTGTGAGCAGGTGCCCATCCGGTGGATCGGTCGGCGGTTGGTACCGTGGAATGCGCCGGTATCGCGGTGAACCGCTCGCCGCGTGCACTCCGGCGACCCTGACGATTGAGAATGCTGGCGATCATTGCATCCGGATAATGAACGGCGAGTCGGCGGAGGAGGGACAGTGTTTTCTCATCGGTGTGGAGCGGCCGATAGGTGGAGCGTGGCAGCGGGATGACCAGATCGGTCAGTGCTCCGCCTCGCCAGCGTAGCGTCAGTTCCGCCTGAGAAGCCGGTCGATCGACCTTGACGATGACCTCCGCCAGCAGTGTTCGCAGCAGCTCTTTGCGATCTCGAGCGCTCGTTGTGGGCGCGGTCCACACCTGCTCCAGATCGTTGCCCAAGCGGTCGATGAGCCTACGCTCCTCCGAGGTCAATCCTCGGGGTCGGCGATGCTCACGGGCGCCCAACTCCGCTTCGGCCATGGCCACCTCCTGCAACCGCTCCTCCCAGTCCCGCTCGAGGCCACGGGCCACCAGGCGGTTCTCGGCGTCAACGGCCCGGTAACGGCGTTCGGCGCGCGTGGCTTCATAGCGGGCGCGCTCAACTGCCATACGCGCCTGGGCAAGCGCCGCGTCATGATCGGCTTCCAGGCGCTGAGCTGCCGCTAGCGCCGCCTGCGCCCCCGCTGGCGTACAGGCCACCAGGAAAGCGGTCGCCACGGCGGCGTCGATCTGCTGGCCACCCACGCGCAGGCAGCGACTGCCGTGCCCGTTGACGATCGCGCCGGCCGCGCAGTAGTAGCCAGGCGTGGCGTTGCGTCCGTGATACGACACGCACAGGCGACGTCCACAGCGCCCGCAGACAGCGAGTCCTTGGAGCAGTGCGGTTCCCTCACGCACGGCACCCCCAGCTTCGTGAGGGCGAGGACGGATATTGCTGCCGATACGCTCCTGATTGGCCAGGTAGGTCTCCCAGGTGATGTAGCCCGGATGATGGTCCGGAATGAGCACGCCCCACGCGCTACGGGGGAGATGGCGGATGCGCTGGCGCACACGCCCCGCCGCATCCAGGTAGCGCTCCTGATGCGTCTTGCCGTAGGTGTAGGCACCAGCATAGGCCGCATTGGACAGCACGTGGTGGATGCTCAGGTAAGTTGGCTTCACCCACCGAATCGGTTCACCCGGAATGCGTCGAAATGGAAACAGCAACTCTTCGGAGCGAAACCACAGCCATACACGTCGAACGGAGCCGACGTCCGGATCCAGGCGTACTTCGCCATCCGCTTCACCCCACACCAACCCGACCGGCAGCCCGCGCCGCAGCTCACCACGCGCCGCCTTGCTACGAATGCCACCATTCAACCGGGCGCGCAGGATGTGGAGCTCGGCTTCGCTCATTGTGCCCTTGAGCCCCAGCAGCAGCCGATCGTTGAACGCGCTCGGGTCATAGATGCCATCCTCGTCCGCCAGCACGGTGCCGGTCAGTCCGCACAGGTCCAGTAGACGGTACCAATCGGCATTGTTACGGGCTAGCCTGGCAACCTCCAGCCCCAGGACGATGCCGACGCGACCTAAGGCAACCTCGGCGGTGAGCTGGGCAAAGCCGGCCCGATCGAAGAGGCCGCTGGCAGAGACGCCCTGGTCCTCATCGATCACGTGGATGTGTGCCTCGGCCCAGCCGAGCGCGATGGCGCGAGCCACGAACTGGTACTGGCGCAGGGTGGACTCGCGGTTCCGCTCCAGCTGGGTGGGGCTCGACTGGCGAACATAGACGACCGCCAGCCGCTGCCGGTGCACCGCGCTGATCTTGGCATCTTGCATCATGCCGCGCCACCCACACCATCCAACAGATCGGCGATGGCGACCGGTTCACCACATGCAGGACACAGCCCACCGGCGCCGACCCGCCGACAAAACACGCCACACTCGTCGCAACGCTGATTGCCGAGATAGCACGTCTCGCAAACCGGGCACTGGTAGATCGTCCCATCACGACGCGAGCGGTGCGGGGGAATCACCAGCGGGGCAGCAGTGGCTGCTCGACGGCGACGATAGGCGGTCTGGCGGCACGACGGCGAACACACTCTCTTGCGGCCGCTAGGCACGAAGCGGCGACGCCGACAGACGGGGCAGAGTATCGTCACGCTATCGTTACGCGACGGGTTGGAGGCTGACGGGCGCATCAGGCTGGCCCTCCTGTGGAACGGCGGTCTGAGCGATTACTCGAGCCAGGGCCGCCACGGCGACGAGCTGCTGCTCGGCTGGGAGCAGGTCCCAGAGGAGCGGTGCGGGCGCCGGCGTCTCTCCGAGGTCCAGCGCCAACTGCCGGCTGTGCATGGGCACCTTCCAGGTAGCTGATGCGCCCATCATCCGGCCGGACGGAGTCGGGGTGAACGATGCCGGCGAGGACATGGCCGGCGTGCAGCAGGTCGACGATGGACCCGAGTGTTGCCAGGCTGACTGCTTCACCTGGTGCGGAGTAATCCAGGTCTGTCCAAGACGCCGGGATGAGCGAGCGCGAACCGTCCGGGAGAACGAGAATCAGATCGAGCTGGCCGTGACGCCGCATCCAGCCAAGCAGCGGCAGCGCCTGGCCTTCCAGCGGGTGCCGGGCTCGGACGACAGTGACCGCGGCCGGATAGCCCTCGAGGTGGGTAGTGTGAGGCCGTTTCGTTCGACTCCGTCCCACACGACCTCGTGTTACGAGCGGTACGACGACACACCGACGAGCGATGGATCCTGCTGTATGTGGAGCGCTGGCTGAAGGCCCCGATCCAGCAGGAGGATGGCACGCTCGTGCAGAGAGATCGAGGTACGCCGCAAGGCTCGTCGATCTCACCGTTGCTAGCCAACCTCTTCTTGCATTACGCGTTCGACGTCTGGGTGGGGAAGCGATTTCCTGACGTGCCGTTCGAACGGTATTGCGATGATGGGGTGGTGCACTGCACGACGGAGAAGCAAGCACTGTCGGTTCGAGATGCCATCGCCCGAAGGCTGGCGGACTGTGGTCTGGACTTACACCC
>WNFU01008818.1_pt1 | contig 11552 bp, 11 predicted proteins | sample 5400121 | NCBI WGS metagenome assembly WNFU01 (sample SAMN13153360, study PRJNA577476) | soil metagenome | isolation source: 100 cm soil or saprolite under grassland replicate 1 | place: USA:California | collected 2016-06-15 | reverse complement strand
GCGATGGTGACGCCCAGGTAATCGGCCAGACGGTCGAGGTCTTCGTCCTGGCGCTTGACGCCCAGCTCCTTGCCTTCGCGGTCGTCGCTGATGCGCTTGTACTTGTAAGCCAGTTCTCCCTTGAGCGATTGATACATGCCCGTACATCCCTTACAAGATCAATTATGAAGGATGCACAGAAATTTGTCGAGTACGCGGTCGGCACGCTGGCGGCGGTCGCGTTCGCCGGCCTGCTGTTCAAGGTCGTGACCTCGGATGCGGTACAGCGAGCGCTGTCCGGGTTGATCCAACGGGCGCTGCAATGAACGGCCGGCGTGACCGCGGCTCGGTGACAGCCGAGCTGGCGGCGGCGTTGCCCGTCGTGGTGTTCCTCCTGCTCGCCGGGATCACCGGCGTCTCGGCGGTGGTGACCCAGCTGCGTTGCGTCGATGCGGCCCGGGAGGCCGCGCGAAGCGCGGCGCGCGGCGGGCCGGGGGTACCTGCCGGGGAGCGGGCGGCCCCACCCGGGGCGCGTGTGGAGGTCGCCGCCGACGGCGACATGGTTCATGCGACGGTACGGGCAACCGTCCGCCCGCTCGGCCCGTACCTGCCCGGCTTCACCGTTGAGGGGTCGGCCGTCGCGGCTGTTGAGCCTTTCTCGGCGGATCCGTGAACCGCGATCGCGGATCCGCGTCACTGTGGCTGCTCGGCGTCGGGCTCGCGGTCGTGCTGCTCGGCGCGGTGGCGGCGACAGTGGCATCTGCGGTGGTGGCGAGGCACCGTGCTCAGGCGGCGGCAGACCTGGGCGCGCTGGCCGGGGCGGCTCGCGCGGCACAGGGCGAGGCCGCGGCGTGTGCACGGGCGGCCGAGCTGGTCCGGGCGAACCGGGCCCGTCTGGTGGGGTGCCGCCTCGACGGGCTCGACCTCGTCGTCACCGCAGAGGTTGGGCCGGCCCGCGCCTCGGCGCGGGCCGGCCCGGTCCGGTCGCTGAGCCGGTCGCTGAGCCGGCCGCCGATTCGGGGCGCGGAGCCGAGGGGCGCTGAGCCGGCCGTGACCGGGGCACCGCCCGCCGGACCCGCCGCGCGCCGCCCGCCACGCGCTGTGCCGCACCGGCATGCGCGGTCGGACACCACGTTCGGCTGGGCGCCCCAGCGAACCGGCGGCGGCGACCGCACCGAACAGGGGAGGCACGCGTCGCCCTGCTGGCTCGTCAGTGGTTAGATTCCCGCAGGGGCCGGCACAACGTCCAGCCGATCGAGGAGGTCCGTATGGAGCTGTCGCTGTCGACGCGGTCCGTCGCCGACCATACGGTGCTCGAGGTCGGTGGCGAGGTCGATGTGTACACCGCGCCGCGGCTGCGGGAGCGGCTCGTCGAGCTCGTCGAGGGTGGCGCGCGCAGCGTCATCGTCGACCTCAGCCGGGTCGAGTTCCTCGACTCGACCGGGCTCGGCGTGCTCGTGGGCGCCTTGAAGCGGCTGCGGGCCGCCGGGGGGAGCCTGCGCCTGGTCTGCGGCCAGGAACGGCTGCTGAAGATCTTCCGGATCACCGCGCTGGACCGCGTGTTCTCGCTCTTCGACACCGTCGAGGCGGCCGTGGCCGCCATGGGTGCCGATGCTGACAAACCGGCGTAACGGGAGCCCGATGCCGACTGTCCGGCTGTCGTTCTCTCCCGCGCCCGCACACGTGCGTACGGCACGGCTGGTCGCGGTCGCGGTGGCGCGGCGTGCCGGCGTCGCGGAAGAGCTGCTGGAGGAGATCCGGATCGCGATCGGCGAGGCGTGCTCGCGGGCGGTGGCGCTGCACCGTACCCAGGGGCTGCCCGACCTGGTCGATGTCGCGATGGACGACGGGGAGCGGTTCACCGTACGGGTGGTGGACCGCGCGCCGAACGGGCTCGGGCTCACTCCGCCCCCGACCGACCCAACGTTGTACCTGTCGGAGCCGCCACCAGCATTTGGCGGCTCCGACTCGTTGAGCGAGGAGGACGTGGTCGCGCGGATGGGTCTGGCGCTGCTCGCCGGTCTCGTCGACAACCTTGAGGTGGCCAGCGTCAAAGACGGCGTCGGCACCGAGGTGGCCATGTCATGGCCGCTGCCCGGGCGGGGGGCGAGGCACCACTCGTGAGAGCGTTTTCACTACGAACCGGCACTGTCGGTGTAACCAGGGCGATCGCGGGCCGCTAGAGTACCCGGATCGCGTGAGACATCCCGGCCAGCTGCGGTTACGGGCGGTTGGCTGCTGGGAATCTCTTCGCGAAGCGAGCTCGCCGCCGGCATCGACGCCGAGTGGCGGTTATGTGTTGGTACAGGAGGACACCGCATGTCCCGGACCCAACTCGCCACCGGTGAGCTGTCCCTTACCGGAAGCAACCTGTCGTACGTCATTGTTGCCGCGGTCATCGCGCTCGTGGCGCTCGGCTTCGCAGCCGCTCTGGTCAGGGCCGTGTTGTCCGCTGGTACGGGTACGCCCAAGATGCAGCAGATCGCCGCAGCGGTGCAGGAGGGCGCGATCGCGTACCTGTTCCGCCAGTTCAGGACGCTCAGCGTGTTCGTGGTGATCGCAGTTGTCCTGCTGTTCCTGCTGCCGGTCAACGAGGGCGGCTCCGGGGTCAAGATCGGCCGTTCGGTGTTCTTCGTCGTGGGGGCGCTGTTCTCGGCGTTCATCGGCGGTGCCGGCATGTCGTTGGCCACCCGGGCGAACCTGCGGATGGCGGCCGCGGCCCGGGAAGGCGCCGGCGGGCGCGAGAACGCCATGCGGATCGCCTTCCGCACCGGCGGGGTGGTCGGCTTCCTCACGGTCGGGCTGGGCCTGCTCGGTGCCGCGCTGGTGGTGGTGATCTACCAGGGTGACGCGCCGACCGTACTGGAGGGCTTCGGCTTCGGCGCCGCGCTGCTGGCCATGTTCATGCGGGTGGGTGGCGGCATCTTCACCAAGGCGGCCGACGTCGGCGCTGACCTGGTCGGCAAGGTCGAGAAGAACATCCCCGAGGACGACCCGCGCAACGCCGCGGTGATCGCCGACAACGTGGGCGACAACGTGGGCGACTGCGCCGGCATGGCCGCCGACCTCTTCGAGTCGTACGCGGTGACGCTGGTCGCGGCGCTGATCCTGGGCAAGACGGCGTTCGGCGAGCAGGGCCTGGTGTTCCCGTTGATCGTCCCGACGATCGGTGTTCTGACGGCGATTATCGGCGTGTTCATCACCCGGCTCCGCCCGTCCGACCGCTCCGGCCTGACCGCGATCAACCGCGCCTTCTACATCTCCGCCGCCGTGTCGGCCGCACTGGTCGCCGTCGCAGCCTTTGTCTACCTGCCCGGAAGCTGGTCGAAGCTGCTCGGCGCCGACTGGAGGACCAACCTGGGCGTCACCGGCGACCTACCGGCGAGCCCGCCGGTCACCGCGATCATCGCGGTGGTCATCGGCATCCTGCTCGCCGCGGTGATCCAGGCCTTGACCGGGTACTTCACCGAGACCGGCCGGCGGCCGGTGCAAGACATCGCCAAGACCTCATTGACCGGCGCGGCCACCGTGGTGCTTGCCGGGGTGAGCGTCGGCTTCGAGTCCGCGGTGTACTCGGCCATCGTGATCGCCGCCGGCGTCTACGGCGCGTTCCTGCTCGGCGGCGGCTCGATCATCCTCTCGCTCTTCGCGGTCGCGCTGGCCGGCACCGGCCTGCTCACCACGGTCGGGGTCATCGTCGCAATGGACACCTTCGGCCCGATCAGCGACAACGCCCAGGGCATCGCCGAGATGTCCGGCGACATCGACGAGGCCGGCGCGCGTACGCTCACCGAGCTGGACGCCGTGGGCAACACCACGAAGGCGATCACCAAGGGCATCGCCATCGCCACCGCGGTGCTCGCGGCGACCGCGCTCTTCGGGTCCTACACGGACACCGTGCGGACAGCCCTGGGGCGCGCTCACAACATGGCGTCGACCGACCCGAAGATCCTCAGCGAGATCACCAACTTCCTGAACGTGTCCAACCCGCGGAACCTGGTCGGCCTGCTGCTCGGCGCGGCCGTGGTGTTCCTCTTCTCCGGGCTCGCCATCAACGCCGTGTCCCGAAGCGCCGGTGCGGTCGTGTTCGAGGTACGCCGCCAGTTCCGCGAGCTGCCCGGGATCATGGACGGCAGCCAGCGACCCGAGTACGGCAAGGTCGTCGACATCTGCACCCGGGACGCCCAGCGCGAGCTCATGACGCCGGGCCTGCTCGCCGTCTTGGCCCCGATCGCCGTGGGCTTCGGCCTGGGGGTCGGCGCCCTGGCCAGCTACCTCGCCGGGGCGATCGGTACCGGTGCCCTCATGGCGCTCTTCCTGGCCAACTCCGGCGGCGCCTGGGACAACGCCAAGAAGCTGGTCGAGGAGGGCAGGTACGGCGGTAAGGGCTCGCCCGCCCACGCGGCGACCGTCATCGGCGACACGGTTGGCGACCCGTTCAAAGACACCGCGGGCCCGGCGATCAACCCGCTGCTCAAGGTGATGAACCTGGTCTCGCTGCTGATCGCCCCGGCGGTCGTGCTGTACAGCATCGGCGAGAACAAGAACACGACGCTACGCATCATCATCGCGCTGGTCGCCGCGCTCGTGATCGTCGGTGCGGTCGCGTTCAGCAAGCGCAAGCCCATCGCGGTTGCCGACGAGGAGCCGGGCGAGGGCGACCGGGCGATCGCGGCGGGCGCTCCAGCGGAGGCGGGCGATCTCGGCGCGCGGGCAGACACCAAGGAGGCGGCCACCAAGGAGCACGCCGCCACCAGGGACGGTGAGCGCCCGGGAAAAGCGCCGGAAGGTAGGACGACGCTCAAGACCTGACCGCGAGCACCGTCCACGGCGGGCGCCCGAAAGTCCCGGGTTCCGGGGGCGGCGCCCGCCGTTTAACGTTTGTCGCCGTGAGCGCTGTATCTCCCGGGTCCGGTCGCCTGACCGCGGACTCCTCCGACCAGTCCGGTCCGCGGGCTTCGCCTCGCAGCCCGGAACAGCCGCCGCTTCCGGCTGAGGAGGCGATCCGGGCCAGCTACGACGCCGTCGCGGCCCGCTATGCCCAGGAGATCGGTGGCGAGCTGGCGGGCAAGCCGGTCGACCGGGCGCTCCTCGCCTGCCTCGCCGAGCTCGCCGGCGACGGCTTGATCGCCGACGTGGGCTGCGGGCCGGGTCACGTGACGGCGTACCTGGCGGACCTGGGCGCCGATGTCGTCGGGATCGACCTGTCGCCGGGCATGATCCAGGTGGCCCGCGAGCGGCATCCGGAGCTGAGGTTCGAGGTGGGCTCGCTGCTGGCGCTGCCGGTCGAGGACGGGCGATGGGCGGCGGCTGTCTGTGCGTACTCGATCATCCACCTGGGTGAGGACGAGCGCCGCGCCGCGTTCGCGGAGCTGGCCCGCGCGATCGCCGCGGGCGGCTGGCTCATGGTGTCGTTCCACGTGAGCATGGCCGAACAGGCGCCGGGCTCGGTCGCCCATGTCCAGGAGTGGTGGGGCCTCGAGGTGGATCTCGACTTCCACTTCCTCGAGCCGGAGGACATGGTCGAGGAGATGATCGCCGCCGGCTTCACGGTGATGGCCTGGACCGAGCGCCAGCCGTGGCCGGACGTTGAGGTCGCCAGCCATCGTTGTTATCTGCTCGGGCGCCGGGAGGCGTGAAGCCTCTACGCTGACCGGCATGTCGCTGCACCGCCGGGTGGCCGCGCCGGTCATGGCGCTGAGCCTGATCGCGGCCGGCTGCGGTGGCGGGACCGGGCCGGCGCCCCGGACCTGGGCGGCGTCGGTGTGTTCGGCGCTGTCGCCGTGGCGCGCCAAGATCGACGAGCTGGCTGTCCGGGCGCAGCAGGAGATGTCCAGCTCCACGACTCCCGCGATGGCCAAGCAGCACCTGGTGGAGCTGCTCGCCGGCGCGCAGGCGGCGAGCGAGACGGCGCGGGCGAAGGTGGCGGCTGCCGGCGTTCCCGAGGTCGACGGCGGCGACCGCATCGCGGCCCGGTTCACCGACTCGCTGCGGGCGGCGCGCGATGCGTACGCACACGCGAAGGCCACCATCGAGGCGCTCGACACCGCCGACGCCACGGTGTTCAACCGCTCGGTCGCCGCGGCGTTTGCCAAGCTCAACCAGGAGTACGCCGGCAGCGCGCTGGACACGAGCAATGTCGGCTCGGTCGACCTGCAAAAGGCGTTTGCCGAGGTGCCAGAGTGCCGGTGACCAGACAATTGTCGCTGTTCGGCGTCGAGGCCCGGCCACCAACGCCGCTGGACCTGGAAGGCCTGCTGGCCGGTGCCGGGCAGGTGGTCCGGATGGGTGGCACCGCCCGGGTGTCCGTGCTCGTCGACGCCGCCTGGCGGGCTCGCGCCCTGCTGACCGAGTGCGCGCTGCGCGAGCTGGTGGCCTCGGTGGAGCCCGGCCTGGTCGAGGGCACCCTGGCGTTCCGGACGGCGTACTCGACGGCGCTGGCCCCCTTGGGTACCGCCTGGCTGCGCGGGGCGATCAAGCACCCGCCGCCCGGCTTCGCCCTCGACGGGCGGCGGCTGCGGCTGTGGGCCACCGCCGGCGGCTCTCCGGACGGGGCGCTGGGGTTCGTGCTGCGGCTGGGCACCTCCGACGAGCCGGCCTGGGGACCGGTCGGAGCGGCGCTCGCCGCGGCGGGTCTGCCGGCGACGCTCCTGGGGCCGCGGGCGGGCGGCCCGGCGTACCGTATCGTGGGACGCCGCAGGCTCGCGCGCCTTGCCGAGCTGGTCGGAGATCCGCCGGTCCAGGCGCCGGCCGGCCAGTGGCCCGGCTGACAACGACCGGGTCGCGGCGGCGGGACGGTTGACCGGCGGTGTACGGTGGCGCCGATCGGCGTGCGTCTGTCCGATTCGGGCACCGACGCCACCGGCGCGGTCAACGGCGCGTTACCTTTGTCAACCGTTGGTAAGTACCATCCAGAGCACCTTCAGGCAGGAGAGCAGTGCCCAACCCCAGGACCACGCGCCTGGTCATCGTCGAGTCACCGACGAAGGCCAAGACCATCTCGGGCTACCTCGGCCCGGGGTACGTCGTGGAGGCCAGCTTCGGTCACGTCCGCGATCTGCCCCGCAACGCGGCTGACGTTCCCGCCAAGTACAAGAAGGAGCCGTGGGCCCGGCTGGGCGTCGACGTCGACAACAACTTCACCGCCCTCTATGTGGTCTCCTCCGAACGCAAGCAGCAGATCGCGAAGCTGAAGAAGCTCACCGGCGAGGTCGACGAGGTCCTGCTCGCCACGGACGAGGACCGCGAGGGCGAGGCGATCGCCTGGCACCTGGTCGAGACGCTCAAGCCGAAGGTGCCCGTCAAGCGGATGGTCTTCCACGAGATCACCAAGCCGGCGATCCAGGCGGCCGTGGCGCACCCCCGCGCCATTGACCGGGCGCTGGTCGACGCCCAGGAGGCGCGCCGCATCCTGGACCGGCTCTACGGGTACGAGGTGTCGCCGGTCCTGTGGAAGAAGGTCATGCCGAAGCTGTCGGCCGGCCGGGTCCAGTCGGTGGCGACCCGCATCGTCGTGGAGCGGGAACGGCAGCGGATGAAGTTCCGCTCGGCGGAGTACTGGGACATTTTGGCGGTTTTGTCCGCGCCTCCCGGCGATGGGCCGCGGTCCTTCAACGCGAACCTGATCGCCCTCGACGGGGACCGGGTGGCGACCGGGCGCGACTTCGAGCCCACCACCGGGCTGCCCCGCGGCGACGTGGTGCACCTCGACGAGAACGGCGCGCGCGGTCTGGCCGCCCGGTTGGACGGGCGCCCGTTCACGGTCACGCGAGTCGAGGAGAAGCCGTACCGCCGCAAGCCCTACCCGCCGTTCATCACCTCGACCCTGCAGCAGGAGGCGGCGCGCAAGCTGCGGTACTCCTCGGCACAGACCATGCGCACCGCCCAGCGGCTCTACGAGAACGGGTACATCACCTATATGCGGTCCGACTCGGTGCACCTGGCCGAGTCGGCGCTGGCGGCGGCGCGGGCCCAGATTCGCGACCTGTACGGCGATGCGGCCGTTCCGCCGCAGCCGCGCCGGTACACCGGCAAGGTGAAGAACGCGCAGGAGGCGCACGAGGCGATCCGCCCGGCCGGCGACACCTTCCGTACGCCCGGCGAGGTCGCGAAGGAGCTGTCGCCGGAGGAGTTCAAGCTCTACGAGCTGATCTGGCGCCGGACCATCGCCTCGCAGATGACCGATGCGGTCGGCTCGTCGGTGTCGGTCCGCATTCGTGCGGTCTCTGTGGCCGGCGAGGAGGCGGACTTCGGGGCCACCGGCAAGACCATCACCGACCCGGGGTTCCTGCGCGCCTATGTGGAGTCCACGGATGACGAGGACGCCGAGGCGGAAGACGCCGAGCGCCGGCTGCCCGCGTTGGAGCGCGGCCAGTCGTTGACCGCCGAGGAGCTGCGCGCGCTCGGGCACACCACCCAGCCGCCGGCCCGGTACACCGAGGCGTCCCTGGTCAAGGCGCTGGAGGAGCTCGGCATCGGGCGGCCGTCGACGTACTCGCCGATCATGCAGACGATCCAGGACCGGGGGTACGTCTTCAAGCGCGGCCAGGCGCTGGTCCCCTCGTTCCTCGCGTTCGCCGTGGTGGGCCTGCTGGAGCAGTACTTCCCCCGGCTGGTCGACTACACGTTCACCGCGTCCATGGAGGACGAGCTGGACGAGATCGCCGGCGGCGACGCCGCGTCGGTGGACTTCCTGCGGTCCTTCTACTTCGGCGGCGAGCTGGGCGATGAAGGCTCGGTCGCGCGTTCCGGCGGGCTCAAGCGGATGGTCACCGAGCAGCTCAGCGACATCGACGCGCGCGGGGTCAACTCGATTCCGCTGTTCCGCGACGACGCCGGCCGGGACGTGGTGGTACGGGTCGGCCGCTACGGGCCGTACCTGCAACGGACGACCCCCGGATCGGCGCCGACCCCGGCACCGACCCCGACGCCGGGACCGGATGCCGGGCCGGGCAACGGCGACGGCAACGGGGAGAACGGTGACGGCGACCGGGTCTCGCTACCGGAGGGCATCGCACCCGACGAGCTGACGCCGGGGAAGGTCGAGGAGCTGTTCCTGAGCGGCGGGGGCGAGCGCAAGCTGGGCGAGCATCCGGAGACGGGCGAACCCGTGGTGCTCAAGTCCGGGCGTTACGGCCCTTATGTCTCGTCCGGTGAACGGAACGCCTCGCTGTTGAGCACCCAGTCGCCGGACACGCTGACCTTGGAAGACGCGCTGCGGCTGCTGTCGTTGCCCAGGCTGGTGGGCATAGCGCCGGACGGCGTCGAGGTGCTGGCCGGCTCCGGCCGGTACGGCCCGTACGTCAAGCGAGGCGACGAGTTCCGCTCGTTGGAGTCGGCGGACCAGCTCTTCACCATCACCCTGGACGAGGCGCTGGCGTTGCTGGCCGCCCCGAAGACCCGGGGTCGGCGGGTGGCCGCCGCGCCACTGCGGGAGCTGGGCAGCGACCCGATCACGGACAAGCGGCTGGTCATCAAGGACGGCCGGTTCGGGCCGTACGTGACCGATGGCGAGACCAACGCCTCGCTGCGGCGCGGCCAGTCGGTCGATCTGCTGTCGATCGAGCAGGCGAGCGAGATGCTGGCCGAGAAGCGAGCCAAGGGTCCGGCGGCGCCGCGCAAGACAGCGGCCGCAAAGAAGGCCCCGGCTAAGAAGGCGACGCCGGCCAAGAAGACCGCCCCTAAGAAGAAGTCTTGATGATCGTGGTGGCAAGTTACCCCTCCAGCGGTAACTTGCCACCACGATCAACTCGCTGCCGCCCGTCAGCGCCGCCATCCCGCAGCCGTCAACGCCGCCCGGACTTGCGCCACGACCTCGCCTGGGCGCGCGCTGATGAGCCACGCCGGAAACCGCAGCACCCGCTCGCCCGCCACCCATAGCTCGTTCTGGCGCTTCATATCGGCCCACGCCGCACGTACCTCCAGGTGTTGCCCGCCGTCGATCTCCACGTGCACGCCGAACTCCTCGTACAGGAAGTCCAGGTAGCGACTGCGCCCAGCGGCGTCCCGGCGAGCCACCTGCCGCGCCGGCTCCGGGAACCCCGCCCGGCGGCTCAACGCCAGGAAGTCCAGCTCGGGTAGCGAGTGCGAGCCGCCGGCCGCCAGCGAGGCCGTCTGCGCGATCAAGCCCGCTCGCCGTCGTATGCCGGGCAGCCGGTCGAGTACCTGATGCAGCTCATCACCGGCCACGAGCCGCTGCTGGAAGGCGGCCGCCACGATCGCCCGGGCCTGCTCGTCACAGGAAGCCCATCGTGCGGCGTCCACAATGGACCGTGCCGGCATGGTGCAAGGCGGGCGGCCGACCCGGTGCACGTCGCACGGCGGCAGGTGCCGGGTCCGGTGAACGAGGACATCGGCCGGCGGTGAGTCGGCCCGGCGGCCTGCGGGCAGGACGATGTGTGTGACCGGGCTCGGATAGCCCCGGAACCCCATCAACGCCAGCGCCGAGAGCCCCCCGAGCAGCGCGGGGCGACCACGAGCGCTGGTGGCGAGTGCCGCGATCCACCACCGCTGCTGGAGGGTCAACGGGCCGGTGTGCATCACATAGACGGCGCGGTGCGCGGCCCGCCAACGGCCGGACGCGAGCCGGTGTTGGATCGCCTTCGGCGTGAAGAAGCGCAGCGCTTGCCGGCGGCTGAGTACGCCTTCCTGAAGGAACAACAGGTCGTCGAGCACGGTCGCCGAGTCTGCCCGGCCAGCTGGACGACGCGCCGCCCCTGTGGATAACGACTACTCCCCGAACACCCGCTGTGTATAAGCGTTGGCGAAGACCCGGTCCGGGTCGAGCTTGTCCCGCACGGCGAGGAAGTCGCCGAACCGGGGGTACGCACCGGCCAGCGCCGCCGCGTCAAGGTGGTGCATCTTGCCCCAGTGCGGTCGCCCGCCCAGCGCCACCGCCACCTGCTCGAAGCGTTCGAAGTACGCCTGGTACGGCATCCCGACGTACTGATGGATCGCGATGTACGCCGAGTCGCGCCCGTACCCGTGGGAGAGCCAGATGTCGTCGGCTGCCGTGAACCGCACCTCGACCGGGAACACGATCGGGAACGGCAGACCGTCCACGACAGAGCGGAGCCCCGCGAAGGCCTCCCGCACGGCGGCCCGCGGCAGCCCGTACTCCATCTCCACGAAGCGGACCCGGCGCGGTGTGCAGAACACCGACGCCGACGGCCCGGTGTACGTTCGCGCCGACAGCGCCCGCGCCGACACCCGGTTCAGCGGACGTACCACCCGGGGCGCCACACGGGCCAAGCGGCACGCGACCCCGAACACGCGGTTGGAGAGGAGCTCGTCGTCGAGCCAGCCGCGGAACCGCGACAGCGGTGCGTCGGACACCGCCACCCGGTTGTTGCGTTTGGTCAGCGCCAGCGAGGTGTACGGGAACCAGTAGAGCTCGAAGTGATCATTGGAGTCAGCCAGCTCATCGAGCGAGGCAAGCACCGAAGACAACGGCATCGGCCGCTCGTCCGCCCGCAGCACGAAGGCCGGCACGCAGCGCAGCGTCACCTCGGTGACGACGCCCAGCGCGCCGACGTTGACCAGCGCCGCGGCGAAGACGTCCGACCGTTCGGTCG
>WNFU01008814.1_pt1 | contig 11555 bp, 10 predicted proteins | sample 5400121 | NCBI WGS metagenome assembly WNFU01 (sample SAMN13153360, study PRJNA577476) | soil metagenome | isolation source: 100 cm soil or saprolite under grassland replicate 1 | place: USA:California | collected 2016-06-15 | reverse complement strand
GGAGGAGGCCGCCGTTCGCATGCGGGTTTGCGCCCATGCGGCGCTCGCCCTCGGGAGCGAGCGCCGCCAGCTCCGGCAGCAGCGTGCCCTGCTCGTCGAAGAGCTCTTCGGGCCGGTAGCTCTGCAGCCACGTCTCCAGCGCGGCGAGGTGATCCGGCCGCTCGCGCAGGTTGGCCAGGGGCACCTGATGCGACCGGAACGAGCCCTCGGCGGGCTTTCCGTCGACCTCCTTCGGGCCCGTCCAGCCCTTCGGCGTCCGCAGCACGATCATCGGCCAGCGCGGCCGCTCGCTCGTCGCGCCGCCTTGGATCCGGCGGATCTCGGCGACGACGCCGTCGAGGGTGGCCGCGAGCTCCTGGTGCACCTGCAGCGGGTCGTCGCCCGAGACGAAGTACGGCTCGTGGCCGTAGCCGCGCATCAGCGCCGCGAGCTCGTCCTCGGGGATCCGAGCTAGCACCGTCGGATTCGCGATCTTGTAGCCGTTCAGGTGCAGGATCGGCAGCACCGCTCCGTCGCGCGCCGGATCGACGAACTTGTTCGAATGCCAGCTCGCGGCGAGCGGCCCGGTCTCGGCCTCGCCGTCGCCGACCACGCAGCAAACCAGGAGATCGGGGTTGTCGAACGCCGCGCCGTACGCGTGCGCGAGCGCGTACCCCAGCTCGCCGCCCTCGTGAATCGACCCCGGAGTCTCCGGCGCGAGGTGACTCGGGATCCCGCCCGGAAACGAGAACTGGCGGAACAGCCGCCGCAGACCTTCCTCGTCGCGGCCGATGTGCGGATACACCTCGCTGTACGTCCCCTCGAGGTACGTGTTCGCGACGAGGGCAGGACCGCCGTGCCCGGGTCCCGTCACGTAGATCGCGTTCAGGTCGTGCGCCTTGATGACGCGGTTCATGTGTGCGTACAGGAGGTTGAGCCCGGGCGACGTGCCCCAGTGGCCGAGCAGTCTCGGCTTCACGTGCTCGAGCTCGAGCGGCTCGCGCAAGAGCGGGTTGTCGAGCAGGTAGATCTGCCCCACGGAGAGGTAGTTCGCCGCCCGCCAGTACGCGTGGATCAGAGGAAGCTCCTCCGGCGACAGTGGCCCCGTGGCGATCGCGGCACTCGGCGCGCCCGCCGTCGACGAGTCGTTCACGCCGGCACGCCCTCGGCTGCCTTTCCGGTCGCGCTGAGATCCTCCGCGCGCAACACCGGCATGAGCATCACCGGCACACGCGCACGCTCCAGCGCCGCGCGAACGACTGCGGCGCGTCCAGCCGCAAGCTCCCGCGACCAGCCGAGCGCGATCAGGTCGCAGCCGCACTCCGCCGCAGTTGCCGGCACGAGCGCGCCGGGGCTGCCGACCCGCGACTCGAGCCGCACGGTGCCGAGCCCCCACGGGCACCAGCGCGCGAGGAACTCCTGCGCCCAGGCGGCTTGCTCGTGCTGCGGCTGGTCGGTGAACCCCGGAATGGAATCCTCCTCGTAGACATGGAGCGCGACGATGTCGACCTTTCCTGCGAGCTTCACGATAGATCGTGGTGCGAGCGAAGACGACAGGGTCCCTTCGAGCGGCACGAGCACACGTCGGATCGTCTTCGGCAGGTGCGGCTCCGGCGGCACCACGACCACGAGCTTGAGCAACGCCGTCGCCACGCTCATCGCAGTTCCCCCGAGCGGCCGTCGGCCTCCCGGTGTGCCCCGGGCTCCGAGTACGAACGCCACCACGTCGTCGGCCGCCCCGGCCTCGACGAGTCGTTCTACGACAGGCCCCTCGAGCGCCCGCAGCGCGACCCGCGCCGCCTCCGCTGCGTTCCGGGCCGTGCGATCGCCGTCGACCTTGACGTGCACCGCCTCCAGGTCCGTGCCGAGCAGCTCGGCCAGGGCCTGGCCAGTGGCCAGGACCGGCTTGCCGGCCAGGCTGTTGTCGAGTGCTGCGAGAACCTTGGTCATGTTCGTCCCACCTCCCAGTGTGTATTCATCCGCCAAACGGACAGGGGGCCTGACTGCACGCTGACTCCGCTGCGGTCGATGCGCAGCCGACAGGGGTCGCCGCGGAACCGAAGCCCCAGCTCGAGCGCGTTCCACTCCGGAGGCAATCGCGGATCGATGACGAGGCGATCGCCCCGCGGTCTGACACCGGCGAACCCGAACGCGAGCGCCTGCCAGAGGCCGCCCATCGTCGCGAGGTGAACACCGCCGGCGGTGCTGCCGGTCAGGTCGTCGAGGTCCATGCGCGCCGCGATCTGAAGCGCCTCGAGCGCCGAGCGATACCGACCGGCCCGCGCGAGCAGCGAGGCGTGGATCGCGGGCGAGAGCGAGCTGCCGTGCGCGGTCCGCGGCTCGTAGAAGTCGAGGTTCGGCAGGAGCGAGCCCGGAGCGACCTCGTCGGGGACGAGGTGGTGCAGCATGACGACGTCTCCCTGCTTCAAAACCTGGGCTCCGGCCGTGCGCTCCGCGCCGAAGAGCAGCTCGGCTGCGATCGGCCGGCGCGGCGCGATCTCCGCGACCACGAGCCGCTCGAGGTCGAAGAAGCCGGCGAACTGCTCGTAGATGCCGCTCGCGGCGTCGTAGCCGTCGACGAGCGTGTCGGCGATCTCGAGCCATTCGGCCCGCTCGTCCGGATCGACGCCGTCGAGCGCTGCCGCCCGCTTCAGGTTCCAGCGGGCCATCACGTTCGTGAACGCGTTGTCGTCGACGGGCTCGTGGTACTCGTCCGGGCCGATCACGCCGAAGATGTGGCCGCGGACGTCGTGGTCGTAGCGGACGCGCGACGCCCAGTAGCGCGCGGTGTCGACGAACAGGCCACGTCCGGGACCGTCCCCGAACGCGGTGTCGCCGGTCCAGTCGATGTAGCACGAGGCCGCCCAGGCGACGTCCGCGACGATGTGCTCCTCCAGCTCGCCGGTGCGGATGCGAACGAGCTCGCCCGTGGCGAGTCGCGCCGAGGCAGGTGTCACGTCGAAACCGTCGGCCGCGGACTCCCAGGCGAACCGGGCGCCGGCTCGGCCTGCTGCCCGTGCGGCTGCGCGCGCGGCCGGCAGCCTGCGGATCCGGTACTCGAGCATTGCTCGCGCGGCGTCGGGATGGGTCGCAGCGAGGAACGGCAGCACGAAGACGTCGGTGTCCCAGAAGACGTGGCCGCGGTAGCCGGGGCCGCTCAGGCCACGGGCGCCGACGGCGGCCTCACCGCTCGACGTGACGGAGGCCATCAGGTGGAAGAGCGTGAAGCGGATCGCGCGCTGGAGCTCCGGATCACCCTCGACGACGACCTCCGACTCGTGCCATCTGCGCGCCCATGCCTCGCGGTGTTCGCGGAGAAGGTGCTCGAAGCCGAGCGTCTCCGCCTGCGTCAGCGCGGCGAGCGCCACGCTCTCGTCGGAGTCGTACGCGCCGAGACGCTCCAGCACCGCGCCCCGGCGCCGATCCTTGAGCGCGGCGCGCACCTGGCTGCCGAGCGTGCGCCGGCGCCCGTGCGGCAGCAGCTCCGCCGAGCCCGCTGCGCGGAGCGCGACCGTGCCCGGGCGCGCGAGCGAGGAGAACCGAAGCGACGTCAACGATCCCTCCTCGTGCAGCAAGCCTGTTCGAAGGTCGAGGCGACGCCGGCGCGGGCGCAGCGTGCGAGACGCCGAGAGCCTGGCCCAGAGCGGAGCGCGTGCCAATTCGGTCGTCGCGCCGTTTCCCTCGTAGGCGCCCGCCAGCAGGACGGTGGGAGCCGTCGCGCCGTTGCCGACGACCGGGCTGCCGCGGGTGCCGAGCTTGCCGTCGGCGAGCGTGAGCAGCGACTCGTGCACGCGCTCGAGGCGCTGATCGAGGCCGTCGACCTGGAACGTCCAGTCCGGGTCTCCGTCGACGTCGGGGACGTCGCGGCGACGGCGGCGGTCGAGCTGGTCGGCGAGCAGGGCGAGGAACGTCTCCGGACCGCCGCCGAGCGAGAGGACCTCCACCGGCGTCCCGTTGGGCTCGGCGCCGACGGACACGGCCGTCGCGCGGGCGCCCTCGGGCACGAGCAGGATCGAATCGCTTCCGGCGAGGCCCCCCAGCGGCCCGAACTCGTCGCCGGCGACGAGCACGAGGCCCGGACCGATCCCTCGTGCGAGCAGGTCGCCGAACACCCAGCGCGCCGAATCGGCCTTGTCCGTCAGCCCGATCTCGACGTGCTTCGCGTCGCTCGTCACGCGCGCATCGGGCAGGCCCGCGTCGCGCGCAGCGGCGAGCGCGATCTCCACGGCGTCGCCGAGACCGGCGAGCCCGGCGGCGTGGAGGCGCTCCTGCACCGCTGCGAGCAGCTCGGCGATTCGCGCCTTGGGTGGATCCGCCCACTCGGGCTCCGGGATGAGGTCGATCTTCCGGCGGTTCAAGCGCTGCGAGACGATCTCGGCGGCTATGCCGCGGCGTCCGAGCTCGGCGACCGTTGCTGCCGCGGCGACGTCCAGCGCGGCGTCCTCCGCAACCGTCGCCTCGCGGCGGTACAGCAGGCGGAGGCCGCTCGCGTCGGCCTCGAAGACTTCGGAGCCGCGGTTGACGCAGAAGAAGAGACGCCCTGGCCCCGGCGGGCGCGCGCCGAGCTGACCGTCGACGTTGCCGACGTGCGTGCCCGTGATCACGGCGAGGTCGAGCCCGAGCGCCGACAGCTCCTCGACGAGCACACGCAGACTGCTCGCGTCCGCATGCCGGTCCGTGACCGCAGTCCCGTCCCAGTCGAACACGATCGCCTCGAAGCGCCGGTCGAGCGCAGCCGGAAGCCGCGTGGGGGAGGGCTTCGGCGCGCTCGGCGTTTGGGTCCTGACCGCGCTCATGCGTAGCTCGGAACGCCCGCGAGCACGAGCTGGGCAAGCTCGACGAGGCGGTTCGAGTACCCCCATTCGTTGTCATACCAGGCAACGACCTTCACTTGGGTGCCGTCGACGACGCTCGTCAGCGGCGCGTCGAAGGTCGCGGAGTTCGGCGACTTGACGATGTCGGAGGAGACCAGCGGCTCCTCGCTGTACGCGAGGATCCCGGCCAGCTCGGACGTCTCGCTCTGCTCGAGGAACGCCGCGTTGATCTCCTCGACGGACGTGGCGCGCGCGGTCTCGACCGTCAGGTCGACGATCGACCCGGTGGGGATCGGCACGCGAACCGCGAAGCCGTGGAGCTTCCCCGCAAGCTCCGGGATCACGAGCCCGATCGCCTTCGCGGCTCCCGTCGAGGTCGGCACGAGGTTGACGGCTGCGGCTCGCGCCCGCCGCAGGTCCTTGTGCGGCGAGTCGAGCAGCCGCTGGTCGGCCGTGTACGCGTGGATCGTCGTCATCAGGCCGTGGCGGATGCCAACGGTCTCGTGCAGGACTTTCGCGACCGGCGCGAGGCAGTTCGTCGTGCACGAAGCGTTCGAGACGACGTCGTGCCGATCCGCGTCGTACGTGTCGAAGTTGACGCCGAGGACGACCGTCGCGTCCGGCTCCTTTGCAGGGGCCGAGACGATCACCTTGCAGGCGCCGGCCGCCAGGTGCTTCGCCGCGTCGGCGCGGGACCGGAAGAGGCCGGTGGACTCGATCACGACGTCGGCGCCGAGCAGGCCCCACGGGAGGTCGGTGGGATCGCGCTCGGCGAAGACCGGCACCTTCACGCCGTCGACGCGCATGAAACCCTCACCCGCCTCGACGGCGCCGGGGAACGGCCCGTACGTCGAGTCGTACTTCAGCAGGTGCGCGAGCGTCTCGACGTCGGCGACGTCGTTGACTCCCCACCCACTCGATCTCCGCTCCCCGCTCGTAGGGGGCGCGGAACGTCGTCCGTCCCACGCGCCCGAAGCCGTTGATCGCAACCCGCGCAGCCATTTCACGCCTCCAGAATCGGTGTCGGCCCGATCGTCGGCGCACGAGGTCGCCGGAGCATCGTGGCTGCCGCGGATTCAGCTCGCGGCAAAGCCGCAGCGTTCGACGAGCGCGCTCCAGTCCTCGTCGATCTGCTGCTGGATCCGCTCGACGACGGGCCGGTTCTCCGGCCGCAGCAGGTGCGCGAAGCGCTCCTGCAGCGAGAGCCAATCCTCGACCGGCACGACTTCCAACGGGTCGTACGTGAGGCGGTAGTTTCCGTCCACGACCTCGTAGAGCGGCCAGAAGCGGCTGTTCACGGCCGCGTCGACCACCTTCGCGAAGAGGCGCGGCTCGTGACCCCAGCCCAGGGGGCAGTCCGTGAGGACGTTGAGGAACGCCGGGCCGTCGGCGGCGGCCGCGCGCTCGACCTTGGAGCTCAGGTCGTGCCAGTGCGTGGCCGCGGCCTGCGCGACGTACGGCACGTGGTGTGCGACCGCGATGGCAGTCATGTCCTTTCGCTGCTGGGCTTTGCCGAAGCTCTCGAGGCCGCTGGGGCTCGTGGTCGTGCTCGCCCCGAACGGGGTCGCGCCCGAGCGCTGGATGCCCGTGTTCATGTACCCCTCGTTGTCGTAGCAGACGAACATGAACCGGTGGCCGCGCTCGAGTGCGCCGGAGAGCGCCTGGAGACCGATGTCGTACGTGCCGCCGTCGCCGGCGAAGACGACGATCGCGACGTCCTCGTCCTCAGGCAGCGCATGGCGGCGCCGCAGCGCGCGTTGCGCCGCTTCGACGCCGCTCGCGACCGCGGCTGCGTTCTCGAACGCGACGTGCAGCCAGGGCACGTTCCACGCGGTCGTCGGGTAGCGCGTCGTCGCCACCTCCAGGCAGCCGGTGGCGTTCACGACGACAGTCGGCGTCGTGATCGTGCTGAGGACGGTCCGGACGACCATCGGGATCCCGCAGCCCTGGCAGAGCGAGTGGCCGCCGCGCAGCGGCTGCACGCCGTTCTGGTTCCGAACGAGCGTCTTCAGGCGGGACATGACTCACCTCGCAGGCCCACATAGGGAGGTGCTGGTCCGGCGAAGACGTCACGGACGTCTGCGAGGTGCAGGTCGCGGCCGCCGAGACCGTAGACGGAGCCGGTCAGGTGGACGCCGCTGCCGTACAGCGCGGCGGCGACCTCCGCGTGCAGTGGAGGTGTGCCTCCCGGCGAGTCCGCGCGGTCGAGAACGGTCACTGACTCCACGTCGCGGAGGGCGGCCGCGACCGCTGCGCCGGGGAATGGGCGAAAGGACACGATCTTCAGCAAGCCTGCGTGAACACCCGAGGAGCGCAGCTCGTCGACCACGTCCTTGACCGTGCCGGCCGTCGAGCCGAGCGCGACGATCGCTCGGGAAGCGTCCGCGAGCCGATACTCCTCGACCTCGGCGCACACGCGGCCCGTGAGAAGCGCGAACTCGCCGGCCACCTGTGCGAAGGCTCGCGACGCCGCTCGCAGCGCGGCGGCCTGTTGCCGGCGCAGCTCGTAGTAATAGTCCGGCATCGCGAACGGCCCCTGTGTCGTCGGCTCGCTCACGTCGAGCACCGGATGCGGGACCTGGTAGTCGCCGACGAGGCTCGCCACGTCCTGGTCCGGAAGCAGCTCGACGGGCTCTGCCGAGTGCGTGATCGTGAAGCCGTCCTGACAGACGAGCACCGGCAGGAGCACGTCGGGATGCTCGGCGATCCGCGGAGCCATCACCGTCAGGTCGTAGGCCTCTTGCGCGTTCTCGGCGAACAGCTGCACGACGCCGGAATCGCGGACCAGCATCGAGTCGGAGTGGTCGCAATGGATGTTGATCGGCCCCGAGAGCGCGCGGTTGCCGACAGCCATCACGATCGGCGCGCGCATCGACGCGGCGATGTAGACGACCTCCGCCATCAGCGCAAGCCCCTGCGAGGACGTCGCCGTCATCGTGCGCGCGCCCGCGAGCGCAGCGCCGATCGCCGCGCTCATGGCCGAGTGCTCCGACTCGACGTTCACGACCTCCGTTCGCGCCTTCCCGTCCGCGACGAATTTGGCGAACGTCTGGATGATCGGCGTCTGCGGCGTGATCGGGTAGACGGGCACGACGTCCGGGTCGATCTGGCGCATCGCGTGGGCGACCGCCTCGCCGCCCGTGAGGAGCTGGAGCGTGGGCGCGGTCACGGCGTCACCTCGTCGACCATGACGATCGCGCCGACCGGGCAGACCTCGGCGCAGATCTCGCAGCCCTTGCAGAAGTCGAGCTCGAAGCCGGTGAAGCTCGTGCCGTCGAGCGTGACGGCCGAGTCCGGGCAGTAGAGCCAGCAGAGCAGGCAGTTCACGCATTGCGACAGGTCGGCGACGGGCTTGAGTCCGGTGCGCCAGTTCCCCGTGCGCGGCTGCGCGGCGTCGGCGGGAGCGACGACGCCCGCTGCGGGCAGCTCCTCCCAACGCATCAGCTCGCCCATGCGTAACCCTCCGCGACGGCGTCGCGCACGGCTTCGGCCGAAACCTTCTTGCCGAGCGTCGCGGCGGCCGCATCCTGCAGCTCCGCGAGCGGCGGCTCGCCGAGAGCGGCGGCAACCGCGCCGAGCATGACGACGTTGACGAAGCTCGACCCGCGCGCTGCCGCGAGCCGCGCCGCAGGTACGCAGCGGACCGCGAGCCCTGCGAGCTCTTCCGGAGCCTCATCGGCGTTCAGCAGCACCAGACCGCCCGGCACCAACCCCTCGCCGACGGCGACTTCGTGCACGAGCGAGGGCTCGAGCACGACGACCATGTCCGGATCGGTCACCGTGTCGTGGCGGCGAATGGGCCTGCTCGAGACGCGCGTGAACGCGCGCAGCGGCGCGCCGCGGCGCTCCGGCCCGTATTCGGGAAACGACTGCACGCTCTTGCCGCTGTGCAGCAGCGCAAGCGCAAGCACCTGAGAGGCGGTCTTCGCGCCCTGCCCGGCGCGGGCGTGCCAGCGGATCTCGGTCAGCTCGCGCATCGCAACCACTCGTCGATCGCGCGCGCGGCGCGCTTTGCCTCGGCAACGGCCTCGACGACGCTGGCGCCGCCGTTGACGGCATCTCCGCCTGCGAAGAACTTGGAGTCGCCCGCGCGGCCGGTCGTCGGGTCGACCTTCGCGATCCATTCCGCGAACTCCGAGCGCGGGCGCTGGCCGATCGCCTTCAGGACCGTGTCCGCGGCCAGGACGAATTCGCTGTCCGGCACCGGTTGCGGCCGGCGCCTCCCGCTCGCGTCGGGCTCGCCGAGGCTCATGAGCCGGCAGACGACTCCCTTGACCCGTCGCGAGCCGATGAAGCGCACCGGTGCGGTCAGCCACTGGAAGTGGACGCCCTCGTCCTCGGCCTCGTCGACCTCGTAGCTGTACGCGGGCATCTCGTTCCGTGTGCGCCGGTAGACGAGCGTCACCTGCTCGGCGCCGAGGCGCACCGCTTCGCGAGCGACGTCGATCGCGGTATTGCCGCCGCCGATCACGACGACGCGCCGCCCGACGTCGGGACGCCTGCCCGTCTTCAACGCTTCGATGAACGGAAGCGACTCCCAGACGCCGTTCAGCTCGTCTCCGGGATACGCGACGTCCGCGTCGTCGCCCATCCCGACGCCCAGGAACACGGCGTCGGTCTCCTCGGCGATCGCGCGCAGGGCATCGGGCCCGTCGATCCTCGTCGCCAGCCGGAACTCGACCCCCAGCACGCGCAGCGCCCGCGCCTCTGCGGGCAGCGGATCGCGCTGCTGGCGGTAGGGCGCGATCGCGTAGCGAACGAGGCCGCCTACTTCGTCACGCTCGTCAAAGACTGTGACGGCGTAGCCGCGCGCAGCGAGCTCCCCGGCGCACGCGAGCCCTGCGGGCCCGGCGCCGATCACGGCGACGCGCCGGCCGTTCGGCCGTTCTCGGTTCCGCAACGGCTGTGCCTGCGCGAGCGCCCAATCGGTCGCAAAGCGCTGCAAGGCCCCGATCGCGATCGGGCGCCGGCCCTCGTGCTCGAGGACGCAGGCTCCTTCGCAGAGCACCTCGACGGGGCAGACCCGCGCGCACGTGCCGCCCAGGAGGTTCTCGTCGAAGATCGTCGTCGCGGCCTGGGCGGGATCGCCGGCAGCGATCGCGGTGACGAAGCGGGGCACGTCGATCTCGGCCGGGCAAGCCAGGAAGCAAGGGGCGGCTGCGTACGGGCCGCCGCATTCGAGGCACCGGTCGGCCTCGAGGACCGCCTCCTCGGCGGTCAGGGGCGGCCGCAGCTCGAGGAACTGCGGATCGGCGACGTCGCTCATCGACCCAGTGTCACGTCGCCTGGCGGCGCGGCCATCCGCGCCGATGCGGAATCCCGGCGCGGTATTACCGCAACCGCAGATCAGCGGCGACGCCGATGGCCTACGCCCTGCCGGCGAGTACCGTGGCTCGCATGGAGGCCACCGGCGCCAAGCGGGTGCTCGTCGCGTACGCGACGAAGCGAGGCTCGACGAGGGAAGTCGCCGAGGCGATCGCGGATACGTTGCGCGAGCTCGGACTCGCCGTAGACCTACGCCCTGCCGGCGAGGTCGAAGCCGTCGATTTCTACGACGCCGTCGTGTTGGGTGGGGCGATCTACATCGGTCACCTGCACGCCGACGCGAGGAAGCTGCTGAAGCGACATCGCGACGCGCTGAGGGCCCGTCGCCTCGCAGTCTTCGCGATCGGGCCGCGGACGCTTTCCGACGACGACGTGGCGCTCTCTCGAGCCCAGCTCGAGAACGGCCTCGCAGAGGTGTCGGTGGATCCGGATCTGACGGCGATCTTCGGCGGCGTCGTCGATCCGGCCAAGCTTCGCTTTCCGTTCAACCGGCTGGACGCCTCTGACGCGCGCGACTGGGACGCGATCCGCGCCTGGGCGCTTGAGGTCGCGGACGCGATCAGGCTCACGCCGGCCGCAGCCTAGCCGGCTCGCTTTCGGGGTTTGCCCCCATCGAGGCTGCGTGGCGACCCGGATGCGCCGGCTCCTCACGTGAAGCAGGCTGGGCGGCACAGAAAGGAGGCACCATGACCCTTCTCTGGACGATCGTGACGTTCGCCTTCACGTTCGGGACCTTGGGAGTGGTCGGGTACGCGATCGTGCGGGTGCTGACGCGGCGCTCCGTCGAGGACCACGTCGAGGCGCCGACGGTCGATGCCGGCTGGCGGGCGAGTTGGCGCTCGGGCTAGGGCCCGACTTCGCAGGCAGCTGAATCGGTAAGGCGGTTGCGGCAAACCCGCAACAAAGTCTGCGGATTGGTGCGGATCGATCTGCGGCTACGCCGCACTGCCTGAGCGCCAGCTGCGCCCTACCTTCGGTTCAGGACACGAACCGAAGGAGAGAACCTGAATGCCCTCACGCCCCGCCTACGCCCGTACTCGCCGCGTCGAGACCGACTCGGGCGCGTTCTTCAAGTTCGCGGCGATACTGCTCGGCTTCACGGTCGCCGTGGTGGGCTTTTTCGCCATGATGATGTGGTCCGACGCGCGCGATGCGCGCGAAAGCGGCGCGTCCGCGACGACGCCGGCCGTGACATCCGGCCATAACCACGCCACCGATCACAACACGGCGCTGCCGCTGAACAGCTTCGCCGGCGTCGTGCCGGACAACGCCGAGGAGCTTGCGAAGGCACACGAGGCGTACGACGCGGCGCTGCCTCCGGTCCCGGCCGGTGATCTGGTCAAGGTGCACATGACGCTCAAGGACATGACCGTCGAGGTCGCGCCGGGCGTGAAGTACAACACGTGGTCGTTCAGCGGCCACGGCGCTCCCGGCCCG
>WNFU01020594.1_pt1 | contig 11556 bp, 16 predicted proteins | sample 5400121 | NCBI WGS metagenome assembly WNFU01 (sample SAMN13153360, study PRJNA577476) | soil metagenome | isolation source: 100 cm soil or saprolite under grassland replicate 1 | place: USA:California | collected 2016-06-15 | reverse complement strand
TGCGGAGGACGGACGCGCAGCGTTGGCGCAGCGCGCGGCGGCGTTCGAGCACCAGGGTTATCGGGTGATCGCGGTTGCCGACAAACCGATCGCCACCGACCGGACGAGCGCCGCCGATGAGACGGCCCTGACGCCGCGTGGCTTCTTCCTATTCCTCGATCCGCCCAAACCGGACGTGCGCGAGACTCTGGCCGCATTTGAACGACTGGGGGTGCGCCTCAAGGTGATGAGCGGCGACGGCCCCGTGATCACCGGGCGCATTTGCCGCGACGTCGGCCTGGTCGCGGCAGAGGATCGGGTCGTCACGGGCGCCGAGATCGAGGGGCTGTCCGAGGACGGTGTGCGGGGACTCGTCACACGCTACGACGTGTTCGCCCGCGTCACTCCGGCGCACAAACGCCAGTTGGTCGAGGCCTTGCGGTCGAGCGGCCACGTCGTCGGTTTTCTCGGCGACGGTGTGAACGATGCGGCCGCGCTGCGAGTGGCGGATGTCGGGATCGCGGTGGACTCGGGCGCCGACGTCGCGAAGGAAGCCGCGGATATCGTCCTGCTCGAGAAGAGTCTGGGTGTGCTGGCCGACGGCATTGTCGCTGGGCGACGGACTTTCGGCAACATCGTCAAGTACATCCTGAACACGATCAGCGCGAATTTCGGCAACATGTCCACCGTCGCGCTGTCGTCGCTGTTCCTGCGCTTCATTCCGCTGCTGCCGAGCCAGATCCTGCTCAACAACCTGCTGAGCGATGGGCCGCTGTTGACGATCTCGACCGACAATGTCGATCCGGATTTGCTGCGACGGCCGCGCCGCTGGCGCCTGGATCTGATCTCGCGCTTTATGGTGCTGTTCGGCCTGCTGAGCGCCATGTTCGACTTGCTGCTGATCGGAACGCTGTTGTGGGTCTTGCACTCGGGCACCGCGCTGTTTCGGACGGCGTGGTTCGTGGAGTCGGCGCTGTCCGAAATCCTCGTGACGTTTGCCATTCGCACGCACCAGCCGCTGTTCCGCAGCAGGCCGGGGCGGTGGCTCGTCCTCACCTCGGCGGGTGCCGCGGTCGTGACGCTGGTTCTGCCGTTCACCGGGGCCGGTCAGAAGTACTTCGCCTTCGTCGTACCCTCTGGTCCGGTCATGGCACTCGTGGCAGGCGTCGTCCTGCTGTACTGCCTCGGCACCGAGGCGGTCAAAGGCGCATTCTTCCGGCGCTTCGAGGCTTAAGCGGAAGCGAGAATCTGGGCGAGATCGAGATCGGGCGCGATGAGACAAATGTGACCGTGCCCGCGCAAAATGCGCAGTGTCGCGCCTGGCACGCGCTCAGCCATGTAGCGAGCCTGCGGCACGGCCGGCACGAGATGATCGCGGTCGCTGGCCAGAAACAGCGTCGGCGCCCGAATCTCCCCCAGCCGTTCCCGCAGGTCGTAGTCGCGGAGGATTCGCAGGCGTTGGAGATAGCCGCCGCGCGTGGTTCGCGCCGTCACCGCGAGAAAACGGCGGATCTCCCGAGCGTGGGTGTGGCGGGAATGCAGCCGGAAGGCCGTGAGTCGGCGGACGACACGCATGACCGCCCACGGAAACGGCAACGCCCGCAAGACGGCGATGGCGAGCCGCAGCCGCCCCTGGGGCAGAAACCGCGGGAATGAGTTGAGCACGACGAGTCGCTCCAACAATGCTGGGTGCGCCAGCGCGAAACTCAACGCGACCGTGCCGCCAAAGGACTCGCCCACGACTGTCGCGCGCTGATCCGGAGCCGCTCCCCTGATCACGTCCGCCAGGTCCGAAACCAGATCCTCCATGGTCGCGTTCTCACGCAGCGCGTAGGTGGCCACCCGATGACTCCGCGCCAGGTTCGGAACCTGGCGATAGAACAGCGCACCTGTGCCGTCCATGCCGGGCACAAACACCAGCAGGGGTCCGCTGCCCGCGATACGCAGCTGCGGCTCGTACATGCGCCTAAACTATCCCGGGATCCTGAGGGCGGCCGTAATAAGGTGTGAGAATTCGTGTGCACGAGCCCTCATGAGCACCTCACAACGGTTTCAGTCCTGCGCGATTCTCTTCAAGGTACTGAATCACACGAGGCCAGCCATGAGCACCAAGGGATTGATCGAATCCGCAATCGAACACGTGCGCGCGAGCGCCGGCGTGAAGACGGTCTTCGGCGACCCGGTGCGGGTAGACGGCAAAACGTTCATCCCGGTCGCGAAAGTGCCGGTGAAGGAGACCGCGGGTGCGGCTGCCGCCGCCAAGCCCATGGGGGTGGTCGAAATCAGCGGAACGGAGACCAAGTTCCTCGCGTTCGGGCAGGCGAAGCGGTTCGCCTGGGTCGCTGCGATCAGCGCGGCCGTAGGCCTGTTCGTGGGGCGGGTTTTCCGCGGGCGGGCAGAGCGGAAAGCTGGGCTCTGACGGTGCGGCGCGCGCTGCGGGTGGGATGGGCCGGCCTCTCCGTCGTCCTGGTGGAGAGTACGCTGGTCGCGCTCGCGGCCCTGCCTTCCTTGCTCTTGCTACAGTGGTTGGCCCGCTCGACCGCGGGGTCTGCCCGCGCCGTCGTCCTGTTGTGCGCATTCGGTCCCGCCTACGTCCTGTTCGCCATTGCCCTCATGATTCTGTCGGCGCTGGCGATGCAGGTTCTGGGCTGGCGGACACCTGACCACGCGACGCTGCAGGTGAGAGAGATGGACTGGCCGCTGCTTGACTGGGCACGCTATCTCGCCTCCGCGCATCTGGTTCGTCTCGTTGCCGGCGCCGTGTTTCGCGCGACGCCGCTCTGGACGATGTACCTGCGGCTCAACGGGGCACGGATCGGTCGCGGCGTATACGTCAACAGTCTCGAGGTGATGGACCACAACCTGCTCGAGCTCGATGAGGGCGTGGTGATCGGTGCGGCCGCCCATCTCTCGGGGCACACCGTCGAAGGCGGACTCGTGAAAACCGGAGCGGTTCACCTGGGTCGCAACGTGACGATCGGCGTCGGCAGTGTCGTCGGCATCGACGTCACTATCGGCGCCGGCACACAGGTCGGTGCGCTCAGCCTGGTGCCGAAGCACGCTCGCCTTGCCGACCAGGCGGTCTACGCCGGCATCCCGGTGCAGCGGATTGACGCGCACCGGGATCACCGCCTGGCGTTCGTACCGTCCTAAACTGGCACGCTCGGCTGCTGCTTCTGCAGCAGTTTCCCAATCGCCGCACCCTGCCGGCTCGTGTGGTCGAGGATGTCATCCAGCGTGAGGATCCCCGCCACGCGGTCTCCCTCGGCCGTCACGACCAGCCGGCGCGTGCCGGCTGCGGCCATCTTCGCAATCGCTTCCCCCAGCGGGGTTTCGTCGCGCACCGTGAACACCGGTGTAGTCATGAGCTCCGACACGGCCGTCGTCTCGGGATCGAGCTGCTCCGCGACGCAGCGCACCACGATGTCCCGGTCCGTGAGCACACCAACCGCGCGAGTTGCGCGGTCTTCCTTGAGTACGACCAGCGCGCCCACATCGAACTCCGCCATGCGGCTGGCGGCCTTCCGGACGCTCTCGTCCGGCGACGCCGTCGCCAGAACCCTGCTGCAAATCCGACCTGCGGTCATAACTCCTCCTATCGCTGAGATCCGAGTTACTGCTCGCAGGCAATCTCCTAGCCCCGCCATGAGAGGAGCTTGAGAAACGGAGGAAGCGGCGCGCGGAGCATTGAACCTTCGTCTGCACCTCAGGATTTCTTCACGAAAACCTGGCCAGCTTGGAATCGTACCCTCACGAGGAGCCACGATGTCCTGGGGACCGATCATCGTTGGAGTGGATGCGTCACCAGCCGCGGCCGGAGCGGCGGCCGTGGGGGAGCGGATCGCGCGCCTGACGTCGACGCCGTGCCAGTTGATCCACGCCGTGCGGGATGCGTGGGCACCACTGGTCGCGGTCAACGCGGACCCTCAGGTCGTGGACATGCAGCGCCTGCAACTCGCCGTGGCGCGAGAGCGGGTCAACGAGGCAGTGGGCACAGCAGTATCCGCAGCGATTCTCCAAAAGCTGGATGTCTGCTTTGGCCCGGCCGCCGTGATCCTGCAACAGGCGATGCGTGACCAGCGGGCGGGGCTCGTGATCCTCGGGGGGAAGCATCACTCCACGCTCGAGCGCTGGCTGGGTGGCAGCACGAGCCTACACGTCCTGCGCGTGGCTGAAGTGCCGGTGCTGATCACGGCCGGCGCGCCCACGGCCTTCCGGCGCGTCCTCGTCGCGGCCGACCTGTCGCAAGCGGCGGGACCCACCGTCAGTCTGGCCGAACGGTTCGCGAAATTGGTGGGTGCCCAACTCCGCGTGCTCAGCGTATTCGAGCCGCTGCCCAATCTCGCGGGCATTCCACCAGTCGATCCGACCGAATACTTCGCCCTGGCGCAGGAAACGTTGGAAAAGGACATCTGGCCGCTCGTCCACACGCCAGGCGTGGAGAAGATCGTGCGCCATGGCACGGTCGTCGATACGGTGTTGCGCGAGGCCGCGGACTGGGGCGCCGACGTCGTCGTGGTGGGCTCGCATGGCAAAGGATGGGCGCAGCGCGTGCTCTTGGGCAGCGTGACCGAAAGCCTGGTCAATCAGCTGCCAACATCACTGCTGGTTGCGCCCGTCGGTGTCGCAGCCGCCGCGCTCGGCAAACGGGTGAAACGGCAGCTCGCGACGGCAGGTCGCTGAAGAGAGGATCCCATGACCGGTCAACCCATCATTGTCGGGGTAGACGGCTCTCCCGAGAGCGGGGCGGCGGCGAGTGCAGGATGGGTGCTGGCCGAGGCCGCCGGCGTGCGGTGCCGGCTGGTGCACGCCATGGCGGATGTGCGAATGGCGTTGGAGATGGCCGGCACCGGCGTATCGCTCGATGCCCTGGAGGTCGCGATGCTGGCGCGCGTGCGGAACGATGTCCAGACCGCGATCGCGGACTACGTCCCGCCTCTGCTGGCGGACCAGATGATGATTCGCCCGGGCCGGACGCCAACCGTGCTCGGGGATGTGATCGTCGAGACGGATGCCCAGATGCTCGTGCTCGGCGGGAAGCACCATTCGACGCTGGGACGCTGGGTCAGCGGGAGCACCGTCCAACAGATGGTCCGCCGCCTGAACGTCCCGTTGCTCGTCACCGCCGGCGGGCTGCGTCCACGTCCCCGCGTTCTGGTCGCCGTCGACGGGTCCTACGCTGCCAAGCCCACGGTCGAACGGGCGACGGCATTTGCCCAGCTGTTGGGCGGACCGTTGCACGCCCTGCACGTCATCGAGCCGGCGCCGAGTATCGCCGACGTCATGTTCAGAGCCGACGCATTCGACCACGAGAGCTCGTCGCGTGAGCGTATGGAGCGCGACATCTGGCCGCTCCTGCCGATTCCCGATCACCACAAGGTGATTCGTCGCGGTGAAGCCGCGCGGACGATTGCGGAAGAAGCGATGGCGTGGCGGGCGGACGTAATCGTGGTCGGCACCCACGGCAAGAAATGGATCGATCGCTTGTTGATCGGGAGCGTCACGGAAGAGTTGTTGAACGATCTCCCGGCGGCCGTGCTCGTGATCCCGGTGCCGGCGCCGGTGCGGAGCCAGACTTCACCCGCCCGAGTGCGGGCGGCGGTAGCGGTGGGATAGCGCGATGACGCTACCGTTCAGTCCGCGAGACTTCCTGGAGCTGTTCGGCCGCTACAACGTCGCCGTATGGCCCGCCCAACTGCTGCTCTACGGGATCGCCGCGCTCATCGTCATTCTCGTGATGCAGCAGGAGCGTCCCCGGTTGGTCCTGGTGCTCCTGGCGATCTTGTGGCTGTGGTCGGGCGTCGCCTACCACGTTGTGTTCTTCTCGGCCATCAATCCGGTGGCCCCGTTCTTCGGCATTGCGTTCGTGGCACAGGGCGTCGTCCTCCTGTGGGCCGCGCGGCGTCCAGCCGATGCAGTCGCGGCGCCGCGCCGGCCGCCTGCCGTACATGCGGGCAAGGCGCTGGTCGCCTATGCGTTGATCGGCTATCCACTCCTCGGTTATCTCGCCGGCCATCGTTATCCGGAGACGCCCACCTTCGGCACGCCCTGCCCGACCGTGATCTTCACGCTCGGCGTGCTGTTGTGGACACGCCGGGAGCTACCCTGGTGGATCGTCGCCATTCCGCTGGCCTGGTGGATCGTCGCCATTCCGCTGGCATGGACGGTCATCGCGACGTCAGCGGCGGTGCAACTGTCGGTTCTGCAGGACTACGGCTTGGCGATCGCCGGCCTCGTGAGCCTCATCGTGCTCGCGCGCGGGAGCACGCGGCGACTCGAAACGCTCCGCCCTGTTACGAAATGAGTCTTGGTCCCACGGTGAGCCGGGTCACGCCCGTGGCCGCATCATCGTGCCAATCGCGGAGTTGTCCAGCGGAGCGTTGTGGCATCCGCCTTGCCTCCGGTGTCGGGGACCACTCTCCCAGGAGCTCGAGATGTTCCGTCACGGAAAGCGTTACCTGATGGGTGCAGTGACTCTCGGCGCCGTTGCGGTCGCACTCGCGTGCGGCAACAGCACCGGTCCACTCGCCCCATTTCAGCCGCAGATCAACAACGTCACCGACAATTTTCAATTCCAGGCCACTGGTGTCACGGGCGCGACTTGGACCTACACCTATAACTGGTTGAACACCGGCGACAGCGCGACCGTCAATCAGGCCACAACCGTAAGCGGTGGTAGCGCGACGCTGACCATCGCCGACAGCACCGGCACGCAGCTGTACTCGCAGTCGCTCAGTGCGAACGGCACATTCGGGATGACGAAAGGGCTCCACGGGCACTGGACGGTCAAGGTCCAGTTCACCAACTACAGCGGGACGGTGAACTTTCGCGTACAGAAGCAATAACGCGGTGGTGGGGCCGTGTGTGTTCCGGGTTCACTCGCGGCCCACCCCCAGCGCGTCGGCCACGCGGTTGATGTAGTTGAACCAGGCGGCGATCAGCGTCATCTGAAGAATCGCGCGGTCGTCGAAGCCGACAGCACGCAGCCGCTCGTGGTGTTGCGGCCCGATGCGCGTCGCGTCCTTCGTCAGCTGCACCACATAATCGAGCATCGCGCGCTCGCGCTCCGAGAGCAGCGCCTTCGTGTAATCCTCCTCGAGGGCGGCAACCAGCGCCCCATCCAACGTCACCCGACGCAGAAACTCTGCGTGCGACTCGATTCAGTAGCGGCAGCGATTGGTGACCGAGACCACGGTGGTGATCATCTCATGGTCGCGGCGCGTGAGCGGCAGCTCGGGCGACATCAGCGCGCCGAACGTCGAAAACGCGTGATGGAGCGCGGCAGGGATCAGGCTATGAGAAGCTACGATCCCGGACGTTCCATCCGGGGTCGGGTGAACGGGGTCGGAATATTCCTTGGGGTACAGCGCGCGCTGTGCGTCAATCGCGCGGCGCAGGTTGTCGTCCGCCTCGGGGAGCGGGATGGTTCGGATCCAGGTCATCAGTCGGTGTCCCAGGACGAGTGAGTCTGCGGCGAAACAGCATCAGGTACACAGGCGCGCCGAGTGCGACGATGGCGACGCCGAGCGCGGCCTGCAGCGGATTGTGGCCCGCGAGCAGGACGAGGAGTATGGCCACGAGCACGAGAAAAAGTGAGGGCGTCAGCGGATAGCCGGGCGTGGGGTACGCGGCGGGGCCCCCCGGGCCTTCGCGGCGACGCAGGATCGCGAGGCCTCCCACGGTCAACGCCAGAAACAGGACGGTCACGAAGATGAAGTAGGACAGGATCTGCTGGAACGTGCCGAGCAGCACGAGGACGCAGGCCAGGGTCGCCTGAATGGCTACGGCACGCGTGGGCGTGCCGAACCGTGGATGGAGCATGGCAACGGACTTGAAGAACACGCCGTCGCGCGCCATCGCGTAATACACGCGCGGCAGCGCCATGAGCAGCGCCAGCAGACTCCCCAGGACGGCGAGGATCACGATCGCCGCGAAGACGCGCCCGCCCGCGGGCCCGAACAACGCCTCGCCGGCTTGCGCCGCGAATGTCTCCCCGGAGGTGACGCGCTCGAGCGGGACCAGGTAGAGAAACACCGCGCTGGTGAGGATGTATACGACCGTCACCGCGGCGACGCCGAGTGCAAGCGCCCGCGGCAGGGTGCGCGCGGGATCCTGAGCCTCGCCGCCCAGCTTCGCGATCTCCCACCACCCACCAAAGGCGAAGAACGCGCCCACGAGGGCCGGAGCGAGCGCTCCCGGCAATGGATCGGACCCCGCCCGTTGCGCGACGAAAGGGACGAAATGCGACCAGCTGCCGGCGCCCAGCGCCAGCGCCAGGATCGCAATCAATCCCAGCGCGCCGAGCTTCAGGGCGGTGAGCCACTGTATCACCCCGGCGCCGAACCGTATCCCCACCACACTCAGCGCCGCAAGAATGAGGATCGCGCCGACCGCGACCGCTTTGAGGACCGCCCCCGAGACACCAAACGCGTAGCCCACATACCCGGCGAGCCCTACGGCGAGCGCGGCGGTGATGCCGGGATCCATGACCAACAGGCATTTCCAGCCGTAGAGGAATGCGACGAGGGGGCCATAGGTCTCGCGCAGATAGACGTACCCCCCGCCCGCCTCGGGAAACCGCGCGGCCAGCGCCCCGTAGCACAGCGCCCCACTCAGCGCCATCGCTCCCATGACGAGCCAGACGACGAGCAGCCAGAGTGGCGATCCGACCGTTCGCGCCATGGTGGCGGGCGTCAGGAATATCCCGATCGCGACGACTTCGCCGATGACGAGCGCGGTCACGGCAGCGACACCGAGGTGGCGGGGGAGGTTGTTCATCCGAGGGCACTAAGTTCCAGCGCCCGGGGGCGGACCGCTAGACGCTACGACCGCGCGCCAGCTAGGACGATGTCGCCGCCTGTGGAACGGGCACACGCCGGCGGACGGTCCACGACAACCTGGTGGCGCCGCCCACGGCGAGGGCGATCACCGCGCTCAACATAATCAGGGCGCTGGTCACCGCGACGACCTGAGGCGAAATGACCGCGCCGACGAGCGCCACGGCGTTCCACACCGTGTGCCACACCATGACGATGAGCGTGCTCCCGCCCGTGCTGTTATAGAGGAACGTGAGCCACAGTGCGCCGGCGAACAGGCCAAGATAGAATCCGAGATACTCGCCGATGCTCCCCAGGTGATAGCGATAGAAGAAGTAGGGTACGTGCCAGATCCCCCATCCGAGGCTGAGCAGCACTGTGGCGCGGAAGGCCGTGCGATCCTGCATGAGTCGCGGGAGAGCGAAGCCTCGCCATCCCGGCTCCTCCCCGACGCCATATGCCAGCGAGGCGAGGAACATGGCGCCCAACCAGTCGCGGTCGGCGAACGCCGCGCGGAGCGCCGTAGCGCCATTGAGTGGCGTCCCGATCGCCGCGAGCGCGGCGATCGCGACTGCGCACAGCATGATCGGGCTGAGGGCCAGGAACCATGCGACCTTGCCGACGCGCCAGCGGACCATGCGTCCGGCGAACTCGCGAAGTGCCCCGCGTCCCCCGAGGATTGCGTTCATGATCAGCGCGGCGCCGATCGGCCCGATGGCGCCGAACGCGTGCCAGGCTGAAGGGACGTTGGAATGCAGAATCAGCGGGAGCACCGCCACCCAGCTGATGGCACACGCGAGTATGAGATACGACAACACGGGGTGACGTTGCATCGTAGCCGCCACGATGAGTCTCCCGCCCGGGCGCATCATGGGACTCACGCGGTCACCGGAACGCGCTGCTCGGCTTCGTGCCGAATCCGGCGCACGACGCGTCGCATCACGAGGCCGACGCCGGCGCCGATGATCCGCCAGTAGCGGCGAAACGTCCGCCGTGCCGACTCATCAGTCGCCCTGGTACGCGCTTCGTACCGCAGGATCGCCCCATCGCTGGTGGGACGAACGGCCAGGCTGATCGCGAGCCTCGCGTACCCAGGCTCATTGAAAGCAATGAACTCAGACGCCGCGATCGCGCGGGTGCCGTAGTCCTTCTTCCAGAACTGGCCCACCGCACCGATGACCAGCTCGACGCCGGGCTCCTCGCTCAAGACCACCCAGACGGGCCCCTGCTTCGTCATCTCGCCGAAGGTCACGCGTGGCGTGGAAGGCACGGGCGGTTCGCCGTGCCAGCGGCGCGCGATATTGCGAGGCAGCTCGCGCAGCTCGAATAGCAGATCGATGACGGGATCCCTGAGGTTGGTCTCCTTCATCGCCGCATAGGTCACGTCCGGCGTCGCGTGTACGCTCGCCTCGTAGATGTAGGTCTCATCGAAGGTTGGGAGGTAACGGTCGATCAACATGAGTCCCTTCCGCTGGTGTCACCGGGCAGTCTAGCGCCGCGGTCTTTAACCGGTGTGAAGATTGAGATGAAGACTCATTCAAGCGCCTCTCAGCAGCGCTTCAGAGCCGAGCGGTAGACTGTCTCTCATGACCCACATCCTGATCGTCTACGGAACGACCGACGGCCACACTCGCAAAATCGTCCAGGTACTCGCTGAAGATCTCCGCGCCCAGTGGTGCTGCGTCGACATCCTCGACGCCGGGGGGCCGCAGCGGCGGCTCAGCCCCGAGGCCTACGACGGTGTGATCGTGGCCGCGTCGGTGCACATCGGCGACTACCAACGCACTGTTGCGCGTTGGGTTCGGGCGCACGCGCCGATGCTGAATACGATGCCCACGGCGTTTCTCTCCGTGTGTCTGGCGGTGCTCGAGAAAGACCCCGCCGCCCATCGAGAGGTCGCGCGCATCATGAACCGCTTTCTCACCCGCCACGGGTGGCGGCCGATGATCACCAAGCTGGTCGCGGGAGCGCTGCCCTATACGCGATATGGCTGGCTCAAGCGGCGCATGATGAAACGCATTGCGGCCAAGGCCGGCGGTGACACCGACACGACGCGCGACTTCGAATACACCGATTGGAACGATCTGCGGGATTTCGCCCGCGGCTTCGAGCAACTCACACGGCGGCAGCCAGCGCTGGTGGGAGAACTTGTATGATTCGCAACATTCTCGGGCTTGCAATAATCGCGATCGTGGCCCTCGTCGTTCTCAAGATCGCGCTCGGGTTATTGGGCGTGTTTATCGGCCTGGTCGTGACGGTGCTCGTGCTCGCTGCGATGGGGTACGGCTTTTATCTCGTGATCCGCGTGTTCAGTCCTACGACCGCGGCCAGGATACGCGACCTGATCCGCGGCAATCCGACGCCCACGCGCTAACCGATCGCTTTCGGAGGTTGCCATGCCGCTCTCACAACCCAAGGGGCCATTCTGCCAGAGCTGCTCCATGCCGCTGGAGAAAGCCCAGGATTTCGGTACTGACGCGGCCGGGTTTCGCGTGAACGACTATTGCCGTCACTGCTTCGCCAACGGCGTATTCACGGAGCCGCACATCTCGATGACGGCGATGATCGACCGCTGCGTGACCATCATGAGTCAGCGCGGCATCATGCCGGAGCCGCAGGCGAGATCCCTGCTGAACGATGTCATGCCCAGACTGAAGCGGTGGCGCGTCACCGAGTACGCGGGAGGGCGAGCGACATGAGGGACGTCGATACGGAGCAGCCGCTGGAAGGCGGCATGAATGTCCAGATGTGGTTGTCGCAT
>WNFU01016588.1_pt1 | contig 11557 bp, 12 predicted proteins | sample 5400121 | NCBI WGS metagenome assembly WNFU01 (sample SAMN13153360, study PRJNA577476) | soil metagenome | isolation source: 100 cm soil or saprolite under grassland replicate 1 | place: USA:California | collected 2016-06-15 | reverse complement strand
GACCGCTGCCTGCCGGACACGATCGTCGACACGTTCGAGGCGATCCGCCTCTTCCTGCACGTGCCGAAGACGGCGTACGCGATCGCCGCCGACCAGCGCATCGTGCAGGCCGCGATCGAGTCGCGCTACCCGGCGAACCGCGAGGGCGACGAGACGCTTGGCGTGGACTACCTGGAAAAGATCATCCAGATCTCGGTCAACATCCCGCCGCTGGCCGAGCCCGAGGCCGAGACCTACATCAACCTGTTGCTGGCCGAGCTGTACCTCGACGGCGAGCCGCTCGAGCGCATCCGCGCCGCCGCTCAGGAGCGACGGCGCAGCGCGCAGCTGACCGTGGCGATGAACTGGGGCATCGCGCGCGAGGTGCTGGACGCGCCGGCGGCCGAGCTCGAGGCCGCCTTCGCGCTCGCGAAACCAGATCGCACCGGTCCTGGCACGCGGCCTGCGCGGCAACCCGCGGCAGCTGAAGCGGTTCCTGAACATCCTGACCGTCCGCCGACGCGCCGCCAACGCGCGCTCGGTCGCGCTCGACGCGGCGGTGTTGGCGAAGCTGATGATCCTCGAGCAGCTGCACCTGAAGGACTTCGCCCAGCTGTTCGACTGGCAAATCGAGCAGCACGGTAAGCCGATCGAGCTGAAGCAGGCCGAGGCCGTCGCCCGCGCCGGGGGTAAGCCGCCGAAGGATGTCGGCGACACCGCGGCCGCCGGGGGACACAGCCGCACATGACGCCGTGGCTCCGCCTCGAGCCGCCGCTCGCAGACGTCGACCTATCGCCGTACTTCTACTTCTCGCGCGACCGCCTCTCGCCGGCGGCGCCGGCGGCGCGGCTGCCGGCAGCGCTGCAGGAGCTCCTCGGCCGCCTCGAGCACGCGGTCGCCGCGACGCGGGGGACGGCGGTCGACGAGGGGGACGCGCTCGGCGCCGGCGAGGTGGTGCAGATCTTCGACGTCCTGCTCGAGCGCGGAAGTCGCGACCCGCGCGGGCATGCGCTCGATAGCGCGCTCGAGCTCGCCGCGCGCAAGCCAGAGCTCGTCGGCCGGTTGGCCGAGGCACTCGACGCGCTGCCCGCGGGGAGCGTCCCGATGCAGCTGCCGGCGAAGCTGGTGGCGGCGATCGACCCACGCCCGGCGGAGCTGACGGCGGTACTCGAGCGCTGGCGGACGGCCGGCCCGCGCGCGCTGAAACGCGCGGCGGCGGAGGCGCTCGGCGGCTGATGGGAACATCTTCCGACTACGGCGGCGGTAGCGAGGGCGCCTGGACGCCGTTCAAGATCGCCGCGACCAACTACGCCAAGCAGGGCGGGCGCCATCGCGCTGCCCGCGTCGTCGCCCGGCACGTGGCGACGCTGGGCGGCGCAGGGGGCGCGACCCGTTCGGCACGGACGGGCATCGCGGGCGCGGCGAACTTCGCCGGCCTGCTCGCCGGCATTGCTCGCGACGGCCTCACCGCTGCGCTGCGCGAGGCCGGCCTCGGCGACCTCGTCGGCCGCGGCCGCTTCGAGGTCGTCCGCGCGCTCGTCGACCTGATCGCGGGCGCCGGCAGCGACCTCGAAGGACAGGCCGCGCGGGCCGCCGCGCTCGACGTGATCGACGAGTTGTTCCACGACGCCGACGACTACGAGGAGCTGGCCGCGCTCGACCTCGACGCCGACCGCGTCCTGCGCGCGCTCGAGGCGTTCGTCGCCTACTTCATCTATAACCGCCTGCTGCCGCAGATCGACGAGCGGTTGACGCGCTACGCCGACCCCGCGCGCGCCGAGCAGCTCGACCGCGACCTGCGGGAGCTGATCCGCGCCCAAGTGCGGATCCGCCTGCGCGAGTCGGACCCGATGATGGTCGACTGGTCCGGGGCCGGAGGCCGCGCGATCATCGAGTCGGCCTTGCGCAGCGTCTACGGCGTGTTGGAGGACCTCGAGGAGTGACGACCTTCCACCTGCGGACGGCGCGCGACCAGCCACTACCGACGGCGGCCGACGCGATCCTGCTCGACTGGTTCGGCGGCGCGCTGCGACAGCGCTCGACGATCGCCGCGACGAGCGAGCTCTTGTCCGGCCTGGCCCCAGAGCCGGCCGCACGTGACCTGTTCGCGCTCGGCGGCGCCGTCTACTGCATCGACAAGCTCGCGCTGCGCAGTGCCGCCGCCGACGCCTGGACGCGGACGCTCGAGCTCGACGTGCCAGTCTCCGGGCGGGCGCGTTGGCAGTCCGCGCGAGCGGCGCTCGACGACGCGCTCAGCTTCTTGAGCGGCGACCGCTGGCGGCTGCGCTTCCGCGGCGGCGTCCCAGAGGTGCGCGCCGAGACGCGCGTCCGGCCGCCCGACGCCGTCTGCCTCTTCTCCGGCGGACTCGACTCGCTCGCCGGCGCGATCGACGTACTTGAGGACGGCCGCGACGTCATGCTCGTCGGCCACTTCGAGGGCGGCTTCATCGGCGGCGTCCAGACGACGCTCGCCCGGCAACTTCGTCGCGCCTACCCCGACCGTGTGCGCCTGCGCCAGCTGCGCCTAGGGCCCGCGGCGCCGAACCGGCTGCAGGCGCGGCCGCTGCCGGACGAGCTGCGCGAGATCACGACGCGGGCACGGTCGTTCCTGTTCATCGCCGCCGGCATCGCCGTCGCCAGCGCGTTCGGCGACGACGTGCCGCTGTTCATGCCCGAGAACGGCTTCATCGGCATCAACGTCCCGTTCGTCGGCTCGCGCGCCGGCAGCCTGAGCACGCGGACGACGCATCCCTACTTCGTGGCGCGGCTGGTCGAGGCGCTCGACGCTGTCGGCGTCGCCAATGAGTTGTCGAACCCGTTCCGGCTGAAGACGAAGGGCGAGGCGCTCGTCGACTGTCGCAACCCCGATCTGCTGGCCGCGCTTGTCGAGGAGTCGATCTCGTGCGCGCATCCGGAGTCGGCGCGCTGGGACAAGCTGCCGCCGTCGAACTGCGGCTACTGCTACCCGTGCTTGATCCGGCGCGCCGCCCTCCATCGCATCGCGCTCGACTCGGGCGCGAGCTACCGCCACGACGCGTTGACCGAGGCCGGGTTGCTCGACGAGGAGTCCGACCGCGGCGCCGATCTTCGTGCGCTCGTCCGCGGACTTGCGCGCGACCCGCGACCCAGCGAGGTGTTGCGCAACGGTTCGGTACCCGAGGCCGACGCCTCCGCGTTCGCCCACGTCCACGTGCGCGGCCGCGACGAGCTCGCCGCCTGGCTGCGAAGCGGCGCGGGGACTGCACTCCGCGCCCGCCTCGCGCGTAGGGCGCGCCGGTGAGCCTGTTCGTCGACAGCCACTGCCACCTCGACCGGTTCGAGGACCCTCCGGGCGTCCTCGCCGCCGCGGCGCGGGCGGACGTCGTCACGGTGGCTGTGACCGAGCTGCCGTCGCGGTTCCAGCTCTTGAGGACCCAGCTGCGCGGCGACCGCGTCCGGGTCGCGCTTGGATTTCACCCTCTCGCTGTCCCGGGCGACGTCGCCCATGAGCTGTCGCTGTTCGCCCGACTGCTCGCGCGGACGGACTACGTCGGCGAGGTCGGCCTCGACTACTCGCAACACAGCCGCGACTCGGCCCGTCGGCAGCGCGACGTCTTCGAACGGATCCTCGCGCTCCCGGCGATCGGGGCGAAGGTGCTGACCGTGCACTCGCGCCGCGCCGAGAAGGAGACCGTCGAGCTGCTCGCGGCAGCCGAAGTGACGGCGATCCTCCACTGGTACTCGGGCCCGCTCGGGCCGATCGACCGCGCGCTCGACCATCTACACGACGATGAGCGAAATCCACGCTCGCGGAGTCGCAGCGCGCGACGCTGCGACATGACCGGTGCTGCGCCTAGGGCGTCCCTCGAGTCGGCTGTCTCGCCGCTGCGCCGGCGCGGCACACCGCAGCCGGATGATCAAGCCAGTCGGGAGAAGCCTGCCAAGGTCCCGATGGCTGACACTGGCGTCGTTGTCCTCGCGATCGCGCTCGCGATCATCTTCATGATCGCGTTGGGCTGGCTCGCTCTCGTGAGCCGCAACAATTGAGAACGAGGTTCAGCCCGGCAACGGGTCTGAGCTTCTGCCCAGACACGCGCTACGGTGGTCGCCCGTACACGGAGAAGCCGGTGTCCCATCAGGTTGTTCTTGCAGAGCGTGCTTTGAGCGTCTTCACGGACGGCTCGGGCCAATCGCGACCGCGGCGCGGCGGCATCGGGATCCGGTTCGTCCACACCGACGCGGTGGGAAACGAGACTCCGCACGACTTCGAGGCGCCGGGCTACGCGAGCGAGACGGTCAACCGCATGGAGCTCCAGGCGGTCATCGTCGCGCTCAAGACGATCGAGAAGGGTCGGCTCCCGGCGAACCTCCTCGCCGATATCCGCCGCATCGACGTCTACACCGACTCGATGTACGTGGCCGAGAACCTCACGAATGCGCTGTACACGTGGCCGCAGAACAGGTGGGCGACGCGAGAGGGAGCTCCTGTCCTGAACGTCGATCTCTGGAAGGAACTCGTGCGCGAGTACAAGAGTGTCCAGGACCGGCTACGGCTCCGCGTCGAGATCATGTGGCGCAAGGGGCACTCGGCGTCGAACCCGCACAACAAGGCCGCCGACAAGCTCGCCAAGAACTCCGCAGCCAATCCGCTCGGAACGACGCGAGTCGTGCCGGTCGTGCGGCGCAAGAAGAGCACGCGCATGACGGACCGCGGCAGCGTGCTGATGCTCGGCCAGAAGCTGACGGTCCGCATCATCGAGGCTGAGTACCTGTCAGAACAGCGGGTCAACCGGTACCGCTACGAGGTCATATCCCCCAGGAGCGAGTTCCGGGGCCGCGTCGACGTCGCCTTCTCCGATGACCCGATGATGCGGCCCGGCCACACCTACTTTGTCACCATGGGTGCCGAGCAGGGCAATCCGCGGATCATCAAGTGCCACCGCGAGAGGGCCGCGAACACCAGCGGTGAGGTGAACGCCTCGTAGCCTGCGCGGTCGCTCGCGGGGCCGGCGTTGGCATTCATATCACTGCGACGCCTGAACTCCACTCTCTTTCTCGTTCCTCTGCCCCGCCTCATGCACCGCGGCCGCAAACGCATCGGCTGCTGCTTCGAGCTGCACGTGAAGCGCGTCGGGATCGTCGATCGCCAGCGTGAATTTCTCGGCCACCGTGAGCAGATACGCCGTCATGCGCGCCGCCTCGAGGTAGTCGCCCATGAACAAGACGAAGCTCGTGCGTGCCCCGTCGCGGTCGACGAGCTCTCCGGTCTCGAGGTCGTATTCGATGCTGTAGTGGCCGAAGGCGTTGCGGCTGTGCCGGTGAACCGCGTCGTAGAACTCGCGCGCTAGCGGAAACTCGGCGAGAATGAACTCGCGCTGCCAGGCTTGGCGACGCAGGACTGCCTTCAGGCCGGCCGTGGAACCGTCGCACCAGGAGTTTGCCGCGCCGCGTTCGGCGATGTTCGCGATCACACCGACGTAGCCGAGGGTTTGCGAGGCGAGCTCGAAGATCTCGACGTAGCGGGCGCGCAGCTCGTTGAAGTCGCTGCGCATGATCCGAAAGTCGCTGGCGCTCGGTGGCGGCTCGGCGCTGATGTGCTCCCATGCGAGTCCCGGCAACAGTGCATCGGCGTCGTCGAGCACGTTCATCGCGGTCTCAACGACCTTGCGCCGATGCTCGGCGAAGCGCCTGTCGGCTCCAAGCGCTGCGAGTAGCCCGCGGTACTCGTCGTGATGCGCTTCGTTCGCGCGCACCATCAAGGTCAAGAGCTCGTTGCCGGCGGCGGTGCGCTGCGCCAGATCAACGAAGGGCAGATGAAGCATGTCGACGAGGCGCCCGAGCTGGTAGACCGGGTGCATCTCGGCGAGCTCCGGTATCTGCTCGAGAGACTCGATGCGCGCGAGGACGTCGGCTAGCGCTTGGAAATCGCCGCGTCCGTAGACCGAGGATGCTCGCCGAGCGAGAGGGAAGACGTCGTCGCGGAGTCGCTGCAGCTCATGAGAGCGCGCTGTGTATTCCTCGGCGCGGTCTCCCCATAGGCCCGCCATGGCCAGAAACGGCGACGTGGGACCTAGGTCGCCGATAAGCTCGAGCGGCACCGGGAGGTCGGTGTAAATCACCGTCCCACGCGCCGTCTCCGCCTCCCCCGCTGTCAGTTCGCACACCTCGACATCTTCTGAAGCGAACCGCGGCTCGTAACCGGAGAGGGCGACGTCGAGCCGAAGATCGACACCGCAGTGCGGGCAAGCGAACGCCGCCTTCATCTGTCGCACGGGTGCGAGTCCGACCCGCAGGACGAGCGGGGCGCCACAGGTGAGGCACTTCCCGGTCAGACGAACGATTGCCACTTCCGCACGGTATCCCCGGCAGACGCAAGGCCCGCGTTCGCCGTGGCTACGCGCCGTAGCGCGCTTGTGGTCGCGGCCGCTTCCATCCCAGAAGGCGGCAACGCCGGCCACTGTCTTGCCCTGCATGCGGAACTTGCGTCGCCTCGAACGCCCGGGCACCGCCCAGCTCCCTCTCGTCGTCACTCGAGGCAACGGCGCATCCCGCAAGTATCCGCAGGAAGCCGCCGGAAGCTCCCGTCCGCAGACGGCACTTCCCGCAAGGCGACGGGCGAAAGACCGTGCTCATCGTGCGAATCCCCGCCGATCTCCGCTCAGCCCGCAAGCGCCAAGACCGGCCTGTCACGCCGGAGGCCACCAATGTGGGTCGAAGCCGGGGAGCGACGGGCCCGTCACGAGCTTCTCGATGCTCGCGCTCGGTCGAGCGGGCGCTCAGATCTCGATGCCGTGGCTGATCTCGAGTTCGGCGAGGCGGCGCAGGTCGAGCAGTTTGGGCATGTCGTCCTCTCGGCCGAGCGAGGCGAGCATGCGGGAGAGGTCGCCGAGGGAGGCGACGGCCGGGCGGAGCCCTTGGCCGATGTGCTCGCGGGTGGCGGCGCGGCGCAGGTCTTCGTAGCCGCCGGTGCCGATCGGCTCGGGAATGATCTTCAGGTCGCCGCGGTCAGTCGTGAGCTCAACGACAGCTTCGCGCTCATCGGCGGGCGCGAGCGCGGGTTCGCTTCCGTCCGACCGGCGGGCGCCGAGTTCGGCGAGGGCGGCGTCGAGGCGGCGCAGGTTCTCCTCGCGGGTGGAGGGGACGATGTCGATGCTTCGGGTGATCTCGTCGGAGCCTTGGACGACGCGGGCGAAGGCGCCGACGAGGAGGTAGGCGACCCGGTGGCGGTCGAGCGCGGCGAGCAGTCCGCGTGGGTCGAAGTTCGTCGCCGGCTTAGGCATGCACCGGCTCCTGGCCGCTCGTCACGCGGTCGATCAGCCGGTCGACCCGGCGCTCGGGCGAGAGCTGGCGGCCCTCCTCGAGCCGTTCGTCCCTGCTCGTGTCGCGCGGAACGAGGACGAGGGGCAGGTCGAAGCCGCAGGCGCGGACGACCGTCATCAAGTTGTCGATCGTCGGGGAGACGCCTCCCTGCTCCCAGCGGGCGATCACCGAACGGTCGCGGCCGGTGCGCTCCGCCAACTGGGTCTGAGTTAATCCGGCGCGCAGCCGTGCTTCCCGGATCAAAGCCGCTCCGTAGCTCTCCACGAGCCAAAGTATACGTGTAGTGCACGAGACTTGCAATCACGTTGTGATTCGTATAAGCTACGCGTGCAGTGAGAGTGGCGAGTGATGATCACTGGAGCTGCAGCGCCCGCTCGGACCGCCCGTGGCTGGGCAGCGCCCTCGCCACCCCCAGGCTGGTACTCGCGCTGTTCTCGACCCGACTGCCTCCAGAGCTGCTCGAGCGCCTGCGGATCGCAGCCCCCCAGCTCGGCCTGCGGCAAGGTGAGATCGCAGCCGCCGCGATCGACCGCTTCCTCACGGAGTACGGGTTCTGAACATGGCTCCGGCGCGCCCGCGGGTGATCGACTTCCACAACGAGGTCGTGCTGCCGGCGCTCATGCCCCGGCTCGACGAGGCATTCCCCGAGTTCGGCTGGCGCCGCGACTCACGCGGCTGGGTCGCCACCAACGAGGAGTTCACGCACGCGCATCTCGGCGTCCGCGCCGACCGCGTCGTCGCCCACGAGCCACAAGGCTTCCTCGTTCACGGCGGTGACCCGATGCTTTGGACCGCGTACGTCAACGGCGGCAGTGTGCCTCACGGCGCCGACTTCGTCCGAGCCGTCACCGACCTCGCATCCCGCGCCGGCGTCGACCCAGGCCCTATCGAGCGCCAGGCACCCCCTGACCGACGCGGTGAGCTGCTCGAGACGTTCTTCGAGCTCGCCCGTCGCGAACTCATTGGCGAGGGCGGCACGCGCGCACGCGCTTACCTCGAGCGGCGCGGCTTCCCGGGCGACGCGATCGACGACTCCGGACTCGGAGTCGTTCCGCCCGCCAGGGTCACACACGAAACTCTCGTAGACCGTGGTTATCGCGAGCCGGAGATCAGAGCCGCCGGCATCCTCGCCGACTCCCGCTGGCCCGGACGGCTGTGCGGCGCCTGGCGGAACGAATGGGGGAAGGTCGGCACGTTCTGGGCCCGAGCCGTTGATGGCCACGTCGCGCCCGAGAGGCGCTACCTATACCTCCGCGGTGCCAGCCGCAGCGGCCTCCCACCCTACGGACTGCCGCGCCACACCCCAGAGCTCGTCCTCGTCGAAGGATTCCTCGACCATCACCAGCTTGCCGCGCGCGGCGTCGACAACGTTGCCGCACTCGGCGGCACCTCGACCAGCCCGCGGCTCTTCGAGCGACTCAGCCACCGTGGTGTCGAAACCGTCGTGCTGTGCTTCGACAACGACGACACCGGCCGAGTGGCCACGGCAAAGGCAGTCGAGCACGCGGCGCGTGCCTCGATCAGCCCCGCGATCTACGTCGTTTCTCCTGAGCGACTCGGTGCGGCGGATGATCCTGACGCGCTCATTCGCCGCATGGGACTCGATGGTTGGAAAGGGCTGGTCGAAGGCCGAGAGTGCGGCGTCGCCTGGCGAGCAAAGGAGATCCTCGGCCAGATTTCTCCCCATGCGACGCTCGTCGAGCGGCGGGAGGCGCTTCGTGGCGCCGGTGTGTGGCTCGGGACGTTGCCGCCACGGCTTGCCGTCGAGCAGGAGGACGCAGTGCGTACCGTTGCGGCGCGTACCGGCTACACGCCCGACGCGGTTGGTCGCGCGTTCAGAGCGCGGTACTGGCAGGACGGTGAGATCGAGAGAACGCGCCAGCCCGAGGTTGAGCACTCGATGCAACCGGAGTTGTGACGGCGGCGACGATGGCGACACGCGTGCAACCAGCTCTCCTGAAGGGCACGCCATCGCAGCTCCCGCGCTTGATCGATCAGCGCGGCATCGCGGAGGAACTCGGGGTCACGAGGGCAGCCGCCGAGAAGATCATGCGGCTGATCCCCAAGATCCACGTCGCCGGGCTGCGCAAGGTCTACGTCAAACGCGAAGATGTTCTGCGCCTCATCGAGGACGGGACGCGCCGCTAAGGTCACGGCCCGATGCCCGGATCCGTTCACATCGTCACGCGATCCGCGAAGAACGGGAAGCGCTACATCGTTCGGTACCGTCGCGGTGGACGCGGCTACCGCCTCGAGCACGGCGGCAGCTTCCGCCGCCACGAGCTCGCAAAGGAACGGGAAAGACTGATTGGCGGGTGGCTCGCCCTCGGCCTCGATCCGAAAGCGGAGCTGACGAAGCTCACGAGCGAACCGGAGCACCGCGAGCTCGGGTTGGTCGGACGCGAATGGCTGGAGTCGCGCATCGACCTCTCTGACCAGACGCGTCGCATCTACCGCACCTATCTTGACTCCCTCGACGACTCACCCCTCGCGCGGGCCGACCCGAGCCACCTCAGCCCGCGCGACGTCCGCGCTCAGGTAGCCCGCTGGATCGCGGCAGGGCTCGCGGCGAAGACCGTACGCGAGCGGCTGAGCGTGCTCCGGCAGATCCTCGACTTCGCCGAGGTCGATCCAAATCCGGCCCGACACCGGAGCATCAAGCTGCCGGCGGCAGCCGAGCGAGAGCTCGTCCTCCCGTCGGCATCAGAGGTCCTCGCCCTCGCAGGCGGGCTCTCGGCGAAGTATCGGCTCCCCTTCGTGCTCCTCGAGCAGACTGCGATGCGCGTCGGCGAGGTCGTATCGCTCGAGCGCGACGACGTCGATGCCGCCGGCCTCCGCTTCCGCATCAAGGCCGTCAACCGGAAGGGTCGGCGAGGATCCCGCAAGGCGAGGTTCGTCCCGGTGCCGGGCTGGCTCATGGAGATCGTCGCGACGTCATTGCCTCTCCGCGGTCCGTTGTTCCCCGATATCACCGCTAACGGCCTTCGCTCAGCCATGAGCGACCTCTGCGAGACGACCAACCTGGTGCACTGCACACCTCATCGCCTCCGACACCGACGAATCTCCCTCTGGCACTTCCAGGGCGTGCCGGCCCGCGAGCTCGCTGACCGCGCCGGTCACTCGAAGCCCTCGATGAGCCTCGATGTCTACTCGCACGTGATCGTCCCTGACGAGGTCGACCCCGAAGCGTTGAAGGCGATACTTCTGCGCGGTAGCACGGCGCCGGCAGTCGTCGCCGTGATGCACCGGTGATGCACGGGACCACCCCCAAGGATGGGAAAACCCCGCATTTGCGGGGCTTTCCTGTAGCAGGCCTGTAAGCCGGAGACTCGTCAAGTTCCTTCCAGCGGGGGCCCGCCGGCTGCCCGAAGGAGGGGACATGCGCGAACAAGTAGCCGATTTCCTGCACTACTGCCGCGTCGAGCGGCGGCTCGCCGACCTGACCTGCTCGGCCTACGAGCGCGACGTGACGGCCTGTGTGCGCTTCCTGGAGGGGGAGGGGATCAGGGAGTGGGCCGCAGTGCGCCCGGCCGAGCTGCGCCGTTTCCTCGCCGCCGAGGCGACCCACCGGCCAGCGCCCTCGAGCCAGGCGCGGACGGTGGCGGCGCTCAAGTGCTTCTTCCGCTTCTGCGTCGAGAACGAGTACCTCGAGCGCAACCCGGCGCTGGTGCTGCGCACACCGAAAAAGCGCGAGGCGCTCCCGGACGTGCTCGACCAGCGCGAGCTCGGACGAACGTGACCGGCTGATGCTCGCCCTCTTCGCCTACGCCGGTCTGCGCCGCAGCGAGCTACTCGGGCTCGACTGGGACGACGTTGACCTCGAGCGGCGGCTGCTCCGCGTGCGCAAGGCGAAGGGCGGCCGCCAGCGGGTCGTGCCGATCCACCCCGGACTCGTGCCGCTGTTCATCGACTACCTGGCGACGCGCGCCGCGAACACGGAGCCGGCGCTGTTCGTCGGCGTGCAGGGGAAGCGGCTCAACTACACGCAGCTCGGGCAGGTCTTCCGCCACTACGTGGCAGAGAGCGGCGTCAACGCGCGCAAGCGGGTGACGCCGCACACGCTGCGACATGTGTTCGCGTCAGAACTCCTGGAGGCCGGCGCGAACCTGCGCCAGATCCAGGAGCTGCTCGGCCACAAGCACCTCGACTCGACGCAACGGTACGTAAGGGTCACCGCCCATGGGTTGCGCGGGGCAGTCAAGCGGCTTCGTTGGACGAGCTGACGCACATCGGAGAGCACAGAGCGCTACGAGAGGCTAGATGTCTCGGCAAGCTGGAC
>WNFU01008810.1_pt1 | contig 11558 bp, 13 predicted proteins | sample 5400121 | NCBI WGS metagenome assembly WNFU01 (sample SAMN13153360, study PRJNA577476) | soil metagenome | isolation source: 100 cm soil or saprolite under grassland replicate 1 | place: USA:California | collected 2016-06-15 | reverse complement strand
CCGCCCACCGACTCGAGAGCAGCCGCTCCCTCTCGAGGCGGTACAGCGCCGGGTAGACGGTTCCCTCCGAGAGGTCGAACTCGCCGCCCGACCGCTCACGCAGGCGCTCCACCAGTGCGTACCCATGCGCTGGCCGTGACGCAAGGGCTGCGAGCAGCAGCAGGTCGAGATGACCTTCAATACCTCGGAACGCAAAGCTTTGCGAGCTTAGGTATCGGAGATGTCCTTATCAACCCGTAATCTGGCCACCGCGTGCGCGGCCCGATCGAACGGCTCTTCCCGAACCTCTCGCACAGGCAACGCGTGCTCCTCGACTGGCTCTTCACGATCGTCGGCGCGGTGCTGATCGTCTTCGCCGTGAAGGCCTGGGTCATCAACCCGTACCGGATCCCCTCCGCGTCGATGGAGCCGACTCTTCACTGCGCGCGGCCGGAGCCGGACTGCGAGAGCGAGCGCTCCGACCGCGTGCTCGCGAACCGATTCATCTACCACTTCCGCGATCCCAGGCGCGGCGAGATCGTCGTCTTCCGCGCGCCCGGGGCCGCCCGCGCCGAGTGCGTCGGGGGGATCTTCGTCAAGCGCATCATCGGGCTCCCGGGCGAGGTCTGGTCCGAGCGCGACGGCTATACGCACATCGACGGGCGCCGACTCGCCGAGCCGTACATCCGCCCCGAACGCCGCGACCGGGAGTCGAAGACGATGCTCGACATCCCGCCTGCGCGAACGATGCGACGGATCCCGAAGGACATGTACCTGATGGAAGGAGACAACCGCGCGCACTCCTGCGATTCGCGGGTCTGGGGTCTCGTGCCGCGCGAGGACATCATCGGAAAGGTCTTCCTGACGTACTGGCCGCCAAGCCGCGTCGGCACGCCCTGAAACCGAAGAGCCCCGCCGAGGCGGGGCTCTTCCTACGGATGGTGTATCCGGTCCTAGTAGTCCTCACGGACGACGCGGCGCCGACCCTCGGCCGGTCCGCCGAAACCGCCCCAGCTCGACCAGAAGATCAGCGAGAGGAGCGCGCCGGCGGCGCCGACCGCAAGCAGGATCCAGCCGACGGTCACCAGCTCTACGCCGCTGACCGAGACGTTGACGGCCCAGACCAGGATTGCACCGGCGGCGATGAGCAAAAGGCTGACTCCAATACCCATGGTTTTCGGTCTCCTTTCATGGACAGCCGAAGAGACAATTCCTGCGTGTCTGCAGGGGAAACGGAGAAAGGCGCTGCGAAGATACGGTCGATGCAGACGTTGCAAGAGCTCCAGGATCGGCGGAGCTACGAGTGCCGCCTCACGCCCGACCGCGCACTCGACACGATCGATGAGGCCGCGGACTTCCTCCGTGACCGCGGCATGCTCACCCGGACGGCCGACTGCTCGCTCCCCAGTCTCTTCGAGGCGTGCCACGAGGAGCCATACGCGCCGGACAAACCGGGGTTCGGCCAGTGGCCGCGCACGAAGTGGGGTTGGACCTTTGCGCTCCCGAGCCGGTCGGGCATCTACGAGCTCAAGATCCACCAGCGCAGGAAGACGCTCTACGTCAGCGAGGAGACGGCGCGTCTGCTCGATCCGATCTGCCGGGCGGAGATCGAGCGGATGCGCGAAGCTCCGGACTGGGGCCTCGTGCTCGACCATCTCGCCGCCGCGGGTCCATCGACGAGTGAGGACCTCAAGACCGAGCTCGGTCTGAAACCCAAGGAGCTGAAGAAGATTCTCCATCCCCTCGAGCTCTGCGGCGCCGTCGTGACACGCGCCGTCGAGCCGGACGGGCACGGAGAAGTCAGGGGCTTCGAGTACGCGCGCTGGGACCAGGTCTTCACCGAGGCCGCCGCGGAAGACGGCGGAATCGACCACCTCGTCGTGAGCGCCGTACGCGCGGCGGTCGTCGCCCCCGAGAGTGAAGTCCCACGCTGGTTCGCATGGCGGTGGCGGTTCGATGCAGAGCTCGTCGATCGGCTCGTCAGCGAGGGGCTGCTCGTCCGACCGGAGCCCGGCTGGGTGGCAGCTCCAGCGTCCGCGTAGCGCGGTAGCCGGCGACGAAGCGCCGGTCGTGCGTGACGAGCAGAACGGTGCCCGTAAACGCTTCGAGCGCGCGTTCCAGCTCTTCGATCGCGGCGATGTCCAGATGATTCGTGGGCTCGTCGAGCACGAGGCAGTTGACGCCGCGCGCGGCGAGCACGGCGATCAACGCACGCGTCCGCTCGCCTGGCGAGAGGGACGCTACCGCCCGCAGGACGTGGTCGGCGCCGAGACCGAACTTGGCGAGCAGCGTCCGTGCCTCTTCCGGCGGGAGCACCGCCGCCGTCGCGAAGGCAGGCAAGAGCATGCCCTGTGCCAGCTCGGCCCGATGCTGGGAGAGCTCGCCGAGCACGACGCCTGGGCCGACCCAGCGCCGTCCCGCGGTGAGCGCGACGCGACCAAGGATCACGTCCAGCAACGTCGTCTTGCCGCTGCCGTTCGGACCGACGATCGCGAGACGATCGCCCCAGCCGAGCTCGAGGTCGAGCGGGCCGAGCTGGAACCAGCCGCGCTCGACGACCGCACCCTCGAGGCGGACGACGATCTCGCCGCTCCGCCGCTCGGGCGCCAGGCTGAGGCGCAACTCCCAGGGCTCGTAGGGCTTCTCGACCTTCGCCAGCCTCTCGATCCGTCCGCCGTACGTCTTCTTGACGTCCTTCGTCTTCTTCTTCCTGCGCCCCTGGCCGTAGCCGCGTTCCTCCCAGCGCTGCATCCGCTGCAGCTGCGCTTCCAGGCGCGCCTTCTCTCCCTCGAACTCGTCGTAGGCCTCCGAGCGGCGCCGTAGCGCAGTCGTGCGTTCCCGTTCGTATTCGCTCCAGCCGCCGGCGAACTCCGTCGCATGGTGCGTCCACTCATCGAGCTCGACGATGCGCGTCACCGTCCGGTCGAGGAAGTCGCGATCGTGCGAGACGAGGACGACGGAGCCGGGGAGCGCCTGGACGAAGCGTTCGAGGCGCTCGAGACCCGCAAAGTCGAGGTCGTTGGTCGGCTCGTCGAGCAGGAAGGCGTCGAAGCGCGCCAGCAGAGTGGCCGCGAGCCGCGCGCGCGCCGCTTCCCCGCCCGAGAGAGCGCCGAGCGGTGCGCCGAGCGGCACCTCCAGACCCAGCTCCGCGCAGATGGTTGCGGCTCGCGCATCGAGATCGCCGCCTCCCAGTGCGAGGTACCGCTCGAGCGCCGCAGCGTGCTCTTCTGCCAGTGCGGGCTCGTCGCGGAGGCGCGCCGCGAGCTCGTCCATGCGCACGGCGGCCGCGGCTACTCCGGTCCGCCGTGCCACGTAGGCACGGAGCGTCTCCCCCGGGTCGGCATCCGCTTCCTGCGGGAGGTAGCCGACGGTGAGGTCGGGCGGCAGGCGGCGCACCGTGCCGGAGTCCGCTTCCTCGAGCCCTGCCAGGATCCGCAGCAGCGTCGACTTGCCGGCTCCATTCGGGCCGACGAGGCCGATCCGCGCGCCCGGCGGCACGACGACGGTCACGTCCTTCAGGACGAGCTGCGCTGCATGGTGCTTCGTCAGATTGGCTGCGGCGAGCGTGCCCGCGGCGCCGTCTCGCGGCGCCGCCTTGGAGGAGGCGCGGGCCCCGCCCGCGCCGCCGTTTCGAAAGCGTTGCACGAGGACCTCCTCGAAAGGTGGGAACGAAACCGGTATGTCTCGTCTAGGCCCGCATACAGCGGCGCAGCGCGCCGACGGCGATCCTAGCGGCTACGCACTAGGGCCGGGCGCCGTTCACGAGCCGCACGAGCGGGATGCCGTCGCTCCAGTCCACGACGTTCACCGCCGCGTAGCGCTGGTCGATTCGAAAGATCGCCTCGTCGGCGATGTGTAGCCAGGCGGCCAGCGCCGCGCGGATCGAACCGGCATGAGTAACCGCGGCGACCGTCTCCTCGGGATGGTCCGCGACGATTCGATCGATCGCTCGACAGACGCGCTCCTGGAGCTCGTCGTAGGTCTCGCCACCCGGGAAGCGCACGTGCATCGGCTCGCGTAACAGCCCAGCCTGGAGCTCGACCGGGAGGGCATCGAAGGCCAGGCCCTCGACCTCGCCGAAGTCGATCTCCCGCAGATCGCCAACGGGGATAGGAACGAGCCGCTGTGCATCGGCAACCGTCGCGGCGGTCTCGACCGCGCGCGCCAGCGGGCTCGTGTAGACGGCGGCAACCGCGCTCGCTGCGAGCGCTTCGGCGAGGGTGCGCGTCTGCACCGCGTTCGCGGGCTCTGCGTGACGACAGAGCATGAGTCGCGTCATACGAGTGCCGCCGCAACGACGAGGGCTGCGGTCTCGCCAAGTTCCGTGGCGGCGCCGAGGCAGTCACCGGTCGCTCCTCCAAGCCAGCGGAGATAGACGAGACCCAGTAGGGCAGTCGACACCGCGACAGCGGCGGCCATCGCGAGGCCGGTGACACCCATGGCGATGGTCGCAGCGCCGAGAGCAAGCCCAATGGCTCCAACGGCGGCGAGCCACGAAACACGGCCGGTGAGGACGCTGCCCGGCCCTCCGCCTGCCCGTGGATACGGGAGAACCAGGGCAAGCGGCGGCGACGCGGTACGCGACAACGCTCCCGCGACGAGGAGCGCGGGCAGCGCGCCGCCTTCGTCGAGCAACGCCGCGACCGCCGCCGCCTTCACGAGCAAATCGAGAGCGATCGCGGCGGCGCCGAAGGTCCCGACGCGAGGGTCTCGCATGATCTCCAACGCGCGCTCCCGTGTCGACGCGCCCGCGGCGTCGAGGGTGTCCGCAAGAGCATCGAGATGCATCCCGCCCGTCAACAAGAGCGCAACCGCGAGCACGACCCCAGCGACAGCAAGCGTTGGGAGCGCATCGTCGAGCAGAATCCCGACGCCACCCGCACAAGCGCCAACTGCGGCTCCCACGAGGGGAAACAGGAGAACTCCACGAGCAACGTCGGCGCCGCCGAGCTCGACCGCACGTCCCACAGGTACGCGCGTCAGGAACGACACCGCGGCGGCCGCGGCGCGGACGCTACCGCCCGGCATCGGTGACTGCCGCCGATTCGAACGTCGCCATCTTCGCGAGGATCGCGAGCGATGCATCGAGCAGCGGCAGCGCGAGGACGGCGCCGCTCCCCTCGCCGAGGCGCAGGCCGAGGTCGAGCAGCGGCTCGAGCCCGAGCGCACGCAGCACGAGCCAATGCCCGGGCTCGGGCGATAGGTGCGCCGCCACCATCCGGTCGACCGCGTCCGGTGCAAGCCGGGCCGCGACCAGCGCCGCCACAGCGCTGATGAAGCCGTCGACGACCACGACGACACGATCCGCTGCGGCACCGAGCGCGAGCCCGCAGAGGAGCGCGATCTCGAAGCCCCCAAGCTGCGCCAGGACAGCGAGCGCATCGGCGCGATCAGGACGATTCGCCCGAAGCGCCCGGCCGACCACGTCCACCTTGCGCGCCACGCCGGCGTCGTCGAGTCCAGTCCCGCGGCCGCAGACGGACGCGGGATCGGCGGGCAGCAGCGCCGCACAGAGTGCGGCTGCCGACGTCGTGTTCCCAATGCCCATCTCGCCGAGCGCGACGATTCCGATACCGTCCCGCGCGAGCTCGCCGGCGAGCGCGATCCCCCGCTCGATACATCGGAGCGCCTCGGCGGAGCCCATCGCGGGGCCTTCGGCGATGTTCGCCGTGGGGGTTCCGACCCCGGCGTCCACGACGCGAAGCGACGTGCCTGCGTGTTCCGCGAGCACGCAGACGGCGGCGCCACCGGCCTCGAAGTTCGCGAGCATCTGACGCGTAACCTCTTGCGGGTACGCGCTCACGCCTTCGCGCGCGACTCCGTGATCTGCGGCGGCGACGACGACCGCCGATCGCAGCCGGCCCGGCGTCGCGCTGCCGCGGATGCCCGCGATGCGGCACGCCACCTCCTCGAGCCTCCCAAGACTTCCGCGCGGCTTCGTCTTCGCGTCGAGCGCCCTTTGTGTCGCCGCTGCGACCGCCGTATCGGCCGGCTCGATTCTCGCCAGCGTCTGCTCCAGCAGACTCACGGAACGAACGTCTCGACCGATTCGAGGCGCAGCGCCCGACCAGCGACGACCAATGCCGCCTCGTCCGCGACGGCTGCCCACACTGCATTGATGCGGCCGAGCACGTCGCGGTAGCGGCGGCCGAGTGGCATCAGGGGCACGATTCCCAGGCCAACCTCGTTACTGACGGCCACCGTAAGCGCAGTCCGGGCCCTGGCAACCTCTGCGGCCGCGCGCGCTTCGCGCTCGATCTGCGCATCCGTCTCGCCGCGCTCGACCAGGTTCGCCACCCAGAGCGAGAGGCATTCGATGATGACCGTCGCGTCGTCCTCCACCCGGGCGAGCGCGCCGCTGAGGTCGAGAGGCTCCTCAATCGTCGTCCACGACTCGGGGCGGTCGGCGCGGTGCAGTCGAATCCTGTCCGCCATCTCCTCGTCACGAGCCTCTCCGGTCGCGATGAGAGTCACCGGAGACTCGCGGGCAAGGGCGAGCCGGGCCGCCAGGGCAGACTTGCCGCTTCGCGCGCCACCTAACAGGAGGACGAGTGCCATCAGATCCGGACGAACGCCTCAAGCGCGTCGAGGTCGAGTTCTGCAGCAACCGCGTCGCACAGATCGTCCAGGACCTGCTCCAGCGATTGGACGAGTCGCACACCGAGCAGCCGCTCGACAAATAGCGCGTCTTCGAAGAGCCCGTGCAGGTAGACCGCGAGCACCGCTCGGCTCGCGAAGCCGAGGCCGTCGGGAAGGGCCTGGGCGGCGGGGCCGACCGCGATCGTGCGGCCGTGGCGGATCTCGTAGCCGTCTGCGCGCAGCCCGCTCAGCGCCTGCCAGGGTGGGTCGAGCGCCACGAAGCGCGCGTTTCCGCGGCGAGTGATCTTGTCGGCGGCGAACTCGGTCACCAGTGGGAGAAGGCCGAGACCCGTCCGCGCGCCGTCGAGCCCGAGTGGATCCTCTATCCGCTCGCCCAGGATCTGCAGGCCGCCGCAGACGCCGATCACGCGTCCTCCTTCGCGCGCTCGACGCCGCAGAGCCAGATCGAACCTCATCTGCCGGAGCCAGTCGATGTCCGAGCTGACGCTCTTCGAGCCCGGGAGAACGACGAGATCGGCTGTCGTGATCTCGCTCGACCGCCGTGCCCAGACGAGATCCACCGTTTGCTCGAGCGCCTTGAACTCGTCGAGGTTCGAGGCTGCGGGGTAGCGGATGACGGCGACGACCGGCCGCTTGCCCGCAGGATCGCGGGACGCTGGTGCCGCCCCGTCCTCGTCGGGGAGACCGTGCTCGATCCAGGGGATGACACCGATCACCGGCACATCGGTAAGACGCTCGAGCTCAGCCGGACCCGGCGAAAGCAAGTCGGGGTCGCCGCGGAACTTGTTGAGCACAAAGCCGCGGATACAGGCCCGCTCTTCCGGAGCGAGCAGCGCCCAGGTTCCGTAGAGGTGGGCGAAGGCGCCGCCGCGGTCGATGTCGGCGACGAGGATCACGGGCGCCTCGGCGAGCCGCGCAACCCGCATGTTGGCGAGATCCGTGTCTCGCAGATTGATCTCGGCGGGGCTCCCGGCGCCTTCGATCAAGACGAGCTCGAACTCCTCCAGGAGCGAGCGCAGCGACTCCTCGATCACCGGCCACAGCGCCGGCGCCCGCTCCCGCCAGGAAGTCCGGCTCAGCTCGTGGTCGACAGCGCCGAGGACGACGACCTGACTGCGCATCGACGCTTCTGGCTTCACCAGGACCGGGTTCATTCGCACGTCGGGCTCGACGCCGGCTGCGCGCCCCTGCAGGTACTGGGCGGCCCCGATCTCACCGCCGGCAACGACGCGCGCATTGTTCGACATGTTCTGGGCCTTGAATGGGGCGACCCGAATGCCCCTGCGGCTGAAGTGCCGGGCCAGTGCCGTCGCAAGCAAGCTCTTGCCTGACCAACTCGAGGCTCCCTGCACCATCAACGCCGGCACTAAGGCGATCCCACCGTCGGAGGAGACGTGCGAGCGGGGATCACGGCCACGGGTACGCCATCGTCGGCGATGACCCGCACGGTCGCTCCGTAGTGATCGGCGATTGTCTGCTCGGTCAGCACGTCCTGCGCGAAGCCCTCGGCGACGAGCTCTGCAGCGGAGAGAAGCAGCAGCCGTTGGGCGTACTCACCGGCAAGCGTCAGGTCGTGCATGGCGCTCACGACGGTGAGCCCCTCGGTCTCGCGAAGGGTGTCGACGAGCTCGAGCACCTGTTGCTGGCGTCCGACGTCGAGCGCCGCCGTCGGCTCGTCGAGGAGGAGGATCGGTGCGTCCTGAGCAAGTGCCCGCGCCAACGTGGCGCGCTGTCGCTCTCCCCCGGAGAGCGAGTCGAGGCGCCGGTGCGCGAACGAGACGAGGTCGAGACGCTCGAGTGCGGAGTCGACCGCGACATGGTCGGAGCGGCCCTCGCTCGCGAGATAGCCGAGATGGGGCGTCCGGCCAAGCAGCACGTACTCGCGCACGGTCAGCTCGGGCGGCATGAGCGGGACCTGCGGCACGAGCGCGATGCGGCGGGCAAGCTCCCGCCGACCCAGCGCGCGTCCATCTTGTCCGAAGATGCGAATGTCGCCCACGTATGGCACGAGGCCCGCGACCGCTCGTAGCAGTGTCGTCTTGCCGGCGCCGTTTGGGCCAATGAGCGCGACCCATTCCCCATCGGCGACCTCGGCTGAGACGCCGTCAACCACTCGTACACCACCGAGACTGACCGACACACAGTCCAGGGCGAGGGCGCTCATGCGGTCCTCCGGATACCGCGCAGGACCAGCGCGAAGAACGGAGCCCCGAAGAACGCGGTGACCACGCCGATCGGAAGCTCCGCCGGCGACATCACCGTTCGTGCGATGACATCCGCGAAAACGAGAAAGCCCGCCCCGACGAGCACCGACAGCGGCAACAGCAGCCGGTAACTCCCGCCGACCAGGAGCCTGATGGTGTGCGGCACGATGATCCCGACGAATGCGATCAGCCCGCTCACCGCGACCGCTGCGGCGGTTCCGACGGTGGCCGCCACGACGACGAGCAGACGAACGCGCGCAACGTTGACGCCGAGCGCCGCTGCCTCGTCGTCACCGACGGCGAGCACGTCCAACAGGCGACGGTGCAAGAGGAGCGCCACCCACGAGGCAGCGACGTATGGCAAGACGATCCCGACCTCACGCCAACCCGATGTGGCGAGCCGTCCCAGCAGCCACGAGTAGACCTGCTGGACGGTGTCGACGTTCTGCTGCTGCACGAACGTCTGGAGCGCCGTGAAGAAGGCCGCAACGGTGACGCCCGCCAGCACGAGGGCGGCGGGCCCGGCCGCAGGGCCGGCGGACCTCCCCAGGGCATAGGCGGCAATGACGGCCAGCGCGGCGCCCGCGAACGCCGAGATCGGCAACAGGTCCCCTCCCAGGGCATTTGGGGCATACGCGACGACCACTGTTGCGCTGAGGCCGGCGCCGGCGGCGGCGCCGAGCAGGTACGGATCGGCGAGTGGGTTCCGGAAGACGCCCTGGTAGGCGGCGCCGGCTGCGGCGAGCGTCCCGCCGACGAGTGCCCCGAGAACGACGCGCGGCAGTCGCAGCTCCCAGAGGATGGCGTCGTCCGTGCCCGGGAGCGGCGAACGCAGCCCGAAGACATGGGCGAAGGTCGCTCGGATCACGTTCGCCACTCCCAGGTCGACCGGGCCGACGAGCACGCCGGTCAGGAGCGCCGCGGCCAGGAACACGACCGAGGCCGCGAACCAGAGCCGCGTCGCTGCGAATGGCATTAGCGCCGAGCTCGCTTCAGCGCATTTCCGATCGCGGTGACGAAGTTCGCGATCCGCGGTCCCCAGCGCGAGGCGACCGAGTCGTCGACCGCGACGATCGACCTCGTCCGGACGGCGGTGACACCGCTCCAGCCGGGGCGTTGCTCGACCGTGGCCCGAGACTGTCCACAGCAGCGCGTGTCCGCGAGGACGATCAGGCCCGGGTCGGCCGAGAGGATGTATTCGCCCGAGAGCTGCGGGTAACCGGAGCCGCTCGCGTCGGCCCCGTCGGCGATGTTGCGCAGTCCGAACAGCTTGTAGACGCGGCCGATGAACGTGCTCGACGTCGCGCTGTAGTAATCCGGCGTGAGCTCGTGGTAGAGCTTCAGCCGGAGCTTGGGCGCCGAGGCAACGGCGCGCTTGATCCGCTGCTTCATTCGTTTGACGACGGCAGCGGCCGCGCTCCTGTGGCCTGTGATCCGGCCGAGCTGGAGGATCTGCGCGTACGCCGCAGGTAGATCCTTGGCGGCGGGTTGCAGCAGGACGCGGATACCGAGCCGCCGCAACCCTGCGACGACGTCGTTCGCGTCTCCCGAGAGCACGACGAGGTCAGGCCGATAGGCGGCGATTGCCTCCAGGTTCGGGGTGTAGCCCGAGAGTTTTGTCTTCGGGGCCCGCTTGGGGTAGTCGGACTGGTCGTCGACGGCGATGACCTGCCGACCGGCGCTGATGGCGAACAGGGACTCGGTCGCCGTCGGGGACAGCGAGACGATCCGCTGAGGAGTACGCGCGCCGGCGGGCTGGACGACGAGCAGCGCGAAGAGCGCCGCGAGAGCGACGAGGGTAACTGGTCGGTGAAACACGAATCCTCCTTCCGCGAGGGGTTCGGGTTTGCCGACGGCGGAGGTCTTCTGACTCGGGGCGCCCTCCCTCGCCGCCTTCCCAGCCCGTGGGCCAGTGGCACGTTGGCGCGGGAGCGTCTCCCCTCACAGCGGCGGGACCGTTCCGGACTTGCACCGGATTCCCTTGCCGCTCGCCGGTTGTCGGCCGGAGACTAGCATCGGTGCGCGATGGCTCGGTCGCGCGTGCTCACGGTCTGGCTGCCGGTGCTTGCGTGGGCCGCGGTGATCTTCGCGATCTCGTCCGTGCCGAGCCTGTCGACCGGGCTCGGCCTGTGGGACACCGTCCTGCGCAAGGCCGCGCACGTAACGGAGTACGCGGTCCTCGGCGCGTTGCTCTACCGCGCCTTCGAGCGCGAAGCGCCGGCCCTCGCCGCAGGAATCGCCTACGCCGCGACCGACGAGGTGCACCAGCATTTCGTGCGGGGACGGCACGGCGCACCGGTCGACGTCGCCGTCGACGCCGTCGGCGTCGCGCTCGGCATGCTGGTCTGGCTGCGGTTGCGCCAGCGATGAAGGCCGTCGCGATCGACCTCGGCGCGCTCGCCGATACCGATCCCCTCTGGCGCGACTGGCTCGACGACGCACGTCGCCGCTTCCGGGTCGACGTCACGGCCCTCGACGACGAGCTCCCGAACTGGCGGCACCTCCTCGAGCGGTTCGCGGAGGAGCGGGCGCCCGTCTACTTCAGGCGCGACGCCGACGTCAGCAGCATCCTGCGAGGTCTGCGCGACGGAGGAACGAGAATCGGCGTCTTCACGGACGCGCCGGAAGAGCTCGCGCGCGTCGCGCTCTCGCACCTGGGCGCCGCGAGGCGGATCGAAGCCCTCGAAACCGGACCGGGGGCCCGGGAGCGCGTGCTACGCCGGCTCGGGCACGGGGCGACGGTCGTGGTCACGCGCGAGCAGCTCCTCGCCGTAA
>WNFU01017460.1_pt1 | contig 11560 bp, 10 predicted proteins | sample 5400121 | NCBI WGS metagenome assembly WNFU01 (sample SAMN13153360, study PRJNA577476) | soil metagenome | isolation source: 100 cm soil or saprolite under grassland replicate 1 | place: USA:California | collected 2016-06-15 | reverse complement strand
GGTTGCCCGCAACGGTGAAGTTGTCGTTTAAATACATCTGCACCGGGTGGGCCGTCTTGGCACCGAGCTTGAACGCTGCTGTCGGCGCGGTCGGGCCCAGGATCAAATCGCACTGCCGGTACGCGCGCTGGAAGCCCTCCGCGATCAGCCGCCGCACCTGCTGCGCCTTCAGGTAGTACGCGTCGTAATACCCGTGCGAAAGGACATAGGTGCCGACCAGAATCCGACGCTTGACCTCGGCGCCGAAGCCTTCGGCGCGGGTCTTCTTATACATGTCGGTGAGGTCGTCATGCTTCGCCGTGCGATGACCGTAGCGCACGCCGTCGAAACGCGCGAGATTTGACGATGCCTCCGCTGGCGCGATGACGTAATAGACCGGCACCGACAGCTCCACGTCGGGCAGCGTCACGTCGACCGTCGTCGCGCCGAGCTTGCGGAATTCGCCGAGCGCTGCATCGACCGCGGCGGCGACGTCGGCATCGATGCCTTCGCCGAAATATTCCTTCGGCAGGCCGATGTGCAAGCCGGCCAGCGGCTTTGCCCCGGCCGCGGGGCGAAGCAGGCGCGCGTAATCCTCGCGCGGCCGGTCGAGGCTGGTCGAGTCGCGCGGATCGTGCCCGGCCATGGCATTGAGCAGCAGCGCGCAGTCCTCGGCAGTCTGTGCGAACGGGCCCGGCGTATCGAGGCTCGACGCAAAGGCGATCAGCCCGTAGCGCGAGCACACGCCATAGGTCGGCTTGAGGCCGCAGACCCCCGACAGCGCGGCCGGTTGGCGAATCGAGCCGCCGGTGTCGGTGCCGGTCGCGGCTGGGACGAGCCGCGCCGCGACTGCGACGGACGAGCCGCCCGAGCTGCCGCCGGGGACGTAATCGACGTTCCAGGGATTTTTGACCGGACCGAAATACGATGTTTCGCTCGACGAGCCCATCGCGAACTCGTCCATGTTGGTCTTGCCGACCAGCACCATGCCGGCATCGGCGAGGCGCTCGACGACGAAAGCACTGTACGGTGCGACGAAATTCTCCAGCATGCGCGAGCCGCAGGTCGTCTTCCAGCCCGCCGTCATCAGCACGTCTTTGTGCGCAATGGGAATGCCTGTCAGCGGCGTCGCGTTGCCGGCGGCAAGGTGCGCGTCGGCGGCCTTGGCTGCGCCGAGCGCGCGCTTGCGGTCGCGGGCGAGAAACGCGTTCAGGCGAGGATTGAGCGCGTCGATGCGGTCGAAGAGCGCGCTCGTCAGCTCGACGCTCGACAGGCGCTTCGACGCGAGCGCTCGCGCAAGCTCGGCAATGGGAGCGGTGAACACGCGTTTTATTCGATGACCTTGGGTACGAGATACAACCCGTTCTGTACTGCAGGCGCCACGCTCTGGTAGAGCTCGTGCTGATCGGTTTCGGTGACCACGTCTTCGCGCAGCGGCAGCGTCACGTCCTGTGCATGCGACATCGGGTCGATACCGGTGGTGTCGACGGCGCGCATGCGCCCGATCAGATCGAAAATGCTGTCGAGCTTGGCGCGGACATCGACGCCCTCGGCGGGCGTGATTTCGATCCTGGCCAGGTGCGCGATGCGCTGGACGTCCTCGGAGGAAAGTGCCATTTTCGAGGCCTTTACGCGTTTTTGGCGTCAGAAGCGGTGTAGAGATGAAGCATATTAGGTTATCATATTCGGATTGTCCGGGCAGCCGCCGGGTTGCTTTCTTGCGCCGCGATCAAGGCTTTCATGTTCGAATCGTTCAAGGGTTATTTCTCCAGCGATCTCGCCATCGACCTGGGGACGGCCAATACTCTGATTTACGTGCGCGGCAAGGGCATCGTATTGAACGAGCCGTCGGTCGTTTCGATCCGCCAGGAAGGCGGCCCCAACGGCAAGCGCGTCATCCAGGAGGTGGGCCTCGCCGCCAAGCAGATGCTCGGTCGCACGCCGCACAACATCACCGCCATCCGGCCGATGAGGGACGGCGTGATCGCCGACTTCACGGTAACCGAGCAGATGTTGAAGCAGTTCATCAAGAAAGTGCTCAATTCCAAGCTCTTCAGCCCGTCCCCGCGCATCATCATCTGCGTGCCCTGCGGCTCGACTCAGGTCGAGCGCCGCGCGATCCGCGAATCCGCGCTGGGCGCGGGCGCGTCGAAGGTCTATCTCATCGAAGAGCCGATGGCGGCCGCGATCGGCGCCGATCTGCCGATCTCGGAAGCGACCGGCTCGATGGTCGTCGACATCGGCGGCGGCACGACCGAAGTCGGCGTCATCTCGCTGGGCGGGATGGTGTACTCGGGCAGCGTGCGCGTGGGCGGCGACAAGTTCGACGAAGCCATCGTCAACTACATCCGCCGCAACTACGGCATGCTGATCGGGGAAACTACGGCCGAGACGATCAAGAAGACGATCGGATCGGCATTTCCCGGCTCCGAAGTGAAGGAAATGGAAGTCAAGGGCCGCAATCTCGCCGAGGGCATCCCGCGCAGCTTTACCGTATCGTCGAACGAAATCCTGGAGGCGCTGACCGATCCATTGAACAGCATCGTCTCCGCGGTGAAAAGCGCGCTGGAGCGCACGCCGCCGGAGCTCGGCGCCGATATCGCGGAGCGTGGCATGGTGCTGACCGGCGGCGGCGCGCTCTTGCGCGACGTCGATCGCCTGCTGATGGAAGAGACGGGGTTGCCGGTCGTGGTCGCCGAAGATCCGCTGACCTGCGTCGTGCTCGGCTGCGGCAAGGCGCTCGAGAACATGGAAAAGCTGTCCACCATCTTTACCTCCGACTAAGGGTGCTGAGTGGGCTAGCGCATGCAGCGGTCACCCCTCACCCGGCGCGCGCTGCGCGCGGACCCTCCGTCTCCCCGGGCGCGGAGAGAGGGCTGGGGTGAGCGGGCGCGCTACGCATAGCGCCAACCGTTAGCGTCGCGATGCGTCACATCCCGGTCGAGCCGCCACCATTCTTCCATCGCGGACCCTCGCCTCTCGCGCGGCTCGCCTTCTTCGGATTGCTCTCTCTCGCCCTTTTGTTTGCCGACACGCGCTACCGTTATCTCGAGAGTGTGAGGCACGCAGTGGCGGTGGTGCTCTACCCGCTGCAGCGCGCCGTGCAACTTCCCGGCGAAATGCTCGTCCAGGTCACAAGCTACTTTTCCTCACAGAGCGCGCTCGCCGGAGACAACGCCGCGCTCAGGCAGCAGCTGCTCTCCGAGGCGCCTGCCGTGCAGGGCTACCAGCTGTTGCAGCAGGAGAACGCGCGGCTGCGGGCACTGCTCAACGTCGAGAAACGCTTTCAAGGCGCGACGACCGCGGCCGAGGTGCTCTATTCGGGGCGCGATCCGTTCACACAAAAGCTCTTTGTCGACAAGGGCGAATCCGCCGGCGTGCAGGCTGGCCAGGCGGTGATCGACGAAGTCGGCGTCGTCGGTCAGGTAACGCGCGTGTTCCCCTACATGGCCGAAGTGACGCTGGTCACCGACAAGGATCACGCCGTGCCGGTAAAGGTCGAGAGGAGCGGCGTGCGCAGTGTGATGTACGGGGCAGGCAGCGGACGGTTGCCGGAATTGCGCTTTCTTTCCCCCAACGTGGAGATCCAGGCCGGTGACAAGCTGTTGACGTCCGGCATCGACGGCACGTATCCCTCGGGCCTTGCGGTGGCGCAAGTCGTGTCGGTCGAGCGCGAGACGGGCCAGATGTTCGCCCGCGTCACTTGCATGCCGCTCGCCGGCGTAGAGAAGAGCCCGCACGTGTTAATCCTCGGCCGCGCCGCGGCGACGCCGCTGCGACCGGAAGAGCCCGCTGAGTCCGACACGCCGCGCAAGGGCCGCGGCCGGCATCGCGGCTAGCACCCCTTCCACATGCCGCACCTGCCTTCGTTTGCGCGACCCGAGGAGATACTGCTCCCGGTCAAGCCGTGGTTCGTCATGCTCACCCTGATCCTCGGTCTGATCGGAAACCTGGTTCCGGTGAGCGGCGTTACGCTGAGGTTGCAGCCGGACTTTCTTGCGCTGGTGCTGCTGTACTGGTGTATCCAGGAGCCGCGTCTGATCAGCGTCGGTATGGCCTGGTGCCTGGGCCTGCTCATGGACGTGGCCGACGCAACGGTGTTCGGCCAGCACGCGCTCGCGTACGCTGTGCTCGCCTATGCCGCCGAGTATTTCCGCCGCCGCGTGCTTCGCTTTCCGCTGTGGCAGCAGGCGGCGCAGGTCGCGGTTCTGCTGCTGTTTTGCGCCGCGCTGGTGCTGCTGGTGCGCGTCGTCGGCGGGGCTCCGATCCCGCGCTGGACCTACGCCGTCGGCCCCCTGGTCGGGGCGCTGCTCTGGCCCGTGGTGACTATCTTGTTGCAATGGCCGCAGCGGCCGCGGCGCTCGCAGGCCGAGGTCTGAACGCCCATGCGACGACTATTCGTCAAGCGCGGCCGGCCGTTCTCGGCCCTCGAGCCGCCCGAGCTCAAGAATCCCGAGCGCGAGCTCTCGCATTTCCGCCGCCGCCTGATCGCCGCGGCCGCGCTAATCGTCTTGGGCTTTGCGGGGCTCGTCGGCCGCTTCGTCTATCTGCAGTTGTTCCAGCATCAACATTACCAGACGCTCGCCGAAAGCAATCGGATCGCCATCGTGCCGATCGTTCCCAACCGCGGTGTCATTACCGACCGCAATGGAGTCGTCCTCGCCCAGAGCTACTCGGCGTACACGCTCGAAGTCACGCCCTCCCGCGTAAAAAACCTCGACGAGACGATCGACGAGCTCGGGAAGCTTGTCGACATCCAGCAGCGCGATCGCAAGCGATTCCGCCGCCTGCTGGAGGAGACGAAGAACTTCGAGAGCCTGCCCTTGCGCACGCGCCTTTCCAACGAGGAGGTGGCGCGCTTCGCCGTCAACCGCTATCGTTTTCCGGGTGTGGAGATCAAGGCGCGACTGTTCCGCCAGTACCCGTTTGGCGAGATTGCGTCGCACGTCATCGGCTACATCGGTCGGATCAATGACCGCGACGTCGAGCGCATCGACGAATGGGACGAGACCGCGAACTACAAGGGTTCGGATTACATCGGCAAGGTCGGGCTCGAGCTGTCTTACGAGCGCGAGCTGCACGGCACGACCGGGGTGGAGGAAGTCGAGGTCGACGCGGGCGGCCGCGCGGTGCGCACGCTATCGCGCACCGCGCCGACGTCGGGCAATAATCTCCGGCTCTCGCTCGACATCAAGCTGCAGCAGGCGATCGAAGCCGCCTTCGGCAACCGCCGCGGTGCGCTCGTCGCGATCGATCCGGCCAATGGCGAGGTGCTGGCCTTTGTGTCCAAGCCCGGGTTCGATCCGAATCTGTTCGTCGAGGGCATCGATCCCGCGAGCTGGGACGCGCTCAACGATTCCCCCGACAAGCCGTTGTTGAATCGGCCGCTGCGCGGCGCGTATCCGCCGGGCTCGACGATCAAGCCCTTCCTCGCGCTCTCCGCGCTTACATCTGGCAAACGCACCGCGACGCAAGCAATCTTCGATCCGGGCTTCTTCCAGATCGCAGGCAGCGCGCACCGGTTCAACGACGACAAGAAGGGCGGGCACGGGTACGTCGACATGACCAAGTCGATCATCGTCTCCTGCGACACGTACTATTACATGCTCGGAGCCGACAGCGACATCGACGTCACGCACGACTTCCTGGCGCAGTTCGGCTTCGGACGCAAGACCGGCATCGACATCGAAGGCGAGCTGCCCGGCGTGCTGCCGTCGCGCGCGTGGAAGCGCGAGCGCTTCTCCGGCAAGAATTATCGCGAGGAGCATCGCAAATGGTATCTCGGCGACTCGGTCTCTGCGGGCATCGGCCAGGGCTACAACGCATTCACGCCGGTCCAGCAGGCCGAGGCGATCGCGACCATCGCCAATGACGGGCGCGCGTTCCGCCCGCATCTCGTGCGCAGCATTGAAAACGTCAAGACCGGCGCGGTGCGGGATATCGCGCCGGAGTTAAGCCACACCGTCGCCGTCAAGCCAGAGCATCTCGCCGTGGTCAAGAACGCGTTGATCGGCGTGGCGAAGGAAGGGACGGGCGCGCGCGCCTTTATGGGCGCGCAATACGTGTCGGCGGGCAAGACCGGCACGTCGCAGCTGTTCTCCCTCAAGGGCGAGAAGTATTCGGCCGGTCACATCGACGAGCGCCTGCGCGACCACGCCTGGTACCTTGCGTACGCGCCGGCCGATCGTCCGCGCATCGCGCTCGCGGTGCTGGTCGAGAACGGCGGCTTCGGCGCGCAAGCCGCGGCGCCGATCGCCCGCGCGGTGTTCGACTACTATCTGCTCGGTCGCCCGCCCGCCGCGGCATCGGGCGAAGCTCCGCGCCCGGCCGACGACGAGAGCGACTGAGAGCGAAAAGAGGTCAACGTGCGGAATTTTCTCGGGCTTCTCGGCAGGATCTGGGAGATCCTGGCGCGCCGCGTGGACAACTTTCTGATGGCCTCTGCGCTCGCGATCGTCGGCGTCGGGCTGGTGACGCTGTTTTCCGCGTCCGATCAGAATATGGCGCGCGTAACCAGCCAGGCGGCCTCGCTCGGCTTTGCGCTGGTGTTGATGTGGATCGTCGCCAACGTCGCGCCGCAGCAGCTCGTTCGCGCCGCAGTGCCCCTGTATGCCCTCTCGGTGCTGCTGCTCGTCGCCGTCGCGCTCGGCGGCACCATGGTCAACGGCTCGCGCCGCTGGTTGAACCTCGGGATCGGGCGCTTTCAGCCTTCCGAGCTTATGAAGATTGCGCTGCCTTTGATGCTCGCCTGGTACTTCCAGAAACGCGAAGCGAAGCTCGCTTTCGGCGACTTCATCGTCGCCGCCGTCTTGATCGCGTTGCCGGTCTGGCTGATCAAACGGGAGCCCGACCTCGGTACCGCGCTCATCTCCACGATTACCAGCAGGAACGCATTCTTACCTTCATCGATCCTGCGCGCGACCCGCTGGGCGCGGGCTACCATAGCGCGCAGGCGTCGATCGCGCTCGGCTCCGGCGGCGTCATCGGCAAGGGCTGGCTCAATGGCACGCAGACGCATCTCGATTTCCTGCCGGAGCGGCACACCGACTTCATCTTCGCGGTGTTCGGAGAGGAGTTCGGGCTGATCGGCAATACGGTGCTGCTCGCGCTGTATCTGCTGCTCATCGGCCGCGCGCTGATGATCACCGCCAATGCGTCGACGCTCTTCACGCGTCTTCTCGCCGGTGCGATCACGCTGATGTTCTTCACCTATGCGTTCGTCAATATGGCGATGGTGAGTGGTCTCCTTCCCATTGTCGGCGTACCGTTACCGCTCGTTTCCTACGGCGGCACGGCGCTCGTCAGTTTGTTCATCGGGTTGGGAATCCTGATGAACGTGCAGGCGAACCGCAAGCTCGTCAAGACGTGAGGGCCGAATGAATTCGGCCCTACGAAATCCTCGGGCAGGCGGGCGTTAGTCCGCCACGCCTCTTAGTCGCGACGCGAGGTTGTTGCCCGCTGCGAACCGCAGCCGCTTGGCGATCACGCTGACGGCGCCCGCCGCAAGGAGGATGCCAGTGATCCAAAGCGCAAGCGTTGCCACGCCGGCAGCGCTCGGTTGCGGCCAGCTCACTTTCGACAGTACCTCCCATCGATCGGACATCCAGTGCCAGCCGATGTGCGCGACGATCGCCGAGAGGATGATCATGCCCACGCGTCCGGGGAGCAGGTAGCGACGGATCACCGCTAGGACCGGCAGCATGACCGCAAGGACCAGGATCTGGCCGATTTCGATGCCGACATTGAATGCCAAGAGCGACACCAGCAAATGCGTGCCGGCGAACTGCAGGGTCTCCTGCAGGCCATAGGAAAAACCGAAACCGTGAACGAGCCCGAAGAGGCCGGTGATCAGAACGCGGCGGCCGACGTCGACGCCGATGATATTCTCCAGCGCCATGTACACGATCGACGCGGCGATGGCTGTTTCGACGAAGGGCGGAAACCAGGTGCCTGCCGGGGCCAGGCCGAACGCCGAACCGAGCAGCGTGAATGAATGCGCCACGGTGAACGTCGTGATGATCGCCAGGATCTGCCGCCAGCCGCGCAACGGAATGATCAGGCAAAGCAGAAAGAGCAGATGGTCGGTGCCGGCCAGGATGTGCGCGATGCCGAGCTTGATGAAGCCCGTGGCGGCGCCGTACCACGGCGGATTTAGGTGTACCGTTCCCGAGACGCTGGTGAGGACCATTGCTCGCGTTTCCTCGCCGAGCGGCAGATAACGGAGCGCCAGCTTGAGGTAGCTTCCGAGCTCGGGCGCCGCGGTCGTTCTGACGCTGAAGACCGATTTCGGCGAGCCGATCGGGTATGTGAGATGCGCGTCGACGTAGCCTTGATCGATGTAGATCGCCGTATCCGAGGCGATCGGCTCGGCCACGTGGCGCACAGCCTGTTCGTAGGCCTCGAAGGACTTGTCCGAGGGGAGAGACAAGCGCGCGCTTGCCTTCGAAGCGCTCAAAGGCCGTCCATCCTCGAAAACGATCACGTCGTGCTGCAATCCGGCAAGAGCGCGCGCTATCGCGGGCGCTGAGTTGGCGACATCGATCTCGGCATTCTTCACCGGAAATTTGGCCGATTTGAATAGATAAAGCGGAGCGCGGATGGCCAGATGGGCCTCTTCGGCTTCGATCTTGACGAACGCATTCATCACCGCATCGAGCTTGAACTCGTGCGCGCGCGCCGTGGCGGCCAACAGCGCAAAACACGCGGCGACAAATACGCAAGCAAGCAACGACCGGTGATGACTCATGTCAGGCCTCCGCGTACGTTGATAGACCATGCCGCGAAGCGATTCGTGCTTGGGCCGCGGACTTCCCGGGCACAGCGGGATACGCGGCTCCGACGGCCCGAAACTGCGGCCGGGAACATGGCGTCCCCGGCCGCAATCTTCGCACGTCAGCTGCAGTTGCCTTGGCCGCTGCCCTGGCCAATGCCCGCGTTGCACTCGAGGTGCGTAAACTTCTGCACGCGGCGGCCGTTGATCGTCTCGCCCGTATAGAGGTTACCCTTCGAGTCCTTCGCAACCGTGTGCAGGAAGGTGAACTGTTTGCCGGCTTGGTGTCCCGGTTGACCCCAGGAATCGAGGATCGAGCCCACGACACGATCCATGATGTGCATCTGCTCGTTGCCACCGTCGACCTCAAACATGAAAGTCTGCAAGGCGTCGTTCGAGAAGTCGAGGTCCCACGCCGAGCCCGCGGTGCCGAGTCCCGGCGCGCCTCCTATTCCCAGCGTCACGCCCGTGCCGGGAACGACAGCGATGATACGGACCGGCTGGCCGGTCTTGGTGAATACCTCGATGCGGTCGTCGGCACGATCGCAGGTATACACGTAACCGTCGTTGCCGAGCACGACGCAGTGCGGATGCCCGCCGTCGCCCGCGGCGAAAAGGTAGGGTGAATCGGTGAGCGGGTAGTTGACCGTACCCGCTACCCCGCCCCATTGCCGCAAGTATGTTCCCGTTGCGCTGAACACGACGACCCGATGATTGCCGTAGCCGTCCGCGATGTAGATGCTGCCGCGTTCGCCCGTGACCGGATCCGGGTTCGGATCGATGAACATGTCTGCAGGCTGGTTAAGCAACGTCTGGCTTTGGTTCGCCAGCGGGTTACTTCCCGAGTTTCCGCAGGTGTTGGCCGGCGGGTTGTCGCACACTCCGCGCGTTCCGATCTGGAGGAGGGGCGTGGTCGCGCCATCGTGCGGATATTTCTGCACGATGCCGTCGCCGTTGCCCGCGATCCAGACGTTGTCCTGGTAATCGACGAAGCAGCCGTGAATGCCGTTCGGCAAGACGTTGCGGTCGCCCCACGCGTTGACCACGTTGCCGCTGGTATCGAATTCAATCACGGGCGGAGCCGGGACCGCCTCAACGGTTTCCGGCGAGACAAGGTTGCCGCGCGTGACGATGAATACGTGATCCTGCGAGTCGACGCAGGTTCCTGCGACTTCGCCTGTCACCCACGGCTTGAACGCTCCGGTGGCAGTGCTTTTTTGTCCGAGAAACGCAGGGGTGGTCCGCGGATCGTCGGAACTTGGCAACGGCAGTTTCGGCCAGAACGGATCGACTTGGTAGGTCGGAACCTTCGGCGCTTTCTTCGGGTCGGCCTGGCTCAGGGTCCAGGCGCCCAATGCGGTGGCCACCGCAGCGGCGAGCGCGCCCGCATACAGGTACGGCTTGGCTCTCATGGGAATCTCCTCGTTACGTGGTTTCGGAACGTCGCGGCCTGGAACGAACCCAGCGATCGGCGGCTTCGCCAGCGTTTCCCCGGCGCAACGCGAAGCCCTGCACGATCCACGTGTCGCGAGGAACGGCGTAGTAATTCAGGCCAGCCCTCACAGCGCTGGCACCGGCTCGCGTCGACCCACTAAAGGAACCGCATGTGTCAACGAAACGCTGGGCCGCTACGCTGTGAACAAATTGCGCTCTGAAGAGTTGGTTTTTCGGACTGCGCTGTTACGAAAGACTTGGCCGGTTACTTACGTTGCCCGTTGCGCACGCGCGCGAAATTATCGTAGGACCGCGCAGGTAATCTGTCAAGTTGTTGTGTACAGTTTGTAACTATTACAAATTTTTTGACGACGTTGCTACTCGGTACCGATAGACAGGAGACCGAAGGCAAATTGGGGAGGCACGATTCCGGCTTCACAACGGCATCGCGCAACACCAACGCCGGGCTTCCAGTGCGGCTAGGAGGTTTCGAGAGCTTGTCTTGCGATAGGCTGCGCCGGGATCAGCCGACATTCCATGCATAGTAGATGCCGATGCCGAGCAGTGCGACCAGCCAGTAACCGGTAAGCGTGAGCCGCATCAGCGTCTTCCACTTAGCCGTGTGCCAGCGCGGCGGCAGCACGTCGTTCATCTGCAAAACGAGCCAGAGGCCGGCCGCTAGCGTCAGCACGCCTAGCGCCGCGTGGAGCAACGGCAGTCCGGTCGAAAGCTTCGCGAGATCGGCGAGGCTCTTGGGTTTCGCATTCTGCAGCGAAGGAATCATGACGCAGAGGACCAGCGCGGCATTTACCAGCACCCATGATGTCTGGTTGAGGCGGTGCGCTTCGATGCGACCGCTGCGAGCGAGCGCCATGCCGAACGTCAGCCCCAGGACGAGCAGAATCTCGAGCGTGAGATTCAAGTCCGAGAGCAGGGACGCGGGGCCGAGAAACCCGCCGGCATCCGCCTTCCCGGCAGCGCGCAAGCCGAGCACGAATGCGACGATCGCGAGCGCGAGCGCCGCGCCGGCGAGCAATGCAATTCTTCTCACCCGACCTCCGCGCGCGAGGTGAAGAACGCTGATCGTATAATCGCCGACTATATGTCGCCGACTCGTGCCGGTCAAAACGGCAGCGATCTCGCAGCGCGTGCGCTCATCGCTGCCATCGCGCTTGCGCTGGTCGCATGCACCGCGACGCCGAAGCTCGAGCCGCCCGCACCCGCAGCACCGCCGTCGGTCTCGCCAGCACCGTCGCGACCCGGCGGCTACTACAAGGACGACGGACCGGGCGAGAGTCCGCCCGCCAATCTCGACGCGCTTCCCGATGCCATACCGAGACTCGAGGCGCTGAACCGCTTTGCCAACCGTCCCTACTC